>Ga0207426_1001109_pt1 | contig 24735 bp, 20 predicted proteins | sample AraplaMF_Cvi_mMS_FD_184265 | JGI IMG/M metagenome (GOLD analysis project Ga0207426, IMG submission 184265) | Arabidopsis root microbial communities from the University of North Carolina, USA - plate scrape MF_Cvi_mMS (SPAdes) (version 2) | ecosystem: Host-associated > Plants > Roots > Endosphere... | reverse complement strand
TGCCCATGCGGTCGGGCCGCAGCGAGGCGCCGAAGATGGCCACCGAGCCGGGCTCGAACAGGCTGTCCATATTCCTGATGCTCATGGCGGCGCTCCCTTACCAGCGTGAATAATGGTCCTCGGTCACGCCGGCCAACTGCGTGACGATGCGTTTTGGGCCTTCCGGTTCGCTGCGCACCCAGCCGCTGAAATGGCCGACCGGCTGGATGTAGCGGCTGGCGGCGACCAGCAGGTTGCGGTCCTGGCGGCGCGCGCCCTCCGGCGTGAAGTACAGCTCCAGTTGGTCGTCTTCAGTGAAGATGTGCCAGCGCTGCATGGGGTCGTGCGGGTCGAAGATGAAGTGCGCCGGCGCCAGCGGCACCACTTCGCCGTCGATCCAGAGCGCGTTTTCATGCCCCCCGAAATAGCCGGACTGCAGGTTAAAGCCCATTTCCAGGTTATGTCCGGAGGCCCAGCGCCAGGAAGTCTCCCGCGCCAGCAAGCCGTTCGAGTAATCGAAGCTGGCGACGCCGCCATCGAGCTTGTATTCGTCGCGGAAAGTGCGTATTTCGCCCGTCAACGGCATGCCGGGCGACTTCTGGGTGCCGTGCAGCGCCCCGCCCTGCACCGGACCGGTGGCCAGCAGCAGCGGTGCGATAGGCGGGCCGAATTCGGCGTCGATCTCCATGTACGGGCAACGCAAAGCCAGCCGGTACCTTTCGCCTTCCAGCGGTTCGATGCTGATCTGGGTGCTGCGCGTGCGGAACCAGCTGGCAGCCCCTGCGTGCTCGCCGACGCCGACCGACAGGCGTCCCGGCAGTCCGTCTTGCGAGAAATTGGCCATCATGTCGCTGTCGTTGCGGTCGAAGGCGTAGGCGAAGCAGGTGCTGGTCCAGCCCAGGTCGACGATGGCCACGGCCGCCATCACCTCCTCCGATACCAGCGAGACATAGTGCCATTTTTTGTGGTGGAAGCGGCGCCACAGGCTGCTCCGCGCATGTTCGCCGGCCAGCAGGTGCCAGTCAAAAGATTCCGCCGCGCCGGAAAAACGGCCGAGGAGCGGCTTGCCGTCGCTGCCAACTACGCGTTGAGGTGCTGGAGCCAGTTTCATTGTTCGACTCCCTGTGCGTCCAGTTCCGCTTGCAGCGTCGCCGCGAACTCGGGCGGCTCGCTGGCCTGCACCTGCACATGCGGGCAGCCGTGCCAGTTGGCGAGGCGCTGCACCGCGCCCGCAACATCGCGCACGAAACGGTCGGTCACGCGCACCCCTGGCTCCAGCGCCAGGTTTTTCAGCTCGAAGATGCCGCCGCGGCGATGCGCCTTGGCGTCGATGCGGCCCACCAGTGCGCCGCGGCGCAAAATGGGCAGCGTGAAGTAGCCATAGCGGCGCTTTTCCGCCGGCGTGTAGCATTCCAGGCGATAGTCGAAATCGAACAGGTCGACCGCGCGCCGACGGTCCCATACCACCGGGTCGAACGGCGACAGGATAGTGGTGAGCGTCGGCGACAGGCTGCCGTTTGCTGCGGCTTGCGCAAAGTCTGCCAGTTCATGGTGGATATAGACAGTGTCCTTCCAGCCATCAACGCGGGCACGCAGGAGCAGACCTTCGTCGGCCAGCTCCTCAAGGTCGGGACGCGGCGGCTTGGTGCGATAGTAATCGGCCACCCAGGCGCTGCGCGCCAGTCCCAGGGCTCGCACGGACTTCAACGCCAGCTCGCGCCGGGTTTCATCCATGCCCGGCATCTGGCTATCGTCCCAGCCTGGCAGCACGCGCTCGGCCAGGTCATAGACGCGCTGGAAATTGTGGCGCCGTGCGATCATCAATTCGCCCGCCGTAAACAGCACTTCCAGCGAGCGCTTCTCCGGTTTCCATTCCCACCAGCCGCCGCCCTTGCCGTCAGTGCGCTCGAAGTCGGCCGACCGCACCGGCCCATTGCTGCGGATATGCTGCAGCACGCGATCAACGTCGGCGCGCCGCTCCTTCATCCACTGCACAGAATATTTCCATCCCATCGCGCTGGGGTCGACCATGCGATGGCGCAGCAAGCGATAATCCTCGATCGGCACGAAGCAGGCTTCATGCGCCCAGTACTCGAACAACGCGCCTTCGGCCAGGTGTTCCTCCAGCCATGGCTGGGGATAGTCGCCCAGCCGGCTCCACAACACCAGGTAAGGACTGCGCGCCACCACGTGGATGGTGTCGATCTGCAGCACGCCCATGCTGCGGATCGCTTCCAGCACGTCGGCCTTCTGCGCCTTGCGCCGGCGCGGCTGCAGCAAGCCCTGCGCAGCCAGGTGCAAGGCACGTGCCGCGGCGAGGGAAAGATTCAGTTCGGTCAAGTCTAGCTTCCTATAGGGATGAACGCCTATTCTAATAGCGAATTGACAGTATTTCTTGGCATTTTGTGAATGATGGTGGCTGCAAGGCAGCATTGATCCGTTTTTTTGTGTCCACTGCCGGGGTTTGGGCGCAAAATAAGCCTGTGCCAAAGTCAACCGCCCGTCAGCTTTTCCGCCAGCTGTATCGCATGATACTGCTGCCCTCTTTCACGCTGGTTTTGCTGGTGATCATGTGGGCCGACGTTTTCTACCAGCTCAAACAGGATGCCGAAAGCGCGCACTACGACGCCGTGCAGCATAGCCACTCGCTGGCACGCACCCTGGCAGAACACTCGGGCCACCTGCTGCGCCAGGCGGACCACGCCACCCAGCTGTTCAAGCTTAAATTCGAAGAAACCAACGGCGCCCTGCGCCTGCCTGAATTCAGCAAGCGCGGCGGCCTGCTCGATTCGGTCATGCCGGCCCGCCTTGAATTACCGATTGCGCTGATCGACGCCAATGGCAAGCTGGTGGACAGCATGCACGGCGTCTTCCCGGCCAATTCCGCCAACCTGGGCTTTTTCAAGGCGCTGGCCACGACCGCTGGGGATGCGGCCCTGGTCACCAATCCGATGGTCGAACCGATCACGAAGAAGTGGCAAATCCAGATCGCGCGCCGGCTGGACGACAAGGCCGGCAAGTTCGCGGGAGTGATCGTATTGATGATCGATCCCGCTTACTTTGTGGAGGACTACGACCGCCTGCACGTGGATGAAGGCGGCCTGGTCATGCTGATCAGCCGCGATACCGCGCTGGCCACCGGCCGCGTCGACGAAAAGCTGTTCATTACCGACACCATCGACTACATAGCTCCGGCCGATCCGGTCAACCTGCCGGAAGAGCTGATTCTCAAGACGCCGGTCGACAAGACTCAACGCATCTATGGCTTCCGCGACATGCCGCGCTATTCGCTGACTGCCGTGGTGGGCGACGCCAAGGAGCACGCGCTGGCCAAATACTATAGCCAGCGGCGCCTGTATTTCGGGGTTACCGCCATTGTTTCCGTCGTGGTGCTGGTATTCAGCTTCCTGCTGACGCGCCAGGCGCAGCGCCTGCGCGAAAGCACCCGCGAAGCGACCTATGCACGCGAAAAGCTGCATGCGGCCGTCGATGCCAGCCTGGACGCCCTGTTTCTGATCAAGGCTTGCCGCGCCGGCGGCAGCGGCAGCGAAATTACGGATTTCATCCTGGTCGACGTGAACGAGCGTGGCGCGCGCGTTCTCGGTCACCCTGCGGACGAAGCGTTGGGCAGGCGCATGGGCGACATGCTGCCGCACTGGCACAGCGAAGGCCTGTTCGACAAATGCATGGGAGTGATGCGGACCGGCGAACCGCTGGAAGAAGAATTCGAATCGATTGTCTTCGGCGAGGCGCTTTGGCTGCGGCACCAGATCGTCGCCATCGAGGACGGGGTTGCTGTCACGGCCCGCAATATCACGGAACGCAAGCGCTCCGAAATGGCCGTGCGCCAGAACCAGGCGGAGCTTCAGGCCGTCAACGATGCCTCGCCGCTTGGCCTGGTGCGCGCCGACCAGGACGGCAAGTGCACCTACGTCAACCGGACCTTCGAGGCCATCACCGGCATGGCACGCGAGACGGCACTGGGGGACGGCTGGTTCAATGCCGTGCATCCGAACGACCGCGACATGCTGCGCGCGTCGCTGCGCCACCTGAACACCACGCAGCAGGCTTTCCAGGAGACCCTGCGCTGCGTGCACCCGGACGGCAAGATCGTCTGGACCTCGATCAAAGTGGCGCCGATCGTGGTCGATAATGCGATCGCCGGCTACGTCGGCACGCTGGACGACATCACCCTGGTGCGCAAGTCCGTCATGGCCTTGCGCGAGAGCGAAGCGCGGCTGCGCACCATCGCCGATACCCTGCCGGCCATGATCGCCTATGTCGACTTCGAAGAGATTTATCGCTTTCACAACCTGGCGTACGAGCGCGAATTCAGCAAGACCGGCCTGCAAGTCACCGGGCGCACCGTGCAGGAGACCGTCGGCGAGAAGCGCTATGCCATGCTGCAGCCCTATATTGCCCGGGTGCTGCGCGGCGAGACCCTGACCTTCGAGGAAGAAGACGACACCGGCGACTACCTGCGCACTTATGACGTGGTCTACATCCCCCAATTGGATGAAGACGGCATTACAGTGATCGGCTTCCACGTGATGCGGCAGGACGTGACAGCGCAAAAACGCGAGAAACAGCGCCTGCTCAAGCTATCGCAGGTGGATGCGCTGACCGGGCTGACCAACCGTGCCGGCTTCCTGCAAAAGCTGACCGAAACCATGACGGCGTGCCGCGAAAACCGTGGCCTGATGGCCGTGATGTACCTCGACATCGACCGTTTCAAGCCGGTCAACGATACTTATGGCCACGCCGTCGGCGATGCCCTGCTCAAGGCGTTTTCAGCGCGCCTGTCCAATACCGTGCGTGCCAGCGATACCGTGGCGCGCCTGGGCGGCGACGAATTCACCATCATCATGGACCACATCTCCAAGACCGAGGATGCAGCAGTCACCGCCTCCAAGATAGTACATGCCATGCAGCAGCCGTTCGAACTGGATGGCATCCTGGCCAATGTCTCCACCAGTATCGGCTTGACCTATTATCGCGACGAGGATGTCAGTCCGGCCGAGTTGTTGAAACGCGCCGATTTGCTGCTGTACGAAGCGAAACAGGCTGGCCGCAACACCTTCCGCAGCGGCGAGCCGTTGCCGGAAATGCGTTCGCCGAACGCAGCCTGACCGGGATCAAGACATCCGCCTGCTGTTTGCGCTATATTTGCGCTTCCCACGCCCTGCTTTACATTTCATGCGCCTGCTGCACACTTCCGATTGGCATCTTGGCCAGTCGCTGCATAATTTTGACCGTTCCTACGAGCACCAGCGCTTCCTCGACTGGCTGCTGGATACCATCGTGTCCGAACAGGCCGACGCCTTGCTGGTGGCTGGCGATATCTTCGATAACGCCAATCCCTCGGCAGCTTCGCAGCGCCAGCTCTACACCTTCCTGCAGCAGGCCCGCGCCCGCGCGCCACAGCTCGATATTGTCGTCATTGCAGGCAACCACGATTCGCCAGGCCGGCTCGAGGCTCCAGGTCCCTTGCTGGAGGTGCACGGCACGACCGTGATCGGCTACCCGCACCGCGATGCCGACGGCAATATCGCCATGGAACGCATGCTGGTGCCGCTGACCGGAAAGGACGGCACCGTTGCGGCATGGGTGCTGGCAGTTCCCTTCCTGCGCCATGGCGACGTACCGCGCCTGGCGCCTGCGGAAGCGCCCGAGGGCGAAGATGCGCCGCAGCCGGATCCCTACCTGTCCGGCATCGCGGAGCTGTATCGCCAGGCACTGGAACTGGCAAGCGCCCGCGCCGCCGAGGGGCAGGCAATCGTCGCTATGGGCCACTGCCACATGGTCAACGGCACCATGTCGGCCGACTCGGAACGGCGCGTCGTAATCGGCGGCACGGAGATGCTCCCTGCCGGCATCTTCCCGCCGCCCATCGCTTACGCGGCGCTGGGCCACCTGCACCTGGCGCAGCAGGTGGGTCCGCACGCCCACATCCGCTACTGCGGCAGCCCAATCCCGCTCTCTTTCGCAGAGACCAATTATGCGCACCAGGTATTGCGCATCGACCTGCAAGGCGCCCAGGTTGGCGAGATCACAGCCCTGCCGATCCCGCGCGCCGTGCAATTGCTGCGTGTACCCGAAAAGCCGGCAACGCTGGACGAAGTGAAAGCCGCCCTGGCCGCGCTGGAGCTTCCCGATGCTCAGCTCGAACAGCAACCGCTGCTCGAGGTGCGCGTGAAGCTCGCGGCTCCTGAGCCGGGGCTGCGCGCTGCGATTGAAGAAGCCCTGCAAGGCAAGCCTGTGCGCCTGGCGAAAATCGAAACCTCCAGCGCGGCCCGCGCCTCCTTTGAGGAAGCCGCGCTGTCGCTCGACCAGTTGGCCACCCTGCAGCCGGACGATATCTTCAAGCGCCTGTACCAGCAACGCTATGGGGTTGAAGTGCCGCCCGAGCAACTGGCCGCCTTTGCCGAACTGGTGCAGCCATGAGGGTCCTGCGCATCGCCGGCAAGAACCTTGCCTCGCTGGCCGACGAATTTTCCGTCGACTTCACCTCCCAGCCGCTATCGGACGCGGGCCTGTTCGCCATCAGCGGCCCGACAGGCGCCGGCAAGAGTACCCTGCTCGACGCCTTGTGCCTGGCTCTCTACGATGACACGCCGCGCCTGCACAAGGCGGAAGGCAAGTCGCCCGATGTGGGCGACCCGGTATCGTCGCAAGACCCGCGCACCCTGCTGCGGCGCGGCGCTGCCGAGGGCTGGGCCGAGGTGGATTTCGTCGGCAACGACGGCGAGTCCTACCGCGCGCGCTGGAACGTCTGGCGCGCCAGGACCAAGGCCGCCGGCGCGCTGCAGCCGACCACGATGTCGCTGCACAAGCTGCCGGGCCTGCAGCCGCTGGGCCACAAAAAAACCGAGGTCATGGCGGAGATCGTGCAGCGCATCGGCCTGAGTTTTGACCAATTCACGCGCGCCGTGCTGCTGGCGCAGAACGAGTTCTCCGCCTTCCTCAAAGCCCGGGACGACGAACGCGGAACCTTGCTGGAAACCCTGACCGGCAGCGGCATCTACAGCGAAATTTCAAAGCGCGCCTTTGAACGCTGGCGTGCCGAAGAACTGGCTTTGAAGACGCTCACCGCCGGCCTGGCCAACCAGCAACCGCTGTCGCCTGAGCAGCGCAATGAGGTCATCGCGCAGTCCGAAGCTGCGGAAGCTGCCCTGCATGCCTCTGCCCAGCGGGTCACGGCATTGGAAGCCGACCTGCGCTGGCACCAGCAAGCCGAACGCCTTGCCATAGCGATGCAGCACGCACGCGAGCATCGCCAACAGCGACAACTCGAGTCCGAAGCGGCAGCACCGCGCCGTGCAGTATTAGTACAGCTGGATGCCGTGCAGCCTGCACGCGCCCTGGACGACGAAGTCGTTCGACTGGCAGCCGAACGCGCCACCACGCAGGCCTCAATTGCGCTCGCAGAGCAGGAAGCTGAACGCACTCGCCTGGCATTGGAAGTACTGACCGGCGACGCCCAGCAGGCCAGTAGCGCCCTCGCCGCAGCAGAAGAAACGCAGCAAGCCGCCGCGCCACTACTGGACCAGGCGAAAGCGCTCGATACACGTCTGGAATCGCTGCAGTCAGCCTTCGTTCAGGCCGCCAGCGTCCGCGACGCCGCTGCCCAAGCCGATTCCGCCGCGCGGGCCGCCCTCGGCGCACGCGAAGCGCAGCAGCAGGCGCTCGCCAACGAGCAGCAGGCTTGCGAGCAATGGCTGGCCGCGCACGAGCATTGGTCGGCCTTGGCGCGTGACTGGGCGCGCTGGGACGTGCTTTTTGCGCAAGCCGGGCAGCAAGCCAGCCGCGCCGGCCAGCAATCGCAAACGCTGGCAACCGTTCAGCAGGCGGTGGCACGCCATCGCCAGGACGAAGCGCATACCCGCAACAGCCTGGATGCGGCCACCGAACGCTTGCGCCAGGCAGAGTCCCAACGCGAACAAGCCACGAAGACACTGGCCGCCATCGATGCCGACAGCATCGCCCGGCAGCGCCAGCAGCTGGACCAGCGCCGCACATTGCTGGCCGATGCAAACACCGCCTGGCAGGAATTGGCGCAACTATCCGCGCGCCAGCAGGACCTGGCGGCGCGCAGCACCGCCTTGCAGACAGCCCGCGATAGCGCGGAAACCGAAGTTGCGGCAGCCCGCCAGGCCAACCTGGCGCTTGTCGCCGCATCGACGCAGGCCGAGCGCTCATTGAAACTGGCCGAAGCCGCAACAGGCGAGAGCGTCGAAAAGCTGCGCTCAACATTGCAGGACGACGCTCCCTGTCCGGTTTGCGGTTCGCACGAACATCCTTACCGCCACGAAGACGGTCCGCTGCACGCCATGCTGGCGCAATTACAAGCCGAAGTTCAGGCTTGCCGCGATAAGCTGCAACGCAATATCAAGCACGAGGCGGAACAGCAAGCGCGCCTGCAGTCCAGTGTCGAGCAATTGGCGGCGATCAGCGTCGAGCAGCACGGCATTGTCAATGCACTCGCCACCGCCCAGCCGCGCTGGCAAGCTGCCCGCAGCGCCCTCGCCGAAGTCGTAGGGCAGGCCGCTGCCGACGACGACGACGATTCCCATTGGCTGGCAACGCATGCCGATGCACTGCAATCGGCATTGCGCTCCCTGGAAAGCCAGGAACAGTCGCACCGCCAAGCCGCCCGCACCCGCGAAGTGGCGCAAACCGCCTGCGAGCAAGCAGCAGCCGAATGCAGCCGCCATCAGCAGGCGCTCTCCGCCGCCCAGGCAGCCCTGGCGCAGTCGGAAGCGCAGCACAAAGCCCTGGACGAGCAGCGCATTGATACCGCCCTGCAGATCGCCGACCTGCTCGACCAGCTTGACGCGCCGTTGGCGCGCGCCGGCTGGCAGGATGAATGGAAAGAAAGCCCGGCGCGCTTCCATGAACAGCGTTCGCGCGAAAGCAGGCAGTGGCAGGCGCAACGCCAATCTGCCGACGAACGCAGCGCGGCCATCGCTGCATTGGCGGTCGAACTTCAGGCGCTCCGCGTCGCCCAGCAGCGCAGCGCAGCGGACGCCGATAACACCCGGGCCGCCGCGGAAGCAGCCCGCGCTGCGTGCGATGCCGCGACGGTCGAACGCCAGGCCCTCTGGCAGGGCCGATCGGTACGCGAAGTGGAAGCAGAACTGCGCACCGCAGTCGGCGCCGCCCGCGCCAGCTTGCAAGCCCGCCAGGAATCCGCCCAGCAAGCTGCCCAGCAGCGCGCCCGCGCCGAAGAGTCCCACGCGCAGGCCGTGAAACGCCTTGCAGCGCTCGACTCGGCCGCAGAAAGCGCCGCCGCGCGCCTGCAATCCTGGCTCTCAGACCACCAGGCGCTTGGTATCGAAAGCCTGGACGCCCTTCGCACCCTGCTCGCCCACTCCCAGCAAGCGATCCGCGACGAACGCACCAGTCTCCAGGCGATTGACCAGTCCCTGGCCTCTGCCAAAGCGGTACAGGCGGAACGCGAAGCGCAGCACGCAGCGCACCTGGCCAGCGCGCCGCAAGGCGAACAACGCAGCGCCGAGGATCTCGAACAGGCCCTGGCAGCGCTGCAGGAAGAACGCAAGCAGGCCACCGACCATGCTGCAGCCCTCAAACTGCAACTGGCGCAGGACGACGCCCGCCGCAAATCCGCCGAAGCCCTGTTGGCCGACATCGCCCGCCAACAGGAAAACGAACGCCGCTGGGCGCAGCTGAATGAACTGATCGGCTCTGCCGACGGCAAGAAATTCCGCAACTACGCCCAGCAATTCACCCTGGACGTGCTGCTTGGCTACGCCAACGCCCACCTGGCGCAATTGGCGCCGCGCTACCAGCTGGAACGCATCGACAACCCCGCCCAACCTTCGCTTGGCCTGCTGGTGCGCGACCTGCACATGGGCGACGAAAAACGCTCGGTGCACTCGCTATCCGGCGGGGAATCGTTCCTGGTATCGCTGGCCATGGCGCTCGGCCTGGCCTCGCTGTCGTCCAACCGCGTTCGGGTGGAATCGCTGTTCATCGACGAAGGCTTTGGCAGCCTGGATGCGGAAACCCTGCGCGTCGCGATGGACGCGCTGGATGGTTTGCAGTCGATGGGAAGGAAAGTGGGAGTGATCTCCCACGTGCAGGAGATGACCGAACGGATCGCCACCAGGATCGTGGTGCAGCCCGCAGCCAACGGTCGCAGCGCAGTCTCAGTCAGCTAGGCGCCAGGTGCGCTCGTCCTGCTCGGCGCGCACCATTTCCCATCCCAGCTCGCGGCGGATCTGCTGCGGGTCGGGCAAAGGACGGCGTTCTTCCTGGCGCGACTGCAGCCAGTTGCGCACTGCTTCCTTGCTAGGTTGCTTGGACTTATCCATCGTAAACCTCCATCGGCATGACGGTCACTCCTTCAACGCGAGAAGTGGCGGCCAGTTGACGGAATGCGACGGCGAATTTGTTATGATGTGTAAATGGGAATCGGCGCCATTCAATCGTCAAGCACCTATGCGCCGCAGGCCAGCGCACCTGCGCGCAGCGCTACGCGTGCCGAGTCGGCCCCCTCCGCCCAGCAGGAATTCTCCCCCGAAGACCAGGCCAAAATCGACCAGCTCAAGGCACGCGACCTCCAGGTACGCCAGCATGAGCAAGCCCACCTTGCGGCAGCCGGCGGCCTTGCCACATCCGGTGCCACCTATACCTACCAGCGCGGCCCGAATGGCGTGAACTATGCCGTGGGCGGCGAAGTCAATATCGACACCTCGCCCGGCCGTACGCCGGAAGAAACCATCAGCAAGGCGCGCCAGATCCAGGCTGCAGCCCTGGCGCCAGCCGATCCGTCCGGCCCGGACCGCAGCGTGGCGGCACGCGCCGCCCAGATGGCGCAGCAAGCCCAGGCTGAGCTTTCAGCAAAGCAACAAGAAGTCCAGCGCGGCTATGGGCTTTCCGAAAAGCAAGCGACGATTGATATCTTTGCCTGATAAAATCGTCCTTTTGCCCGGAGTCTAGGCCATGTTCCTGAAAGCCCCACGCACCCTCACCTTCAAATGCGCGAAATGCAGCAAAGCAGTCAAGGTTGCATTGCAGAAAACTTCTGCATGCTCGCACATTACGCCGTACTATGGTGTCTGCACCTGCGGCGAAGTGAAACTGCACGCCACCGGCGCCCCGGAAGCCGTCAAGTCCTACCTGGAATCGAACGGTTTGTGGACCCATCATCATTGATAAACCTCAAGAAAATCGGAAACTTGCCGTATCAGGGGTAGTGCACCTAAAAGGTTTCCTATCATGAACCCGCTAAACTCCATCGGCCCACGCCAGTACCAGAACACTTCCTTGTCCCCTGCTACCACGCAGGCGGAAAGCAAGCCTTCGCGCGCCAATGCAGTGAGGGACGTGAATGCGGATAGCGCGGTCTCCCTGTCCAGTAACGCGGTCGACCTGCAAAAGCGCGTCGACCAGTTGGGCAACCGAACCGTCGACATGGCCCAGGACCTGATTGGCAGTTTTGCAAAAAGTTTGCTTGGCGACAATGCCAAGGGTGCCAAAATTTCCTTTGATTCCGTGGCACTGGAATCGAACGCCAGTTTCGCTGCCGGCGCCCTGCATGCCGAAGGCGCCGATGGCGTGAGCGATGCGCTGGGCTTCAGCCTGGACGAGAACTCCCACTTCCTCGGCAAAGGCACCATCACCACCGCCGACGGCCGCAAGCTGAGCTTTGAAGTGGAAATCCAGTACGAAGCCAGGATGACCGCCGGCGCCGCCTCCAGCGTGCCAACGCGCCGCAAGGAGCAAGCCGACCAGAACCCGGCCATGCCGCTGCCGGAAGTGGAATTCCCGGACATCGATTTCCCAGGCAGCCTGGCAGACCTGTTCCGCCTGATGGACCGCAATATCAGCGCCACCCTCAAGCAGCAGAACGAACAGGGCCAGGAAAGCGACGCCGGCAACCTGACCATGCGCCTGCTCAAGCTGGTCGATTCGGAATCGTCGCTGGACACCTACCTGCCGGCGAACGCCAGCGAAAAGGCCAAGGCTTATGGCCGCCTGCAATCGGAGCCAGGCCAGGCTGCGGAACTGGCGCATGCCGCCAACGCCGCCCGCCAAGCTGCGCGTAGCGGCGAAATCGACCCGCCGAGCGACGACATCGATCCACCGGCAACTGACATCGATCCGCCTGCAACCGATATCGACCCTCCAGCAGCGGCAGCCGCGCCGATCGATCCACCGCAATCCACCGCCGTGCCAATCGACCCGCCGGCGCCAGCCATCGCCCCGGCCCCTGAGGAACCGCCAGCCGCCTGAGCCCGCGTATAATGGCAGCCTCCTGAATTGAAATTCGGGGTCAGGTCTGGCAATCGGACATTTTGTCCGATTGCCAGACCTGACCCCGAATTTCATTAGAAAAGCCACTATGCAAGAAATCCACTGGACAGAACAAGGCGAGCCGCGCTCCGCGCGCTGGCATTCCGAATCAGGCAATCCACCGCCCAAGCGCGTGCAGGTCGCCGACGACACCATGAACGCCGACGTCGCCTATCGCCTCGCCTGCGAAGGCACCGCCCTGTTGTGGCGCGGCGATTTCCAGAACGCGCGCCAACTGCTGCAGGCGCTGGCCCGCCGCGCCGACCATAAGAAGGCCAAAGGCGGCAAGGGCCGCAAGGTGGCGGCCGCCAAAACGCCGGCCGACGCCACTGAAGCTTTCCACCTGCACCGCCAGGCCCAGTCGCAGCGCGCCCGTACGCTGGCCATGCTGCTGATTCCTTTCGAACCCGGCTACCGCATTCCCTTGCGCCGCGCGCCTGACGTGGCGCTGGCCTGCAACGAGGCTTATGGCCGTGGCGAAGATGCTTTCGTGATTTCCCTGCGCGAGCTGCAAGGCCTGATCGGGGCCCACGAGTGGCGCAAGGCTGGCGTGCCGGTGGCTGCGCTGGGCGAACGCATCCATCCGCATTACGGCGTGTTTTCGCCTGTGCGCGGGGAGTATGTACAGCTTGTGGCCGATGCCCCGCTGCCGAAAGGCGCTTCGGAGCTGGCTTTCGATATCGGCGCGGGTACCGGCGTGCTGTCCGCTGTGCTGGCCAAGCGCGGTGTGAAACGCGTGGTCGCCACTGATATGGACAAGCGTGCCCTCAGTTGCGCGCGAGACAACCTTTCCCGCCTGATGCTGGACGACCAGGTCGAATTGCTGGAGGCGGACCTGTTCCCGCCTGGCCAGGCGCCGCTGGTGGTCTGCAATCCGCCTTGGGTGCCAGCCCGCCCGAATTCCTCGGTGGAGCATGCCGTCTACGATCCCGACAGCCGCATGCTGCGCGGCTTCCTGTCCGGCCTGAAGGCCCACCTGGCGCCAAACGGCGAAGGCTGGCTGATCCTGTCCGACCTGGCCGAGCACCTCGGCTTGCGTTCGCGCGCGGAACTGGAAGAATGGATCGCCGCTGCCGGCCTGAAAGTACTGGGCCGCCTCGACGCACGTCCAGTCCATCCGAAAGCCAGCGACGCCAGTGACCCGCTCCATGCCGCCCGCTCGGCAGAAATTACTTCCCTCTGGCGCCTGGGAATCGCATAAATCGACCTTGCGGAACCGAAATGTGTGGGCTATAATGCTTGCCTCAGACGCGGGGTGGAGCAGTCTGGCAGCTCGTCGGGCTCATAACCCGAAGGTCACAGGTTCAAATCCTGTCCCCGCAACCAGATTCAAAAAGCCGTTGCCTTTGCAACGGCTTTTTTCATTTCCGGGTGCGCCAATGCAGATTTCATCGTGCTTACGCTGGATCCCAGTCCTCTTCCTGGCAGCCTGCGCCAGTCCCGGCGAGCAGGCCGACATGCTCGCCCAAAAGCTCAGCGCCGATATCCTGGCCGCCGACAGCGCCACCCTGACCCTGGAAAAATGGTGTGCCGACCATGCCATGGCGGCCGAACCGAAGATCGTGGCCCGCCTGGCGCGCGGCACGGACAAACCTGCGACCGCAGAAACCCTTGCCCGGCTGGGCGTGACGAGCGCCGACATCAAATATCGCCGCGTACAGCTTTACTGTGGCGCACATCTGTTTTCCGAAGCGGATAACTGGTACGTTCCCAGCCGCCTGACGCCGGAGATGAATCGCCTGCTGGACGAAACCGACACCCCGTTCGGCAAAGTGGTGCGGCCATTGGCGCCTTATCGCCGCACCTTCTCCAGCACCATGCTGCATTCGCCAACCGCGCTGTTCGAGCATGCCGCGGTGCTGTACTCCGCCTCCCACCAGCCCATCGCCGAAGTTCGCGAAACCTACCAGCGCGGCACCCTCGCCTTTTTGTAATCGAACTGTCACAATTGCACGCGACAAGAACCGCAAGGAGTAACGCGTGAACGAAAAAGACATCTCGAAAGACTTGCCGGCGAGCCCGACGCGCCGCCGCATTTTCCAGGCAGCCGGCGCCGCCGGCCTTGCCGCCAGCCTGCCAGGCGTAACCGCCGCCCCCGCGTCGAAACCGGCCCAGCCAGCCAAGGCCATATCGCTGGATGACAAACTGCAGGCCAACGTCAAGAACGTGGTGGTGATCTACCTGGAGAACCGCAGTTTCAACAACCTGTTCGCCGATTTCCCCGGCCTTGCTTCGCCAATGTCGGCGCTGAAGCCAGCCGACTACCAGCAGCGCGACTATGATGGCAGCATCCTGCCGACACTGCCGAAAGTCTGGGGCGGCCTGGTGCCGGTACCGCAGGATATCGCCGGCAAGCGGTACGAACTCAAAGAGGACCAGCTGACCGGCCTGCCGAACGCGCCGTTCAAGCTGGTCGACGCCGAAGGCAAGCCGCTGCCGGAATCGGTCATCACGCGCGACCTGTGGCACCTGTTCTACCAGAACCAGATGCAGATCAACGGCGGCAAGAATGACGGCTTTGTCGCCTGGGGCAATACCGGCGGGATGGTCATGGGCTATTACGGCGAAACGGAAAAGAATCTCGGCCTGTGGCAAGTGGCGCGCCAATACACGCTGTGCGACAACTTCTTCATGGCGGCTTTTGGCGGCTCCTACCTGAACCACCAGTTCCTCATCTCCGGCCGCTGCCCGGTCTATCCGAACGCAGCCAGCAGCCCGGCAAAGCGCAAGATTGCCGTCCTGTCCGATGGCCCGACCGGCCATACGCTGGCCCTTGATCCAAAGAGCCCGAAATTGGCGCTGGAAGGCCGGCCGCACTACGCGAACGATGGCGCCATCACGCCCGACGGATTCGCGGTCAACACCATGGCCCCGCCCTACCAGCCAAGCTTCGTACGACCTGCGCCAGGTGGAGACCCGCTGCACGCCAATCCGGAAGATCCAGCCTACCTGCCGCCGCAAACCTACGACACCATTGGTGACCTGCTCTCGCGCAAAGGCGTGAGCTGGACGTGGTACGGCGGCGCGTTCCAGGCAGCGCTGGACCACAAGGGCGGCGGCAGCAAACCGAACTTCCAGTACCACCACCAGCCGTTCAACTATTTCAAGAGCTTCGCGCCCGGCACCGCCGAACGCGCCGCCCATATCCGCGACGGCGGCCTGGGTGACAGCCCGATTTCGAACAAGTTCCTGGCCGATGTGGTGGCAGGCAAGCTGCCGGCAGTGAGCTTCTACAAGCCGCAGGGCAACCTGAACCTGCATGCCGGCTACTCGGATATCGAGTCCGGCGACCAGCATATCGTCAACGTGCTGGAGCACCTGAAGAAATCGCCGCAGTGGGAAAACATGGTGGTGGTGGTGACATTCGACGAAAACGGCGGCTGGTGGGACCACGTCGCGCCGCCGAAGGGCGACCGCTGGGGCCCCGGCTCGCGCATCCCGGCCATCATCGTGTCGCCGTTCGCCAAGAAGTCGACGGTGGACCACAGCTTCTACGACACCACCTCAATCCTGCGCTTCATCACCCGCCTGCATGGCCTGCCTTTGCTGGAGGGCCTGGCCGAACGCAACAAGGCCTTCGCCGAGCACGGGGCACTGCCGCCGGGCGACCTGACGGGAGCCCTCGCCTTCCGTTGACATGGTTGTCCGTGTTACAATCCGCCGGTTCTAAAAGGAAGCCCGACTGATTCAGCCGGGCTTTTGTTTTCTGCGACGGATAATGAGAGATAAAAAAGACAACGCGACAATCGACCTGCCGGGCTTCGAGCCTGCAGAGCCGATGACGCCGGAAGCCAAGCTTCCGCCGCCGCCGCGTGTGCGCCGCTCTCCGCGCAAACAGGAACAACTCGACCTGCTTGGCGAACTCGGACCAACCGACGCCAGCGGCCTGCCAATCTGGCAGAATGATCCCAATCTGGACCTCACCGGCCTGCCCATCTGGCGGCGGGACTAAAAAATGACCTCTTTCGCTACCCTGCCACTGTCCGAAAAACTCCTTGCCAACCTGGACTCGCTGGGCTACCGCGAAATGACCGAGATCCAGGCGCAAAGCCTTCCATCCATCATGGAAGGGCGCGACCTTATTGCACAAGCCAAGACCGGCAGCGGCAAAACCGCAGCTTTCGGCATCGGCATGCTGTGCAACCTGAACACCGCCTGGTTTGCCGTGCAGGGACTGGTACTCTGCCCCACCCGCGAACTGGCCGACCAGGTAGCCAATGAACTGCGCCGCCTGGCGCGCTGCGTGCCGAACGTGAAGGTGGTGGTATTGACAGGCGGCACGCCAATGCGCCCGCAAATCGCCTCGCTGGAATTCGGCGCCCACATCGTGGTCGGCACCCCGGGCCGCGTGCGCGACCACCTGTCGCGCGAATCGCTCGACCTGTCCAACGTGCGGATGCTGGTGCTGGATGAAGCCGACCGCATGACCGACATGGGCTTCTACGACGAAATCGCCGGCATCGTGCGCGCCTGCCCGAAGCGCCGCCAGACTTTGCTGTTCTCGGCGACCTACCCGGACGACATCCGCCAGGCAACGGAAGCCTTCCTTTACGATCCAGTCGAAGTGACCGTGGAAGCGCAGCACAGCGGCGGCCAGATCGAGCAGCGATTCTACGAAATCGGCTTCGACGACCGCGACAAGTCCGTCGGCAAACTGCTCAAGCACTACCAGCCGGCATCCGCCATCATCTTCTGCAACACCAAGGTGCATTGCAAGGAATTGCTGGATGAACTGCATGCGGAAGGCTTTTCGGCGCTCGCCTTGTACGGCGAACTGGAACAGCGCGAACGCGACGAAATCCTGGTGCTGTTCTCCAACCGAAGCTGCTCCATCCTGATCGCCACCGACGTCGCCGCGCGCGGCCTGGACATCGCCAACCTGGAAGCAGTAATCAACGCCGACGTATCGCGCGATACCGAAGTCCACATCCACCGCATCGGCCGCACCGGCCGCGGCGGCGAAAAAGGCCTGTCCTTGACGCTGTGCGCACCGAATGAAAAGAAGTGGGTCAAGCTGATCGAGGACTACCAGGGCGCAGCGGTCGAATGGCACGACATCAAGGAACTGGCGGAAGACGAGTTCGTGAATGCGGAGCCGGCGCCAATGCTGACGCTTTGCATCGCAGGCGGCAAGAAGGAAAAGCTGCGCGCCGGCGACGTGCTGGGCGCATTATGCGGCGACGGCGGCCTGACCAAGGAACAGGTAGGCAAGATCAACGTCACCGAATTCCAGACCTACGTCGCGCTGGATCGACGTTTCGCACACGACGCCTTCTCCCGCCTGAAGGCCACCAGCACCATGCCGGGAGGCGACTTCGGCAGCTTCAAAGGCCGCAACTTCAAGATGCGCTTTATCGAAGTTTAAGCGCGGACGGAAACGCTGGCCGGGAATTGCGGGGCGCGGCGGACCATCGTCGCCTGTTCGAAAGCGTAGGCCATGCCGATCAACGCCGCTTCGCTGAAAGCGGTGCCGACGAAGGACAGGCCAACCGGCAGGCCACGCACATAACCCGCGGGCACGGTGACATGCGGGTAGCCGGCGACTGCTGCCGGGGACGAGAAGCTCTTCGGATAGTGGTCGCCGTTGATGAAGTCCGTCAGCCATGCCGTGCCGTCAGTCGGGGCAACCAGCGCATCCAGTTCATGCGCTTTCAACACCAGGTCGATGCCCTCTTTTCGCGAATAACGGTGATTGTTGGCCAACGCATCCTGGTAAGCCTGGCTGTCGAGCCCCGGTTTGGCTTCCGCGCGCTCCAGGTATTCCTGGCCGAAGTATGGCATTTCCAGCTTCGCGTTCTGCTTGTTGAAAGCGATCAGGTCGGCCATGTTCTTGACCTTCGCGTTCGGCGCATAGTCGCGCAAATAGGCCGCGAGATCGACCTTGAATTCATGCAGCAGTACCTCGGTTTCACTGTCGCCGTACTTCTCCGTGTTGGGCACCTGCACATCGACCAGGATTGCACCTTGCGCCTTCAACGCTTCCAGCGCCTTCTCGATTTCAGCATCGACGCCATCGCTGCCGCCGAAGAAATTGCGGGCAACGCCGAGGCGCTTGCCGCGCAAGGCATCGCGCTTCAGGGCCGATGAATAATCAGCAGCCTTGCCGGCGCCATCCTGCGTGACCGGATCGTTCGGATCGATGCCGGCCATCGCGGCCAGCATCAAGGCGGCGTCGGACACGCTGCGCGCCATCGGGCCTGCGGTGTCCTGAGAATGAGCAATGGGTATGATGCCGCTGCGGCTCACCAGCCCAATCGTCGGCTTGATGCCGACCAGGCCGCAAATCGATGCGGGCGATACGATGGAGCCATCGGTTTCGGTGCCGACGGCCAGCGTCGCCAGTCCGGCGGCAATCGCGGCGCCCGAACCGGAACTAGAGCCGCTGCAATTACGGTCCAGCGAATATGGATTGCGGGTCAGGCCGCCGCGCGCGCTCCATCCGCTGACGGAATGGCTCGAGCGCATATTCGCCCATTCGCTCAAATTGGTCTTGCCGATGATGACTGCGCCGGCCTCGCGCAAGCGCGCCGCCACATGCGAATCGCGTGCCGCACGGATGCCAGCCAGCGCCAGCGAACCGGCCGTGGTGCTCATGCGGTCTGCTGTCGCGATATTGTCTTTCAGGAGTACCGGAATGCCGTGCAAGGGCCCGCGCAGCTTGCGCTGATGGCGTTCGCGATCCATCTCGCGCGCAATCTTCAGCGCCTCGGGATTGATTTCGATGATGGAGTTGATGCGGGGGCCGGACTTGTCGATCGTATTGATCCGCGCCAGGTATTGCGAGGTGAGTGCGTGCGAGGTCAGCTTATTGGCTGCCATCAGGTCTTGCTGATGCTGGACTCCGGCATCGAGCACGGACGGTACCGCAGCCTGCGTACGCGGCAAACCAGCTGCCCCGCCGGCAGCCAACCCCAACTTCACGAAACCCCTTCGATCCATCTGGTACGCCCTCAGTCAAGAAAAGCACAAACCAGTAGAATACCAGCAGTTTGCAAGTAATTAATACTGCCCAAAAGCAAAAAAGCCCGCATCAGCGGGCTTTTTATTGCGCGTTTGCAACAGTTTGCTGCAATTAGGCGCGAACAACCTTCTTGAACTCGTGGGTACGGGTGTCGATTTCGACGACGTCGTCCTGGGACACGAACAGTGGCACCTGGATCGAGAAGTTGCGGCCTTCGATGGCGTTTTCCAGCTTGGCTTCTTTCAGAACGTTACCGGAGGTGTTGCCTTTAACAGCTGGCTCCGAGTAAATGATCTGGCGAGCGATGGTGGTTGGCAGTTCCACGGAGATTGCCTTGCCGTCGTAGAAGACAGCTTCGCATTCCATACCGTCTTTCAGGTAGTTGACTGCTTCGCCCATGTTCTCTTCTTCGATTTCGTACTGGTTGTACTCTTCGTCCATGAACACGAACAGTGGATCAGCGAAGTACGAGTAGGTCACTGGCTTCTTGTCCAGAACGACCACGTCGAACTTGTCGTCGCCGCGGAACACGTTTTCCAGCGGGGCGCCGGTCAGCAGGTTTTTCATCTTCCACTTGTAGGTGAAGCCAGTGCGCGACGAGCCGTTGACGTCGGAACGCAGAACGATGAATGGCTTGTCTTCAACCATGATGATGTTGCCGACACGAATCTCTTTTGCGAATTTCATAGCGAATATATACCGGTTAAGGGGAGTTGCAGTAACCGTGCATTATAGCACGGGGTTGTGATGTATTACCTGAGCGATGCACAAAAATTAGTCAAATTCGTGGCCAGATCGCCGTTTGCCAGGATTTTTTGTTGCCATTCCGACGACTTTGCCGAAATTTCAGGCATTGCCGCTGCGAGGGCTTTCCACAAAGTTGGCCAGTCACCCTGAGCCGCGCCGTTCCAGCACAGCGAGAACTCATCGAACGCACTGCCTGCCGCATAACGCTGCAGGAAAGCGCGCAACTTCTTATGGTGCAGGTTTTCATCTTGCGCGTAAATGTGCCAGATGAAGGATTTGCCAGCCCATTGCGCCCGCACCCAGGAATCTTCGCCGCGCACGAAGTTCAGGTCGCAGGACCAGAGCAGCTTGTCGTAATCCTGTTGCGGCACGAACGGCAGCACGCGCACAGTCAACGCGCCTTCGCTACGCACCGCCCCCGGCACCGCCGGTTGGCCGAGGAAGTTTGCTACCGCCTCACTCGCCACGCCTTCCGGCACCAGGCAGGTTACTTGTTGCTCGCCATCTCGCCACGCCCCGAACAATTCCACGACCGGCGCGTACGGATAGCAGAACAGCGACACCTTCATCGCTGCTGCCTCGGCTCCTGTTACGCCCAGCGCGGACAGGAAAGCAGATACCGCGGCGGGATCGGAGATATAGGCGCGACGCTCGGCTTCAAGGCCTTTTTCGTACAGGAGCCCGCCAGTTTTTTCTGTAAAGCCCGGGAAGAAGAAATACTTGGTCAGCGGCAGGCGCGGGTGCTTGGACGGCAGGCTATGGCAGCCTTCCACCCACTCTTCCGCGCTCAGCCCCTCGAGGTTCAGCCACACCGGGCGTTCCTGGCGCTGCGCCATCGCGGCGATATAGCCAGGCGGAATGTCGCAGGCGAAGAATTCGATCACGATGTCCGCCACATCTTCCGGTGCAAATTCACCCTCTTGCGTTGCCCAGTGACGCACGGCAATGCCGTCAATATGCTGCAGATCGGCGGCCGCGTCGACTGGAGGGCAAATGCGCTGGAACGATCGCAAGTCATCAACCCACAGCCTGACAGCAATGCCGTGCTCACGCTGCAACTGACGCGCAAGGCGCCAGCAAATGCCGATGTCGCCGAAGTTATCGACAACTTTGCAAAATAGATCGAGGGACAAGCTGGTTGACATAGGCCGGAAAATGAAAAAGCCGCACTAGGCGGCTTCATTCTAATCTGTGGCGTCCCCACGGGGATTCGAACCCCGGTACTCACCGTGAAAGGGTGATGTCCTAGGCCTCTAGACGATGGGGACCCTGGACTTGCACTACGCTTTTGAAATGACTTGGCGTCCCCACGGGGATTCGAACCCCGGTACTCACCGTGAAAGGGTGATGTCCTAGGCCTCTAGACGATGGGGACGTCGTAAAAGCGTGCGCGAATTATATCAGCGTGCAAGCCTCATTTCAAGGGCGCAACGGCGAAGTGTTCGATGCGATTGGTGTTCACATAATGTGACTCCGCCGACATCATCCCCACCAGCACGAGAATCGCCAATGGCGGCAAGGTAATCGCGAAAATCAGCGCCAGCCTCTCCCACTTCATGTGCATGAAAACCGCGACGATAAAGCCGGCTTTCAGCGCCATCAAAATCAGGATCAGCGACCAGCGCAGCATGCCCTGCAAGTGGAAGAAGTCCACCAGGTAGGAAAAGAAGCTCAATACAAACAGCAGGATCCAGACTTTGACGTAGGTCCCGATCGGGTGCTGCTGATGCGCGGCGGTAGCTTCGGACATGACTGCCTCCTACCAGAGATAGAACAATGCAAAGATGAATACCCAGACAAGGTCGACGAAGTGCCAATACAGGCCGGTGATCTCGACGATGTCATAACCCTTTTTCTCGTAATGCCCGTTCAGCACGCGCCGCGCGATGATCGACAAATAGATCACGCCCGCCGAGACGTGCAGCCCGTGGAAGCCGGTAATCATGAAGAAGCACGATCCGAATTGCGCCGCCCCCATCGGGTTCCCCCACGGCCGCACGCCTTCGTGAATCAGCTTGCTCCACTCGAAAGCCTGCATGCCCACGAACAGCAGGCCGAAGCCTGCAGTCACCAGCATCAGCGTTGCGGCCATTTTGCGGTTGCGCTGATAGCCATAGTTCACCGCCATCGCCATCGTGCCGCTACTGGTAATCAGCACGAAGGTCATGATCGCAATCAGGATCAGCGGGTAGCTGGTTCCGGCAATTGTGAGCGAAAACACTTCGCTGGGATTGGGCCACGCCGAAGTAGTGGCCATGCGCACCGACATGTAGCCGGTGAGGAAGGTGCCGAAAATGAAGGTGTCGCTAAGCAGGAAGATCCACATCATCGCCTTGCCCCACGGGACGCGGAACGCGGCGCGGTCGCCCGCCCAGTCGGAGACAAAGCCTTTCATGTCGTTGGTGCCGGTATCCATACCTCACCTCACTGGAATGCCTATCGTTGTGCAGAAGGCCCTGACCAGCTCCGGCGTCACCAGATACAGCAAGGCGAACACCGCCAGCCAGAGGACAAACAGGAAATGCCAGTACTGCGCGCACAGGCCGATTGCCTCCCCTGCCCTGCGCACTGCAAACGAACCCGCCACCATTCCGCCCAGCACATGTAGCGCATGCAGGCCTGTGATCAGGTAGAAGAAACTGTTGGCGGGATTGGCAGCCACGCTGTAGTCGGCGGCAGTCATCGCCTGCCAGGCATACAGTTGGGACAGCACGAACATCGCCGACAGCACCAGTGCGCCAATCGAGGTGCTGCGCGCAGCTTCGCGCCGACCGGAGGCGACGTGGCGCCGCGCCAGCTCCCACGCCAGGCTGCACAGCACCAATAGCCCGGTGCTGCAATACAGTTGCCACGGCACGTAGGTGATCGGCCGCCAGTCTTCATACGCGGCGCGCATCATGTAAGCCACGCCGAACAATCCGAACAACGTGGTGACGACCACCATGAAGACCCACAATCCGATCCGGCGCGCGCCATCCGGCCAAGCCGGACCGCTGTCGCGCGCACCGTGCGAACCACCCTCGCCACCTGGCTGGCCAGGAATCCCGCCGCCTGCCCGCAATGTCGCATTGGCGCTCATTTCGGCACCTCCGCCGGGTCATGGTGCGGCGTCAAGTGCGCCTTGGGATGCGGCGGTGGGGCGTGCGGATCAGGACCGTACTCGGGCCCCGCATTCTGCGGAATGTAATCGCCGCCAGCACCGGGGCCGTCGACGCCATACTCATAAGCGCCGCGGTGCACGGACGGCAGCTCAGGTCCCCAATTGCCATGTTCCGGCGGAGTTTGCGGCGTGTACCACTCAAGGCTGGCCGCGCGCCACGGATTGCCGCCTGCTACGGTCCCTTTGCGCGCGCTCCACGCCAGGTTGAACAGGAACAGCAACTGCGCCACGCCGACGATCAACGCCACGACGGAGATAAAGGCATTCAGCGTATGAGCCGACTCGGGAATGAATGCGTAGTTCTCGTAAGCGTAGTAACGGCGCGGCATGCCAAGAATGCCGAGGTAGTGCATCGGGAAGAAGATCGCATAGGCGCCGATGAAGGTAATCCAGAAATGCGCCTGCCCCAGCGTTTCGCTGTACATGCGGCCCGTTACTTTGGGGTACCAGTGATACAAGCCGCCGAACACGGCCAGCACCGGCGACACGCCCATCACCATATGGAAGTGCGCCACCACGAAGTAGGTGTTCGACAGTGGAATATCGACGCTGACGTTCCCCAGGAACAGGCCGGTCAGCCCGCCGATCAGGAAGGTGCTGATAAAACCCAGCGCAAACAGCATCGGCACCGTCAGATGGATGTCGCCGCGCCACAAGGTCAGGGTCCAGTTATAGACCTTCAGCGCAGTCGGCACCGCAATGATCAGGGTAGTCGTGGCAAAGAAGAAGCCAAACCACGGATGCATGCCGCTGACATACATATGGTGCGCCCACACCACGAAGCTCAAGCCGCCGATGATCACGATGGCCCACACCATCATGCGGTAGCCGAAGATGCACTTGCGGGCATGCACGCTGATCAGGTCGGAAATCACGCCGAAGGCAGGCAGCGCGACGATGTACACCTCAGGGTGGCCGAAGAACCAGAACAGGTGCTGGAACAGCAGCGGGCTGCCGCCCTTGTAGTCAAGCTGCTGCCCCATCGACACCAGGGCCGGCATGAAGAAGCTGGTGTGCAGCGTCTTATCGAACAACATCATCACGGCGCTGACGAACAGCGCCGGGAATGCCAGCAGCGCCAGGATGGTCGCCACGAAGATGCCCCACACCGACAACGGCATGCGCATCAGCGTCATGCCGCGCGTGCGCGCCTGCAGCACGGTAGTGACGTAATTCAGGCCGCCCATCGTGGCTGCGACGATAAAGATTGCCAGCGAAACCAGCATCACGATGATGCCCCACTCGACGCCCGGAGTGCCCGGCAAGATCGCCTGCGGCGGATAGAGCGTCCAGCCTGCGCCAGTCGGTCCGCCCGGCACGAAAAAGCTCACGCACAGCACCACCACGGCCAGCAGGTAAAACCAGTACGACAACATGTTCAGGAACGGGAACACCATGTCGCGCGCCCCGACCATCAGGGGAATCAGGTAGTTTCCGAAGCCACCAAGGAACAGCGCCGTCAGCAGGTACACCACCATGATCATGCCGTGCATGGTGATGAACTGGTAATAGCTGTTCGGGTCGATGAATTTGAATTGGCCGGGGAAACCAAGCTGCAGCCGCATCAGGT
>Ga0207426_1001108_pt1 | contig 24750 bp, 24 predicted proteins | sample AraplaMF_Cvi_mMS_FD_184265 | JGI IMG/M metagenome (GOLD analysis project Ga0207426, IMG submission 184265) | Arabidopsis root microbial communities from the University of North Carolina, USA - plate scrape MF_Cvi_mMS (SPAdes) (version 2) | ecosystem: Host-associated > Plants > Roots > Endosphere... | reverse complement strand
CTTTGTGGCCGTCGAAGCCTTTAAATTCCAACTGCGCGGAGATACAGTCTGTTTGCATCGGGGCCTCCTTAACGAATCTGGTAAGCCTTTGTAGCAAAAGCAGTTTCTCAGATTCGCAGCCCCGATGCACCCCTTACTTTGAGAGATTCGGGCTAAAACTCCGGCAATGCTTCAAGCGGATTGAATACCTGAACGCCCAAGGGCCAGAAATGGCGCATACTGCGGGTCAAGACCGTCAACCCATGCACTTTAGCCGTGGCGGCTATCGCAACGTCTTCAAAGCCCGGCGGGTGGGCGCGAGGGTCATCCAAGAATCCGGCCAGCAACACACGCGCATCTCAGATCGAACGGCAACAGCTTCTGCGCGTAGAGATATTCGATGCTCTCCCACCAATCTTTTAGCCGCTGTGCCTTGGCGGTCGCGCCATCCCGCTCGGCTTTGGCGAGCCCGGATTTGACCTCAGCGGCCGAGATGGCCGACAATAACAATTGCGAACTTGCCTTATCCAGGCATTCGACAAGCTGGCGGGAACTTTGCCGTTTGGACGAGGCAAGGGCGTATATGACGTTCGTATCGGCCAGGAGCATGAAAGATCAACGTCTCGGGCCGGCTCATCACCGGGGAACGCTGCCAACAAACGGCCAAAGCTTGGCATGCGGGATAGATTTCCATACTCCTCGAACGAAAACACCATGGCTTCCTTTTTACCGTGCCGAGTGATGATGGCCGGATTGCCACGGACGGCCTGATCTATAACCGCAGAAAACGTCCACATCCGATCCAATCGACTTCAGGCGCAAACGAATACCCGAGGAAACAACCACTCTTTCTGTCTGCGCCCGCCCCCGTTGCCGCCCATCCGAACGGATGGCAAGACCACGCCCCTGAACCCGATCTATTCTGCAGCGCCTTCAACGCAAATCTCGTCGCGATTAATCCCTTCCGCAAGCCCAAGGGCGGAGTAACAGCTGTTACCTTTTCGCCCATCTATCGCGTGTATTCATCTTGCTTTCCGCAAGACCGTAAAGGCTTTTTGAGAGGTGAAGACTTCCATCGATCGCACGGTCGACCATTGCACGGAAATAGCCCCCGGGCTTTGCAATCACGTCACGCAAAGATTTTTCGAGCACGGTCGCCAAGATGGCGGACGCAGCATAACGGCCGACCCTCCCTACACCGTCCACCCATGCAGCCTCCGACAGGCCGATCATGCGCCGCATTACTTCGGCCGCGCCGACAACATCGGACCATCTGTCAAATTCCACGCTGACACATTCCTGCGCCGCGCGGCACCCAACCTGCAGCAAGCCAATCGGCACAGCAGCAAGAACGGCACTTTGGATATCATCAGCCGTCTTTTGCGCCTGCTGCAATCGGTATCGCATGTCACCCGCAGCCGCTTCAGGCCTATTTTCATAAGCCATTTCGACGGCGGAGCCGTCGTCAGGTGGAATTATGTCTCGCTCGATAGAGCGGGTCCGTTCATTACTATCAGAAAGGATTTTAGGGATTGTATCAATAGTGGACGTGACGCTGATGTCACCCGCGCGTGACATTTCATGCTCCTGGAAGCGTTGCTTCGCGTACTCAAGAACCTCTGTGTGGAGTGATTCGAGACCGCTTGCCTGTTCTGCCCGGCCGGACCCACCATCGATGATTGCTTGCGCGGCGCTTCTCCAGATATCTGCCTTTTCCGGGAACGTCTCGCAGGCATCGATGATTGCTCTGGAAAACCTCGTGACCGCGCGACGTGCATCCTGGCTGGCCTTGAGTTCCCTCTGATAGTTCTCGACGCTCTCCCTAATCTCCGCGAGCCGTACGCGCGCTGGTGTGAAGTCAAGCCCGAAGCCGCTGGCAACCATCCCGTCATTGTCGCGATACACGAAACGCCGGCCGGTCGGACTGTCACGGTAGGCGGCGATTCCAGCCTCAACGATCCTGCGCAGGCAACGTGTCACCGTGCGCTCGGAGCGCCGTGTATATTCGGCCAGCTTGGCGTTCGAGATGGCAACGATCGGTCGCCCGTCCCCTTTCCAATCGTCGGCGCGCGAGAGACCAAGGAGAATGTCCAGGACCTGATAGGTCGTGCCGCCGATCCCAAGGATCGGCGCTGCCTTTTTCAACAGGAGAGAGATCTCCGACTTCGAGGTGTCCGGTATGTCGTTGGCCATCGCCATCCGCGCGCTTGCGAGAATGGCCGGACTGACGCGTCTGAACGATGCGATTGGTGTCGGTTCTGTCATGAGCTAGCTGCCCGCAACGCGTTGGCGTGCGGCTCCATCGAGATTCTTGTTGATGAAAGCCAGCAGACGGGCGCAGTTTTTCATTCCCGGCTGTTACGCAGGGGTTGATTGTGCCAGCGGCCCGTGACAGAATCAGTCTGTAAGAGCTGATGTCGATAGGACGCTTTCGTACTGTCGGCTAGGATTCCAAGGGTTTGCCGATTGCCGTCGGTAGGCCCTTTCCTATTTCTGAATTAGCCTACCCCATCGGCGCCTCTCCCGTTTGCTTTCGGTACTCCTCCACCAGCGCCGGAAGCCTTTCGACGAGCCAGGCCGACAGGCCGGGCACCTTGCTTTCCGGAATCGTGATAAGCGTTGAAGAACGCGAAGATTTCGCGGTGATCGTGGCGCCGCCGCCGACGTCGACCGCTTCGCCCTGGTTTCGTCTGGCCGCCTTGTTTTCGAGCGCGCTCATCAGCGCAGCGAAGCGCTGATCGCTCGTGGCAGCGGCCCATACAGCCGTCGAGGACACCTTATCAATGATCGCGTGGACGGCGGCCGGAGCCTTCCCATCCTTGAATTGGGCGGCGAGCTTTTCCCACTTGGGGCGGCCGATCGAGGGAGCCGGACCAATTCTGCCGATCAGTTCGGCGGGGACCTGTTCCGCGATTCCAATCAGCATCGAAACGTAGGTCGGCTTGCCATCTGCCCTGCCGAGCGCGGCGGCGATCGTTTCCCGCCGGAAGCCGCGCGCCTTGAGCGTCGCGGCAAAGAACGCCTGCTCGATGAAGGAGAGATTGGCGCGTTCGGTATTCTCGATACCTTGAGCGACCACCAGTTCATCGTCGGAGAGATCGCGGACGATCGCTTTCACCGGCCGTTCAAGGATCTGACAGGCGCGCAAGCGCCTGTGGCCGTACGCAACCTGAAAGTAGCCCTGCCTGTCGGGGGAGGGGCGAACAAGAATGGGAAGTCTTTGGCCGCTTTCCCGAATGCCCTCGACGAAACCGTGAAACTGCGAATCTCCCTCGATATCGAGGCGGTCCCTGACAAAGGAGGGAACGACAAGAGCGGAGTCAATTTCGACAATGGCTTCAGAGCCCCTCAATTGCAGGCGGAGGCGTTCATTCTCCTCTTCGACGGCAACGAAGGCCCGGTCCATCGATTTGACGGCTCCAGATCCGACTTTCACCGCGGGCCCAGCTGAGATTTGCTTGGCAAGCTCCACGGAATCGACATTCGCGAACAGACTTTTCATCCGACTGCAGCGTTCTTTGGCATTTGTCATGACCGTCCCCATACCGATTTGAGGTGGTTGAAGATCTCGAGATTGACCGCGTCGACGGAATTCAGGGCGCGCGTAAGCGTGTCCCGACCAACCGAACCACGCGCCATTTCGTAAAGGCTCTTCCTCTCAAGGCCGGCGCTGGCGATTGCGGTCGTGTCCACCACCGCTGGCGCCAGCACGTCCTCGCCGAACAGGGAGCGCAGAAGCGCGACGACGTTCACCTGCGGAACGTCGTTCGGATTGTGCCTGATGATGACATATCGGATGAAATCGTGTTCCAGAATACCGCCACGCTCCTCGATGACGCGCATGACATCGCTCATCATCGCCAGGAACTGGTTCATGCTGGCAACGTCGATCATCGCCGGATGAACGGTGATCAGCAGCGAGGTCGCAGCACAAAGCGCGCCCAGGGTCAGATAGCCCAGTTGCGGCGGCGCGTCGATCACGACGACATCGTAGTCTTCCTCGACGCTGTTTATGACGGCGCCGAGCCGCCGGAAGAAGATCCCGTCGCCGCGGCCGCCGCCGCTTGCGATCGCCTGCGGCGTCCTATGCTCGTATTCCATGAGCTCCAGGTTGCCCGGTACGAGATCGATTCCGTCAAAATAGGTATTGCGAATGACGTCGCGTATCGGTCGGCGGTTGTCGTCGTCATAACGAATCGCCGCATATATGGTCTCGTTGTCGCTGACATCGAACTCCGGCTGATAGCCGAACATGGCCGACAAGGATGCCTGCGGGTCAAGATCGATCGCGAGCACCCGCAGACCCGTCAGCGCAAGATAGTGGGCGAGATGAACGGTCGTCGTCGTTTTGGCCGATCCACCCTTGAAGTTCGCAACCGCGATAACCTGCAACTTCTCACCGGGACGCCGGCGCGGCAAGAAATCCAAAGCTTTCATGGGCCGCTTCACCGCCAGGTGTCGACGGATCTCATTGACCTGGGAGAGCGTGTAGGTCCTGCGGCCATTCTCCCGCCTCTCGGGCATCGCACATTCGCCGTCCAACGACATCTGTCGAAGGGTCGATTCCGCGATCCCAAGCATGGTGGCCACGTCGCGCGATTTAAACATGCGCAACGATTTCATGGCTTCCGGCGAATACAAATCGGTGCGAAGAGACTGCAACTGCGCTGACAACATCTGCGATTGGCGTGTAATCTTCGCAGCGGAGGTTTCGCTTGATGGCCTGGATGTCTTCATTTGATCCCTTTTTACGTCACGATGGTTTTAAACCGACATTCGCGATTTTTCCGTCGCTGACTGTTACAGTTATCGCATGCGTCGTCAAACGTTCTTTGGTTAATGACAAAAATGTATTGGTGACAGGCTGCCGGCAATGTGTTGCAGGCGTTCTCCATTGGGGGTGCGACCCAATGTCGGCCGACCCCATCGGCGTGCAACGCGGCGTCGCCATCAGCCCTGACCCCAAACTGCGGGTACGCCGACAGGCACTAGGGGCGCCCGTCTTAAGAATATGGAAAATATTTGCGCGACTCGCAGACTTGCGACTGGAACCAACCCGCTGCTTTCCGCAAACCAGGATTCGCAGACCCGCCCAATTCGGACCCAGATGAAGCTGATAGCACTCAAGACGATGAAATCGCGCAAGGACGCCGCGCCATTGATCCACAGTCGGTCAACGCGATCATCAAGCAGCGGCTGGCAATGGCAGGGTTGGACAGTGGGAAAGTTTTCCGCGCATGGTCTACGCTCGGGATTTCTGACCGAGGTTGCCAACCGTGGGATTCCGCTCCCCGAGGCCATGGAACAGTCGAGACACCGCTCCGTTCAGCAAGCCTCGAGTTATTACAACAATGTCACGCGGCGCAGCGGACGCGCTACGCGTATGCTCTGAAGGCTGCTTTCTGCTCTAGTGGTCAGAAATGGGTTACAGACAGCCAATTTTTGCTAACACTTTCCCCGAGAGAGATGGGGCGAGCGATGAACCGAGATTGAGTTGAAGTACGTCTACGTTGCAGCGTGACCTTTACCCCTTCAGCTCTCCTTGCAAAGAGGGGAATTTTCGACAGCGTCGGATCAATTGCCACGTTTGCTAAGTCCGCGCGTCTGCCCCCTCACGCCATGGGCGCCGGATGCTTCCTCCCTGTCACAAAATGGCGGGCGGCGGACGATAGAAGCAAGTGCGTGCAGCCTTTGTACCTTCGCTCGCTCGGTGTCGGTCAAGTTGATATGCCTTCAGCGGGCGCGGCTGGAGCATAGGGAACCGGGGATGCTGCTTGGTCTGCATCCTCTCAGCAGCATCGAAATTAAATGCGTCGACGGCCTTCTTGAGGCCGGCCGGCTCCATGACCAAGACGATTGGCGCGATTTCGTGAACCAATGGTCGACAAGGATGGCGCAAATCGTAGTGACGGATGTGGCGTCGTCCTGCCAGCGCAAGAACAAGCCCAGGGCTCCGATAGTGACTAACAGCATGGCGTTCGTCGGGCCTAAACGGTTTGGGAGGAGGTGAACCGCTTGAACACTCTAAAGGTAATGCTGCAACGCAAAACGTTGAAGTCGCGGGTTTGCACCGCGTACATATCTCGGCCTGCAAAAAGGATAGGCCGGGCGAACCTGGTCCATCCGACCCTTCACATTGCAGATAGACTGGTCCTGCAGCTTGTCCGCAGATAGCTTGCGAACTCGCGATCATTTATCTGCTGAAGGGTAATTTTCCGGCCGTCGTTGAGGCCCCACATGCCGGCCCGCTCCAACCTCGGGCTGGCGAACCTCGAACTGGTTCGTCTTGCTGATAAGTTCGCTGAGTTTTCGGAAGCCGAATGTATGCGGGTCGAAATCCGGCGCGAGGTTCAACAACTGCTTGCCGACGGTGCCCAGGTTGACCCAGCCGTCATCACGATCCTCCTGGGACAGTACCTTCTTGATCACCGGCACCGCCGATGTTGCCGGCTGGAGCGGCTTGTCGCTGGAAGCGGCATTCTCCTCGTCCTTAATCGCACCAGGAAGCAGGTTTTCGGTATAGACGAACCGCCGGCAGGCCTGGCGAAAACTTTCCGGTGTCTTCTGCTCGCCAAAGCCGAATACATTGGCGCCCTGCTCACGGTTCCGGGCGGCAAGCCGCGTGAAATCCCTGTCCGGGGACACTGGGCAGAAGCCGTCGAACCGACCGCTGTGCAGCAAATCCATTGCATCGATGACCAAAGCGATATCGGAAGCATTTTTCCCGTCGTATACGCAAATTGCTGCTGCGGGATAATCGCGTGCTTTGCGAGCACGTTCGCCCAACCCTTGGAGCGGGTGCCGGAAAAATCACCGTAGATGCGACGCACGCTCGCCTCCCCGATTTTGGCTACCTCTTCGAACAGCCCGTTGGCGATTTTAGCGGATGTATTGTCCGCACCAATCAGAACAGCCAGGCGCGGAGATCGAGTTTCAGACGGCATAGCTGTTCCTCATTTTTAAAGCGGTTTCGAAGGCCAGCAGACCACGGCTCGGACCCGGCAAGGAACTTCATTTAACTTGCCCATCGGACCGCGCGAAAACCTGCCTTGTCGGATGATGTCAGTAGCCGCCAGCCGAGATGATCTACCCTTCCCCGCTCCACCACCCGCCGATACGAAAAACCCTGACAGCTGTCAGGGTTTTTCGTATCGCTCAGCTCCTAGCCGACGGCTCTAACGCCTTGCCCATGCGCTCTCAACAGCGCCATAAGAACCGGCCCCAACGAAAATTCGCCCCGTACCGCCTTCCGTGTCAGGTCTCGCAGATATCCGCCAGGCGAGTTGATGTGCCCTGCCCGCTCAAGGATGCAGGCGATCGCCGTGGCCGCACTTTCCGGCCCCATCACCTCGCAGGCCTCCTGATAGGCTGACGGGCTGACGCCCAGCATGGACCGGACGACCACCGCTGCACCCATCAACTCGCGCCAACTTCCGATCGTACCACCCGGGCCATATATCGCGATCTCGGGGCAAGCCCGTATCACCATGCCAAGTTGAAAATTCCGGATTGGCTTCCCCTTCGGCCGATCATCGTCCACCGCCTTTGCGCCCTGCTCGTTTTCAGAGCGAGGTTCAAGTTCATTGATGGATTCGGTGTTTGAATTCTGTATGTGACGCTCATTTTGGTCACCATTGGTGCTGTTATTTTCGCGTTTTTTCTGCACTTCCAAGATGTTGACCCCCTCCTGCAGCAGGAGTTCCATCTCGTCCAGGATTGAATTCACATCACTGAGCGTCGGAGCGCGCGGAATCCTGCCTACGAGGTCGACATACATCGCCTCGATGTTTCCCCAGTTGCCTGACGCTCCTTCCTCGATTGCGGCAGAAATGAGCTTTCGAACGTCACGCCGGCATATTGTCAAATTCTCCTTCGCCCGACGGAGGGCGAAACGATCTGCAACGACCTGTTGCGCCATCATGGCAAGCTCATCTGTTCGCATGAGCAACGGTGACAGATCAAAGCCGAATGCGCTATCGATCGCACCCGCCTTGTCCTTCCGGGGGTAGCGCTTTCCATTCGGGCTGTCCTTCCGCACGATCAGTCCTGCCTCAACGAGAAGGGCCAGATGTCTGCGAAGCGTAGCGCCGGCGATACCGTGGGCTCGCAGCGTTAATTGCGCGTTGGACGGAAAAACGATGAGCTGCGCATCCTGGCGCAATTCGTTGTCTGGATGAAAGCTCAGGAGCGCGTCAAGGACGGCCAGGCTGCGATCCTGCAGCCCAAGCAGCTCCCTTGCTTCGGATGCGTCCCGAAAGACTTTCCATTTGTCCGCTGTCTTGCCCGGATTGATTTTACTCGTCTCGATTTGCCGCTTCACCAGGGCAAGCGTCACCGGTCGCCGCCCAAAGGGCGTCGTCACACTTCCAATCTGCATTTTCTTCACCTTCAAAAAGGCAAAAGAAACCCGCTCACCAAATTACGGTGCCAAAGACTCTTGACTGGGATTCGGGGAAATGCGATTCTCTAGTTGTCACACATTGAGAGAGGCTTCCACGACGGCAACGTTTGGGGGGCCTTTTTCTTTTGCAGTTCGTCCTTTTTTATCTCTAAACCCTGACAGCTGTCAGGGTTTCTCGTCTTCTCGCAGGCGGACAAAGCGCTCCGTTAGCGCTGGGAGCTCCGCCTCAATAAACTTCAAAAAGTCGCCCCCGAGTGAACCCTCAGCCGAAATTCGAACCTCTTTCGAGGATATCAACAGGGCTCCAAGCTTCGTTCCTCTCATGTCTGTAATCGGGCTTGGCTCTCTCCGACGAGTCGATACAGGCTTGATGGCATTCAATGCACGCTGAAACCTTTGATCAGAGGTCTCAGCGGTCTCACCCTTCCTAACCAGTACCGCCCGCAGTGCATCAAGCGCTCCCGTGTCGCCCGCAACCGTCTTGGCAAGGTCGAGCCAACGTGGCCGGCCGATCTTCGGCGCTCGCCCAATTGCCTCGATGATATCCGTGGGAACGATCCTGTAGACATTCCGCATCCGAGCCAATTCTGCGTCCTCGATCGAAAGCGCGGCGTAGATGTGCCGAGGCTTGATCCCCGCATCATCCATTCGGGAGGCAAACAGCGCGCGCTCGATCCAGGTGAGGTCTTGGCGACTCGCGTTTTCGATGCCTTGTGCAAGAACCAGGTCGAGGTCGGAGATCTCGACTTCGAGAGCGCGAACAGGCCTGCCAAGCTGCCTAGCAGCGAGCCATCGTCGATGACCGTAAACGATCTGATAGCGACCTGGGGAGGAGGGGTGTTTGCGGACCTGGACGGGAACCTGTTGCCCCTCAGTCTCGATCGACCGTTTAAACGCCTCGAAGCTCGTTGCGTCATCGTCCGGCAGTCTGTCCGGATAAGGGGATGGGTCGATGAGCGACGGATCCAACTCGCGAACGGAACCACCGCCCGACTCCACGATAGCCTTCAAGCGATCTCGCTCTGTTCGAATGTCGTCGATTGCCCGGTGTGCAGCACCGATCACACCTGCTCCGACACGATTTCCGGGAACCGGGGCAGGGGCCTGCGACGGCTGCTGTTGATCCGCAGCCTGATCGCTTTCCAGCTCTGCGGAAAGCAACCCGAAGCTGGCGACAATCGACTTGCGAGGGGATTTGCTCATGTCCGCCCCCAGCTCTCATTGATGAGGCGAACAATCGCCTCGTTCACAGCATCTACCGCCTCGCGAGCACGCTTGTGAGTATCGCGCCCGATCTGCCCCAATTCGAGCTCGTATACCGAGCGTTTCGCCAAGCCGGCTGCCTCAACGGCGGTGCTTTCAATGGCGGTGGGCAATAATACATCGGAGCCGAACAAGTGCCGAAGCATCGCAACGACTTGCGACTGTGGCGCGTCATTGGGGTCGTGTCGTGTGACCAGATACCGAATGAAGTCCTGGTCTAACTGAGCGCCGCTCTCGTTCAGAACACTAATCAGATCGCCCATCATGAGAAGGAACTGGCTCATTGACGCAACGTCCAGCATAGCCGGGTGGACAGTAATGATCATGCTAGTCGCGGCGTATATCGCGCTCAACGTCAGAAAGCCGAGCGACGGCGGAGTGTCAAGAATTACGATGTCGTAGTCCGCCGCGACTTCCGAAAGGGCGAGTTTCAGCCGCTCAAAAAAGATTGCGCCGGAGTTGGCCTTGTTCGCCAAGATCCGTGGCGTTTCGTGCTCATACTCCATGACTTCAAGATTGCCAGGAATGAGGTCGATGCCATCGAAATATGTCCTGCGAATTATATCGCGGATGGGACGACGCTCGGCGTCATCGTAACGCAAAGCGGCATAGATCGTTTCATTCGACCCGACATCAACTTCTGGCTGAGCACCGAACAAAGCGGACAAGGATGCTTGCGGGTCCAGGTCGAGTGCGAGGACGCGATACCCATGAAGGGCGAGATAGTGGGCAAGGTGGACACAGGTTGTCGTCTTCGCGCTGCCACCCTTGAAGTTGGCTATGGCAAGAACCTGGAGGTGCTCGCCGGCACGTCGACGAGGAAGGAATCGCAAGGCGTCCGCAGGTTTCTGAATCGCGAACAAGTCACGCAGTTCATTGATCTGGTCCAACGTGTAGACGCGATGGTTATTTTCCAGCCTACTGGGAATCGGCCCGCGTCCTTCGGTGGACATGAGCTTCAGGGTGGAATCGGGTATAGACGTCAGCTTCGACACTTCGTTGGTCAGAAAGGGACGCAGGGTCTTTTCCGATTTTGGCGGATACATACGAGTTCTGAGCTGCTGCAATTGCCCGGACAGAAGCCCGGCATGGCGCATGATTTTGCTGCCGGCATCTTCCTTTGAGCCAACACTTGCTTCTACTCGGTTTGCTATCGCCATCTTTCCCTCTTGGCGGCTTTTCGCCGGTTTACCGGCCATTGCCCGCTAAAAATAGAACACGATTCTCCGAACTGGTCCAGAGGTTTAGGGTTAACAAAAGGTTAACCCCCGGGGACAATCTGCATAAGGCTGTTCGGATTTTTGCTTTTCCGCTCCGGGAGTTAGCCTCAAATGCCCAGCTCGCTGATGCCGGAATGTTCTCCTGTGAATCCTACAAATCCGAACAGCGTAGCAGCAAGTAGATTAGGCGGTTCTGTAGCGACACACCACTCATGAACCGCGACTCACCTCGCTACGTGCATGTTGAATCCTACAACTGCCCTCCGATTCCAAACTGTGCTGATTTCCCGCCGACCAACAACGACGGAGAAAAATCATGCAGGCTCTCGCGCTCTCAACACCCCGGACGATCCAAGAGGCGCATCTCCTACACATCCACTACCAGCTTCGTGCTCGGGTCTTTTCCGATCGCCTGGGTTGGGAAGTCGATGTGACGGCGGGGTGCGAGTCCGATCGTTTCGACGCGCTTCGGCCGACCTATATTCTCGCCATCGCAGAGACCGGCCAATTGGCGGGGTGCGCGAGACTTCTTCCTGCGCTTGGGCCGACAATGGTGGCCGACGTTTTCCCGTCGCTGCTCCCCGACGGTCAGCTCAGCGGTCATGCCGCGATGGTCGAAAGTTCCCGGTTCTGCGTCGATACTGCTCTCGCAGAGGGGAGGGGAACCAGCTCAATCCACGAGGCGACGCTGACCATGTTCGCGGGCATCGTCGAATGGTGCTTCGCGAATGGCTACACCGAGATTGTCACGGTGACTGATCTTCGATTCGAGCGGATCCTCGCGCGCGTAGGATGGCCGCTGCAGCGTTTGGGCGAACCCAAGAAAATCGGCGTGACGATGGCCGTGGCGGGCACGCTGCCCGCCAATGCGGACACGTTCCTCAGGCTCCGCCCCTCCAACTACCGTTCTGAACTCGCCCTCTGTCAGCCGGGCAGCCTGAGGAGAAACACGTGAACCAGCTTCGCTCTCACCCTCGGCTCGTCCGCAAACTTCAGGATGCGCTCGGCGATCAGCTTTGTGTTGCCCTGGACGACGCGAACGTCGTCGAAATCATGCTCAATCCGGACGGCAAATTATTCATCGAACGGCTAGGTCACGGCGTTGCGCCCGCCGGCGAGATGTCATCCGCTGCCGCGGAGATGGTCATTGGTACAGTGGCGCACGCGCTTCAGTCCGAGGTCGACACGGAACAGTCAATCATCTCCGGCGAGCTGCCAATCGGTGGCCACCGCTTCGAGGGACTGTTGCCCCCCGTTGTCACCAAGCCTGCCTTCACGATTCGTCGCCGGGCATGGCGCCTCATTCCGCTCGAAGACTATATTTGCGCCGGCGTGATGACAGAATACCAGGCCTCGACGATCCGTAGCGCCATTTCCGCAAGGCTCAACATCATCATTTCCGGGGGGACCGGTTCGGGGAAGACGACTCTTGCGAATGCCGTCATCAACGAGATCGTCAAGTCCACGCCCCAGGATCGTCTCGTCATTCTTGAGGATACTGCGGAAATCCAATGCGCGGCCGAAAACGCCGTTCTCCTCCATACCAGCGATACGATCGACATGGCCCGGCTCCTGAAGAGCACCATGCGCTTGCGCCCCGACCGGATCGTCGTTGGCGAAGTTCGCGACGGCGCGGCCCTCACGTTGCTCAAGGCCTGGAATACCGGTCACCCGGGCGGCGTGGCGACCATTCACTCCAATACCGCCATGTCGGCGCTGCGTCGCCTTGAACAGCTGACCGCCGAGGCAAGCCAGCAGCCGATGCACGAGGTGATTGGAGAGGCCGTTGACCTGGTCATCTCGGAGGCTCGCCATGTCGCGTAAGCATGCCATCATCGCCGTAGCGCTCGTGGCGGCGCCCATTGTTCTCACCTCGGTCGCGCCGGCGCTCGCCAGTTCCGGCGGCAGCCTCCCATGGGAAGGGCCACTGCAGCAGATTCAGGAGTCGATAACCGGCCCGGTCGCGGGCGCAATCGCGCTCGCGGCCGTGGCCATTGCCGGCGGCATGCTCATCTTCGGCGGCGAGCTCAACGATTTCGCGCGGCGCCTCGTGTATGTCGTTCTCGTCGCCGGCAGCCTGCTCGGCGCCACCAACATTGTCGGCCTGTTCGGTGCGACCGGCGCTTCGATCGGGCGAACCGACGCGCAAATCACGTCAATTGGTGCGAACGGAGGAGGGGAGGGAGATCATGGCTGAGTCCCTGTCCGGCCCGCGGCGCAACCGCATCCATCGAGCCCTCTCGCGCCCGAACCTGTTAATGGGCGCCGACCGGGAGTTGGTCCTGATCACCGGACTTGCGGCCGTAATCCTGATCTTCGTGGTTCTCACGGTCTATTCGGCCCTCTTCGGCGTCGCCGTCTGGATTGTCATCGTCGGGCTTCTCCGGATGATGGCGAAGTCGGACCCGCTCATGCGGCAGGTCTATATCAGGCACATATCCTACAAGTCCACCTACAAGGCGACCACTTCGCCGTGGCGCCGGTACTGAGGAGGCGGCCATGGTAGCTCTCAAACGCTTCCGGGTGACCGGCCCATCCTTTGCCGATCTCGTTCCCTACGCCGGCCTCGTCGACAATGGTGTCCTTCTTTTGAAGGACGGCAGTCTCCTGGCCGGCTGGTACTTCGCAGGCCCGGATTCCGAAAGCGCAACGGACCTCGAGCGCAACGAGCTGTCGAGGCAGATCAATGCCGTTCTGTCACGGCTTGGAAGCGGCTGGATGATCCAGGTCGAAGCCATCCGCATTCCGACGGTCAACTACCCATCGGAAGACCGTTGCCATTTCCCTGACCCGGTCACCCGCGCGATCGATGCCGAGAGGCGCTCGCATTTCGCGCGCGAGCAGGGGCATTTCGAGAGCAAGCATGCGCTGATCCTGACCTACCGGCCGCTCGAGTCCAAGAAGACTGCTCTCAGCAAATACATCTATTCGGATGAGTTAAGCCGGAAGAAATCCTACGCGGACACGGTGCTCTTCGTGTTCAAGAACGCGGTGCGAGAGCTTGAGCAGTATTTTGCCAACACTCTTTCGATCCGGCGAATGGAAACCCGCGAAACGGTCGAAAGGGGAGGGGAGCGAATTGCCCGATACGACGAGCTGATGCAGTTCGCGCGGTTCTGCACCACCGGGGAAAGCCATCCAATCCGGCTACCCGACGTTCCCATGTATCTCGACTGGATCGCCACCGCAGAGCTTGAGCATGGACTGACGCCAAAGATCGAAAACCGTTTTCTCGGCGTCGTTGCGATCGATGGCCTGCCGGCCGAAAGCTGGCCGGGTATTCTGAACAGCCTTGATCTGATGCCGCTGACCTATCGGTGGTCGTCACGTTTCATCTTTCTCGATGCCGAGGAGGCTCGACAGAAACTCGAACGCACACGCAAGAAGTGGCAGCAGAAGGTCCGACCGTTCTTCGACCAGATATTCCAGACACAAAGTCGATCCGTCGACCAGGACGCGATGACCATGGTGGTCGAGACGGAGGATGCCATCGCGCAGGCCTCGTCGCAACTGGTTGCCTATGGCTATTACACGCCCGTCGTCGTGCTGTTCGACAGCGATCGAGAAGCACTGCAGGAAAAGGCCGAAGCGATCCGGCGGCTGATCCAGGCCGAAGGTTTCGGGGCGCGCATCGAGACGCTCAACGCCACCGACGCCTATCTCGGCAGCTTGCCGGGCAACTGGTATTGCAACATCCGTGAGCCGCTGATCAACACCAGCAATCTCGCCGACTTGATTCCGCTGAACTCGGTCTGGTCCGGAAACCCGGTCGCGCCATGCCCCTTTTATCCACCGAATTCGCCGCCCTTGATGCAGGTTGCGAGCGGCTCGACAGCCTTTCGTCTGAACCTACACGTCGATGACGTCGGCCACACGCTGATCTTCGGTCCGACCGGTTCTGGCAAGTCGACGTTGCTCGCCCTAATCGCCGCGCAGTTTCGTCGCTACGAAAATGCGCAGATCTTCGCCTTTGACAAAGGCAGTTCACTTCTGCCCCTGACGCTCGCAGCCGGCGGCGACCACTATGAGATCGGCGGCGACAATGCGGAAGAGGGGAGGGCATTGGCCTTCTGCCCACTCTCCGAACTCAAAAGTGATGCGGACCGGGCTTGGGCGACGGAATGGATCGAGATGCTGGTCGGCCTGCAGGGCGTCACCATCACTCCCGATCACCGTAACGCCATATCTCGGCAAGTCGGCCTGATGGCGAGCGCCTCTGGTCGCTCGCTCTCGGATTTCGTCAGCGGCGTCCAGCTGCGCGAGATCAAGGACGCGTTGCACCACTACACCGTCGATGGCCCGATGGGACAACTCCTCGATGCGGAGGAAGATGGCCTCAAACTCGGCGCCTTCCAGACCTTCGAGATCGAGCAACTGATGAATATGGGCGAGCGCAATCTCTTGCCGGTGCTCACCTATCTGTTCCGCCGGATCGAGAAACGCTTGGATGGGTCGCCGAGCCTGATCGTGCTCGACGAGGCCTGGCTGATGCTCTGCCATCCGGTATTCCGCGACAAGATTCGCGAGTGGCTGAAGGTGCTGCGTAAGGCCAACTACGCAGTGGTCCTTGCGACCCAATCGATCTCGGACGCTGAGCGGTCCGGGATTATCGACGTCCTGAAGGAATCCTGCCCGACCAAGATTTGCCTTCCGAACGGCGCCGCTCGCGAGTCGGGAACGCGCGAATTCTACGAGCGCATCGGCTTCAACGAGCGGCAGATCGAAATCGTCGCAACCGCCACTCCGAAGCGCGAATACTACGTCGCCACGCCGGAAGGCCGGCGGCTCTTCAACATGTCGCTTGGACCAGTCGCCCTGAGCTTTGTCGGCGCATCGGGCAAGGAGGACCTCAAACGCATCCGCGCACTGAAATCCGAAAATGGTCACGACTGGCCAATCCACTGGCTTGAAACGAGAGGGGTTCACGATGCCGCATCGCTACTCAAATAGATGGCTCGCCTGCTTGGCGGCCGCCGCGCTCACGATCGGAGCTGCAGGCTCAGTGCAAGCCGGTACAGCCACCGGCGCTGCGACGGAATGGACGCAACTCGCCAACAATGCGCAGCTCGTGGACCTCATGAAAAGCTCCGGCGTCCAGGTCGACAATCAGCTGACCCAGATCAGCCAGCTTGCAGAGCAGATCCAGAACCAGCTGAAGATCTACGAGAACATGCTGCAAAACACCGCCCAGCTTCCTAATCATGTCTGGGGGCAGGTCGAAAGCGATCTCGATCAACTGCGCAGTATCGTCGACCAGGGACAGGGCATCGCCTTTTCGATGGGGAATGCGGACGACGTTCTTCAGCAGCGCTTTCAGAGCTACGCCGATCTCAAGACAAATTTACCTGATAACGCAACGTTCTCCTCGACCTACCAGTCCTGGTCGAACACCAACCGCGACACGATCGCCAGCTCGCTGAAAGCGGCGAGCCTCACGGCCGACCAGTTCGATAGCGAGGAAGATACGATGTCCTCGCTGCGGTCGATGTCCGAAACGGCTGACGGGCAGATGAAGGCTTTGCAGGTCGGCCACGAGATCGCCGCTCAGCAAGTCGCGCAAATGCAGAAGCTTCGCGGGCTCGTCTCCCAACAGATGACAATGATGGGAACCTGGCTTCAAACGGAACAGACCGACAAGGACCTGGCGCAGGCGCGGCGGGAAAAGTTCTTCAACGCCGAGGTCAAAAGCGTTCCGGAAGGCCAGAAAATGGAACCGCGATGGTGAGCCGCTCCGTCCTGATTGCCTTGCTGTTGGCTGTCGCCGCTGCATCCTCTGCAGCGACAGTGCTGATCGTCAATTCCCGAAACACAGGAATACCTGCGCTCACCGAGGAGCAGCGCGCAGTCCGGGAAAAATTCTTCGGCTCCGACAAGGAGCTGCCGCCGATCAAGGAAGGCCAGGAGATGCACCCGAGATGGTGAGGGTAACTGTTGCGCGTTCTTTCCTGATTCCAGGTCTCTTTTTCCTTGCCTATGCTGTTCCCACATTCGCGCAGGAGGGACAGGTCCTCACGGAACTGGAAAACCAGGTCTCCTCCGCTGCGAAGGGGTGGGAGACCACCATCATGGAGGCGGCGAAATCCCTATTCTGGATTCTCGCAACGATCGAGATCGGCATTGCGGCCGTCTGGTTGGCGATCCAGTCAGCATCGCTGGACAGCTGGTTCGCCGAACTGGTGCGGCGGATCATGTTCATCGGGTTCTTCGCATTCGTTCTGACCCAAGGTCCGACCTTTGCGCGAGCAGTGGTCGACAGCCTTTTCCAGATTGGCGCCGGCGGTGGTTCAGCGTCTCCCGCTGAAGTGTTCGACGCCGGCATCCGCGTCGCCTCCCAAATGTCCCAACAAGCACAGTTCGGGGTGTTCGAAGACAATGCGCTCGCGATTGCCGCCGTTCTCGCCATGGGCATCGTTGTCATCTCCTTCTCGCTGGTTGCAGCTATTTTCGTGTCGGTCATGGTCGAAATGTATGTCGGCCTGCTCGCCGGCATGATCATGCTCGGGCTGGGTGGTTCCTCATTCACTAAAGACTTTGCCATTCGATACCTCGTCTACGCCTTCGGCGTCGGCATGAAACTCATGGCATTGGTGATGATCGCCAAGATCGGATCGAACGTCCTGCTTGGTCTTGCCCAGGCGCCTACTGCCTCGTCGGATCAATTCGTCACGACCCTGGCGATCGCCGGTATTTCCGTCGTGGTCTTCATCATCGCCATGTACGTCCCGAACATCATCCAGGGCGTCGTCCAGGGCGCATCAGTTTCCGGAGGAATGGAAGCGATCCGCCACGGCGGGCAAGCGGCGTCTTTTGCCGCCGGTGCTGGCTTCCTCGCCGCCGGCGCTGCAGGCGCGGGGTTTGCGGCGGCTCAAGCCGCACGAGCTGGCGGTTCATCCGTTGCAGGTGCTGCTCTTCGCGGTATGGGCGCGAGCTTCAGTTCCGGCGCGCAAGCAGCCGGATCAGCCGCGAAGGAAAAGGCAATCGGCTCCCCCGGCGCCTACGCCGGGTCCATTCTCGGACTGGCCAATGCAAAGCTCGATGAACAGCGCGGCGGTCATAGCGGACCGAAACCTCCTCCCGAACGCAACGACAAACCATAATCGAGACAAGGGAAGAATAAATGGCAGCGAACCGCGCCCCGGAAAACCCGTATCTTGCCGCCCGCCAGGAATGGAGCGAACGCTATGGCTCTTATGTGAAAGCGGCAGCCGGATGGCGCGTTGTTGGTGTCCTCGGCCTGGTCATGGCCGTCATCGGCTTCAGCTACGCGATGTATCTGAGCACGCAAGTGAGGCTGGTGCCCTACATCGTCGAGGTCGACAAGCTCGGAACCGCGGTTACGGCAGGCTTTCCGGAGCAGATCGAGTATGCCGATGTCCGCGTGGTGCGCGCCACACTCGGTAACTTCGTCACGAGCTTTCGCTCGATCACACCGGATGCGGTGGTGCAGAAGCAATATATCGACCGCACCTATGCGCTTCTTCACACGTCCGATCCGTCGACGGAGAAGGTCAACGCCTGGTTTCGAGGCAATTCTCCATTCGAGAAGGCGAAGTCTTCGACAGTTGCCATCGAGGTCAACAACATCGTGGCGCTCTCCAACCAGACCTATCAGGTCGACTGGACGGAATACGAGCGGGACCGCAAGGGTAAGGAAACCGGCACGCGCCGTTTCCGCGGCATCGCAACGGTCGCGCTCACCGCGCCACAGGATGAGGCGACGATCCGCCTCAATCCGATCGGCCTCTATGTCCGGGACTTCGACTGGACGGCACAGCTTTGAGGGCAGGGATTCTTTCAATGAAAAAAATAGGATTGATGGCAGCGGCCGGCGGCATTGCCGGGCTCTTGCTTGCGGCGGGCGCGCAGGCGCAAAGTATGACGAGCAGCGAGGTGAAAGGAACAAATCTTTCCAGCAAGTGGCGCGGCACGCCGGGACTGGTCACGACGGGACCGGACGGAAAGGTGATCTTCCTGTTCGGCGAAACGCAACCTTCCGTCGTCTGCTCGCCGCTACAGGTCTGCGACATCGAACTTCAGGGTGGCGAGATCGTTCGCGATGTTATGGTCGGCGACACGGTTCGTTGGAAGGTGGAGCCGGCCACCTCGGGGGCCACAGGCGGACAGGCGATCCATCTCATCGTCAAACCGTCGGAGCCAGGCCTGCTCACCTCGATGGTCGTGACCACATCACGGCGCACCTATCACATTCAGCTCAAGTCCTATCCGAGCCAGTACATGGCGCGCATTGGTTTCGAATATCCGGAAGACGTGTCCACCAAGCTCGCCGATATCAACGCCCGTCTCGAAACGGGCGGCATTCCGGGCACAGCGCCGGACAAGCTGAACTTCTCCTACTCGGTGAGCGGGAGCGCGCCCTGCAAACCGAAGCGGGTCTATTCTGACGGGGTGAAGACCTACATCCAGTTCCCGAAGTCGATCTCTGACCAGGACGCGCCTGTGCTCTTCGTCGTCTCCGGCGGTCAAAATCGCATCGTCAATTACCGGATGAAGAACGACATGATGACCGTCGATTATGCGATCGACAGGGCGATCCTCGTTTCCGGCGTCGGTTGGCGGCAACAGAAGATCGCCATCCGGCGAGGAGGCTGAACCATGCGGAAGCTTCTCGCATATTTCATTATGGCCGCGCTACTCTCCGGTTGCCAAACGGCCGACGACGTTCTGACCACTAGTTCCACGCCTGTGGCCGTCACCGGGCCGGCTGCAAGCGCCATCGCCGGCGACATGGCAAGCCGTCTGGCTGAACAGATCGGCCCGGCGGGTGCTACGACGACGATTAAATTGGAGAAGGACACGTCGGAATTCGCGACCGCCCTCGAGGCGGCCCTGAAGGGGTGGGGCTACGCGGTCGTCACGGACGGCAAAGTCGCCAAAGACGTCAAGCCGGGCGAGCTTGCTTATGCAATCGAGGGCTTCGACGGACAGGTCCTAGTACAGGTCTCGACGCCTTCCATCGCTCTTGGCCGCGCTTACACGCCGACGGCGGCCGGCGCGACGCCGGCCAGTCCCCTTTCGATCATGCAGCGCAACTGACGGAGATTAACATGGTCCAGTCGCTCCAGCTTGGCACGTCCAGCCAAGCCGACGATCAGCAGGGCATGCGCCGGCTCAATCGCCTGCCGATCCTCATCGCAATCATTGTCTTCGCGCTGTTCGTCGGCGTCGTGGTGATTGGTCTGTCCCTTCGCGGGCTTTCCTTCAATCGTGGCGATATCGAGAGTGCTTCCAACAGCCCTGCGACCAGTTTCGGCGACCAGCTTAAACGGGGTGTCACGGATGGAATTGTCGGTGATCCAGAAAAGCAGGAGGTGTTTCAGCCGACGCCCGTCGTCATCGACAAAGAGGAAAAGCACGAGCCGGTCGTCGAGCGCCGACCAGAGGGGCGACAAGACCGTCGACAAAGGCTTGAACCCGAAGAGGAGTGGAAGGCGCGGCTGAAGCGGGAGCAGGACGAGCAATATATCCGCGAGGCGCAGCGCCAACGAATGGCGCGTCTTCAGGCTCGTTCCACGGCGCTCGATTCGCCGCTGAAGGTCGACATCTCCGATGTCGAGAGGGCCGCAAACTCCACCAACGACACCAGCCGTCAGCCGACAAATGTCGCAGCAAACAGTGCGTCAGACCTTTATGCCGCCGCCATGAAATCCGGACTGATGGGACAAAACGTCGATCAGAACGGGCAGACGTCGAAAGAGGATTTCTTCAATCAGGACATCAAGGATCTTGGCTACCTGCCAAACCAGGTCGTGCCGCAGATGTCACCCAATGAATTGAAGCGCGGTTCGGTTATCCCGGCGACATTGATCACCGGCCTCAAGTCCGACCTGCCGGGGCGCATTACCGCTCAGGTCAGCCAGAATGTCTACGACAGCGCAACTGGCTACCGTCTTCTCCTACCGCAGGGAGCGAAGCTCTTCGGTCGCTACGATTCCAAGGTCTCATTCGGCCAGGAACGTGTTCTCGTCGTCTGGACGGACCTCATTTTTCCGAACGGATCTACCCTGCAGATCAGCGGCATGGCTGGCACAGACGCCGAAGGATATGGGGGCTTCCAAGACATGGCCGACCGCCATCTCTGGAGGACTTTCGGTTCGGCTGCGCTGGTGGCAATCATCGGAACTGGTATCGATATGTCGATGCCTGAGAGTTCGACGCTCGCGACGCAGGACACGGCCTCGGATGCAGCTCGGCGGAATTTTGCCGAGTCATTCGGACGGGTAGCGGAAGAGACGATCTCGAAGAATCTGAACGTTCAGCCGACAATTCACATCCGGCCGGGCTACAAGTTCAACGTCCTGGTCGATCAGGATATTGTTTTTCCTTCTGTCTATAGCGGCCGCTAACCAGGTAAAGGATCCTCAGATTTTCGCCACAGCGCCGAACGTCGCAAGGTCATTCCGCATGGCGGCGCAGGTGTGACTAAAATTCTCTACAAAAATCATCGTCTTTAGATCAGAAAGAGTTGAATACTCGGCACAGGTCAATAGACCTAGGCGATCCAACGAACGCGGATCTGCTTCGCATAGAAGAAACTGCCGTATCGTCCAATGTCCCATGTGGCTCCGGCTAGCCGAACGGTGGCAACCGGTACCTCATGGCGTCAGAACGGCGGCACGAGTGGGAGGCTTGCGCCGTCGCAAAAGGAGAAAAGTTAGTGGACGGTGACCTTCGCTCTCTCATCGACATGACAGAAGCCGCGCATGATGAACGTATGATCAAGAGCGCTCTGAAGACATTTGCACACGCATGTGGCTTCGACCGTTTTGCTTATCTGCAGACTGAGGGGTTGGAAATCCGCACATTCAACTCCTATCCGGAGGAATGGCAGGGCGTTTATCTCGAAAGCCAGTACTCCCGCATCGACCCGGTCGTTACGGAAGCCAAGCGTCGCATGGAAATGTTTTCCTGGACGGCCGACGATTGGCCCGCTCGTGGAATATCCGAACTCAGGCGTTTTCGGGACCAGGCGATCGATTACGGCGTTCGGAGTGGGGTGACTATTCCCGTCGAAGGAAGTTTCGGGTCGACGATGATGCTGACATTTGCATCCTCAGCCCAGACGGCTGACGTTAAAAAGCTGCAGGATGCGCAAAAAGCGATCCGTGCGGTTCTGGCGATCCATTACCGCCTGAAAATCATAGCTGCGAAGACGATTGTCGCTCCGAAACGGTTGCTTTCACCAAGAGAAGCAATGTGCCTCATGTGGGCGGCAAAGGGCAAAAGCGCTCAGGAAACCGCAATGCTGACGGGGATCAACCCGAGGACAGTGCAGCACTACCTTGATAAGGCGCGCGAAAAGCTCGACGCAGCGACCGTTCCGCAACTTGTCGCGATCGCCAAAGACCACGGTCTGGTATGAGCGTCATTCTTCGCCATCTGGGGCAACTTCAGGGATGTAACCAAGCGCATCGATGATTTCCGACAACAACTCCTGCTGGGCCTCAGATTTGTTCTGACGCGCGACGTACTCATCCTGCAGACTTTTTAGTACGGCACCGGAAACGGACGGATCGGCGCTGGCGCGAGTCCATTCCTCATAGACAGCCTCATCAGCGGCAATAAGATGGCGGTGCTCGCGGATTGCGGCAACCGCCAGCACCTCTAGTTCTGAGTCTTGCATCAGACTGCGGCGAGATGAGCCCACATCGTTCATCCGCTTCTCCCTAACTTCATTCTGCCGCCCGAACCTAAGGTTGCGGCCTTATTATATCGGTTGAGCGCCATCACAATATCCGCTGAGCATCATCTGGGTCCTGTGCAATTTCATCTCGCGCCTCTCCATACTGACGTCGAAGATTGCAGGGACTTGAACGACACTGTCTTGCTTATTTGCTCAAAAGGATTCGACCCTCGCTTGTGCTGTAGAGAATACTCCGTGGTAGGAAACTCATCAAGCCGCTGTTCTCCGGATCATGGAGATTCGAGAGGTATTTGCGCGTAATTTGCGAGCTGCACGGCCGGCGAAAGGCTTGTCCCAGGAGGAACTCGCCCATCGCGCGGACATCGATCGCACCTACATCAGTTCGCTTGAGCGAAGCGTCTACAATGCAAGCATCGATGTCGTTGACCGTTTGGCGACAGTCTTGGGCATCGAAGCCTGTGAGTTACTGAAGCGGCCCCCGGAGGGGTCACAGATGCCAACCGCCGAGCTTGACGATTAAGAGAAGTTGTCCTGCGGACTGACGGGTTCATGCCCGGCCGGCAATGCTTTCACGTCAATTGGCTAGGTCCGTCGGCAAGGCTACATCTTTACTCTTGACGACCACTGGATTTGTCAGCTCTCATCCAATCGAGGCAACTATTCGTGGTGAAGAATTCATAAGGCGATGATGGCTTTCTCGGCTTTAGGGATTGTGATACAAATCCTAGGATAATAGATCCAATCTCCGAGCTTTTATATCAATGCCCAGTCCCGTCACGCAACGCCAAATCGCCCGCGCCGTGCTAACTGAGCGCGGAATAGCACGTTTGGTGGAACTGCGGAACGCAGGTGTGACGGCTGCCACCATGAGCCGAATGGAACGAGATGGTGAAGTGCTCCGGCTTGCCCGCGGTCTTTATCAACTTCCTGATGCGCAGCTCGACGTCAACCACAGTCTGGCGGAGGTCGCCAAACGCGCGCCCAAAGGCGTTATCTGCCTCGTTTCGGCATTGGCGTTCCACGGCCTGACAGATCAGCTCCCGGGACAAATCTGGCTTGCCATAGCCCCTAAGGACTGGGCTCCGAAACTGGACGGCCCCGCTATGCGCATCGTGCGTTTCACAGACAGCCTTCTCAACGAAAGCGTCGAAACCCATGTCATTGAAGGCGTTCCTGTGAAGGTCTTTGGAATTGCCAAGACAATTGCCGATTGCTTTCGCTATCGCAACAAGATCGGCCTTTCGGTAGCGATAGAAGGGCTGCAGGAGGCGCTGCGGCAACGAAGGACTACTCCTGGCGAAATCGCCAACCAGGCCGAATACGGTGGCGTCGGATCGGTGATCCGGCCGTATCTCGAGGCGCTGACCGCCAATGGCTAAAGAAATCAGAAACGTCGGCGCCTCGGTGCGCGCCCGCCTGCTGCAACTCGCCAAGGCAAGCGGGCAAAGCTTCGATCTGGTCCTGACGCGTTTCGCTCTTGAACGGTTGTTGTTCCGGCTTAGCCAGTCGCCCCACGCCGGTCGCTTCGTTCTAAAAGGGGCGATGTTGATGATGAATTGGTTCGACAATCCGCACCGAGGCACGCGCGACCTCGATCTTTTGGGTTTCGGTGATCCGAGTCCGGACCCGATGCTTGATACCTTTCGGGAAATTCTGGCGCAGGAGGCCGACGATGGCGTTACGTTCGACGCTGATACGCTGCATGTGGATCGTATTCGCGAGGCATTGGATTATGGTGGGCTCAGGCTGCGGGTGATCGCTTCGATCAGCGGAGCCCGGATCAACCTGACGATCGACATCGGTTTTGGCGATGCGCTTGAGCCTGGGGTGGAGGTTTTGGATTATCCTTCTATGCTCGATTTTCCGATGCCGCGACTTCGGGCCTATGCGCGAGAAACGGTCATTGCCGAGAAGTTCCAGGCAATGGTGATGCTGGGGCGAGTAAACAGCCGCATGAAGGATTTCTACGACATCTGGATCCTCAGTAGGTCTTTCGACTTCAGCGATGATCGGCGTCGAACGCCGCGTCTATACGGCGGGCGAAAACAAGGTGATCCTCGATCCTTTCCAGCCGGAAAAGGAAAAGGATATCGAGTATCTGAAGAGCCTGCAGCTCGAAATCCACCAGGTCTTCATCTCCATGGTGCGCGAACGTCGCGCCGGCAAGCTGAGGGACGATGCGACGGTGTTTTCCGGCCTGTTCTGGAGCGGCACGCGCGGCCTCG
>Ga0207426_1001107_pt1 | contig 24820 bp, 19 predicted proteins | sample AraplaMF_Cvi_mMS_FD_184265 | JGI IMG/M metagenome (GOLD analysis project Ga0207426, IMG submission 184265) | Arabidopsis root microbial communities from the University of North Carolina, USA - plate scrape MF_Cvi_mMS (SPAdes) (version 2) | ecosystem: Host-associated > Plants > Roots > Endosphere... | reverse complement strand
GCTTGTCGTAGAGTTCGAGCGGCGTGCCCATCTGCTCGACGATGCCGTCATGCATGACGACGATCTTGTCGGCCATGGTCATGGCCTCGATCTGGTCGTGGGTGACGTAGACGGTGGTGGTCTTGAGCCGCTGATGCAGCTCCTTGATCTCGGTTCGCATCGCGACGCGCAGCTTCGCGTCGAGGTTCGACAGCGGCTCGTCGAACAGGAAGACCTGAGGATCGCGCACGATGGCGCGGCCCATGGCGACGCGCTGGCGCTGGCCGCCGGAGAGCTGGCGCGGATAGCGCTCGAGCAGCGGCGAGAGCGCAAGAATTTCGGCGGCGCGCTTGACGCGCTTGTTGATCTCGTCGGAGCCGGCATTCCGCAGCTTGAGCGAGAAGCCCATGTTCTCGGCGACCGTCATGTGCGGATAGAGCGCGTAGTTCTGGAACACCATCGCAATGTCCCGCTCCTTGGGCTGGACATTGTTGACGACACGGTCGCCGATCGAGATCGTGCCGGAGGTGATGTTCTCGAGGCCGGCGAGCATGCGCAGAAGGGTCGACTTGCCGCAGCCGGAGGGGCCAACCAAGACGACGAACTGACCGTCCTCGATCGGAATCGTCACGCCGTGCAGGACTTCAAAATTGCCGAACGATTTCCGCACGTCGCGGATTTGCACAGACGACATCTAGCTCCCTCCTCGAAAGTCCACGACGCCTCTTGCGCCGCGACCGTCTTGTTTTTCAGACTTCACCGACCGAAGCCCTGTTCTTAGCGGGCGACATTGTCGGCAGTTTGTGCGGTTTTGGCAATTTGTCTTTGGTTAGTCGTTGCTGGTAGCGCTGTCAACGATCCTTTGTTTGCTGGATTGGCTATGCTAAGAGCAGCAAATGGGTCGAAAACGCACCAAGTCAGGCAAAATCCGGCTGGCGGAAGTCGCCGAGCTTGCCGGCGTGAGCCCGATTACGGCGTCCCGCTTCTTTCGTAATCCAGAAGCACTGTCGATCGCCAAGAGGACGCGGGTCGAAAGCGCGGCGAAGGAGCTCGGCTATGTGCCGAACCTGGCGGCACGCGCGTTGGCTTCGCAACGCACCGAAGTGATCGGTGTCTTGATTCCGTCATTGACCAACAACGTGTTTTCCGACGTGCTGCGCGGCATCTATGATGCCTCCGAAGGCAGCCGCTACTCGATCCAGTTGTCCAACACACGTTACAGTATTCTCCAGGAGGAGAAGCTGCTGCGCCTGTTTCTTGCGCAGAAGCCGGCGGGACTGATCGTCACGGGCATCGACCAGACCGCGGAATCGCGCGCGATGCTGGAGGCGGCGGATTGCCCGATCGTGCAGATCATGGAGATCGGGCCCAATCCGGTCGACATGATGATCGGCTTTTCGCACTATGATGCGGCGCGTGCGGCGATTTCCCACCTGTTCGCGCAAGGCCACCGCAAGATCGGATTCGTCGGCGCGCGGATGGATCCGCGGGTGCAGCGACGGCTGGACGGATACGTCTCCGCGATGAAGGACGCCGGCCTGTTCGAACAGCGCCTTGTCGTCACCACGGCGACTCCGACCTCGGTGACGCTCGGCAGCGCCCTCTTCACCGACCTGCTCGGACGCGAGCGCGACATCGACGCGGTGTTCTGCGCCAATGACGACCTCGCGCTCGGCGTTCTCTTCGAATGCCGCCGTCGTGACATCGCGGTGCCCGAGCAGATCGCGATCGTCGGCTTCAACGACCTCGAATTCATGGCATCCGCGGTGCCGACCCTGACCAGCGTGCGTACCAACCGTTACGAGATGGGCAGCACGGCCGCCAGCATGCTGATCAGCGCGATCGACGGCCAGCGCCCGGAGCGGCCGGTGCTCGATCTCGGCTTCAAGGTGATCGAACGGCAAAGCTCGTCGGTGCGCCGTCCGGACAGCAAGCCGGTCCCATCGGGCGCGGGTGCGGCGAACAAAATGATAGCGTTACCAAGTAGCCACGACTAGGATCGGATGTGTGAGGAAACGGCCCGCCAGCGGGGCGGCAGATCATTGCTCGCGCCGTTGGGCATCGCACAAGCCGACACCACGAGACGGACGCCAGTGCGTTTGCATTGCAGGAGAAAACAATGACAAAAAAACCAACCAATGGGCATGCGCCCGCCGGCAACGGTGCTCGCCGCCATCTCCGTTCGCAGGAATGGTTCAACAACCCGCATAATCCGGGCATGACCGCGCTCTATATGGAGCGCTATCTGAACTACGGCCTCACCCGCGCCGAGCTGCAGTCCGGCAAACCGATCATCGGCATCGCCCAGTCCGGCAACGACCTCTCGCCTTGCAACCGCCACCACATCGAGCTGGCACACCGCGTCCGCGAAGGCATCCGCGAGGCCGGCGGCATCGCGATGGAATTCCCGACCCACCCCATTCAGGAGACCGGCAAGCGCCCGACCGCAGCGCTCGACCGCAACCTCGCCTATCTCGGCCTTGTCGAGATCCTCTACGGCTACCCGCTCGACGGCGTGGTGCTGACCACCGGCTGTGACAAGACCACGCCCGCCATGATGATGGCAGCGGCGACCGTGAACCTGCCCGCGATCGTGCTGTCGGGCGGCCCGATGCTGAACGGCTGGCACGCCGGCGAACGCACCGGCTCCGGCACCATCGTCTGGAAGTCGCGCGAGCGTCTTGCCGCCGGCGAGATCGACTATGAGGAGTTCATGGAGATCGTGGCGTCCTCGGCGCCGTCGGTCGGCCATTGCAACACCATGGGCACGGCCTCGACGATGAACGGCCTTGCCGAAGCGCTCGGCTTCTCGCTGCCGGGCTGCGCGGCGATCCCCGCTCCCTATCGCGAGCGCGGCCAGATCGCTTACGACACCGGAAAGCGCGCCGTCGAGATGGTCTGGGAGGACCTCAAGCCCTCGGACATCCTGACCCGCAAGGCGTTCGAGAACTGCATCGTCATCAACTCGGCGATCGGCGGCTCGACCAACGCACCGATCCACATCAACGCGCTGGCCCGCCACATCGGAGTCGAGCTGTCGATCGACGACTGGCAGAAGGTCGGTCACGACGTGCCGCTGCTGGTCAACATGCAGCCGGCCGGCTTCTATCTGGGCGAGGAATTCCACCGCGCCGGCGGCGTGCCGGCCGTCGTGCGCGAGCTGATGAAGCACAAGCGCATCCATGAGGACGCGGTCACCGTCAACGGCCGGGGCATCGGCGAGAACTGCAAGAACGCGCCTGCCCCCGACAATGACGTGATCCGGGCCTATGACAAGCCGCTGGTGAAGGACGCCGGCTTCCTGGTGCTGAAGGGCAATCTGTTCGATTCCGCGATCATGAAGACCTCGGTCATCTCCAAGGAATTCCGCGACCGCTATCTCAGCAACCCGAAGGACCTCAACGCCTTCGAGGGCCGCGCCATCGTGTTCGAAGGTCCGGAGGACTATCACGAGCGGATCGACGAACCCTCGCTCGATATCGACGAGCGCTGCGTGCTGTTCATCCGCGGCACCGGCCCGATCGGCTACCCCGGCGGTGCCGAGGTCGTGAACATGCAGCCGCCGGCAGCGCTGATCAAACGCGGCATCCTGTCCCTGCCCTGCATCGGCGACGGCCGCCAGTCCGGCACCTCGGGCTCGCCCTCGATCCTGAATGCCTCGCCGGAAGCCGCCGCCAACGGCGGTCTCGCGATCCTCAAGACCGGCGACAAGGTGCGCATCGACCTGAACAAGGGCAGCGCCAACATCCTGATTTCGGATGACGAGGTGAAGAAGCGTCACGCCGACCTCATGGCCAATGGCGGCTTCAAGCACCCGGCGAACCAGACGCCGTGGCAGGAGATCTACCGCAACACCGTCGGTCAGCAATCGACCGGCGCCTGCATGGAGCTCGCCACGCGCTATCAGAACGTCGCCGGCACGTTTGGCGTGGCGCGGGACAATCACTGACCACTCGTCATTGCGAGGAGCTCGTGACAAAATTGCGGAGCAATTTTGCACTGAAGCGACGAAGCAATCCGGATTGCCCCCGCGGCGAGATTCTGGATTGCTTCGCTTCGCTCGCAATGACGGCATAACAATCAATTTCAAGCCAAGGAGAACAACAAAATGGCAGACCGCCTCAAGGGAAAGCGCGCCGTCGTCACGGCTGCGGCAGCAGGCATCGGGCGCGCATGCGCCATCGCATTCGCGCGTGAAGGCGCAACCGTCGTCGCCACCGACCTCAACGAGGCCGGCCTCGCCGGCCTGACCAAGGACGGCATCGCCGAGGTCGCCAAGCTCGACGTCCGCAACACCGCCGACGTCAATGCCTTCGCCAAGCGCATCGGCAAGATCGACATCCTGCTCAATGCGGCCGGCTTCGTGCATCACGGCACCATCCTGGACTGCTCGGAGGAAGACTTCGACTTCTCGTTCGACCTCAACGTCAAGTCGATGCACCGGACCATCCGGGCGTTCCTGCCCGACATGCTTGCCGCCGGCGGCGGCAGCATCGTCAACATCTCGTCCTGCGCGGCGCTGCGGCCGCCGGCGAACCGCTACGTCTACTCCTCGTCGAAGGCAGCGGTGTCGCTGCTGACGCGCGCGGTCGCGCTCGACTTCATCACCAAGGGCATCCGCTGCAACTCGATCTGCCCCGGCACCGTCGAGACCCCCTCAATGCTCGGCCGCGCAGCCGCGCAAGGGCCGCAGGGCAAGGAGCAATTCATTGCCCGCCAGAAGATGGGCCGGCTCGGCACGGCCGAGGAGATCGCCTCGATGGCGGTCTATCTCGGCAGCGACGAAAGCGCCTTCACCACCGGCGTCGACCTCGTCGTCGACGGCGGCTACATGCTCTGACGCCGGGGGTCAAATCGATGAACAAGATCGATCTCAACGGCCGTGTCGCGGTCGTTACCGGCGGCGCCCAGGGCTTCGGCCGCGCCATCACCGAGCGTTTCGTCGCCTCCGGGGCCAAGGTCGCGATCTGGGATTTTGACTCCGCACTCGCCGAGAAGACGGCGAAGGAGGTCGGTGGCGACACGAAGGTGTTCAAGGTCGACGTCACCGACACCGCAGGCGTCGAGCAGGCGCGCGATGCGACCTTGGCCGCGTTCGGCAAGATCGACATCCTCGTCAACAATGCCGGCATCGCCGGCGTCAACAAGCCGGTGTGGGAGACCGATCTCGAGGAATGGCGCAAGGTTCTGCGCATCAACCTCGACGGCCCCTTCATCGTCTGCAAGGCGATCGTGCCCCAGATGCTCAAACAGAAGTACGGGCGCATCGTGAACATCGCTTCGATCGCCGGCAAGGAAGGCAATCCCAACGCCTCGCATTATTCGGCGTCCAAGGCCGGCCTGATCGCGCTGACGAAGTCGCTCGGCAAGGAGCTCGCCGCGCACGACATCCTCGTCAATGCGGTGACACCCGCGGCGGCGAAGACGGCGATCTTCGACCAGATGACGCAGCAGCACATCGACTTCATGCTGTCGAAGATCCCGAAGGCGCGTTTCGTGCTGGTGGAGGAGTTGGCCTCGATGGTGAGCTGGCTCGCCTCCGAGGACTGCGCATTCTCGACCGGCGCGGTGTTCGACATCTCGGGTGGACGAGCGACTTATTGAGGCGATCATGACTCACGAAGGCGGATGCCTGTGCGGGGCGGTGCGGTTCAAGGCGGAGGGCGAGCCGCTCAACGTCCGCATCTGCCATTGCCGGATGTGCCAGAAGGCGATGGGCTCGCCGTTTTTCGCACGTGCGCAATTCGACCAGCGTTCGCTGACCGTCGAAGGCGAGACCGAGCGCTATGCCTCGTCCGAGGCCATCGACCGCGTGTTTTGCAAGCGCTGCGGCACGCGGCTGTTCTCGTGGCGGCGCAACGGTACGCTGGCGGGCGTGTCGCTCACGACATTCGACGATCGCAACGCCTTTACGCCGACCGAGCACATCTGGGTCTCGGAAAAACTGGCGTGGCTGAAGATCGACGACGGGCTGGTGCAATATCAGGGCACCATCCCGGCGTGACGTCACACCTGCTGTGAGGCCGTCGTTGTACGCCGCGACGTTTTCGTCGCGATCCAGATTCCGGCGAACACCGCGACGATGCCGGCCGCCAGATTCCAGCGCAGCGGCTCGTTGAGCAGCCACGCCCCGACCAGCGAAGCCGTGATCGGATTGACCGTCACCGAGATCGCGACGCGGGTCGGTGTCGTCCGCTCCAGCGCAAAGGCCCAGAGATAGAAGGTCAGCGCCGCGCCGAAGGCGCCGAGATAGAGCGCCGCCAGCCATTGCGGCGTGCCGAAACCCGCCACCGGCGCGAAACTGCCGTGGACACACGAGAGCATGATCAGGCAGGCCGCGCCTGCCGCCATGCTCATCGTCGTGAAGGCGATCGGGCTGGAGCGCTTGATCAGCGGCTTCGACCAGATCCCGTAGAGCGCCATGCACAGTGCCGCCACGATCATCAGGAGATCGCCGCGCCAGGCGCCCGATGGAGCCGAGGTCAGGTCGGAGAGCAATGCGACGGCGACGCCGAAGGTTGCGGTCACCACGCCGATGGATTTGCGCCAGGTCAGCCCCTCGGCGCCGAGCGCGGCCCCGATCACCAGCGACAGCAGCGGCAGCGTGGACAGCGCGAGCGCGCCGCGGGCGGCGGTCGTGAAGATCAGCGATGCGTTGAACAGGATCGGAAACAGCGCGAAGAACAGAATGCCGAGCCCGATTGCAGCCGCCCGGTCCCCGCGCCCCGGCCAGCGATCACCGCGCAACAGCGTCAGCGGCAGCAGCAACAGGAATCCGATCCCGAACCGGAACGAGCCGATCGCCAGCGGATCGAGGCTGCTCACGAGATAGCGCGTCGCGCCGATCGAGGTGCCGCCAAGGCCGCTCGACGCGACGGCCGCCAGAACGCCGGAGATTTCGCCCACGCTTCCTCCCGTTGAGTTTCGAGGGCAGCATAGGAGGCGCGTCGAAACAGGGAATGGAATTTCCGTCATGCCGCGATAAGTTTTCGTCATGACCTCACCTCCGCTCGATCCCGATCTGCTCAGGGCATTTCTCTCCGTCGCCGAGCATCGCTCGTTCACGCGTGCGGCCGTGGCGCTTAACCGGACCCAATCGGCAGTGAGCGTCCAGATCAGGCGTCTGGAGCAGCGCCTCGGCACGAAGCTGTTTCAACGCACCAGCACGGGTGTCGCATTGACCGCGGCGGGCGATGAGCTCCGCGTCTATGCGCGGCGGCTTCTCGACCTCAATGCCGAGGCCGTCGATGCGCTCAGCGCGCGCAGGCGCGACGCCGTTGTCCGCCTCGGTGTGATGGACGATTACGGCACGATCGTCATTCCGCCGTTGCTGGCCGACTTCGCCAGGAGCCATCCGGACATCCGGGTCGAGATCGAGACCGGATTGACCGCGACGATGCCGGCGCGGCTCGGCGAGGCCTATGATCTCGTCATTGCCTTGCATCCGGAAGGACGCGGCGACGGCGAACTCTTGCGACGCGAACAGGCGGTCTGGGCCGCGGCGGAATCCTATCCAGCCGATGCGCACCACACGCTGCCCGTCGCGCTCTACCCGCCGGGCTGCCTGTTCCGGCATTGGGCCGCGGAGGCACTCGATACCGCGGGCCGGCCATGGCGCCTCGCCTTCGTCAGCCGGACGCTTGCTGCGGTCGAAGCCATCGCGGCGCAGGGCCTTGCGATCACGGTCGTGAAGGCCGGCACGCTTCCCTCTTGCCTGCGCATCCTGGCGGACGGCCTGCCGCCGCTGCCGGCGGCGGACATCCGGCTCCACCGCGCGCGCCATTTGTCGCGCCCGGCCGCCCTGCTGGCCGATCATCTGCAGCGTGGCATTTCGGAACCGGCCACCCTATGTTGAGCCGAAGCGTTGCTGCACCGCCGGTTTGACCGGGTCGTCTGCAAGGCCGCAGATCAACCGGGTGGACGAGCCGTGAACGTTTCCTTCTATGACATTTCAGTGTGGGTGCTGCCGCTGGTGCTCGCCATCACCTTTCACGAGGCCGCGCACGCTTTCGTCGCGCACAGGCTCGGCGATGACACGGCCTGGCAACTCGGCCGCGTCAGCTTCAATCCCATCCGTCACATCGATCCGTTCGGCACGCTGATCCTGCCGGCGATGCTGCTGTTCACGCACTCGCCGTTCCTGTTCGGCTATGCCAAGCCGGTCCCGGTCAATTTCCGCAAGCTCGACAACCCCAGGCTCGACATGGTCTGGGTGGCGCTGGCCGGGCCCGCCACCAACATCCTGCTGGCGCTCGCGGCTGCACTTGCATTCCATGCCCTGCCCTTCGTACCGGCAAGCTCGGCGAAATGGGTTGCCGACAATCTGAAGAATGCGCTCGTCATCAACGCGATCCTGGCCGTGTTCAACATGATGCCGATCCCGCCGCTCGATGGCGGGCGCGTCGCGGTCGGGCTGCTACCGCGGCCGCTCGCCCTGCCGCTGTCCCGGCTCGAACCGTTCGGCATGCTGATCCTGATCGGCCTTCTGATCCTGCTGCCGCTCGCCGGCTCGCAGTTCGGTCTAAATCTTGATGTTATTTCAGCAATACTGCGAACGTTGACCGGTTATGTGATTCAGGCTGTTCTCTTCCTGACCGGCAATGCGTAGTTGAACAGCAACACCCGAACACACGCCGAAGGGCCCGAGGCCGACTTGGTCAAAGCTGCCGATATGCTGATCGCGCGACGCGCCGACACCCGCGCCCGCGCAGATTTTGCCACCTGGAAGATGATGGCCAAGCTCAACGGGTCGTCTGCGCTGCCCCCTGAAGCCCAAGAGTTCCTTGCGAGCTACAAAAACCTGCTGGCGCAGATGAGCGAAGGCGAAGCGACCGAGGCCACCATCGGCGCGATCTACAAGGCCTATTATGCCGAGATGGGTGGTGCCGGAACCGCCCCCGATGTCCGCCCACGTCAGGCGGAGCCGGCGGCGGACAATGTTACCGCCTTTCGGCGCCCCGAGCCGAAGCCGAAGACGAAAGTCAGCTTCTTCGGGACAGGCTCGGCCGGTGGAACCCAGAAACGACCGCTCCCGGTGGCGCTGATCTTCGTCTGCCTGGCCGTAGTCTATGTCGGGATCAGGCTTTACTGGCGCTGAGCCGTCTTCTTTTTCTTCGCTTCCGGCGGCGGGAAGCTGATTTCGACGGTGCGGTCGAAGCGATCCTCTGTCAGTCCCGCAGGCGGGGCCTCGAACGGATCGGACTTGCGTACCATGGCCAGCGCAGCCGCATCATAGGCGGTGTCCCCGGATGACTCGACGACGTCAACCGACATCACGTTGCCCCGCCGGTTGAGCGAGAAACTGACCTTGACCTTCTGATTGCTGTTCTGCCGGCCTTCCGGATTGATCTGATGCAGCTTGAGATGCGCACTGATCTTGCGGTTCCAGTCGACCGTCAGTTTCAGGATGTCCTTGCCGATACCGATGACCGGCGCCAGCGCCTTCTCGGCCTCGCGGGCGTCCTCCTCGAGGGTCTGCCGTGCGGTTGCGACCGATTTCGGCGACGCTTCGGCAGCCGGTGTCTCGATCGCCTGAATCTTCGGATCGTCTTCGGTCGGCTTCTTCGAGTTGTTTTCGGTCACGACCCGGTCAGGGTCCTCGACCTCCTGCGACTGATCCTTCGGAAGCTCGGTTTCCTTGGTCTCGGCCTTCTGCTCGGGAAGCGCCTGCTGCTCCTGCATGGCTTCGCTGTCGGGCCCGGGCGGCAGATCTGTCTCAGGTGCCTTGGGCGAGGCCATTTCCACGGCGAACTCGGCGCCGTTCGCGCCAAGGCCATCGTCGCCGTCATCGGTGCGCAAATGAGCCAGCGCCAGCGCAGCACCGCCCAGATGGAGCCCCAGCGCCGCGATTGCCGCCAGGATCCAAAGCTTCCGGGATGGTCTGGGTTCGTCCGACATCGCAAGTCTCTTTAAGGCTGGGCGGCGCCGGCGGTGGGCGCCCCCGGAGGCCCTTCCAGCGCAACCAACTTCACCCTGTTGTAGCCCCCCGAGCGCAGGAGTTCCATGACGCCCATCAATTCCCCATACGGCACCGAACGATCGGCGCGCAGAAAGACGTATTTGTCCTTGCTCATGTCGGACAGGCCGTCGAGCGTCCCGATCAACTCGGCCCGGTGCACCGGGTTCTCTCCGATCGCGAGCGTCAGATCGGGCTTGATGCTGACATAGGTCGGCTTGTCCGGCTTCTTCTGCGGCGTCGCACTCGACGTCGGCAGATCGATCGGCAGGTCGACCGTGGAGAGCGGTGCTGCGACCATGAAGATGATCAGCAGAACCAGAATGACGTCGATGAACGGCGTGACGTTGATGTCATGCGTTTCCGAGAAATCGTCATCGTCGTCGTTGTCTGCAAGCGAAACGCCCATGGCTCACTCCGCTGCGCGCGAATGCAGGCCGCCATGGCTGCGGTCGAGATCACGCGAGAGCAGACGGCCCGCCGCGCCCGAGGCACGGTTGACCAGCTCGAGATAGCTCTTCGTCACCCGCGAGAAGTGATTGTAGATGATGACCGCGGGGATCGCGGCGACGAGGCCGATCGCGGTCGCGAGCAGCGCTTCGGCGATGCCGGGCGCGACGACGGCGAGGTTCGTGGTCTGCGACTTCGAGATGCCGATGAAGCTGTTCATGATGCCCCACACCGTGCCGAACAGGCCGACGAAGGGTGACGTGGAGCCGATGGTCGCGAGGACGCCCATGCCGACGCGAATGCGCCGCGCCTCGGCGCGCACGATCTCGGAGAAGCTGGAGGCCGCACGCTCCTTGATGCCGGCATCGCTGGCCAGGCCCGCCGACATCCGCGCCTCGCGCAGCGCAGCCGCCAGGAAGGACGGCAGAACCCCCTCCTTCGCACCGAGCGCCATCTGCGCTTCCGCGAGCGAACGCACCTCCGCGATCTTCTTCAGCGCCGAACGAAGCTTGGCCGAGGCCACCGACAGCTCGATCGACTTGGCGATCAGGACCGTCCACGTCATCAGCGACGCAAAGGCGAGCCCGATCATCACCGCCTTCACGATGACGTCGGCCGACATGAACATCACCCAAGGCGACAATTCCTTCATCGCCGGGGCGACCGCGGCGGCTTCGGATTTCGCGGGCGACGGCGCGGTTGCGGACGGCGATGCCTGGGCAGCGGGAGCCGTCTCGGCCGGAGCGGCTGCAGGGGGAGCAGCCGGAGCCGCAGGTGCCGGGGCGACGGGCGCCGCGGTGGCCGGAGCAGCCGCGGACGGCTGAACCGTCGGCTGGGCCGGCGTCGTTTGTGTCTGGGCGGAAACAGGAGACGCGAGCCAGGCGGCCGCCAGCATGGCGGCTACGGCGAGGCTTGCTTGGAAAGACATGTTCTTCATACTTCGGCCCAGTAGCGAATGAGGTTGTGATAGATACCCGTCAATTTGACCGTTTCGGGATCGTCACGCCCGAGCCGTTCCACCAGCGCCTGTATCGCGGTGTCGAGGTCAAAAATCATGGTACGGGCTTGATCGTCCCGTATCATGCTCTGAAGCCAGAAGAAAGACGCAACCCGCGTTCCCCGGGTCACCGGCGTGACGAGATGGAGGCTGGTCGATGGATAGAGCACGCAGTCGCCGGCGGCCAGCTTGACCTCGTGCGAACCGTAGGTGTCCTCGATCACAAGCTCGCCACCGTCGTACTCGTCCGGCTCGGCGAGGAACAGCGTGACGGACAGGTCGGTGCGGATGCGAAGGCCGGTCAGGCGATCGCCGCGGATCGCATTGTCGACATGCAGGCCGAAATGATGGCCGCTATTCGCCGCATAGCGGTTGAACAACGGCGGAAAGATCTGCAGCGGGATCGCCGCAGCCAGGAACCGAGGGTTCGACGTCAACGCCGAAATGACACGGTTGCCGAGCTTGCGCGCGACCTCGCTATCAGGAGGCAACTGCTCGTTGCGCTTGACCAGTGCTGACTGCGCGCCCGCGGTGGAACGGCCGTCTTCCCATTCGCTGGCGTCCATGATGCGGCGGAAATCCGCCACATCATCCTTGCTCAGGACGCCTTCTATGCATGTCAGCATGGCACCTCGTCGTCACTCCATCAGTATCGCGCCGAGATCACCAGATAGGCGGCGCGTCCCGGTGCTTCCAGCACGAAGGGCGCGGCGCTCTGGTACAGGGCGTCATAGTAGCGCTTGTCGAAGATGTTGTTCACGAACAGCTTCAAGCGCCAGTTCTTGTTGATCTTGGCTTCCGCGAACGCATCGAACCGCCAGTAGCCCGGGATCGACGTGCCCGCGTTGGCCGCAAGCAAAGTGCCGCCGCGAATGCCGGAGCGGTAGACCGCCTGTCCGCCCAGTTCCCAGACATCGGTCAGCTGATACTTCGACAGCATGCTGAACGACTGATGCGCGACGTTGGCCAGAGGAAGGCCGACATTGGTCGTGTAGAGAAGCGGCGCCGGCATGTTCGCCGCCTTCACGTTCGACGCCGTCACCTCCGACTGCATCAGGACGAGACCGCCGAACACACTCCATTTGTCGGTGATCTTGCCGCCGATGCCAAGATCGATGCCGCGGATACGATAAGCAGAACCTGCGGTGATACAGGATATGTTGCCGGTCGTGCCGGCCGGATAAACGCACCCGAGGGCCGCGGCCGAGGCCACACTGTTGACGTTCTGCGCTTCGCGCGCGTTGTCCTTGGTCGTCTGGAACAGCGCGGCCGTCAGAAGCAAATGCCGGTCGAACAGCTCCCACTTGGTACCAAGCTCGATGGCCTTGTTCTTCTCGGGCCCGAAGATCTGGTTGTTGCCGCCGGCCAGAGCGGGATTGACGCCGCCATAGGCCGTGCTGGTGCCGTCGAACTCGGCGCCGACCGGATTCGCCGAAGTCGCATAGGCAACATAGACGCTTCCGTTCGGCGCTGGCTTCAAGGTCAAACCGAGATTGAAGTTCGGAATCAGGAAGCTTGCCGACTGCTTACTGAGAGCATTGCCCGCTCCGTAAGCAGACGTATCGAGATTGTAATTGTCGTAGCGGAAGCCGCCGTTGAGGATCACGAGATCACGATAGTTCGCACTATCCATGACGTAGCCGCTGACCGTGTCGATGCCGATCTTGGTCGGCAGGCCTGCCAGCGCGAGCGCCTTCCCGGGCAGGAACGTATCCTGCGGCGCGAAGACGCTGACACCCGTCGGTGAGCCGCCCGGGGTGATCGGAACACCGTTTCCTTCGGAAGAGAGCCCCAGATATTTGTCGATCGACGACCGTTCACGATCGACTTCGATGCCCGCGAGCGCGGTATGCTTGAACCCGGCCCAGTCGTTGAACTTGTAGGTCGCTTCCGTCTGGTTGGCGAGCACGTCGGTGATCTGCAGACGGCTCTGCGGATTCATCGTCAGCGTCGAAAGCGAAAGCGGATTGGCGACGACCGGCTGTTCCGGCAGCGTTCCGACATAGTTCTGGGTCGAGCGCGACGCGCGGAATTTGTTGCTGACGATCAAGTCGGGCGTGATCTGCACTTCCGCGTTCAGCGTGCCGATGTCCTGGCCGGTCCGGTAGAAGTCGCGGTTGATCTGGCCATACCAGTTGTTGCGATTGGAGCCGAAGTCCGGGAACGGTCCGCCGGCGGTGGTCGCCGTGCTCGGCCGGTAGTAGGGCACGCCGAAGTCCGGCACGCCGGTCAGCTCGGTATGGATGTAACCCGTGGTCACCTTGACCGCATCGATCGGCTTCCAGGTGGTGGCGACGAACGCACCGTTGCGGTTGTCCTTGACGAAATCGCGGCCGGCGACATCGGCATCCTGGAACAGGCCGCCGGCGCGAACGGCGAGCGTCGGGCTGATCACCTGGTTGACATCGAGCGTGACACGCTTGGTCTGGTCAGTGCCGAACGTCGTGTCCATGTTGTAGAAGTTGCGGTCCGTCGTCGCCTGCTTGGTGACGATGTTGATCGCACCACCGGCAATGCCGCGGCCGGAGAAGGTCGAACCGGGACCGCGCAGGATCTCGACCTGCTCGGTGAAGAAGTTCTCGCGAACGCTGACGCCGGAATCGCGCACGCCGTCGATGAAGATGTCGTTGCGGGCATCGAAGCCGCGGATGAAGAAGCGGTCGCCGAACGCGTTGCCGCCCTCGCCCGAGCCGAGCGTCACGCCGGCCGTGCTCAGGATCGCCTGCTTGAGCGACGTGGCATTCTTGTCGGCCAGCACTTCCTTGCTGAGGACCGTGATCGACTTCGGAGTGTCGACCAGCTTCTCCGGAAACTTACCCGAGGCCTGGACGTGATCGACCTTGTAGGGCGCGGCCGGATCCGCATAGGGATTGGCGTCGGACGCCCCGGTGCTCGTGGGCGCAACCGGTGCCTGCGCGGCCTGCTGACGCTGTGCTGCGCGCCGCAGCGCGTTACGTGCGCGGACCTGCTCGGCGGTAGGCTTTGATGCGACCGGGCGCGGACGCTCCTTCGGAGCATCGACAGTAACGGGGGGCAGATTAGGCGTCTGCGCGTGAGCCCCACCAGACACCGAAGCAACGGCGATCAGGCTCGCGACTGCCGATACAGTCTTGCCTGTCGATACCTCGAAATTGCTGCCGATCTGCTTCCCCAACGCAGCCGAACGCAACGACCGCGGCGACCTTACATTCCCCATAACACGCCCCAATTTCCGACGACGATTGGTCGCATTGCGACAATGCGACGCAACGTTGCTATCGGGCGTGTTCATGGGGGTCAACGCAATCACAGCAACACCGCGGAGGAATCCGCCCATTTCAAAGTAATTCTAAACTTGGCTGCGCGCGTCACTTTGTAATCGTTCTAAGCTACAGTTTGTAAACGTTCTAAACTGATGCCTTTTCCCTTGCTGGTGTGCAGGACGTTGCGGGATGCCTGCCATGGCAGACATCCCTGCTCGCACGGGCTTCGATCAGAACTTCGCCGTCGTCGTGAGATAAAATGCCCGTCCGGGCGCCACCGCGACGAACGGCACCGCGCTCCGATACAGCGTGTCGTAGTAGAGCTTGTTGGTCAGGTTCTGGGCGTAGAACCTCATGGTCCAGTTCTGGTCGATCTTTTTCTCGACGAACATGTCGAAGCGCCAATAGCTCGGCAGCAGGTTGCCGGTATTCGCAGCAAACGTGCCGCCATAGACCTTCGAGCGGTATACGGCCTGTCCGCCCAGCTCCCAACCGCCGTCGAACTTGTACTTGGTCAGCATGCTGAACGATTGATGGGCGACGTTCGCCAGTTGCAAGCCGAGATTGGACGCAATGTTGCTCTGCGTCACCTTCGACTGCATCAGCACGATGCCGCCAAAGACGCTCCAGCGATCGGTGATCTTGCCCTCGGCCTCGATGTCGATGCCCTGAATGCGGTAGGCCGCATTCGCCGTGAGCAAGCCGGCAGCGTTGGTTTCGCGCGCATTGTCCTTGGTTGTCTGGAACAGCGCACCGGAGACCAGCAGGTGTCGATCGACCAGCTCCCATTTGGTGCCGACTTCGGCCGCCTTGTTGCGCTCGGGCCCGAGCAGCACGGTCGTGTTGGCGGGAACGCCGCCGTAGTCGGTGCCGGTTGCGTCAAGCTCCGAACCGAACGGATTGGCCGAAGTCGCATAGGCGACATAGACGCTGCCGATCGACATCGGCTTGTAGACGAGGCCGACGTTGTAGTTCACCAGATCCGAATTCATCTTCAGATAGGCGCTATTGGTCGACGAGCTCATGTTGTAGCCGTCGTAGCGAACGCCACCGTTGACGATGATGGTGTCGCGCCAGTTGGCGGTGTCCATGACATAGACGCTGCTGGTGTTGACGCCGTACCGCGTCGGATTTCCGGCAAGGGTCGGCGTGCCGAACGGAATGTAGGTGTATTGCGGGGCATAGAGGTTGACCCCCGTCACCGCACCGTTGCTGGTGAAGCTGTTGCCGGCAAGTTCCGACGCGAGTCCCGCGTAACGGTCGATCGAGACGTTCTCGTTGGTGTATTCGACACCGAACACGGAGGTGTGCTTGACCCCACCGGTGTCGAGCTTGAACGTGGCTTCGTTCTGATTGGCCCACACGTCCACATTCTGATAGCGGCTCTGCGCGCTCGCCGTCGTGGTCCAGAGCAGCGGATTGACGTTGGTCGTGTTAGGATTCTGCGGCAGCGTGCCGATATAGTTGAGCAGCGAATGCTCGCCGCGCACCTTGCTCGTGAGCGTAATGGCCTCGTTGACCTTGTACTCGACCGTGCCGGTTCCGAAATCCTGCCGCGCGGTCTGGAAATCGCGATTGAGGAAGCCGTACCAGGATCCACGCGGAATCCCCGCCGACGTCACCGGAACATTTCCCTGCTTGTAGTAAGGCACGCCGAAATCCGGCAAGCCGCTCAGATCTGTATGGACGTAATTGGTCGTGATCTTGAGGTCGCTGGTCGGGGTGTACTTGGTCGAGACGAAGGTGCCCCAGCGATTGTCGGTCACGTAATTGCGGCCCGCGACATTCGCGTCCTGGAACAGGCCGCCGGTACGCACCGAGAAGGTCGGATCGATCACCTGGTTGACGTCGAGCGTGACACGCTTGGTCCTGTCGGTCCCGAACTCCGTATCCATCCGCTTGAAGTTGACGTCGCCCGCCTGCTTCGTGACGATGTTGATGGCGCCACCCGCGGTGCCGCGGCCGGCATAGGAGGATGCCGGCCCGCGCAGGATCTCGATCTGCTCGGTGAAGAAGTTCTCGCGGATCGAGACCGCGGGATCGCGAATGCCGTCGATGAAGATGTCGTTGCGGGCGTCGAAGCCGCGGATGAAGAAGCGATCGCCGAAGGCGTTGCCGCCCTCGCCCGAGCCCAGCGTCACGCCGGCGGTCGAGCGCCCGATTTCTTTCAGCGTCGTTGCGTTCTTGTCCGCAAGCACTTCCTTGCTGAGCACCGTGATTGTCTTCGGCGTGTTCAACATCGGCTCCGGGAACTTGCCCGAAGCCTGAACGTGATCGACCTTGTAGGGCGCGGCGGGATCGGAATACGGATTCCGGTCGATCTCTCCGGCTGGAACGGCGGGAGCAGCTTGCGAAGCCGTCTGCTGTCGCTGCGCGGCGCGGCGAAGCGCATTGCGGGCGCGCACCTGATCCGGCGTCGGCTTCGAAGCCGCCGGGCGCGGGCGCGCGACCGGCGCATCGACAGACACCGGCGGCAGGTTCGACTGCTGTGCCTCGGCACCGGTCGATACCGACGCCGCCGCGATCAAGCTTGCGACAGCCGAGACCTTCTTGCCGGAAACGCCACCGGACTTCTCATCCACAACACTGCACGCTGCGCCCCAACGCAACGACTTCGGTGCAACCACCCGCCCCATCTCGACACGCCCCATCTTCTTTCGCTCATTCACTTCGATGAACGATGAAGCGGTGCTATCGGCCGCAAAAAAACAGGTCAATGCGGTGCGCCCCGCAAGACCCTTTGAATCGATCTAGTTCAAATCGATTCCAGAGTTTCGCTTCCAAAATCGCCAAAATGTCGCGCGACAAATCGATGCAGTTGGACTGCACGCTGCTTGTGGTAGCGCGTCAATTCGCGCAGCCATCAGTCGCTGCTTGGCGGCTTCATCAGCGAGAACAATTCGTCGACCGTCTTCTGCGCCACCGCACGCACGCGGTCGCTGTTGTCCATGCCGGCGATGTTGACGCCGCCTACGACCGCTTTGATCTCGTCGCGAAAGTCGGTGAGAAATCGCAGGGGATCGCGCTGCTCGTTGGCGACGCGCGCGATCAATCCCGTAATCAAGATCTGACACGCGATCAGCTTGCCGTTCAGCTCGTCCATCCTGCGCACTCCTTGTGGCGGCGGGGATATGAACGATGGCGATTTTGCTGACAACCGAAACGCCGCATAGACGGTTTAGAACCGTTCTCACCGGCGTTAACTCCAGCCCGTTCGCGGCAGCCTGGAGATCCGCTCTGCGGGGTCGTGCCGGAGGCTGCCCACACCGGTTCCGAGCATTGCCGAAACTTTGCACGCAGGTCGCCTGCGCCGGGAAAATGCAGCACTGCACACCGTAGTGACACGGGGCTGCCCAGGCGGTGCAAAGCTTTCCAATTGTTTAGGATTCCCAGTTGATAGTGCTGTTTACACTGGAACTTGGCGTGTATTATACAAGCGCGCTGGAACCCAATCATTGCCCCACAATTCGTAGCCTTGGGTATACGAGGCCTTGGGCATACGAGCCAACGAGCCGATATGAAAAAATCACGGCCGATCCTTTGGATTGTCATCATCGCGGCCGTGGCCACCGCGGGTTACTATGGTTGGCAGAAATACGGCTCGCAGGACGCCAAGACCCAGACCGCCCAGAAGGGTCCGCCCCGCCCGGCCGCCGTCCCGGTTAGTGTTTCGCCGGTCCAGAAAGTCGATTTCCCGGTTTATCTGACCGGCCTCGGCACGGTTCAGGGTTTCAATACCGTCCAGGTCCGCTCCCGGGTTGACGGCCAGATCGACAAGATCGCCTTCACCGAGGGCCAGATCGCCAAGGAAGGCGAGTTGCTCGCCTCGATCGATCCCCGCCCCTATCAGGCCACGCTCGACCAGGCCAAGGCCAAGAAGGCGCAGGACGAGGCGAACCTCGCCAACGCGAATCTCGAACTCCAGCGCGCTATGAAGCTCGGCGAGTTCGCCACCGCGCAGCGGGTCGACACCCAGCGCTCCACCGTCGCCCAGCTCACCGCGCAGATCGCCGCCGACGAAGCCGCGATTTCCAACGCCCAGACCCAGCTCGACTACACCCAGATCAAGGCGCCGTTCACCGGCGTTGCGGGCCTGCGCCAGGTCGACGTCGGCAACATCGTCAACGCCTCCACGCAGACCGGCATCGTCACGATTTCGCAGGTCGAGCCGATCGCGGTGATCTTCACCGCGCCGGAGGATCAGCTCCCCTATATCAGCGAAGGCCAGAAAGCCGGCGCGCTGAAGGTAATCGCGTTCACCACCGACGGCAAGAAGACGCTGGCCGAAGGCAAGCTCTCGGTCATCAACAACCAGGTCGACACCACCAGCGGAACGGTCCGGCTCAAGGCGGTGTTCGACAACAAGGACCACGCGTTGTGGCCGGGCCAGTCGGTTTCGACGCGCCTGCTGGTACGCACGCTGAAGGACGCCACCGTCGTTCCCGATGACGCGGTCCAGCATTCGACCAACGGCCTCTACGCCTACACCGTCAATCAGGACAACAAGGCCGAGGTTCACAAGATCAAGGTCAGCTACGCCATCGATGGACGTTCGGTCGTCGATGAAGGGCTGACGCCCGGTCAGCAGGTGATCACCGGCGGTCAATTCAAGGTCCAGCCCGGCAGCCTCGTCTCGACGGCGGTGGCAAGCTCGGATCCGACGCAGAACAAGGTACGACAGGAATGACCGAGGGCGGGATTTCGGCACCTTTCATCCGTTATCCCATCGGCACCTCGCTGCTGATGGCCGGCATCCTGTTCGTCGGTCTCGTCGCCTATCCCCTGCTGCCGGTCGCGCCGCTGCCGCAGGTGGACTTCCCGACCATCCAGATCACGGCCACTCTGCCGGGCGGCAGCCCCGAGACGATGGCCTCGTCGGTGGCCCAGCCGCTGGAGCGCCAGTTCGCGCAGATTCCCGGCATCGCCCAGATGACCTCGACGAGTTATCTCGGCACCGCCTCGATCACCATCCAGTTCGACCTCAATCGCAGCATCGACGGCGCCGCCAATGACGTGCAGGGCGCCATCAACGCCGCCAGCGGCCAGTTGCCGAAGAACCTGCCCTCGCCCCCGACCTACCGGAAGGTCAACCCGGCCGACGCGCCGATCCTGCTGCTGTCGGCGACGTCGGACACGCTGCCGCTGACCAGCGTCAGCGACGCGGTCGACGCCCAGCTCGCCCAGCAGATCAGCCAACTCTCGGGCGTCGCGCAGGTCTTCATCGGCGGCCAGCAGAAACCTTCCATCCGCATCCAGATCGACCCGGCGAAGCTCGTCGCCAAGGGCCTGTCGATGGAGGACGTGCGCAGCCAGATCGCGATCACCACGGTCGACAGCCCCAAGGGCAATATCGACGGCGAGAAGCGCGCCTACACGATCTACGCCAACGACCAGCTGACCCAGTCCAAGGACTGGAACGACGTCATCATCGCCTATCGTAACGGCGGCCCACTGCGAATCCGCGACATCGGTCAAGCCGTGAGCGGCGCCGAGGACGCCAAGCAGGCGGCCTGGGCCAACGGCAAGCGCGGCGTGTTCCTGGTGATCTTCAAGCAGCCGGGCGCCAACGTCATCGAGACGGTCGACCGGATCAAGGCAACGCTGCCCCGCCTCGTCGCGGCGATCCCGCCCGCGATCAAGATCGAGCTGATCAGCGACCGCACCACGACGATCCGCGCGGCGGTTGAGGACGTCCAGTTCACGCTGCTTTTGACCATCGCCCTGGTGGTCATGGTCATCTTCATCTTCCTGCGCAGCTTCTGGGCCACGGTCATTCCGACCATCACGGTTCCACTGGCGCTGCTCGGCGCCTGCGCCTTGATGTGGGTGGTCGGCTATTCGCTCGACAATCTGTCGCTGATGGCGCTGACCATCGCGGTCGGCTTCGTCGTCGACGACGCCATCGTGATGCTCGAGAACATCACGCGCTACATCGAGGAAGGTGAATCGCCGATGGCGGCGGCCTTCCGGGGGTCCAAGGAAATCGGCTTCACCATCGTCTCGATCAGTATCTCGCTGGTCGCGGTGCTGATCCCGCTGCTGTTGATGGGCGGCATCATCGGCCGCCTGTTCCGCGAGTTCGCGGTCGTGCTGGCGATGACCATCTTCGTTTCGATGTTCGTGTCGCTGACGCTGACGCCGATGATGGCCTCGCGCTTCCTGCGCGCCCATGGCGAGGTCACCCACGGCAAGTTCTACCAGTGGAGCGAGGCCGCCTTCGACAGCATGCTGCGCGGCTACGAATACGTGCTCGACCATGCCCTGGCCTGGCGGCGCACCACGCTCACGATCTTCTTCGCCACGCTTGCGCTCTCGGTCTACCTGTTCATCCTGATCCCGAAGGGCTTCTTCCCGCAGCAGGACGTCGGCCTGATCACCGCCACCTCGGAAGCCTCGCAGGACATCTCTTTCGCCGAGATGCAGCGGCGTCAGGTCGAGCTCGGCAAGATCGTGATGGAAGATCCCGACGTCGCCACGATCGCAATGAACATCGGCGGCAGCGGCCGCGCCGGCAACAACGGCAACATGTTCATCACCCTGAAGCCGCGTAGCGACCGCAACGCTTCGGCGCAGGAGATCATCGCCCGGCTGCGACCCAAGCTCGAGAAGGTCTCGGGCGCCCGCCTCTACATGCAGGCGGCGCAGGACGTCCGTCTCGGCGGCCGGCCGACCCGCACGCAGTTCGAATTCACCCTGCAGGACGCCGACCTCACCGAGCTCAACGACTGGGCACCGAAGATCCTCGCCAAGATGCAGACGCTGCCGCAGCTGCGCGACGTCGCGACCGACCAGCAAACGCAGGGCACTACCGTCCAGCTCAAGATCAACCGCGACACCGCCGCACGCTACGGCATCCAGCCGCAGCTGATCGACGACACGCTGTACGACGCGTTCGGGCAGCGGCAGGTGACGCAGTATTTCACCCAGCTCAACACCTACAAGGTGATCCTCGAGATCCTCCCCGAGCTGCAGGGCAACCTCGACAGCCTGAACAAGCTCTACGTGAAATCGCCGCTGACCGGCGACCAGGTGCCGCTGTCGACCTTCGCGACCTGGAGCACCGACTCGGTCCGTCCGCTCTCGATCAGCCATCAGGGCCAGTTCCCGGCGATCACGATCAGCTTCAACCTCGCCCAGGGCGTCGCGCTCGGACAGGCCACCGAGGCCGTGCAGAAGGCCATGGTCGATCTCGGCGCGCCGCCCACCCTGAACTCGAGCTTCCAGGGCACCGCGCAGGCGTTCCAGCAATCGCTCGGCACCGTGCCGCTGCTGATCCTCGCCGCCCTCGTCGTGGTCTATCTGATCCTCGGCATTCTCTACGAGAGCTACATCCACCCGATCACGATTCTCTCGACCCTGCCCTCGGCCGGCGTCGGCGCGCTCGCGATCCTGATGGTGGCCGGCTTCGACTTCAGCCTGATCGCGCTGATCGGCGTCATTCTCCTCATCGGCATCGTGAAGAAGAACGGCATCATGATGGTGGACTTCGCGATCGCGGCCGAGCGAGACCATCACAAGACGCCGGAGGAATCGATCCGGCAGGCCGCACTGCTCCGCTTCCGTCCGATCATGATGACGACGATGGCCGCGCTGCTCGGCGGCGTGCCGCTGATGCTCGGCCACGGCACCGGCGCCGAGATCCGCCAGCCGCTCGGCTACGCGATGGTCGGCGGCCTGATCGTCAGCCAGGCGCTGACGCTGTTCACGACGCCTGTCGTGTATCTCTATCTGGACAAGGTCAATAACTGGTTCTCCGGCTGGGGGCGTTCGGATGACGAGGGCCACGACACGCCCGAGCATGGCGCCGTCAAGCAGGCCGCCGAGTAACCTTGCGTCGCGGCTTCCGCGACGCTACAGCGAAGCCCTCGGTTCACGTCAACGCGGTTTCGCCATGCCCATGCCATCCCGACTTGCCGCCCTCGCCGCCGCGCTCCTGTTGTCGGCCGGCGTCGCGCATGCCCAGCAGGGCGCCAAGAAGAACGCGGCTCCCGCTGCCCCGGCAGCGCAGCCTGCGCCCGCTCCGGCGCCTCAGCCGCAGGCCGAAGGCGCTCCGGCGCAGCCCGGCTGGATCGTGCGCTGCACCAGCGCCAGCCGCGACGCCGCGCTCGAATGCGCCATGGAACAGAACGCGGTGCTGACCAAGACCGGCCAGACCGTCGTCCTCATCAATATCCGCATCGCGCCCGACACCCGCACGCCGATCGCGCTACTGCAACTGCCGCTCGGCCTCAACCTGCCCGTCGGCGCCAAGCTCCAGGTCGACGAGGGCAAGACGTTCGACCTCCAGATCCAGACCTGCGAGAACCGCGGCTGCTACGCTTCGACGCCGGTCGCGGCCGACCTGCTCGCGGCGCTCCGCTCGGGCAAGCAGCTCAAGGTCTCGTTCCAGAACATGGCCAAGGAAACCATCGCGATCCCGATGCCGCTGACCGATTTCGCGGCGGCCTACGACAAGATCAAGTAAGGGCTGCTCGCGCCTCCAGTTGGCGCACGCCTCTCTCGCCTCGTCATTGCGAGCGCAGCGAAGCAATCCAGAGTCTTTCGCGGAGAGATTCTGGATTGCTTCGCTGCGCTCGCAATGACGGCGGATAGAGCAACTGCGCCTTACCCTACTGCCGCGCCATCTGTGCGTTGCCGACGGCTTCACCGTCGAGCTTCTGGTCGCTGTGCATGGTGACGGTGACGCGCAGCAGCTTTCCTTCGAATTCGAACGGCGCCTGATAGTGCGACACAGGGCTGCCGCGGTCCCGGCCGATGTCGAGACCTGACCAGGAAATCAGCGTGTGGAAGCCGAGCTGGGTTTGGAGCGAGCCGGCCTTCTCGCCGTCGATCAGCAGGGTGTACTCGGTGACACCGGTGCGCGAGCCCTTGGCCGGAGGCTCCTTGCGCACGAGCCGCTCGACATGAACGCCGAGCCTCCTCGCCGCTGACGGCACCGCACGCTCCGAGCGCACGATCTGGTGGCTTCCGCCGATGTTGAGATCGTGCACGAGATGGCCGTCCTTGATGTACAGGCTGTAGCCCGACGTCGCATCGCCGTGCGAGATCAGCACGCCGTCAGCGCCGCGCTCGTCGATCTCGACATGCGCCTCGATGGTGTAGCTGCGGCTTCGCACGTCGGGCGCGACGTCGGTCGGAACGTGGCCCATGCCGGCGTGGAAGACGAAATGATGGCGCGCACCGTGGAAGCGCGCGGCGTTCTCCGCAAAGCGCGGGCCGAAACGGTCGTCGAGCGGCAGCACCTTGTTCTTCTCGGCCTGCTCCCACCACGTTGCGATCATCGCGGAGAGACGTTCCGGCTCCTTCGCCGCGAGGTCGTTGGTCTCGGAAAAATCCTCGTCGAGATGGAACAGCTCCCACTTGTCGTTCTCGAACGGCGTGCCCGACGGATGGAAGGCGACAGCCTTCCAGCCCGCCTGCCAGAGCCCGCGATGGCCGAACATCTCGAAATATTGCGGCGAGCTCTTTGACGGCGCGGATGCATCCGTGATCGAGCGCGCAAAGCTCTCGCCTTCGAGCGGCATCTGCGGGCAGCCCGCGATGGTGCCGGGAGCTTCGATGCCGATCAGCTCGAGCAGCGTCGGCGTGAGATCGCTGGCATGGACGAACTGGTGGCGCAGCTCGCCCTTGCCTGCGATTCGCTTCGGCCAGTTGATGACGAAGGGATCGCGAATGCCGCCGCCATGGGTGTTCTGCTTGTAGCGCCGCAGCGGCGTGTTCGACGCCATCGCCCAGCCATGCGGGAAATTGCTGTGGGTGTCGGGCCCGCCGATGTCGTCGATACGGGCCAGTTTTTCGGCAATCGGCTCCGGCTTGAAGTTGAACGGCCCCATCGCGTTGACGAAGCCGAGCGGGCCGCCCTCCTGGCTCGCGCCGTTGTCGGACATCACGATAACAACGGTGTTGTCGCGGATGCCGGCGGTCTCCAGGAAGGCGACGAGCCGCGCGAGGTGCCGATCGGAATGGTCGAGCATGCCGGCAAAGGCCGCCTGCAATCGCGTGAAGACGCGGCGCTCGTCGGGTGAGTGATCCTCCCACGCCTTCACGCCATCATTGCGCGGCGGCATCCGTGTGGCCTGCGGCACTAGTCCCATCGCCTTCTGCCGCGCCAGCCGTCGCTCCCGCTCGACGTCCCAGCCGTGCACGAACTCGGCATCATAGCCCTTGATGATGTCGGCCGGCGCCTGGTGCGGCGCG
>Ga0207426_1001106_pt1 | contig 24823 bp, 22 predicted proteins | sample AraplaMF_Cvi_mMS_FD_184265 | JGI IMG/M metagenome (GOLD analysis project Ga0207426, IMG submission 184265) | Arabidopsis root microbial communities from the University of North Carolina, USA - plate scrape MF_Cvi_mMS (SPAdes) (version 2) | ecosystem: Host-associated > Plants > Roots > Endosphere... | reverse complement strand
CCCGCGGAGCGGGTACCATAGCGCTGCGCGCTATGCAAGAGAACCACCTCGCTTCGCTCGGTGGTTCCGACCCGCTCCGCGGGTCGGTCTGGGGTGCTGCGCACCCCAGTTGCCTCGGCTTCGCCGAGGGCGGCTCTTTCGAGCCGTCAGATCCCGTGCTTCGCACGGGATCTGAGTGCGCTTCACGCACCGGGTCGCTTCGCTCCCCTGGCCTTGCGGCTTCGCCTTCAGGCCGGCCCGCTTTCGCGGGCGGCTGGCTGGGGGTCTGCGGGGTGGTTCAGAACGGGACGTTGATGCCTTGCTTGCGCATGAGGGCCAGTCCGTTGTTCAAACACTTGTCAGCTGATGCCGCATCATTACGGATGGGGTGCAGCAGTGCCCCGCCTGCTGCTGTGAAGGTCCACGGAGTGCGGGGGCGTTGTGCATCGAACCGGATGAGGGCGCTGATCCCTTGTTCCCCGAGCCACTCCAGGATGAGTAGGGGGACGTCTTCTATTCCACTGTCCGGATCGGACTTCGGCAGCCGGTTTCTTGGTCTGGCCATGCCCTGAGCATACGGGGCCTGGTCTTACGAGCCCCTCAACGGTCTTCTAACAGTCTTCTTGCTTCAAAATATTTCTTAGATAGACTCTGGAATGAAAGCACTCCACTGAGGAGACGCTTCGGGCCGCGTCGAGCGCACCGGATTGATCGGTGTAACGATCGCAGCCAGCCAGACTCAGGGCACTCGGGGAGAGCGGCCTCCAAGGAGTTCACGTGCAGGTTTCCCATCGTTCGTCGCTCGAACTGGTCCTCCGTCAGTCAGGCCAAAGAAAGACGGATATGACAGCTAAGCAGCTCTGGCCTCATCAACGAGAAGCCGTTGATGCCGTTCTCCGTGCCCTTGAATTGCCCGCACGATCACTTGTGCCCGAGCAGGGCCTCCGCACTCAGGTGATCATGGCGACCGGATCAGGCAAGAGCCTTGTGGCCACCCGGAGCGCTGAGGAGCTCCGTGCGGGCCGGGTGCTGGTGCTCGTCCCTTCCTTGGACCTGCTCGCCCAGACCGAGGCCGCGTGGCGCGAGGGAGGCCGCACGGGCCCGATGATCGGGGTCTCGTCTCTGCGGGGCGAGGACGTGTCCTTCCCCAACACCACGGACGTGGAGGAATTGGTCGACTGGGTGCGGCCGTTCGACCGTGTCACGGTCTTCGCCACGTACGCCTCCCTCGGGCTCGGCACGCTGGAGCGCGCGCACAAGGCCGGCCTTCCCGGGTGGGACCTGATCGTGGTCGACGAGGCGCACCGGACGTCGGGGCGGCTGGGCAAGCCATGGGCGGTCGTCCACGACAACACCCGCATCCCGTCCTTGCGCCGCCTCTACATGACCGCCACGCCCCGCCTGTGGCAGCTGGACGAGGATGCCGAGGGCGCGCCGGGCGAGCTGGTCGCGAGCATGGAAGACGACCCGGACGGGCCCTTCGGCAGCAGGGCGTTCACCCTGACCCTCTCGGAGGCGATCGACCGGGGGATCTGTGCTCCCTACCAGGTGGTGTGCGTGGACATCACCGACAGCCAGCTCCAGGCCGCGCAGCTCCTGGGTGCTGAGGGGCGCTCGGACGAGGTCCGCGGGGCCCGGCTCGCAGCTCTCCAGACCGCGCTGCTGAAGGCGTCGTCGGAGGAGGGCTTCCGGCGCACGCTCGTCTTCCACCATGTCGTCAAGGAGGCCGAGGCGTACGCGGCCGGCCTTCCCGACGTCGCTGCGCAGCTGCACGCCGCCGACCCGGAGCTGTACCCGAAGAGGGTCTGGGCGGACTGGCTGTGCGGCGAGCACAAGCCGGGCCATCGGCGGCGGGTCCTCGGGGAGTTCGCGGCCGGGATCGCTATGGACGGCATGGTGGTGGAGAAGGGTTTCTTGGGCTCGGTGAAGGTCCTCGGGGAGGGCGTGGACACCAAGAACTGTGACTCCGTGTACTGGGCGGATGTGCGCGGGTCGATGCCCGACCTGGTCCAGGCCGTGGGCCGCGCGCTGCGGATGCAGCCGGGCGAGGGGAAGGTGGCCAGCCTGGTCGTGCCGGTCCTGCTCGGGCCGGGAGAGACGGCGGACAACATGCTGACCTCCAGGGCGTTCGGTGGGTTGGCGAAGCTGCTGGAGGCGCTCAGGGCGCACGACGCCCGGGTGGTGGAGCAGCTCGCCGAGCAGCAGGCTCCCAGTGCCTACAAGCCCGCCTCGAAGGCCGCGCAGGGCCAGGAGAGCCGGGGCGAGGGGGACGGGCCCGGCGGCCCGTCGGCGCCGGCACGGAAGCTGCTGAAGTTCAGCACACCGCGCGACCCGGCGCAGCTGGCGGCGTTCATCAACCTGCGGGTCCTCAACCCGGAGCACGAGCACTGGCGGCGCGGGGTGGAGGCCGCCGTCATCTTCGCGCGCGAGCACGGCGACCTGAAGGTGCCGTTCACGTACCGCGTGCCCGAGGGTGAAGAGGCGGAAGGGGTCGGGTGGCCGGCCTCGCTCGCCAACTTCCCCCTCGGGCAGTGGATCGCGGACGCTCGCCGGTTCTACGCCCGCGGTGACATGGACGAGGACCGCATCGCACAGCTGGAGAAGCTGGGCATGGTCTGGAGCCACTTCGACATCGCGTGGGAGGAGGGCCTGTCCGCCGCGCGCGGGTGGGCGGCCGAGGCGGGCCACCTCCTGGCCCCGCTGGACGCCACCTACCAGGGTTACCGGGTGGGGATCTGGCTGAAGAACGCGCGGGCCGCCGCACGCAAGGCGGCCGAGATCGAGCAGCGGCGGGCCGAGGGCCTGCCGGTCGAGTCGTCGGCCGGGGCGCTGTCCGACGAGCGGCGCGAGCAACTGGAGGACATCGACCCCTCCTGGTGCCCGAGCTGGCCGGTGGAGTGGCAGCGCGCCTTCCACCTCGTCCGGCTCCACCTCGAGGAGGTCGGCGGCGTGCTTCCGACCGCGCCCGGCGACGTCGTGCACCAGGGCGAGGACCTCGGACGGTGGGTGCGCTCGGTCCGGCTCGGCTGGGACAACCTCACCACCGTGCAGCAGTGGATGTGCGAGCAGGTCCTCGGAATCGAGCCCGCGACCGAGGACGAGAAGCCGCCCCCACGCCGTACCCAGGCCGACAAATGGGCCATGAACTACCAGGCCGCCCAACAGTTCTACGAACGCGAGGGGCACCTTCGGGTACCGAGGAAGCACATCGAACGGATCGTCGTCGGCGAGGACCAGGAGGAGCGCGAGCTCCGGCTCGGGGCATGGACCAGCAATCAGCGCAGCCGGGCCGCGACGCTGTCCCCGGAGCGGGTGGAGCAGCTGTCCGCGATCGGCATGCGCTGGTCGTGATGGGCATCGTCACCGCGACCGTCGTCGCGCTCGCGGCCGGCTATCTGCTCGGGCGCCTGCGTCCATGGCAGCACCTGGGCGACTGGGCAGCCGATCAGGTCCGCTTCACCGGGACGTGGGTGCGGGGAGGCGCCGGGCGGCAGACCGTCGTCGTCCTGGCCCACGTCGTCACCGCGCCGCGCACCAGCTGGCGCATCATGCGCGCCCCGGCCACCGAGACACGGACGCCGACGCCGGTGTACGGACTCGTCTCAGGGACGGCAGGCGTGGTGGGACTCTCGGCCCGGTAGGTACTGCAAGGACTCCTCGGGTGTGAGCTCGCGGTTGACGGCGCGACATACCTTGTTGACTGCGTCGGCCGGGTCGGGCAGGTATACGTCCCACAGCCGCACGTTCCCGGTGTCGTCGCCGCTGGCCAAGGTGCGTCCATCGGGGCTGAAGGCCACCATCCTCACTCGACTGGTGTGACCTGGCAGGGCGGCACGCCTCTTACCGGTCTTTACGTCCCATAGACGTACCGTTCCGTCGTCGCTGCCGCTGGCCAGGGTCCGCCCGTCGGGGCTGAACGCCACCGACGCCACCGGTGTGAGGGGGCCGGTCAGGGCGACGTGGCGACTTGCGGTCGTCAAGTCCCACAGTCGCACTCTGTCGGTGCCATCGCCGATGGCCAGGGTCCGTCCGTCATGACTGAACGCCACGGGGCCCCCACGGTTGATCTGTCCTGGCAGAGTGGTTCGGGTCCGGGTATGGCCAGTCTTCACGTCCCACAGGAGGACCGTCCCCTCGTAACTGTTGCTGGCCATCGTGCGTCCGTCAGGACTGAACGCCAGAGCCCCCACAGGTACATTGGCCCGAGGCAGAGCGGTCGGGGCTCTGCCTGTGGCGACGTCCCACGCAAGCACCGCGTCGGCCCCATCTTTGCCGACCAGTGTGCGGCCGTCTGGGCTGAACACCATCCGCTGAAATTCGTTTGCGGCTGAGTAGGTGAGGGCTTTGACTCTGCCGGTTGCTGCATTCCAAAGCCATGCCCTTCCCTCACCGTCACTGCCGCCGGCCAGGGCGCGTCCGCCGGGGCCGAAAGCCACCGCTTGTACCTCGGTGTTTCGCCTGAATGCGATTCGGCCTTTGCCCCTTGCCACGTCCCACAGCCGCATCGTTCCGTCGTCGCTGCCGCTGGCCACAGTGCTTCCATCGCGGCTGAACGCCAGAGAACGCACCGCCTTCGTATGTCCGGCCAGTATGGCGCGGGTTCTTCCGCTTGCTGTGTCCCACAGCCGTAGCGCTCCGTCTTCACCACCGATGCTGGCCAGCGTCCGTCCGTCGGGGCTGAACGCTACTGCCTTCACGTCGCCGGTGTGCCCGGTCAGGGTGGTAAGGGTCTTGCTGGTTGCGGTGTCCCAGAGGCGTACCTTTCCGTCTTCGTCGCCGCTGGCCAAAGTGCGGCCGTCCCGGCTGAACGCCACCGACTCCACCACATCCGCCTGCGAGCGCAACGAGGCGCGGACTGTGCCCGTGGCGACATCCCACAGCCGCAGCCTTCCCCTGTCTGTGCCGGTCGCCAGGGTGCGGCCGTCGGGACTGAAGGCCACCGATCTCGCACCCCTGCTGCCCGTCAGTGTGGTGCGGGTTTTGCCGGTGGTGACGTCCCACAGCCGTACCGTGTCGCTGTTTCCGCCGCTGCCGGCCAGGGTGCGGCCGTCGGGGCTGAACGCCACCGAGGTCACGTAGTCGACGTGGGGAGAGTTCAGTGAGGTGCGGACTTTTCCGGTGGAGATGTCCCACAGCCGTACCCCGCCGTTGTCTTCCCCGCTGGCGAGGGTGCGGCCGTCGGGGCTGAAGGCCACGGATTTCGCGCCGCTGTTGGCCGTCAGTGTGGTGCGCATTTTGCCGGTGTTGGCATCCCAGAGCCGTATTCCTCCGGCGCCGTCGACGCTGGCCAGGGTGTGGCCGTCGGGGCTGAAGACCGCCGACTGTGCGTCGTAGGTGTGTGCCAGGTGGTGCCGGAGTGGAAGGCCGGCGGCCGCGAGGAGGGCAAGGGTGGCTTCCTTCGTGCGGGCAGCACGGTAGGCGTGGACTGCCAGGATTGAGGCGAGGTCGGGGTTGTCGTCGGCCAGAGCAGTCGATTGTGCGGCGAGTTGTCGTGACAGGGAGCTCTGCTGCGCGGCCAAGGCATGGCGCCGCTGTTGTTCGCTGGTGCGGTACTGGTCCCAGGCGGCAGTTCCTGCGATGAGGGCGAGGACGAGCAGCACGGACAGTGTGGCGGTGAGCCGGCGCAGGCGTCGGGTGGTGCGGGCGGCGGCGTGCTGCTCGTGGTCGCGGGCGGTGGTGCTCGCGGTGAGGAAGTCCTGCTCCAGCGTGGTGAGGTCGCTGGGGGTCAAGTTTTCCTCGGCTGTGGTCAGTCGGACGCCTCGGTACAGAGCCCCTGGGTCACCCCCGAGTTCGTCCCAGGCGTGGGCGGCGTCGGTGAGCCGTCGGTGCACGCGTAGGCGCTCGCGGTCGTCGTCGATCCATCCTCGTAGTCTCGGCCAGGCGCTGATGAGGGCTTCGTGCGCGAGGTCGATGGTGTTGCCGTCGAGGGTGAGGAGGCGGGCGGAGGTCAGACGTTCGAGTACGGCTTCGGTGTCGGAGGGATCGCCGGTGCCGAGTTCGGAGCGGTCGATGGGGCGGCGGGTGTCCTGGGCGCCTTCTCCTGGTGTGATCAGGCGGAGCAGCGTGCGGCGGGCGATGGTGGCCTGGGCAGGTGGCAGTCGGGTGTAGGCGGCCTCGGCGGTGTGGGCGATGGCGCCGTGCAGGCCGTCGGCTGCGTTGTAGGCAGCCTCGGTGAGCGTCTTGCCCCTGCGACGGCGCCACGTCTCCAGCAAAGCGTGGGACATCAGGGGAAGGCCGCCGGGTTCGCCGTCGAGCTCTTCGATGAGGCGGGCGGTCAGCCCCCGCTCGACGGTCAGGCCACGGGCCGCAGCGGGCTTGACGATGGCCTCCCTGAGTTCGCTGGGGCCCATCGGTGCGACCGGCAGGCCCGCGTCTCGCAGCACGGCAGTCAGGCCCTCGTGCTCCAGGCACCGGCCGTAGAAGTCCGCCCGCACCGCGATCAGCACCCGTAATCGGCTGCTGGGGTCGTGGGCCGCCAGGAGCCGGTCGATGAAGGCCGTTCGCTCCGCCGGATCGCGGCAGAGCGTGTAGAGCTCCTCGAACTGATCGACGATCAGCCACGTATCCGCCGTCCCGTCGCTCGTGTCCTTGGCATGCAGGAGGCGGTCGTTGGTGCGCAGCGGGTGGGCGCCAGGGGTGATGATGCGCAGGGCGGCCGGTCGCGGGCCGGAGTCTTGAGTGTGGCGCAGGCGGGGGATGAAACCCGCGCGTAAGACGGAGGACTTGCCGCTGCCCGAGGCTCCGACAAGCGCAGCGACGCGGCTTCGATGGGTTAACTGCAGTAGGTCGTCGATGAGTTGGTCGCGGCCGAAAAATAGCTGCGCATCGCCTGGTTCGAAACGGGCCAGGCCCTTGTACGGCGAATCGCTGTCGTCCTCCTGGGGACGGGGAAGGCGGGCGAGTTCGTCGTCGGTCTCTTGCCAGCGATACCGCCACTCCTGACCGTCGCCGCCGCAGGCCCGCACGTATGCCAGGACTACCGGCAGGGTCGGCAGGCGTTCGCCGGCGGCCGCCTGCGACAGCGTCGCCGCGGAGTAGCCCGCCCGCCGGGCCATGCTCCGGTAGGCCGGCGCACCCGCCTCCTCCCGGAGCTTGCGTAACTCATAGGCGAAACGCTGGACCGGTCCGTCCTGCGGATCGATCGGATTCTCCGGACGCCCCACCCGACTCCCCCAAAGATCTTCTGCACTTGCCCGTCAGCCTAGAAACCGCACCACCAGGCCACAACAGCGCCGAGACCAAGCGCAGCCCTGGGCTAATTGATTAGCGCAGCTCAGGTGGGGTGCCAAACAACGCTGCGGCGGGTGAACTCGAAGGACCGCTGGCTATCAGCCGCCCGCCGCTTCCTGAACCACGAAGCCCTCACGAATCACCAGCACCACCTGCCTAACCAATAACCACACAAAGGAGTTCCTACATGGAGATTGAAGTGCAGATGCACGGGCGGGCTTCCCGCCGGTGGATCGCGATCGGGATGATCGCGTTCGGGGCGATGTTCTTGGTCCTCGGGCTGGTCCTGGCGGGGGCGACGGCCTCATTCCTGTCGGATGCAAAGCGGACCCGGGGCTCAGTGGTGGCACTGGAGTGGCGCGAGGACGACCACGGAGAGGACCACACGCCTGTGGCTTACCCGGTGGTCGAGTTCACGTCGGCGGACGGCATGCCCAGGAGATTCCAGAGCTCGACTGGTTCCAATCCGCCCTCGTACGAGAAGGGTGAACGGGTCGAGGTGCTGTACCGCGCTGGCTCCCCCGCGGATGCGCGGATCAACGGGTTCGCCTCGCTGTGGCTGCTGCCGTTGATCTTTGGTGGGACCGGACTGGCAATGTTGGTCGGCGGGACGGCCGTTGCCACGGCAAGACGGTGGCGTTCCTAGCCGATGGCGAGCACCACGCCGACCACCCCACACGAGCGGGGCCAGGCAGCCCTCGCACAGCGAATCGAGCGGGAAGGCGCCGACCGGCCGGGCCGCTCGCGCGCCAGACGGTCAGTGCCAGGCGTCCGGGCCGCCGCCCTGCCACTCGATCAGCCGCCGGTCGTCCAGCGCGATGACGGCTTCTTCGATGCCCGCCTGCCGCAGGATGTCGACCACGTCGGCAGGGTCGTACGCCACACCGAGCACCACATTGCCGAGCACCACCGGCCGCCCTCCCTCGCTGGAGGGCGGCAGCACCTGAACAGGGGCACCTTTCGCCACGGATCCACTCTCCACCACAGCATCTGCCGGCGCCCCGCCACCACGACCGCGGGCCGGGCCCGTGAGGCGCGACGCACTCAACAGCGTGGCCCCGGCCGGTTCGCTCGGCCGGGGCCACGTGTGTTCGCGGGGGAATTGAACAACCTCCTCAACGACGGAGCGGGGCTTGGGACACCGGCAATGCGTACACCTGCTACGCCGCGGTGGCTCCGTCGTCGGCGTGCCGGTCGCAGGTGCCGGTGCGGGTGAAGCCGCTCTTGGTCAGGACGCGGCCGGAGGCCGGGTTGTCGGGGTGGTGCATGGCCTCGAGGCGCTCCAGGCCGGCGGTGGTGAAGGCGAAGTCGACGACGTACTGGGCGGCTTGCGTGGCGTAGCCGTTGCCCCAGGTGTCCTCGCGGAGGATGTAGCTGAGGGTGCCCAGGGACGAGGATCGTCGCCGCAGGGCGATCAGGCCGAACATCTCGTCGGTGGCGACGATGCCCCAGCTCCACTGCGCGCGCGGCGTCTCGGCGGCTCTGGCGAGGGCTGTGCGGATCTTCTCGTGGGCCTGGTCGAGGGTGAGGGGCTTGCCGGTGGTGTGCCGGACGGCGGCACCGCTGTAGATGAGGGTGAGGGCCCGGGCGTCGTCGGCGGTCAGTTCGCGCAAGGTCACCATGAGGCGGCCGGCTCCTTTGTGGTGGGTGCGTCTGGGGCGGGGCGTGGGGTTGTGTCGTGCGTCGTCTACCTGTCCAACGAGCACCGAGTGGGAGGCGGAGACGGCTCTGTCCTGACCGGCTCCTGGCGGGCAGCGTCGAAGAGTGGGATGTCGCTGCGATGTGAGAAGCCCCGGCGACCGCGGTGGAGTGCGGTTGCCGGGGCTTCTCGTGCCTGAGCCATGGGGGAGGCTGCAGGCGGTCAGGGGGAGGGTGCGGCGGCCGGCTCGGCCGCCATGATCTCCAGCCGGGTAAGGCGCTCGTACAGGGCGCGTACGAGCCGGGCTCGGTTCTGGCAACAGGCGACGGTGCCCTGTGCTGGCATCGACAGACGGCGGTCGGCCTCCGCGAGCACGACGTCGGCGAGGGCGCGCCGCTTGCTGTCCTCGGGCAGGTCAGCGGTGCGGCGCCGTAGGTCGGCGGCGACGATCTGGGCGTGGCCGGTGAGTTGGAGGGCGATCTGGGCGAGGTCACTTTCGCGCAGATCGGCGGCGGCCGTCCATGCGAGGACGGCCTTGACGAGCGAGAGGTGCGGTTCGCGGTCCAGGGGGAGCTGGGCCTCGATCGTGCCGTCGGGGTCGTACAGGACCGTGCGCGTGCTGGGCACATGCGTCATCAGGGCCTCGCTCAGGTCATGGGCCGCGTGCCGGGAAACCGGCAGTTCGACGCTAGGCAGACGGGTATGGGTGCCTCAAGAAAGTTGCTGGAAGTTGCGCCGATTCACCCGAGAGCTTCGATCGCGGCGAGGATGCGCGCACGCGCTTTCGGTCCGAACACCGCGAGGTTCTGTAGTGCGGTGAACGCCTTGGTGTAGACGGCGATCTCCGAGGGCCGTGTGATGTTGATTTCGGCGGACAGCGTTTCGACCTGCACCCGGTCGGTGTCGAAGACCATGAAGGTCTCCAGCGGCCACATCGTCCGCCCGGCGGTGAAGGGGATGACACCGAAGGCGACCGACGGCAGCGACATGAGCTCCAGCAGCTTGCCGAGCTGGCCGGCCATCACCGCGGGTGCGCCGATGCGGTGGCGCAGCACCGTCTCCTCGACGAGGAGGACGAAGCGGTGGTTGCCCTCGTAGATGACGCGGGAGCGGTCCAGGCGGGCGGCTGCGGCCTCGGGGGCGTCGTTGGGGGTGCCCTGGAAGTCGCTGATGGTGGACAGCAGGGCCTCGGCGTAGCCGTGGGTCTGCAGCAGGCCGGGGACGACGTTGGAGCAGTAGACGCGGAAGAGGCGGGTGCGCTGGTAGAGCGGGACCACTGACTGCTGGAAGTGGCGGATGCCGGTGCGGTGGAGGCGTTTCCACTCGACGTACATCTCATCCGCGCTGCGGCTTTCGGCGATGAGGTCGTCGATGTGTTGCTCGGCGGAGCAGGCCGCGCACCAGGCGCGGATGTCGGCGTCGGAGGGCAGGACGCGGCCGTTTTCGATCCGGGATGCCTTGGACTTGTGCCAGCCGCAGCGGGCCGCCACCTCGAACGCCTTGAGGCCGGCGTTCTTGCGGATGGCCACCAGACGCCCGGCGAGGGCCGCGCGTGCCGCCTGCGCGGCGGAGGACGGGGAGATGGTGGTCATGAAAGGTGGCGGCCTGTTCGGTGCTGTCAGATCGCGTACTGGTCGTGCGGGACGGCCCGCTCCCACACCGACTGGAAGGCGTCGGCGCAGAGCTTGATGACCTGTGGGTCGTCGCTGTGCTCGGGGTCCTGGGCCTCGCCGTCGCCGGAGAAGATGTTGAAGCGCACCAGGCGGTCGTCGATCAGCCAGAAGTCGTTGCCCGGCAGCGCCAGGCCCGAGGCGCAGCGGCGGCCCAGCCAGCGCACGTCCTCGCCCGCGCGAAGGTTGCTGGCGGTGATGGCGTGCTCGAAGCGGACGTAGTCGGTGACCGGCTCCGAGACGATCCGGGCGCGCCGGACGGCGACCCCGCGGGCGACGGTCCGCTCCACCAGCGAGACCCACGGGCGCCAGAAGGCGGAGTCGTAGGCCGGCACGGCGCCGTCGGCGAGGAACGCGTCATAGACACCGCGTTCGTCACCGACGGCGTAGGCGTCGCGGAGCTCGAGGTGGAGGGCTTGGTGCTGGGCTGAGTCCAGCAGCTCGTCAAAGCTGGGGGGTGCTGGCACGCTCTGCGGCATCGCACGCCTTCCTGATCAGCGGCACCATCCGGGCCGGAATTCGGATGACCGTCTCGTTCTCGGCCGGCGGGCTATCCGCAGCGCACCTCGCGCGCATCACCTCACCCACCGTCCATCCCTGGAGCACGAGCTCCGGCTGTTCCCTGTCGGTGTCGACCCAGACCGCCGGGCAGTTGCCACCACCTGACTCCGGGTCCGTTCCAACGAAACGTAGTGCCATGTCCGCCTCCTGAGTCCACAGAGTTGCGCCATGTTGCACTGACAGTCCCGCGAAGAGGCATGGAGGGGCAAGAGGAACAACTCATCGATCGCAATGTGGTTCCGGCCAACGCCATCGACCGGATGGACACCCACACCGTCCTCACCAGGCTGGCCCTGACGGACCGATGGTCGCGATGCGGGCGCGATCGGGCTGCTGCTGGTCACCGAGGCCTGCTCACGGGGTGCGCGTGGTTGCGAATACCACCGTCAGCGAACGGGCTACCTACGCGTATGAGCCCGCGTTCCCCCTCTCCGGCGGCGACCTGCATCGCGACGCGCACCGCGTCGGCATCGCCAACCTGCTGAACGAAGCCGCCCCGAAAGTCTGAGCGGCTTAGGAGTGATCTCCGCAGGGACGGTTCAGGAGCTTGCGGAAGAAGTCGGTGACCACCGGGCGTGCATATTCAAGGTCGCGCAGCTTCGTTTTGGCCCCGGGTGAGGAACGGATTGTTTTGGCCCCACCTAGGCAGCCTCTTCGGCTTATCGCTCCATCCCCGCTTCTCTGTTTCCACCTGCCGGACGGCAGTATCGGCGGATGTCGATGAGTGAGACGGAACTGCTGGCCCTCCTGCGTGAACTCGACGACCCCGAGCGGCTGGAGTGGCCGCTGACCTACGACCGCGCCGCAGCGAGCCTCGCGTTCGGCGGGTTGGTGCGCCGGCTCGAGACGGACTTCGAGACCCAGTGCGAGTTCGAGCAGGACGCGCAGGCGGGGCGCGGCCCACCTACCAAGCACGCCGCGCCCCGCCTCCACCTACATGGAGGTCACCATCATGATGTCCTCGTCCTTAGCGGACATAGTCCGCAGCCGTGACGATGTCTGCACCAAGCTGTTCGCACCGACACGGCTCCACCTACCGCTTCAGGACGAAGCGATAGACCCTGGAGTCCCTGGCCTCGAAGCCGAGTCGCTCATACAGGCGATTCGCTGCCTCCCTCGACGGACGCGACGTGAGGTCAATGGTTCGAGCACCCGCCGCCTCCGCGAGGCGCAGAGCCTCCTCGGTCAGAGCACCCCCAACGCCATGTCCCCGCGCGGCCTCGTCCACGACCACGTCTTCGATGCGAGCTCGCAGACCGGAAGGCAAGGGGAACATGACCAACGTCAGCATCCCGACTACTTCGCCTTCGACCCGCGCCGCCAACACCGTGTTTGCATCGCTGGCGAGCAAGCGCTGCACTGCCTCGCGATCCAACAGGCTGGCTGTGCTCGAAAGCTGAGGCAACAAGCGCGCGAATGCCTCAACCGACTCGTCGTTCGCCTCACGGACGACCACAACCTCAACGCTCATGATCTCGACCCTACAGAGCAAGTCCCATCGCGAGGCGGCACCCCAGGGACCGATCCACAGTAGTCCGGGAAAACATGATGCCGTCGGCCAGGAGCACGCCGACTGCACCCTCAGGGGCCGGCAGCGACCCAGCATCGGTGACCCGCGCTCCGTGGAGACGGTGACTCGGCGGCCCGGAAGCCGAGGTCTCCCCGCGGCCAACCGTCGACGCCCCGAGGGCCGCGAAAGACAAAAGGGCCCCCGCCGAACATGGCGGGGGCCCTTAGGCTTCGGGATCTGGCGATCCAGCCAGGCCCCGGAGCCTGATGGATCAGTGCTGCTGGAACCAGAGAGTGAGCCAGCCGACTATCACCGTTCCCAGGGCGGTCGACGCGCCGCGGACGAGACCGGTTGTTGCCTCTCGCGACAGGCGTAGCAGGGCCTTGCGCCGGGTGGAGGCAACGGCGGCGCGGGGCTTTTGTAATCCGTGAGTGCTCGTAGGCTCAGAGGTGGACACGACGTCTCCTTCACAGTGGTGATCGTGGTTCAGATGCAGAACGGCTCCCTGTTGCACCAGGGAGCCGTTCGTCCATTGTCCCGCAGGACGGTCCGGCTGACCGGAACCGTGCCCGGCGGACGCTTTCTACGCCCGCACCACACACCCCATGACCTGCGCGCATGACGGAACGTCAAGAGGTGTTGCAGAAAGTATCTGTTCGTTCGGTGAGGTTGGGTCGCTTTCCGCGTGACAACGTGAGTCATCGCGAGGTATCCCTGGACTTTCTGCGTCAATGAGGGGGAACCATGGGGCGGGTCTTGCGCATGCCGACCAAGGAAGAGCTGTCGCCGGGCCCGCGGAGGGATTTCGTCAAAACCCTCTTCAGCTACTACCGGTCAGCCTCCAGGCCGACGCTGCGCCAGATCGCCGAGCTGATGCGCCAGAAGTCCGCGGATGCGACCGGCAGCCCGGAGACGGTCCGCCGCACGCTGTTGGGGCTGTCCGTTCCAACCAGTTGGAGCACGGTCGATTCGATACTCACGGTGCTGTGCGACCTGGCACACATAGACCCCGATGCGGCACCAGTCGATGACGACCCGTGGATCCGCTCAGGGCCGCCCAGGGCGGAGATCAAGGCACTGTGGAACGCGGTGTTCGACGGCGTCGACGAAGGGGACTCCTGGGAGGAACCTTCGGGGTACAGCGACGAACCTCCGTTCTAAGCAGCAGCCGCCAGGCGGGTCTGGAGCCTGGCCGATACCGAATCCAGGAAAACGGGTGCAGCGCCACCAACACCAGTGCTGCGCACATGCCTCGATTCTCCACCGGACAGGTCGACGGCCTGCCCCAGCAGCACCCCGAACTGCCGCGACATGCAGGCCCGCAGCCGGGGCGGCGTTGACCGGCTGATTTCAGCGGCGCGGGCACCGGGCCGAGCGCGCCGCCGACGCCGCGGGTCACCGCCGCGAAGCGGTGGACAGTGTGACCGAGCTGGCGCCGGGACAAGTCAGGGACAAAGCCCTTCTTGCGGAAGCGCGTGAAGCAATTCTCCCCAATGGTTCGCTTTGCTCTGCTGGCAGACGCGGGTGGCGATGTGGTCAGCGTTGAGGTCCCACAGTCGGATGCTGGGGCCGCCTGAGCTGATGAGGGTGCGGCTGTCGGAGGTGAATTCCAGTTCCGGGAGAAAGGAATCCGGGTCGTCCGGGAGTGGTGCACGGTAACTGGTGAGGGTGGCGGTGGTGCGGTGGGTGGCGGGGTCCCACAGGCGGATGGTGCGGCCCGGCCCAGCCGTGGCCAGCGTGTTGCCGTCTGGGCTGAAGCGGACGGAGCTGATCCTTCCACTGTTGTCGGCGAGGATTGCCCGTGTGTGGTGGCTGGCGACATTCCACAGGCGGATGGTGCGATCGTCGCCGGCGGAGGCCAGGGTTTTGCCGTCCGGACTGAACGCGATCGCCTGGACCGTATCGGAGTGCCCGGTGAGCACGGAGATCGTGTGTCGGGTGGCCAGGTTCCACAGACGAACGGTGTGGTCGTATCCGGCTGTTGCCAGGGTGTGGCCGTCCGGGGAGATTTCGAGGCCGGTGACGGTGGTGTTGTGGCTGTCAAGCGTGGCCAGGAGCCGGCCGGTGGGATAGCTCCACAGCATCGTCTTGGAGCCGGTGGCCGTGGCGAGGACTCGGCCGTCAGGGGAAAAGGCTTCGGCTCGCACGACAGGTGTGCGAAAGGCGCTGGTATAGCGCTGGCGTGCGGTGTCCCAGGAGGTGATCTTCCCGTAGCCCGCTGCTGCTACGACGTTGCTGTCAGGTCGCAGTGCGATGGCGGAGAACCTGTTCGGGGCAGAGAAGAGGTCGGAGGAGGTCGCCTCATACGTACGCAGGTCCCACTGACTTGTGTCACGCGAGGTGTCTACAGCCGCGACAGAGCGGCCGTCCGGCCGCCATGCCACCGCACGAACCCAATTCTCGCCCAGATTTGCGATCTTGTGTCCGGTTCTCGTGTCCCACACCGAGACTCCGCCCGTGCTCATCGGGCTGGCTGTGACCAGTTTCCTGCTATCGGGAGCGAAGGCACGTGCTGGTGCAGCGCTGTGGTACACAGACAGGGTCTTCTTTAGTCTGTTACCGGAGGCTGCCCAGAGTTTCGCGCTGCCGTCGTTGCTGGCAGTGGCAAGGGTGTGTCCGTCGGGGCTGAACACCACGGTGTCCACGGCGTCGGTATGACCCGTCACAGTGGCGGTCCACCGGTGGGTTTTGACGTTCCAGAGCCTGGTTCGACTGTCGTCCCCGCCCATCGCGAGGGTGTGTCCGTCAGGGCTGAAGGCCACTGCGTTGATCGCCCCGCTAAGCCCGGTGATCGTCTCCTTTGGCTTATGTGAGGACGTGTTCCACAGGCGGACTGTTTGGTCGGCACCAGCTGTGGCGAGAGTGTGGCCGTCGCGGCTGAACGCCACACCGTTGACCGCTCCCTTATGGCCGGTGAGGACAGCTTTGGCGCGATGCGTGGTGAGGTCCCACAGACGTACCGTGCCATCGTCGGCTGCGGTAGCCAGAGTACGGCTGTCGGGTGCGATGGCGACCGCATTGACGCCGTCGACGTGCCCCACGAGGGTCGCAAGCAGACGGTGGCCGGTGGAATCCCAGAGTTTGACGGTGTGGTCGTCGCTGGCGGTGACCAGGGTTCGGCCGTCGGGGGCGAAGGCCAGAGTGGTCAGGTCACGGGTGTGGCCGCCGAGGCGGTTGGCGCGGTACTCGGCATACGCACTGATCAGCGCGGAGCGGGCCTCGTCGGTGTGAGCGTGATGGTAGCCCGCCAGTGCTGTCAGCAGCGCCGCCTCAGGCTGGTCGGTTGCCGCATCCGCTGCTTGGCTCGCCAGTTCACGGGATCGTGCCGACTGACGAAGCTCGTTGGACGTGACGGCTCGTTGAACGGCGACGGTGCCCGCTATGAGGGCAAGGACGCATAACGCGGCCACGGCCGCGGCGGCTCGGCGTGAGCGGCGTGCCGCGCGGGCGGCGTGCTCTCGCCCTGTCACGCGGGCTGCGATTCCGGCGTCGAGGAATGCGGTTTCGAGTGCGTTGAGCGCGTTGCGTGCTTGGTCTGCGAAGGCTTCTTCTGCGCGGGTGAGTCGGGTGCCGCGGTAGAGGGTCCCGGGGTCGCGGTCGAGTTCCTGCCAGCTGGCGGCGTCGCGGGTGAGCTGACGGTGCAGGCGGATGCGGTCGCGCTCGTCGGTGATCCAGCTGTGGAGCCGGGGCCAGGCGGTGATCAGTGCTTCGTGTGTGAGGCGGACGTTGCCGTCGTCGAGGGTGAGCAGCCGGCTGTGGGCGAGGCGGTTGAGGACCGCGTCGGTCTCGGTTCGTGCCTCTTGGGTGTGGGGCTCGGTGGTAGCGAATTCGGTGCGTGCGGTGGGACGGTGGGTGTCCTGGGTGCCGTTTCCCGGCGCGATGAGGCGCAGCAGGATGTGGCGGGCGAGGGTGGCCTGGGCTGGGGTGAGCTGTTGGTAGGTGTCTTCGGCGGTACGGGCGATGGAGCCGTGCAGTCCGCCGGCGGCTTCATACGCCTGGGGGGTCAGCGTTCGCCCTCGCCGGCGGCGCCAGGTTTCCATCAGCGCATGGGACATCAACGGCAGGGCGCCGGGTTCGTCTCCGACGTCCTCGATGATGCGGGCGGTCAGGTCCCGTTCGACGATCAGTCCACGGGCCACGGCCGGCCTCACGATGGCCGCGCGTAGCTGGTCCTTGTCCATGGGGCCGACCAGCACCACGGTGTCCTTGAGAGCAGCCGCCAGGTTCCGGTGGGCGGCACAGTGGCCGAAGAAGTCGGCCCGTACGGCAAGGACCACGCGCAGTCGGCTGCTCTCGTCGCGCGCAGCCAGCAGTCGCTCCAGGAAAGCCCCGCGTTCGGCATCGTCGTTGCAGACGGATCCAGTTGAGACGACATACCCTGAGTACGGCAGTCACCTGCGGGCGGAGCCCCGTCCAGCCCTGCGACTCAGAACGCGTCGCGCGGCCTCTAGATAGCGGCACTTCGATGCCTTGAAGTCCCGGAACTCCGCGGCATGAGCATGAATGACCGCCTGCTGCATCCTCGTCTCCGCCATCGACCAGACGGCGACAACACCAGTCTGCAGTTTGCAGCGTACGTCCGTCGTTGCCGCGTCCTGTTCCTGCATGGAGGGGGTCTCCGACGTGTACCACCGGCTGTCGGAGGCGGCATCAAGGGGGTCGCGATAGCGGAACCCCTTCTCTCGCATGCAGGCACTCCAGGCCAGGAATGATCTCCGCACTCCGGCGTCTTTCCTAGATGCTCTGAAAATGCGGAGGCTAAGCCCTTGAAGGCGGTCATAGTTTCCTTTCGGCTCATGCTTCAGCAATTCACCGCGGGCCTGACTCCAGCAACCACCAGTGCCCGATGCTCCGTAGGCTGCTGTTCTTTCCCTTCGATTCAATTTACTGCGTCGGTCATCTTTTTCCGCCGCGTGACGTGCCACCTGGGGCGCGTCAGGCGGCATGTGATAGCCGAATCGCTTGGCCACTTCAGGCTCGATGATGCCATAGCGTTGCCGGTTCGGGGGATCGACGTCGTGGCTGCCGATCCGGGGCATCAGGGCCCAGCCTATCCCCTTTTCTTTCAAGCAGTCCTGCATGAGAGTATCCTCGGCGGCCTCGATCAGGTACACATCAGCCAGAGACCTCTTGTAAGTGTCGAACGGCAGTTTCAAGTTTCGTGCCGTGTCGCTGATTGCAGGAGCTGCAACATAGTCACTTGCTGACTTCGAGGGTGTAGCCGAGCAGCCCATGACTGCCACAAAAAGAAATAGTGTGACACTCCTCTTCAGTAGCAGCATAGCGGTCTCCTTCGCGGGATATGGAGAACGGACAGGGGCGCCGATTTCTCGACGCCCCAATGCCGTCAGAGTCGCCGGACGGCGCTCAGCTCGTCGTTTCCGAGGGCGTTGTCGCTGAACTTCTTGTCTGTAGAGTGCGGTTGGGCGAAGTAGACGTCACCGTGGAAGCCCGCGTCCGAGGTCAGCTTCCAGTCGTCCGATGTGGTGTTCTTCATCGAACTGGCAGAGTCGTTCATGTTCGTCCGGCCGTCGGACCAGAGGTTGTCCGCGAGGTTTGAGTCCGACCTCGTGAAGGACTTCTTCCTGCCGCCAAAGTTGCTGTCCTCATAGACCGTGAGGCTGCCGCCGTGCATGCTGGCTTCAGATGCGTCGGAGGCGGTGGCTGCCGTGGTGCGAGCCTGATCGACCGCAGTGGCCGTCGGAGCCGTGACGCCGAGCACGACCGCAGCAGTGATGGCTGCAGCAGTCGTCAGAAGTCCGTTGCGCATGCGTATCCCCCTTTTTTTGACGTTGAGTTACAGTCGTTCGCTGATCCGTTGCGAAGTCCTGTATCCCGACCGGAAGTTCCAGGCGGGCATTTACGATTCTTCCTTCTGCACCTCCACTCTGCTATTGGCCATTTAGGCATTGACCCAAAAGACGATGTCCGGAAGGACGATGAACTGGTCGACTATGCAGGTCGTTGCTTGGGATGGGCGGCCCTTCGCGGCGGGGCGGGCACTGTTGAGAGACCCGGCGCCGGACGGTGGCGGAGGCGTGGAACTACTCCTGTCGATGCGGACTGCAGCATGTGTTCAACGCGTTCATGACTGCGGACAAGCTGGTCCCGCCGCCGGCAAAGCTCCCAGTAGTTCGAAATCGGCCTTCTTCAAGGGCGAGCGCTCGTCCCGACATGCGGGAGGAGCGCTCAGCACCCGACTGTCGCTAACCGGCCTGGAAGCAGGGGGCCGGCACCGAGATGGCGTGATGGTGGACGTAGGCGAAGATCGCGGCTTCGATGCGGTTGGAGACACCGACCTTCATCATCAGGTTGGCGAGGTGCGCCTTGACGGTGCGTTCGGTAATGGCCAGCTGTCGACTGATTGCCCGGTTTGGTGCTGCTTGCCCGATGAGGATGAGGACTTGGCGCTCGCGGGGCGTCAGGCGTTGGATTCCGCCGGGGTCTCCTGGCGTGAGGGGGCGTGTCGGGTGTTCGGCGCCTTGCGCGGGTGCATCGTCGATGCCCGTGTGGTCCCTGGACAAGGCTCGTCCGTTTTCCTCTTTTTGCACAGAGGTGCTGCTTGGCATGGATTCCCCCTTCGAAGGTCCTGTTGCCTGCAGCTCGGCTGGCGGGCTTGGGCGCCACACCGGCGTGGCGGCAGGATGTGCGACCGGGTCGGTTGCCCCACTCCCCCGGGGTGGGGCAACCGACCGGGCAACAGCAACTTCACCCGCCGCAGAGTTGTTTGACAGCCCCTCTGAGCTGCAGCTAATCAATTCGCCCCGGTGTCCCGCCACGTCTGGGATGCCGTTGTGGGCGTGGTGACCCGGCCCATAGGCTGGCAGGGCGCGTGCAGGAAGTGGGGGGTGAGCGGCAAGTGGGGCGTCCGGAGAATCCGATCGATCCGCAGGACGGCCCGGTCCAGCGTTTCGCCTATGAGTTACGCAAGCTGCGAGTGGAGGCGGGGGCGCCTGCCTACCGGGCCATGGCACGGCGCGTGGGATTCTCAGCGGCGACGCTGTCGCAGGCCGCCGCGGGCGAACGCCTGCCGACCCTGCCGGTACTGCTGGCCTACGTGCGCGCCTGCCACGGGGATACCGAGGAGTGGCAGCACCTCTGGGAGCAGACCGACGCCGAGCTCACCCGCCGGCCACGACCGCAAAACGACGACGCAGATCCGCCCTACCGCGGACTGGCCCGCTTCGAACCGGGCGACGCGGAGCTGTTCTTCGGCCGTGACGAGCTGACTGCGCAGGTGACCGAGGCAGCCCGTCGGCACCGTGTCAGTGCGTTGGTGGGTGCGTCGGGCAGTGGCAAGTCCTCACTGCTCCGGGCCGGACTCATCCCCCACCTACGCACCCCGGATGTCTCCGGTCAGGCACCGGCCGCCGTGCGGATCCTCACCCCGGGCGCGCACCCCTTGGCGCACGGCGAACGCCTGGAGCCGCCTGGCGGGTTGGGAGAGACCTGGCTGCTGGTGGACCAGTTCGAGGAGCTGTTCACCATCTGCACAGACGACGAGGAACGCGGCGCTTTCCTGGATCGTCTGCTGACCGCGCGGGATGAGGCCAGTGCGCTGCGCGTGGTCCTGGCGGTGCGGGCCGACTTCTTCGGCCGCTGCGCCGACCACCGAGAGCTCGCCGCTGCCCTGGGGGACGCCACGCTTCTGGTCGGCCCCATGGGCACCCACCAGCTCCGGGCGGCCATCGTGCGGCCGGCCGCCGCCCGTGGGCTGATCGTCGAGCGGGACCTGACCGCCCGCATCATCGAGGAAGTCGAGGGTGAACCCGGCGCCCTGCCCCTTATGTCCCACGCCCTGATGGAGACCTGGCGCCACCGGCGCGGACGCACTCTGACCACCCAGGCCTATGAAGCAGCCGGCGGCCTGCACGGCGCCATCTCACGCACCGCTGAAGTCACCTACCACCAGCTCACCCCCGCCCAGGCCACCCTCGCCCGCCGGATCCTGCTACGCCTGATCGCCCCCGGAGACGGCACCCAGGACACCCACCGCCCCACCACATACTCCGAGTTCGAAACCATCGGCCCGGACACCAAAGCCGGCGACGTCGACGTGGTCCTCGACCGCCTCGCCCGCAGCCGACTGCTCACCCTCGACGACGGTCACGTCCGCCTCACCCACGAAGCCCTCATCACCGCCTGGCCCAGGCTACGAGGATGGATCAACGAAGACCGCGAACGCTTACGGGTGCACCGCCGGCTCACTGACGCCGCCAAGTCATGGGACGAACTGGACCGGGACAGCGGCGCGCTCTACCGGGGAACCCGCCTGGCCACAGCCGAAGAGGCCTTCGCCACCCCCGACGCCAGAAGCAGCCTCACCACACTGGAACGCGACTTCCTCACCGCCAGCACCACCGCCCGCGACCACGAACGGCGCGCTGCCGCCCGCACCACCCGGCGCCTGCGCCAGTTCACCGGCACGTTGTCCGTCCTGCTCGTCCTCGCCCTCACCGCGGGTGTGATCGCATGGGACCAGTACCGGACCAGCGAGCAGCAGCGACACACCGCAGTGACCGCGCAGCAGGAGGCCCAGTCCCGTGAACTTGCCGCCCGGGCCGTCCAGTTAAGTGAAGAGCGCCCTGAGGCGGCCATGATCCTCGCGCTTAAGGGATATCGGCAGGCTCCCACCACTGAAGCACGCAGCAGCCTGCTCAGCGCCTACGGCCGCTTCTACGGCAACCAGTTCACCGGGCACACGAAGGCAGTGATCAGCACAGCCTTTGCACCGGATGGCCGCACCCTGGCCACCGGCAGCCGCGACCACAGCGTCAAACTGTGGGACACACGCTCCCACCACCTCCTGGCAACCCTCACCGGCCACACCAGTGCGGTATGGGGCCTGTCGTTCTCCCCCGACGCCCGCACCCTCGCCACCGGCAGCAACGACGGCAGCGTCAAGCTGTGGGACACACGCTCCCACCACCTCCTGGCCACCCTGACAGGCCACGCGGACCGGGTAGGAAGGGTGGTGTTCTCTCCCGACGGCCGCATGCTGGCCAGCACCAGCAGTGACCACACCGTGCGCCTATGGGACGCCCGCACCCACCAGGAACGTGCCGTCCTGACCGGGCACACCTATGCAGTGCTGGGCCTGTCGTTCTCACCGGACGGCCGCATACTGGCCAGCGCAGACAGCGTGGGCACCACCCGCCTGTGGGAGGTGTCCACCCACAAGACCCTCGCCGTCCTGGACAGCCACACCGGCTATGGCGGCGAGGTGGCGTTCTCCCCCGACGGCCACACCCTGGCCACCGCGGGCGACGAGCGGGGCGTGAGGCTGTGGGACGTCGACTCCCACCGCCTCCTCACGGCCCTCACCGGCCACACCCAGCCGGTGTTGTGCCTGTCGTTCTCGCCGGACGGCCGCACCCTCGCCAGCGCAAGCTCCGACGGCACCGTCCGTCTGTGGCGCCCGCGGGCACGCAAGGCCCTGGCCACACTGAACGTGAAGCAGCCCGTCACCACAGTCGCGTTCTCCCCCGACGGCCGCACCCTCGCCACCCCGAGCGACGACTCCAGCGTCCGCCTGTGGAACGTGGCCTCACACCGCCCGGTCACCACCCTGACCAGGCGCACCGGCGCCATCACTTCACCGAGGTCCATCGCCGACCGCGACGCCGTCCTCACCGTCGACTACGACAACCAGCTGGTCCGCTGGTCCACGGCCCCCTCGCGCACCCGCCCGGCACCCATCCGCCCCCCGAAGCCCGTCACCGCGTCGGCGGCCAGCAGCGACGGCCACGTGCTGGCCACAGCAGGAGACGAAAACGCCGTACGCGCGTGGAACCTGGCGACTGGCAGACGCATCGCCACGCTCACCGGGGCCACCCGCACTGTGCGGAGTCTGGCGATCACGCCGACTGGGAGCACCCTGGCCGCCGCCAGCGCCGACGGCACCATCCGGGTGTGGGACGTCGCCACGCGCCGCACCACCGCCGTCCTGCGCGAAGCCCGCACGGTGAGGGAACTGGCCCTGAGGCCCGACGGCCGCGCTCTGGCCTACGTCAGCGCTAACGACACCACGAGGCTGTGGACCATCCATACCGGGCAGCCCAGCACGCCTCTGTCTAACCCCAAAACCACCGTCAACGCCCTGACTTTCAGCCCCGACGGCCAAACCCTGGCAGAGGCCAGCAACGACGGCACCATCCGCATGTGGGACATCGCCACGCGCCGCACCACCGCCACCCTCACCGCCCACACCGGCTTTGCCGGCAACGCGGTGTTCAGCCCCGACGGCTCCACCCTCGCCGCCCCCAGCATCGACGGCAGCATCCGACTATGGAACACCCGCACCACTCACGTACGTGCCACCATCACCGCCCCCACCGTAGGGAGCCCCACAACAGTGCGTTTCTCTCCCAACGGCCACGCCCTGGCAACCGTCGGCCCCCACAACGCCACCCGCATCTGGAGCACCGACGCCGACACCGTCGCCACACGCATCTGCCGCCTCAGCACAGCTCACCACTGGGCCCAACTCCTCCCGGACCAGCCGGTAAAGGAGCAGTGCCCGTCCTGACGGGCCACCGCGATCGCTGAAGCCGGCGCATTGGCCGCAACCTCAAGTACGCCGATATTCATGCAGCGCCGCTGTTCAGGAAGAAGATCAACGCCCAGGCGTGGTGGGAGGGCTGTCATACCTTGGGTGGAAGCCCCCTCACCTCGAGGCCCGAAGACCTCTTCTGGCTGACCGTCTCTGCACACCTGAGCGCCGACCGCTTCGGCGAACGCGGTGCCGTCCTCGGCGATGCGGTGACGGGTCGTGGTGGTGGCACCGCACCGCCGAGCTGCTGCAGGAGCAGGGGTGTCGAGCGTGGACCCGGCGCTGCCGAGCTGCGGCGAGGCGGGCCTCCTCGACGGCGTCGGCGGTCCCGGGCTGCCGTCACAAGCTCAGCAGCAGGTCCCGGACCGCTGCAGGCTGGGACAGGAACGGGTGGTGGCCGGCGTCGAGCTCGACGACGCTGCCGGCCCGGCGGGCGAACTCGCGCTGCAGCCGCGGCGGGGTGCCCCGGTCCTGAGCGCAGACGAGGTACGTCGAAGGCAACTGCCGCCATGCGGCCGCCCCGACCGGCTGCCCGGTCACCTGCACGCTCTGCCGGGCGAGGTGCTCCGCCGCCTGTGCCTGGACCTCGGGGTCGCAGTCCTGCAGGAACGTGTCCACGAGCAGCTCGGGGCGGACACCGAACGTGCCGGCTTCGGGGTCGATGTCGAGGAATGGGGCGGGGCTGCCGTCCCCGAACTCCGACAGGCTCTGCCCGACCTCGGGCAGGTAGCTGGAGACCAGCAGCAGGTGGCGCACCGACCCGATCCCTGCCGCGGCTTCCGCGGTGACGATGCCGCCGTAGCTGTGGGCGACCACGACGGTCGGCTCGTCGCTGGCCTGCAGCACCTGCCGCACCGCGGCCACATCCTCGGGCAGCCCGGGACCGCCGACGCCGCCGGGCAGGCCCGCCTCGCCGCAGCTCGGCAGCGCCGGGGCCACGCCCGCCACCCCCCGCTTCTGGAGCAGCTCGGCGGTGCGGTGCCACCACCACGACCCGTCCCGCACGCACGCCCCATGCACGAACACGACCCTCATCGCCACCTCCATGTCGGCTCCGTGGCCTGCCGTCTATGCTCGCCGCACTCGCCCCGGCCCGCCCGCGCCGGCCAGGGCGAAAGCGCTATTCCCTCTTTTGGGCTTACCTCGGCGATGCCCCATGATGGCGATCTGCCGGCCGTCTGGGTCGAGTTCGCCGTTGCCGTAGCGCCCCATGCGCTTGCGCGGCAATCCGGAGTCCGGATCAGCCTGGCCGACGTGGGGAGTACAGGGCCTGTCGGTACGGCGCCGGCGTGAACGTCACCGTCGCGTTCCTGCAACTCCACAACCGCATCGCACGCCAACAAGGCGCCGTCGAGCCCACTCGGACCTTGGAGGAACGACAGGCCGAGCTCGATGCCGCCCGGGCACCAACCCGGATCTGGCCCTCACCGGCCCGACAACTTGTCAGCCCAACACGTCCTGGCCTCTATCGCCGCAACCGCGTGTGGCCGTCTAGATGAATGAGTCCGATGTACTCAGTGGTCGAAGGCGATCAGGGATCGTTTGGTCTTGGCGCCGTTGGTGCTGACCGAGAGGAGTCGTTGCTCGGTGTCATAGGTGAAGTGCTGTTCGTTTTATCCAAGGCCGGAGCCCTCAACGGGAGTTGTGGCGTCGGCGGTCTCCGCGCGGCCCACCGCCACCCG
>Ga0207426_1001105_pt1 | contig 24832 bp, 25 predicted proteins | sample AraplaMF_Cvi_mMS_FD_184265 | JGI IMG/M metagenome (GOLD analysis project Ga0207426, IMG submission 184265) | Arabidopsis root microbial communities from the University of North Carolina, USA - plate scrape MF_Cvi_mMS (SPAdes) (version 2) | ecosystem: Host-associated > Plants > Roots > Endosphere... | reverse complement strand
TCGATAGTGCAGTGGACCTTGTCGGGGATCGCATTGACCGAGCCAGGCTCGGCTGAAATCCGCCCAACCGTAAACCGCGCGTCCGGATCGGCTGGCATCACCGCCCCGTAGAGGCCCGACAGGGCGGCGGTCAGCGCGCGCAGTGGGTCGCCGGCGATACGACAGTCCCGTCGTGCCGGCATGGGCCGTCTGCCCCGTAACCGACACATCCAGCCAACGCGTGCCCTGGATACCCTTTACCACGCCGATCGGAATGTCGTTCGCCTCGAGAGAGGGCCCCTGCTCGATATGGACTTCGATATAGGCGTGAATCGGAAAGCCGAGCGGCAGCATCTCGGCCTCGGGCAGGCTCGCGATCGTCAGTGCCAGTTCCTCGGCAAAGCCGGTGCCATCGGTGGCGACCTTGCCCTGCCAGACGGCCGGAATCTCACCCGCCGAAAAGGCCATGGATCCCATGCATCCCGGCGCAAAGCGGCACCCCTCCTCGTTGGTCCAGGAGACCACAACGACGGGACGCGCCGTCTCGATCCCCGCGTCCTCCAGGCTCTCCAGCACCTCGAAAGCAGAGAGGGTGCCAAGCGCGCCGTCGAACCGGCCGCCGGCCGGCTGGCTGTCGAGATGACTGCCGATGATCACCGGCGCGAGCGTATCGTCCCGGCCCTTGCGTCGGATGAAGAGGTTGGCCATCGAGTCCTGAAAGACGAGGAACCCCCTCGCCCAGGCAAGCTCGGCCAGAAGCCGCCGCGCCCGGCGGTCGCCTTCTGTCAGCGCCTGGCGATTGACGCCGCCCTTCGCCGTGCCGCCGATGGCGGCGAAGGTTTCGAGCCGGGCGTTGAGACGATCGTCGTCTATATCGAGCATGGTTTCACCTCAGAGATAAGGAGCGTCGTGGAAGGCGATCTCGAGCGCCTGCGCGCGGCCGAAGATGCCGCTGAGCCGGGAACGTTCCTCCAGGCTCATGCCCTCGCCGGCGTCATCGAGCTCTGCCTTCAGCCACAACGCCTGGGCGGCGAAGTCCTCATGCGCGTGCAGGTCCACCCACTCCTTGAGCAGCGGATCGCTCATCTCGTAACGGGTGGCCTCCTTCGACCAGGTCCAGTACATCCACTCGGCGGCAAACATGGCGGCGACCGTGTCGAGGTAGCCACCATCCCGAGAGATCGCCAGCATGTCGTCGCGGAACGCCGCCACTTCGGGGATCGCCGTGTTGTAGGCCGCGGGATCAATACCGCGCTCGGCGAAGGTCTTTTCGAAATAGGCGATCTGCTGGTTGGCCAGCGCATCGAGAACGCCGATCAGCCAGCGCTTCTGGGCGATCGTCTCGGCCTTGGCGGCTGCAAAGGCAAAGATCGAGATGGCGGTATCGACGAAGGCGCCCTCGAAAACGAGGTAGCGTTCGAAGACTTCCTTCGAGAGCCTGCCTGCCTTGATGTCCTTGACGAAACGATGGGTTACCATCGCATCGAAGACGGCGGCATTTTCACGCAGGATCTGCTCGGACAGTGTCTCGCTCATATCAGCCTTCCAGACCCGGACGCGCGGCTTCGACGAAGGCCTTGACGCGGGAGAGCTCCACAGGATTCCACCAGACGCCGCCTTCCTTGAGCGAGGACGCGACGATGACGCCGTTCGTCCGCTTCAGGATCTCGACGATATTTTCCTTCGTAACGCCAGAGCCGACGAGCAGCGGCAGATGGGTCGCGGCGCCGATCGTCTCGATCTCCTCCACGGTCGCCGAATTGCCGGTGCGCTGGCCGGTGGCAATCACCACATCGGCGTCGAAGAAGGCGAGATCGCGGGTCAGTTCTTCGATCGTCCGGTCGGCGGTGATCGCGTGCGCGCCATGCTTCACATGGCTGTCGGCGAAGACCTTGATGTGCTCGGCGCGCAGAGCCGAGCGGTAGCGCATCGCTTCGGCCGCGCGACCTTCCATAAAGCCCTCGTTGGCGACATAGGCGTTGGCCCACTGGTTTACACGGATAAACCTGGCGCCGCCGGCCATGGCGATGGCGAAGGCCGGGATTGGGGCGTTTGCAAGCACGTTGATGCCCATCGGGATGCCGGTCGCCCGTCTGATCCGGTCGGTGACGACGGACATGAAGGCGGATGTCTCGGGGCCGATATCCTCGGGCTTCGAGAAGGGAATATCGCCGTGGTTTTCGATGATCAGGCCATGCAGGCCGCCCTCGATCAGTGCCTCGGCATCGCGCATCGCGACATCGTAGATCGCATCGACAGTCGCGCCGCGGTAGCGCGGGGCGCCGGGAAAGGGCGAGCAATGGATCATCCCGATCAGCGCCTTGTCAGTGCCGAATATTTCCCTTATGGCGCTTGAATTGTTATCCGAAATCGTCTGCATTTTCATTTCCTTTCGAAGGCCAGCCATGCCTGCCAATGTTCGTGCTCATGTCATCGGTAACGTCGCCGTCGACGAAACCATATCCGTTTCGACCATGCCGGAAGCCGGGGCTTCGATCCTTGGCCGCGAAGAAACACGCGACCTTGGCGGCAAGGGTGCGAACCAGGCCGTGGTCATGGCCCGCACAGGCCTCCCCACCACCCTCGTTGCGGCCGTGGGCGAGGATTTCCGCGCCCAGACCATTCGTGATCAACTGGCGCCAGAACCGGTCGAGGCCAAGCTGATTGCGCTTGCCGGCCGTTCCAGCGACTTCTCCATCATCTTCACCACGCCTGATGGCGAAAACGCCATCGTCACCACCACCGATTCAGCCGGATCGCTGACGCCGGGAGAGGCCATCGCTGCGCTCGACACCGCCGTATCAGGCGACCTCATGGTCCTGCAGGGCAATCTCAGCGAGGCAACCACGCTTGGCCTGCTCCAGGAAGCCCGCCGCCGCGACCTCGTTACCGCCTTCAACCCCTCGCCCCTCAGGCCCTATTTCGGCGACTTCTGGCCGCTGGTCGACATCGCATTCCTGAACCGAGGCGAGGCGGAGAGCCTCACCGGTTCATCCGACACGGCCGCGACCGAAAAGCTGCTGCAATCGGGCGTGCGCCACGTCGTTCTGACGCTCGGCGGCGACGGCGCCCTTTTGGCAAGCCGTGGGGCCGCTATCGCCACCATTCCGGCCGTGTCCACCAAGGCGATCGACACAACAGGCGCCGGTGACACCTTCATGGCGGTGGCGCTGGCTTCCGCCGCGTTGCGCGGCGTCGAGCTCGACCCCCGCGCCATCGGCCACGCCGCCTCCGCCTCCGCCTTGACAGTCAGCCGCCGCGGTACCCGCTCGGCCTTCCCGACCACCGACGAGCTGCAGGCGATCCTGGCGCGCTGAAGCGCGCCAAGGGCCATCGACGCCTCAGCGCTTGTCGCTCAGCCAGCCGAGGATATTCTTCCACAGGCGGCCATAGCCTTCCCATTCGCAGAAGGCGGGCGACAGCCAGTGCGGGCCGATATCGGATGTCCACGCCGCGCTGCGCCCCTTTTTGAACGTTCCGGTGACGAGCAGCGGATGGCCGCCCTGATCATCCGGCAGGCGGGCGACGACTTCGACGTCGGCGCGGTCGCGCACTTCCACCTCGTTGATGCCGAGCAGCAGCGGCCATTCACCGCTCATGCCTGCTACCGTGGGGTGGTCCGCCTTGGCGATGACGGCTCCCGTGCCTTCTGGAATCTCGACGCGGTCGTCATATGGCAGGCAGGTGACGGGGAGCACATCCTCGACCGGCGTGCGGCGCCAACGCGCCTTGCCGTCGATGCCTTGGAAGGAGAAATAGCCGCCGACCATCAACAGGCCGCCGCCCTTTTCCACCCAGGCCTTGATGAGCTTCAGCCGGTTCGGCACCGTCTTCGAATGCAGCCAGACAGCGGGCGGCAGCAGCAGCGAGTTCGCGCCGATATCCGACAGGATGATCACGTCATAGACGTCGAGCCCCGCCATATCGAAGGGGAATTTTTCAACTGCCTCATGGGCCGGCATGTAGGTCAGCTCGTACTCACTGCCTTCGAGCGCCTTTACCAGCGGCTCGGCGCCGAGATGGAAGGTGACGCTTCCGAACTGGTCGAAGCCTTTGTAATGGGTGGCGGAGCTGACCCAGCTCTCGCCGACGAGGAGGACTTTTTTTGTCATGGTCTTTCCATTTCTATAAACGTTCTGCGGTCAGGCCTTGGCCTCGAATACCGATCTCGGATTGTCGCACATGAGAATATCGAGCTGTTGATCGGTCAGCCCGTGGCGCTTCAGCCGCGGCAAGAAGTGCTTGAGAATGTAGGCATAGCCATTGCCTCCGTAGCGCGTCAGCATCATCTTCAGGAAGACGTCGTGGGAAAGGAGGATGCGATCGATATGCCCCTGCTCCACCAGCTTGACGATGGCGCGCGCCGCCTCCTCGTCGCTCGGGCACTGCACCTGCTGGTCGGCGTAGAAGAAATCCATGCCGATCATGTCGTATTCCAGGAAGGCGCCGCGCGACGCGAGCTCGCCCTGATAGGCAAGATCGTCATGCGACGGGTTCATGTGGCAGAGCACGGTGTGGCGAAGCTCCGCTCCCTCCACCGCCGCGATATCAAGCACCTTGTGGCCGAGCCGGAACCAGCCGGGCAGATGCACCATCAGCGGAAGACCGGTGCGCGCCTGCGCCCGCGCCGCCGCCCTCAGTGACTTCTCTTCCTGATCAGTGAAATCCGAGGACACCCCGATCTCGCCGATCAATCCGACCTTGATGTCGGTGCCATCTACGCCGGCGTTTGCTTCCTGAACGATCTCGTCGGCGATCTGGTCGATCGTCATGCCGGCGACCTTTGCCGGATGCGACGAGCCAAGATAGTAGCCGGCGCCCATGATAATATTGAGCCCGGAAGCCTGCGATATCCGCTTCAGTGCCCGGGGATCTCGACCGATGCCCTGGCAGGTCGGCTCGACAACGGTGTGTCCCCCATGTGCGGCGAAATCCTTGAGCTCGGTGATGGCCAGCGGCTCATCATCCAGCGTGATGTTGTGCTTGTTGACGAAAGGATCCTGGCGCAGCTCGCTCAGGATCTCCATGCAGACGAAGCTGTCGGAGAGGTACTGGCGCTCCGGCGTCTTCGGTGCATGCCACCAGCAGCGGCAGTCGTTGAGGATATGCTCGTGCATCAGCGTGATGCCGAGAGCAGAAGCAGGGATTGCCCCCGCTACGGTCATCACCTTGCCCGAGCGCACATGGGCTTCTGAAAGTTCGCTCATGCCGACCTCACTTCTTCTTTCCGCCGAAGCGGAAGTTAGTGGTAAAGATCTTGGTGTTGAGCCAGATTGCCACGAGGATGATGGCGCCCGTCACGATCTGCGTGAAGAAGGGCGAGATGTGCATCAGGATCAGCCCGTTGCCGATGACGGCGATGGTGAGTGTCCCGAGCACCGTGCCGAGAATGCTGCCGCGTCCGCCCATCAGCGATGTGCCGCCGAGCACCACGGCCGCGATGACCTGCAGTTCGAAACCGACGGCTGCGTTGGACGAGCCGGAGCCGAGACGGGCGGCGATCAGAAGTCCGGCCAATGCGCAGGCAATCCCTGACACCATGTAGACCGAGGCAACGATCCATTTCGCCGGCATGCCGACGCGGCGTGCGGCCTCGAGATTGGAGCCGACCGCGACGACTTGCCGGCCGTATTTCGTGTAGGCGATCACAACGTAGCCGATCACGGCCACAAGCACGGCTATCAGCGCCGGAACCGGAAGCCCGAGGAACTCGCCCCGGCCGAGCCAGAAGAAGCCGGGCGCATCCTTGATCGGGATCGAATATCCCTGCGTCAGCCACAGCGCGAAACCTCGCAGAATGGAGAGGCCCGCGAGCGTGACGATGAAGGCCGGGATGCCTTGATAGGCAATGAACCAGCCCTGGGCGATGCCCATCAGCGCGCCAAAGGCAATCATGCCGATCACTACAGTCGGCCATGGATAGCCCATGGCCATGATGATTGCCGCCACCGCATTAACCAGCGCCACCTGCGAACCGACGGAAAGATCGATGCCGCCAGTGATGATGACAAGCGTCATCGCGACCGCGACGACCAGGATGGGAGCGGCCTGGCGCACGACGTTGAGGATATTGCCCAGCGTCAGGAACGTGTCCGTGGTGGCGGAGAAGAAGACGAGGCAAGCGAGGAAGAACACGGTGATCGACAGCACCTGCGCGTGTTCGGAAAGGAAGTCCGCGACCGGCGATCCGGCCGCGCGTTCGGTATAGGCGCTCAATGCTTCTGCCCTCCGACGATGAGCTGCACAAGATCCTGCAAGTCGGTCTTGGCGATATCGCGTTCGGCGACCTTGGTGCCTTCGTACATGACGGCGATACGGTCGCAAACGCGGAAGAGATCCTGCAGACGGTGGGTGATAAGGATGACCGACACCCCTTTGGCCTTGACGCGGTTGATCAGGTTGAGCACGGCCTCGACCTCCGCCACGGCAAGAGCCGATGTCGGCTCGTCCATGATCAGCACCTTCGGATTGAAGGACGCGGCGCGCGCGATAGCGATCGCCTGCCGCTGACCGCCCGACAGTTTCTCCACCTTAGCACCAAGTCGTGGGATGCGGATCTCGAGCGCATCCAGCATGGCGCGGGCCTCGGTCAGCATGCGCGCGCGGTCGAGGAACGGTCCCTTGGTCAGTTCGCGGCCCAGAAACAGATTGCCGACCACATCGACATGGTCGCACAGGCTGAGGTCCTGAAACACCATTTCGATATTCCTATCGCGGGCGTCGGCCGGTCCGCTGAAGCGAACCTCCTGTCCGTCGACGGCGATCGTGCCGTCATCGGGGATATAGGTACCGGAGATGACCTTGGTCAGCGTCGACTTGCCGGCTGCGTTGTCGCCGACCAATCCCAGGCATTCGCCGGGATAAATGTCGAGATCGACGCCGCGCAGCGCCTGATGCGAGCCGAAGTTCTTGCGGATGCCCTTCAAGGAAATGCGGGGCTGGCGATTGCCGCCTTCGCCGGACTGCCGGGGGAGAATTTCTCCGCCCCCGGATCCTGCGACAGCGGTTGGGTGCTGTCTGTCAGAGATCATTTGAAAACGGCCCGGTAGGGTTCGACATTCTCCTTGGTGACGATAGTGATCGGCACCGAGATCGTCTTCTCGACGCTGCCGCCGTCCGAGATCTTCTTGAGGGCATCGACGGCCGCCGCACCCATGGCGGACGGATCCTGCTGGATCACGGCTGTGACGTAGCCCGCGTCGATGCCGGCGATTGCCTGGGCGGTCAGATCCCAGCCGAAGATCTTGACATCAGACTGCTTGCCCTGGCTTTCGACAGCGGCGATGGCGCCCATCAGCGCTGGCTCGCCGGTGGCGTAAACTGCGTTCATGTCGGGGTTGCCGGTGATAAGGTTTTCAGCGGCGGCCAGCGCGTTGTCCTGGATGTTCTGGCCATCGACGACGCCAGCGGTGGTGACGCCTTCGACACTTTTGACGGTCTTTTCGAAGCCTTCCTGGCGGACATTCTGGATGAAGGAGTTCAGTGCGCCGACAACGCCATACTTCACCTTGCCGCCCATGTTACTTTTCACATAATCGAGGAAGAACTTGCCCATGTCTGCACCAGCCTTGGCATTGTCGACGCCGATCTGCGCCTTCTGCGGGCCTTCCGGGAGAATCGCATCGATGGCGACAACGGGAATGCCCGCGGCGGCGGCCTGCTGCACGGCTGGCATGATGCCATTAACGTCGATTGCAACGACCGCGAGGCCGTCTACCTTCTGCTGGATATAGGTTTCGATGGCGCTGTTTTGCGCGGCCGGGTCGTTATTGGCGTTGAAGATCACCAGCTTGGCGCCGGCCGCGTCGGCCGCCTTTTGCGCGCCTTCGTTCATCTGGTTGAAGAACAGCGCCTGCTGGTTGATCTGCACAAGCGCGAAGGTCTTTTCAGCGGCGAAGGCACTCCCGAACGAGATGCCGGCAAAGACCGTGGTCGCGAGTGCAGTCGTGAACGTCCTGCGTGTCAGAATAGTCATGTCTTGTTCCTCTGGTTAGGTTCATCTTCGTTGCTTTTTTATTGTTTCGACGGCGGTGCAACGGAGTTCCGCACGACGATTTCGACCGGCAGCAGTTCCTCGGAGCGCAAGGTCTCGGGCTCCTGCCAGTTTGTTTCCAGAACGAGCGCCAAGGCGCGTTCGCCAAGCGCCCGGACGGGCTGGCGTATGGCGGTCAGCGGCGGCGCAAAAAGATGCAGCGGTCCGACGTCGTCGAAGCCGATCACCGAAACCTCGCCGGGAACCGAGACGCCCTCGGCAAGCAGCACTTCGATCAAGCCGATCGCTATTTCGTCCGAACTGGCAAAGATGCCCGTCGCCTGCTTGCCCTCATCGATAAAACGGCGCGCCGCCTGCCGGCCGAATTCCACCGTGAAGCTGCCCTCGTAGCGTGTCACCTGGAACGGCTCTCCACGCTCCATAAGCGCGCGTTCCAGGCCGAGGAAGCGGCGGCGCGTGCTGATCATTTCCTGTGGGCCGCCGATGTAGACGATGTGCCTATGCCCATGGTCTGCTAGATGCCGACCCGCGAGATAGCCACCCTCCTCGTTATCGGCGAAGAGTTTCGGCACTATCGCATTCGGCACGTCTTCGTCGACGATGACGACCTTGCCGGCCTGGTTGATCACTGCCGCCAGTTCGCCGTCGTCTGGATGGTTGGTAACGAAGATGAGGCCATCAACATGGTTGCGCGCAAGCCCTGTCACATATGAGATCTCACGGCCAGGGCGGTTGAGCGTCGCATGCAGCGACAGGGCGAGGCCGCGCTTATCCGCCTCGTGCTCTACAGCAGCAACAAGCGTTGCGAAGAACGGATTGGCAATATCCGGCACCACAAGACCGATCGTCTCCGAACGGCCGCGGCTCAGACGGCGCGCATGCGGGTTCGGCTCGTAGCGAAGTTCCCGGATTGCCTTGTCGATGCGCTCTTTGGTTTCAGGGGGAAGTTGAAGCGAACCGTTCAGAAGCCGTGATACCGTCGCTACCGATACGCCAGCGGCATCGGCGACATCCTTCAGGCTTGTAGCACGCTTGCTGGACATCATGTCTCCCTGACAGGATAACTAAGCTTGTAAAGCGATTTACTAAACCGCTTTACAATGACACCCGCAATCCCGCTGTCAAGCGTGAAAATTGGGCACGAAGAAAAATTAGGCGAAAGGCCCGCTTCCGCATTAGCCAAGGTCGATGGCGAACAATCCGTGACAGGCCTCGGGGCTCGAAGCGCGTTCGCGGGTGGTCTTTAGCGCGCAGGATCTAATTTAGCCCGCAAGCTTGGCAACCGGGCGTTTTCATGTGTCACGCGGAGCCTCGTGCCGCGATGCTGCAAAGAAGCCGAACGATGCCCGGCTCCAGCTTTTCGCGGCGCGAAAGCCCGAGGATCGCGAGGCCCGCACGATGCCCGATTTCCTTGAGTTCCATGTCGATCGTCGTGAGCGGTGGTCGTGTTTGCTTCGAGATGACCTCCCAGTTATCGAACCCAACGACGGCGACGTCGTCAGGGATCGACACACCCCGGTCGCGAAGCGCATCGATGACGCCGCGCGCAATTTCGTCGCTTCCACAGAAGATTGCATCAGGTTTTGGGCCTGATTGCGAATAGACAGCATCAATTGCTGAGTGTCCCCATTCTTCGGACCACTCGCCGAACATCACTTGGCCGGATGAGCCCACAAGTTCCCTATAGGCATCCGCACGGATCCGGGCGGCGAGGTAGTTCTGCACGCCGGTGATGTGCAGGATGCGTGACCTGCCCAGGGTCTGGAGATGTTGCACGGCAATGCGCGCACCCTGGGCATCATCAGGATGGAAGCTCAATCTATCGGCAGTACCGGCCACATGCAGGCAACCCGGTCGTGTTCGGTATCCGGCCTGAATCGATATCGAGTCTGACACCAAAACCCGGCTTCGAAACGGTCGAGGCGAATATCGATCTCGTTGAGCCGCTTGGACCGGAGACGATGAACTACTTCGATATCGGGCCGGTGAGCCTTTGCGCCAATGTCGATCCGGAAAGTGAGCCGCGTCCAGGTTCGCGTATGCCGCTTTCCTTCAACATGAACCGCATGCATCTTTTCGATCCGGCTGGGGGCTGTTCGCTTTCGTCCTAATGACATCAGGAATTGACCTTGCCCCCAGGTTTTATCCAGTTTTAAGTTCGCTCCAGCGGTTTTTTTGAAGTGCTACCCGATTTTGGGCCAGCGGGAGCTGGAATTTTCCGGGGTTAAGGCTCAGTTCGGCGGGGGTGCCGATGAGCCGTTCATTGTTGCCAACGGTCTCCGAACTGGGCCGCATGAGCAATCGCTCACTCCATGACCTTGGCATCGATCGCGGCGAAATCAAGCGGATCGCAAGAGCTGGCGCTCGCTAAGTCCGCGAAGACAATGTGCAGTTTGAAGCGCTCGTCCTACCAGGCGGGCGCTTTTGTTTTGCTAGTGATGGATAGCGCCAAAGCGCCCCGCGTATCGCCCTTACTCTTTGGGCAAAATATCGCTCCGATGGACGATGGCCTACGGCGTCACCATCTTCCGTTCATCCTCTGTGGAAAGAATTCTAGTTTCGGATCGAACGTCCCTCGTATCATACTAGAGTTGGCGCCCTCGAAGAGCCCGGAGGCAGTGAATGACCTGCGAGGCGAACTCGCGGGCCCGACCGGCCTCTTTCTCGTCGGCCGCGCGATCTCCGATGTCGAGGTAGCAGTCCGCTAGGAATTCGCAGAGCGGCAGAGCACTTTCAACCGCCTTTCGTGTCGCCTTCCCCGGGCGCGGAGTGGTAAGTAGCGGGAATTCTCGCATCGAGCTCGACCTCAGCTCGGCTTCTTTTGAAAGAGCCAGGAGGTCGTCGCCTCCGTCTGTCCTTGATAGTTCCGTCAACGATCTGAGCTGTCCAGACAATATCTGCTCAAGCATCGGCAAATCGCCTTTGTCGACCGTTAGAGTTTGATCTCGTTCCCGGTGAAATGCCAGTCGTCGCTCGCGTCTCAATGTTGCAACATGGCCGAGTTCCTCCCGGGCCATTCGTTCGGCTGCATCTCTAACGTCGTCCGACCCGGCATGGGCCGAGACGTAGGACCAGAACACGAACGCGCGTTCCTCGTTGCGAACGGCTATCGAGAAAGCGCGGTAGGCGCTCAACATCTCGGGAGCCACTTTCCCAGCTCCTTCGTCATCGAACAGGTGTTCCGGGGGATAGGCGGAAACCGCAAGTGTTTTGCATCCGAGTGCTTTCTCCCATTCATTCACTTTGCTCAAGTGCCCCTGTTCCTCGGCGACCAGCGCATCGAACACTGCCGCAAGCTCGGGGTGTCCCATCTCCGTCATTCTAAGACCGAGGGCGAGGTAACCTTCTATTGCTTCCTGTTCCATGGCACGACCAAGCGCCAAAAGCTCGTCCAACGACGCTAGATGCCAAGGATCGGAGGTCTTTGCTGGCATGCAGTCCACTCCTGTTAGGCCTTCCCCTTGCCGGATATGGGCCCATTTGAAACGCGTACGTTTTTCCAACGAGGAGTTGTCTTCGGCCGAGGTTAGGATACATTCTCATCTCGGAACTGCAAAGAAATCCAAGGCCAGCGCAATGAACTTTTCAAAGAAAGTTCGGTCGTCATGGTTAGCAAGCATGCTCGTGCTTGCGGTCGCGTTCGTCGGCCTCTCGTCCACAACCCCCGCATTCGCAGCCGGGCAGCTTCCCACCTTTCTTGAAAGAGTTCAGCCAAGCGAGCTTTTCGAGGGTGCCGACCGCTTCGGCGACGCCGTGGGAGACCCCCCCATCGCGCCGGTCTATCGAGGTGACGTTCTGCTTGGGTATGTCTACCTCAATTCCGATTTTACCAGTTCGGTTGGCTATTCTGGTAAGCCGATCCACATCGCAGTTGGCATCGATCCATCCGGAATTATCAGGGGCTTCAAGCTCATAGAACACCACGAGCCGATCGTCCTCGTCGGAATTCCCCAGGCCAAAGTCGTCGCCGCCTTGAATTCGATTATCGGCAAAGACCTTGGAAGGGTAGCCTCCGGGGCTGAGCGCCCGCCGGAGGTGGATATCGTCAGTGGAGCGACCGTCACGGTGCTCGTCATGGGCGACAGCGTCGTTCGCTCCGCCGTCAACCTCATCCGGAGCAAGCGCCTGGGCGCGAGCGGTCCGGCAGGTGTTAGACCTGTTTCAGTTGTCAAAACGCTCGACCTTTCGAGAGACCAGGCGAGCGACTGGCAGACCCTCCTCGGTGACGGCTCGGTCCGGAGCCTGCGGTTGACGGTTGGCGAGGTTTCGAAGGCCTTTGAAGAGGCCTCACATCCGGAAGCGGCTTCGCACCCGGAAACCGCGAACCCGGAAGACCGTTTCATCGATCTATACATTGCGCCTGTGAGCGTCCCCGCAATCGGCAAGACGCTCCTTGGAGATGTCGCGTATCAGCGCCTCGCCACCCAGCTCAAGCCGGGACAGTCCGCGATCCTCGTGGCCGGAGACGGGGCATACTCCTTTAAAGGCTCCGCCTACGTCCGCGGCGGCATCTTCGATCGCGTCGAATTGCTACAGAGCGGGCAAGGTTTGCGATTTCGCGATCGCGACCATACGAGGATCGCGGCTCTCGCGCCGTCGGACGCACCACGCCTGAGGGAGATAGCGCTGTTCGTTGTGCCGCCGGAATTCTCCTTCGAGGTGACCGAGCCGTGGGAGCTGGAAATGCTCGTGCAACGCAGCAGCACGGGCGCGCGCGACAAGTCCGTCATCCCCTATTCGATCCCATACGCCCTTCCGTCCACCTACTACACCGTGACGCAGACCTCCTCGCAAGAGCAGGTCCCGGTCGCCGCCGCCGAGAAGAGCGATCCGGCGGAAGCGAAACCGGAACCCGGCGAGCCTCCGCTGTGGAAGCGCATGTGGGGTATGAACAGAGCCTCGATTGCGATCATCGTCGCTGCGCTCCTCGTCCTGACGGCAATCTTCTTCTTCCAGGACTGGCTGGTCAAACGTCCGAAGCTGTTCGGATGGATCCGTACCGGGTATCTCGTTTTCACCCTCGTCTGGCTCGGATGGTACGCGAACGCCCAGCTGTCGGTTGTCAACGTCCTAACATTCACGAACGCGCTGGTCACCAATTTCAGTTGGGAGTTCTTCCTCGCGGCACCGTTGATTTTCATCCTTTGGGCCGCGGTGGCGGCCGGTCTGCTGTTTTGGGGGCGCGGTCCGTACTGCGGATGGCTCTGCCCGTTCGGTGCGCTGCAGGAGCTGCTGAGCCAGGCTGCGAAGCGCCTCAGAATACCCCAGGTGAAAGTTCCGTGGGGACTTCACGAGCGTCTTTGGCCAATCAAATACATGACCTTCCTTGGGCTTTTCGGAATGTCGTTCTATTCGATGGCCTATGCGGAGATGCTCTCGGAGATCGAGCCGTTCAAGACCGCGATCATCCTGAAGTTCATCCGTGACTGGCCATTCGTTGTCTTCGCTTTGCTACTCCTCGTGGCCAGCCTCTTTATCGAGCGGTTCTACTGCCGCTACCTCTGCCCGCTTGGGGCGGCACTTGCCATTCCAGGTCGTATCCGGACGTTCGAATGGTTGAAGCGCTGGCCCGAATGTGGAACGCCCTGCCAGCGTTGCGCGAAGGAATGTCCGGTGCAAGCGATACACCCTGAAGGCCCGATCAACGTCAACGAGTGCATCTACTGCATGCACTGCCAGGAACTCTACCATGACGACCAGCGCTGTCCCCACATGATCCAGGTACGGCTCAAGCGAGAAAAGTTCATGGCGCTGTCAACTCCGGAATCGAGAGGAGAAAATAAACCACCAAAGACGCTCGTTACTCATAATGGAGAACCGGTCAAATAGGCACGCGACGTATGCGGGCCGCACCCCAGGAGGCAAATACCATGTCGAATGAAGACAAAAAACTGCCCCTTTTCAACAGACGTCAACTACTGGGGACCACTGCCGTGGCTGCGGCCGCAGGAGCGGCGACGGCCAGCGGTGCGTTGGGCCTTTCGGGTGGGGCATCTCCAGCGATGGCCCAGGAACGCGCAAAGTGGGAGGTCAAACCTGGCGAGCTCGACGAATACTACACCTTCTTCTCGAGCGGCCAGTCAGGCGAAGTCCGCATCGTCGGTGTTCCGTCGATGCGCGAAATCATGCGCATTCCTGTGTTCAACCGTTGCAGTGCCACGGGATGGGGTCAGACGAACGAGAGCCTGAAGGTGCTTACGGAGAACATGCGGCCGGAGACGGTGGAGTTTCTCAAAGACCGCGGCGGCGTCTACCAGAACGGTGACCTTCACCACCCGCACCCATCCTTCACGGACGGCACCTACGACGGCCGCTATCTCTTCGCCAACGACAAGTCCAACACGCGGGTCTGCCGTATTCGCCTTGACGTCATGAAGTGCGACAAGATCATCGAGCTTCCAAACCAGCACACCGTGCACGGCCTGCGCGTCCAGAAGTTCCCCAAGACCGGCTACGTGTTCTGCAATGGCGAAGACGGTGTCCCGATCCCCAACGACGGCAAAGTACTGGACGATCCGAAGCAGTACCGCTCCATCTTCACCGCGGTCGATGGCGAGACGATGAAAGTCGCCTGGCAGGTCATCGTGGACGGCAACCTCGACAACGTCGATGCCGACTATCAAGGCAAGTACTGCTATTCCACCTGCTACAACTCAGAGGGCGGCGTGACCCTCGAAGAGATGATGAGCAAGGACCTGGACTGGGTCGTGGTGTTTAACCTCAAACGCATCGAAGAAGCGGTCGCCAACGGTGACTTCAAGGAAATCGGCGGCGTTCCAGTAATCGATGGCTCCCACGGTTCGAAGTACACCCGCTACATTCCGGTCCCGAACAGTCCCCATGGTATAAATACGGCCCCGGACGGGATCCACTTCGTGGCCAACGGCAAGCTCTCACCGACCGTCACGGTGTTCGACGTGCGCAAGTTCGACGACCTCTTCGACGACAAGATCGAGCCGCGCGACACAGTCGTCGCCGAAACTGAACTTGGGCTTGGGCCGCTGCACACGGCTTACGACGGGAGGGGAAACGCCTACACCACGCTGTTCCTCGACAGCCAAGTGTGCAAGTGGAACATCGAGGACGCCATTCGGGCGTTCAAAGGCGAGAAGGTCAATCCTATCCGCCAGAAGCTGGACGTCCACTACCAGCCGGGACACAACCACTCCTCGATGGGTCAGACCAAGGAGGCTGACGGCAAGTGGCTCATCTCGCTCAACAAGTTCTCGAAGGACCGCTACCTCAACGCCGGCCCACTGAAGCCGGAGAGCGATCAGCTGATTGACATCTCGGGCGACGAAATGGTGCTCGTTCACGACGGCCCCTCCTTCGCCGAGCCGCACGACGCGACGATCGTGCATGCGTCCAAGATCAATCCGCTCCATGTGTGGAAGCGCGAAGACCCATTCTTCGCCGACGCAGTCGCTCAGGCCAAAAAGGACAATATCGACCTCATGGTAGACTCCGAAATCATTCGCGATGGTGACAAGGTTCGGGTTTACATGACGTCCGCGGCTCCCGCGTTCGGGCTGACGTCCTTCACCGTCAAGGAGGGCGACGAGGTGACCGTATACGTCACCAATATCGACGAGGTCGAGGACCTGACGCACGGCTTCTGCATCGTCAACTACGGCATCAACATGGAGATCGGGCCGCAGGCGACGGCATCGGTGACCTTCAAGGCGGCCAAGCCCGGTGTCTACTGGTATTATTGCACGTGGTTCTGCCATGCGATGCACATGGAAATGAAAGGTCGCATGATGGTCGAACCTAAGTCGGTATGATGGTGCGCGTGACGATCATAGCGATGGTGGCGTTCTGGGTCGCCATCGCCATCCCCGCCGAGGCCGCAGAGCGGATGGTCACACCTGCCGATAACCTGGCAGCGATCCTGGAGGCGGCATCGCCGAGGGACCGCATTACCCTGCAACCAGGCAAGCACAAGGGTCCCGTGAAGATCGTCAAGCCTGTGACCGTGGAAGGGGAGCCGGGGGCTGCGATCATAGGCGACGGAAAAGGCACCGTCGTTACCATAGACGCGGCGGGCGTCGTTCTCCGGGGCCTTGAGATCAGCGGATCGGGCACGAACCTCGAAGGCGCGGACTCGGGTGTGTTCGCGACCGAGAACGCGAAAGGTGCGCTCATCGAACGGAACAAGGTCACTGGAAACCTCTACGGCATCTACGTCCACGGGGCGACCGATTCTTTGGTCCGCAACAACACGGTCATCGGCCTGAAGAAGGGCCACCTGAGCGAATTGGGCACCGGCATCGCGGTTTGGAATGCGCCGGGTGCCAAGATCGTCGGCAACGACGTCAGCTTCGGCCGCGATGGCATCTTCACCATCGCGAGCAAGCGCAATGTGTTCAGCGGCAACAACTTCCATGACGTTCGTTTCGCGATTCACTACATGTACACCAACAACAGTGAGATCAGCGGCAACACGTCTACTGGGAACGCAGTCGGCTACGCGCTCATGTTCTCAAACAAGCTGAAAATCATCGGCAATGTGTCTGACGGAGACCGCGATCATGGCCTCGTGCTGAACTTCGCCAACGGATCGCAGATTGAGGAGAACACCGTCATCGGGCGGATGCAGCCCCAGAGCCGCTGGACAACGGCCGGGAACCGCGACCCCGCTGACAAAATGCCTTCAGACGATAGTCCAGTGAGCCCCGACGTCAGCCTCTCGGGCGAGCGACTGGGCCCGGAGAAGTGCGTTTTCATCTACAACGCCAACAACAACCGACTGAGGGGCAACAGGTTTGAAGGTTGTTCGATCGGTATTCACTTTACGGCCGGATCAGAAGGCAACTCTATGAGCGAAAACGCCTTTATCAATAATCGCACTCAGGTCAAATACGTGGGAACCCGGTATCTCGATTGGTCGGCGGACGGCCGTGGCAACTACTGGAGCGACAATCCGGCGTTCGACCTCGATGGAGACGGGATCGCCGACAACGCCTACCGCCCGAACGATGTCATGGACAAGGTGATGTGGACCTCTCCCCAAGCGAAGGTGCTGGCCACCAGCCCCGCAGTCCAGGTCATCCGCTGGGCTCAGGCTCAGTTCCCGGCCTTACTGCCGGGGGGCGTCGTTGACAGCCATCCCCTAATGGCACCTCCCCCCCAAAAGGAGCCGGTGCAATGACAGCACCGACCGCAACAATTTCAGGCGTCGCCAAGCGCTATGGAAACGTCCAAGCGGTCAGGGACGTTACTTTCGAGCTCAACGAAGGGGAAACCGTCGCGCTTGTCGGCCACAACGGCGCCGGAAAGACGACATTGATCAAGCTTATGCTCGGCCTGATCCGCCCCTCCGCGGGCAACGTGCTTGTTCTCGGCGAAGACCCAGCCAAGGGCGATTTCGAGGTTCGGAGGCGGCTCGGCTACCTGCCGGAAAGCGTGTCCTTTCACATGGCCTTGACGGGGCGGGAAACCTTGGCCTTCTACGCGCGACTGAAACGGGTTGAGGTTTCCGTGGTGCCGGAGCTTCTTGAGCGGGTTGGACTGGCTGCGGTTGCGGCCGACCGTCCGGTCCGGACCTATTCAAAGGGCATGCGGCAGAGACTTGGTCTGGCACAGGCGCTGCTTGGCCAGCCGCGGGTCCTGCTCCTGGACGAGCCTACGAGCGGCCTCGATCCGGCTCTTCGCCGACGATTCTACGATATCCTGGGCGAACTGCGATCCGCTGGGACCACAATCCTTCTTTCGTCGCACGCACTCACCGAACTTGAAGGACGGGCCAATCGCGTGGTGATCGTCAACGAAGGCGTGAAGGTCGCCGATGGATCGCTGGAGACTTTGCGAACCCTTGCGCATTTGCCCACCCGCGTGAGCGTGAAACTTGCAGGCGGTGGTTCGCCGGTCGATTGGAAATTTGGAAGTGGCTGGAGGAAGACAGGTGTCGACACGGTCGAGACCGAGGTGACGGTGGAGGACAAAGTCGCACTCCTTCGAGAGGTCACGGCCAATCCTGCGGAGGTAGCCGGGGTGCACCTCGTAGAGCCGACACTGGACGATCTCTATGCCCATTTCCTTGGCGGGCGGAAGGCGGCCGAATGAAGAACATCCTTATCGTAGCCCGCAAGGAAATTCTGGAAGGGTTGCGCAATCGGTGGGTGCTCGGGGCAACACTTCTCCTTGCAGCATTGGCGCTCACCCTCACTGCGCTGGGCAGCGCGCCGACGGGTAACGTCGGGGTCAACCAGCTCGACGTGGTCATCGTCAGTCTATCCAGCCTCACCATTTTTCTCGTGCCGTTGATCGCGCTCCTGCTCTCGCACGACGCGATCGTGGGCGAGATGGAACGCGGCACCATGCAGCTGCTTTTAAGCTATCCGGTCGGGCGCAATCAGGTTATTCTCGGCAAGTTCTTCGGGCATGTCGCCATCCTCGCCTTCGCGACACTCTGCGGCTACGGTGCCGCCGCATTGGCCCTCGCGATCACAAGTCCTGACATTGACGCCGCCAGTTGGCGTGCCTTTCTCGCCATGATCGGGTCGTCCGTGCTTTTGGGTGCGGTGTTCGTCGCTATCGGATACCTGGCAAGCACGATTGTCAGCGAGCGGAGCACGGCGGGCGGCATAGCCATCGGCATCTGGCTACTGTTCGTCCTGATTTATGACATGGCGTTGCTCGGCGCACTCGTCGCGGCGGCGGGGCACGCTCTTCCCTCCGGTCTTCTGGACACGTTCTTGCTGCTCAATCCAACCGACGTCTACCGGATGCTCAACCTCGGGTCTGGAGACGCAAGCGCTCTTTCCGGCCTGGGCGGCGTCGCAAAGCATTCCGGACTTAACGCCGTATTGATGATTGTAGCGCTTGTCGCGTGGACCATATTGCCGCTCGCGCTTGCCGCGGTCGTATTTTCGAGGAGGGAGCTATGACACGCGCTTTGGTGGTCGGGATACTATTGTCGGCCTTTTTGCTTGGAGGGTGCAGGGAGGAGCAACGGGCCTCTCCGCCGCCGTTCGCGCTGACGTCGGAAGCAGTAGGCAGGTACTGCGGAATGAACGTGCTCGAACACCCCGGGCCGAAAGGCCAGATCATTCTCGATGCACAAGTTCCCGAACCCATCTGGTTCTCGTCTGCCCGCGACGCGCTGGCTTTCACAATGCTACCGGAAGAGCCGAAGGACATCGCGGCAATCTATGTATCCGACATGAGTAAGGCACCGAGTTGGGAAAAGCCAGGTGAGTCGAACTGGATCGACGCACGAAAGGCCTTTTACGTCATCAGCAGTTCCGTGCGGGGCGGCATGGGGGCGGAAGAGGCGGTCCCCTTCTCCACGGAGGAAGCGGCACGGCAATTTTCCGTCAAGAACGGCGGGCGTGTCGTCGCATTCAGTGATGTCCCCCAGGCCTACGTGCTGGGTTCAGGCGGTGCCGATGCCGATACCACCACCCCCACAAACCCCGAGAAGAAGTTGGAGGGACATGGTCATGGCTAGAGGATACACTCGCCGCCGGGCTATTGCGATTATCGCCGCGACGGCGGGCTTGCCCCTTCTGACCCGTGCGGAACCTATGGCGACAGTCATCAGGTGGAGCGGGCAAGCCCTCGGCGCACCGGCAACGCTTATTCTAAATCACGAAAACCAGGTTCATGCCACGCGGTTGATCGATGCGGTCGTTGCCGAGGTTGCCCGGCTGGAAGCCGTGTTCAGTCTCTATCGCGACGAATCCTCGTTGTCCGAATTGAACAGGGTCCGTGCTCTAGTCGCGCCTCCGCGTGATCTGGTGACCTTGCTTGGCTCCTGCCAGGAATATTGGACCATGAGCGGCGGTGCATTCGATCCGACTGTGCAGCCACTGTGGTCTTTATATCGCGACCACTTCATGCAGCCGGAAGCTGATCCCTCCGGCCCGCCGGCCGAAAAGATCAGAAATGCGCTCGACGCCGTGGGCTTCGACGGCATCGAATTCAATAGGGATCGCATTATCCTGACCCGACCTAAGATGGCAGTGACTTTGAATGGCATTGCCCAAGGCTACATCACGGACAGGATCGTGGAATTGCTGAGAGGGGCCGGGGTGACTAGCAGTCTTGTCGACATGGGAGAAAGCCGCGCGATAGGTTCGAGGGAGAATGGTACGCCGTGGCGGATCGGCCTCACAGAGCGACAGGACGAGTCTCCCGACGTGATTCTCGAAGTCACCAACAAGGCAGTCGCAACCTCGAGTGCGACGGGCTTCCATTTCGATGAGGCACAGCACTTCGGTCATATTCTCGACCCTCACACCGGAGGAGCCGCTGCATTGTACAGGCGCGTGACGGTCATCGCCGACAATGCGACCACTGCAGATGCTTTGTCGACGGCATTCAGCTTGATGCACGAGACCAGTATTCGATCGGTGATTGACCGCAGACCAGACGTGCAGGCAGACCTCGTCCGGGCGGACGGCGGCCATCACCGTTTCGAAACGCGAGCCTGAGGTGGCGCGACGGCTCGCGCTCGCTTTTTCCCTAGCGCAAACAACCAACCACGAGAGGAGTACGTGATCATGCGCCTTCTGAAAAATCTGACCGCGGCATCTATGCTTGCGGCAACCGCTGTTCCGGCGGCAGCTGCCGATTTCGAGGTTCACATGATGAACAAAGGGGCCGACGGAGTGATGGTATTCGAGCCCGCACTCACTAAGATCAAGCCGGGCGACACTGTGACCTTTGTGCCGATGGACAAGGGGCACAATGCCGAAACCGTAAAGGATATGATTCCTGAAGGCGCCGAAGCCTTCAAGAGCAAGGTCAATGAGAACCTGAAGCAGACCTTCACCGTACCGGGAGCTTACGTGATCAAGTGCACGCCGCATTTTTCTATGGGCATGGTCGAGGTTGTGGTGGTGGGTGATACCCCCGCAAACCTTGAGGCTATCAAGTCCGGAAAGCTGCCGAACAAGGCTCGCGAGCGCGTCGACAAGGCGCTTTCGCAGCTATAATCCTTCAGCTTTTAGGGTCGGCAGCAGAAGCTGTTCAAGGCGCAGTCGCCCGGCTGTCGTTGACCTGTGATCGTACACCTTATGGCAGCCCATCGCCTTGGGTATTGTCGCACAAGACATCCTCGACCACACGCTGGTCTTACTGCCGCAGCCATCACACCAATAGTAGCGATGGTGGATTGAAGTTCGCCCGTGTCGTCGGAACCCGAAAACTTGCCCACGCCTCACTGAAGCTCATGCGGCGGCGAAAAAGGGGCCTAACTCCGAACGCTGCCGGTTCCAACTTTCGGCATTACTGGGCCCTCCGCACCCGCTCCGACTGGGGCCGCCACAGCCGCCGCGATTGATCGCGCGATGGCCATCTGGGCGTCGAGAATGCTTCGACCCTTTATATTGACGTCGTAGTCGCTCGACCACACGACTGCGCCGTCTGCCCCCCGGACCAGGCGTGCGATTGCTCGCATATCATCAGGTTCCAGGCGTACGCTACCTTGCAGAGTGTATGTCGTGTCGGCCTCATTGGTATTGGCATTTCCGTCCTCGGCGATAACGATCAGCCCATTGAACTTCACGAGATTGACGACAATTTCGTTTGTCAGCCCGCTCAGGACTACCATCCAAGCGCCCGAGCGCGCGCTCGGCCAAGCTGAGACGCTCCAGCAATGAAAGCACATCAATCGCCGGCTCGGGCGGCAACGGTGGTGTTACGAACGCCCGTACTGTTTCATTGGCAGCGATCGTCTCGACGAAACGACCCAACCGATGTTTGGATTGGGAATCTGACATAACCCAGTATCAGCCGCGCCCGTTATTTAACCAAGGCGCACTTAATTTAATTAAGCAGCGGATTTAGATAAGAGCGCTTAATTAACGTGGGAGACATTGAACTCTGGAGCGCTGATCTAGAGTAATCTGCGTAAGGGCACAAATGCGATGGCCAGGCAGCATTCAAAGTATTACATCCTTTCTTAAAGCATTGCCTCCTAGCGCCAATGCACATCGCGAGGACTGTCGCTCCTGGTCCACCGCTCGATCCGCGCGATCTGCGCGCCGACCCGCGGGCGATAGCGCCGCACTACCCAGCCGTCGTCATGGACGATGGGGCGGCCGTCCTCGAGCGCCAGCTCGCCGCCGGGTGTTCTGCGAAACTCGGGAACCAGTTCCTCGACGTCCGACAGGGTGAAGGTGTCGCTGTCGGTTGCTTCCTCGTAGCGCGGCAGCCCCTTGTCCGTCTTGCGCCTGATGGCGGGAAGATCAAGCTCCCAGCCGAAACCGCACGGGGAATTGCCGGCGCCCGAGTCGTACGCCAAGGCGAGCGAAGGTCCGAAGCCCGAGCGGCCAGGGCTCAGGGCCAGCGGCACGCTCAGGGTACCCGTGCCCGTCACCGGGTTAGTCGCGAACTTCTCACCGATGCCCCGGATGGCGCCGCCGCCCTTGGGCAAAGCGACGGACAGTGGAACGACCGCGAACGGCTTGTCGGAGGCGGCCGTCGCAGCGAGCGTACCCGTAGCCGTGTCTCGTTCGGCCATTCCAGCCTCCCGACCCACCAGGGTGCGACCAGATTGCATTCGCCGTCGCGTCGTTGTCAAGGTTGCCCAATGACGTGCTTGCGGGCAGTTTGATTTCTGCCCCGGTGCGCCCCTCATTACCTGGTCATGGCCTCAGTATTGCTCGGTTTGCCTAAATGCCAATCGACATGATCTTCGCATCTGTGCGGCTCGGCGCGTGCGGATACACGGCCCACCGACTGAAGCATCAACCGCGATAGGAGCATAGGCTGATTTTTCGCTGCGCGCTTGTGCGTTCCAAGGACCAGTGAAACCCCGTTGGTCCTGCCCAATTTCGGATGAGTAGCGTCGTTCATAACCTCGACGACGGTATGATCGACCCACTCCGCTCCCTACCGCCCCGCCCTTGCCAGCGATCGTGCGATGTCGACAATATCGTCGCGGCCAGAGTGGGCTTCCAATGCCGGCCCTTAAGAAATGACATTGATTATATTTGACAAAATAAGAAAAGCTCGCCTACTGTCCTCAGTCCTAGGACAAAGGACTAATGAGGTGTCCTTCTATATCGCATGCCATAGCGTTCAACATTCGGCCTGAAAACCCTTCGAGTTAGTTGCGTTCAAGAATTATAGACCTGTTTGAGCCGAGACTGCCGAACGACAAACTCCATCGTAGCTTCAACGAAATCCGCAACAATACGCGCTACGCCAAGGTGGTGCCGGTAATTCAAAGCTGGGCAACAGGTATCCTCGACCCGAAAAGGTGAGGCGGAAAAATTCGTCAAGGAAGTTCCGTCAACCTTCAATTCGTCCATGTGGGAAATCTATCTCGACAAGGCTTTTACCGATCTAGGGTGTACCGTCGACTATCCCAAATCCTCACCGGATTTCTTCGTGAAGGGACCTGGGGAACAACGAGTTGATCAACCTCGTCCTCTCGCCGCGTTATTATTACGGCTGGGATCATTGCTAGCGTTGTGAGGCACCGCTCGAAAAATTCCAGCACGTGACGGGCACCTCCGACCGCAATGGCCCCTATACCGTGGATAGCTTCCGCGGCTCGGGTGCGGACTTCATGGAGGAGTTCAAGCCTTTCATTGAGGACGGCAAGACCATCATCTGCTCGCCCCACAAGGTTTATGGTCCCCAGGCCAACGATCTGAAGCTCTAGCTTGGCAAGCGGGGCATCAACCGGGTGATCCTCACCGGGATGCTGGCCAACGTGTGCGTCGATTCGCACATGCGCGACTTGCTCGAAGCGGGCTTCGAGGTCGCGGTGGTGCGTGACGCCGTGGCGGCCCCGAAGCTTCCCGACGGCGACGGCTATCTCGCCGCGCTCATCAACTATCGCTTCATGGCCAACGCATCTGGACCACGGACGAGACGGTCGATAAGTTCTTGGCAGGCGCTCGCTAGGGCCGCTTCCGCTGTCGATCGAGAGGGCATTATGACACGTTCAAACATCGCGACGGTGCCAGCCGGCCTCTTTGGCATGGTGCTGGGATTAGCGGGTCTCGGCGGCGCCTGGCGTGCAGGACACGTTGTCTGGGCGCTTCCCGTCTTCGTCGGCGAACTGGTGATGTTGACGGCAGGATTTGTCTGGCTGATCCTCACGTCACTCTACGCACTCAAATGGCTTATTGCGCGCGACGTAGCGCTTGCCGAGCTCGCCCATCCAGTCCAATGCTGCTTCGTCGGGCTCGTCGGCGTGGCGACGATGCTGGTCGCCGGCGGACTTGCGCCCTATTCCTACGGAGTGGCGCTTGCTCTTTATATCGGCGGCGCGCTCTTCACGTTCGGCTTTGCCATCTGGCGAACAGGCGGTCTATGGCAAGGGGGGCGCGATATCATCCAGACGACACCGGTGCTCTATCTTCCGAGCGTGGCCGGAAGCTTCGTCGCCAGCACAGTTGGCGGTGCGCTCGGCTTCGCGGATCTTGGCACGTTCTTCTTCGGCATGGGGTTCTTCACGTGGCTGGCCATCGAATCCGCCCTGCTGCATCGGCTGCTCACCGCACCAACTTTGACAAGCGCCCTGCGGCCAACCCTTGGCATCCAGTTAGCGCCGCCGGTAGTCGGCGCGGTGGCGTTGATCGCGGTAGCGCCACAAGCACCAATACTCCTTGTACACGCAATGATCGGCTACGGCGTTCTCCAGGTCCTAATCTTGCTGCGGCTTCTGCCCTGGATCCTGAAAGAACCCTTCGCGCCGTCCTATTGGGCGTTCAGCTTCGGCGTAACGGCGCTTGCAATCGCGCCGATCCGCCTTATCGCTCTCGGAGACGACGGCGTCATCCTCTATCTAGCACCGGTCCTATTCGGTTTCGCGAACCTGTTCATGCTCATTCTAACAGCTGGGACGATTTGCCGGCTGTTGCAGGGCCGTCTCCTGCCACCACCTAATGTTGCGCC
>Ga0207426_1001103_pt1 | contig 24859 bp, 18 predicted proteins | sample AraplaMF_Cvi_mMS_FD_184265 | JGI IMG/M metagenome (GOLD analysis project Ga0207426, IMG submission 184265) | Arabidopsis root microbial communities from the University of North Carolina, USA - plate scrape MF_Cvi_mMS (SPAdes) (version 2) | ecosystem: Host-associated > Plants > Roots > Endosphere... | reverse complement strand
CTGGTGGATCTGGTCGCCAAGGATCTCGGCGTCAAGCAGGAGATCGTCAACACGCCCTTCGAAGGCATTGAGACCGGCCAGGACTTCACCATCCGCAAATGCGATCTGGCCGCCGCCGGCATGACGATCACGGCCGCGCGCGACAAGGTCATGGATTTCTCCGACCCCTATTTCAATGCCACCCAGGCCCTGCTGACGAAGAAGGGCAAGCCCGTCAAGAAGGTCGAGGACCTCAAGGGCAAGAAGCTCGGCTATCAGAAGGCCACCACCGGCGGGATCTACGCCAAGGACCACGGCAAGGGCGTCGAGCTGGTGGAGTTCGAGGATCTGGGGCTGCTGCTGACCGCGGTGAAGTCCGGCCAGGTCGATGCCGGTATCAATGACAACGGCGTGCTCTTCGACTATGTGAAGCAGAACCCGGACACCAAGGTCACCGCGGAATTCAACACGGGTGAGCACTACGGCATCGGCGTCCGCACCGGCAATGACGCGCTGCGCAAGAAGATCAACGCGGTGCTGAAGAAGGCGAAATCCGACGGGAGTTACGACCGGATCTACAAGAAGTGGTTCGGCACCACCCCGCAGAGCTGAGGCCGCCTGTCATGCCTGTTTCCAAGAGACAGCGCGCGCGGATCACCCGCGGCGTGCAATACGGCGTGCTGGTCGCCGCCGTGGTGGTCTTCGCGCTGATCGCCGACTGGCACCAGCTGCGGATGGCGTTCTTCGATGTCGAGGTCGCGAAGGCGCTCTTCCCGGAGATCATCACCACGGCGCTGGTGAACACCGTCCTCTACACCCTGCTCGGATTCGGTTTCGGTCTGGCGCTGGGGCTGGTGCTGGCGCTGATGCGGCTCTCGTCGGTGCCGCCCTACCGCTGGATCGCGGTCACCTATATCGAGTTCTTCCGCGGCATTCCCTGTCTGCTGGTGTTCATCGCGCTCGGTTTCGGTGTGCCGCTGGCCTTCGAGGTCGCGCTCGATATGAACGTGACCGTGATGCTGTCGCTCGGGCTGGTGGGTGCGGCCTATATGGCGGAGACCATCCGGGCCGGTATTCAGGCCGTCCCCAAGGGGCAGACGGAGGCGGCGCGTTCCCTGGGGATGTCGCAGGGTCGGGCGATGGCCTCGATCGTCATTCCGCAGGCGTTCCGTATCGTGCTGCCGCCACTGACCAATGAGCTGATCCTGCTGACGAAGGACTCGTCGCTGGTGTATCTGCTGGGTCTTTCCCTCACCCAGTTCGAGCTGGCCAACTTCGGCCGGGACGCGCTCAATGAGCACAAGAGCCTGACCCCGATCCTGATCGCCGGGCTGCTCTATCTCGTGATCACCCTCCCCCTCGGCCAGCTGGTCCGTCGGCTGGAGGCCCGTACGGCGAAGGCCAGGTGAGCGGCGTGACGACCGAGCAGGCGGCACCGGAGACGGTGGACGCGCAGGCCATCGACGTACAGGGGCTGCGCAAGGCCTTCGGGGACCTGGAGGTGCTGCGCGGGATCGACTTCTCGGTGGCGCGCGGTGAGGTGGTGTGTGTCATCGGGCCCTCGGGGTCCGGGAAATCGACCCTGCTGCGCTGTGTGAATCTGCTGGAGGAGCCGAGCGCGGGCCGGGTGGTGGTGGCCGGCACCGAGGTCACCGACCCGGATGTGGACATAGACCGGGTCCGCCGGCGGATCGGGATGGTCTTCCAGTCCTTCAACCTCTTTCCGCATCTGACGGTGCTGGAGAACCTCACGATCTCCCAGCGGCGGGTGCTGCGCCGCGACCGCACGGAGGCGGAGCGGGTCGCCCGTGCCAACCTCGAACGGGTCGGACTGAGCGACAAGGCGGCCGCCTATCCGGCGCAGCTGTCGGGCGGGCAGCAGCAGCGGGTGGCCATCGCGCGTGCGCTGTCGATGGACCCGGAGCTGATGCTCTTCGACGAGCCGACCTCGGCGCTGGACCCGGAGCTGGTCGGCGATGTGCTGGCGGTGATGCGGGGGCTGGCGCAGGAGGGGATGACGATGCTCGTCGTCACCCATGAGATGAGCTTCGCCCGGGAGGTCGCCGACCGGGTGGTGTTCATGGACGGCGGCGTGATCGTCGAGCAGGGCACCCCGGAGCAGGTGGTGGGGGCCCCGCAGCACGAGCGGACCAGGACGTTTCTGGCGCGGGTGCTGGATCCGGCGGCCGCCGAGGTCGGCGAGGTCACGGATACGGGAGCGGCGGGCAAGCGGGTGGACCGCTGAGTACGGGCTGAGCCACCGGGCACCGGGCTGCCGCGGTGCGTGCGCCTACGGGGCGGGGGCGGAACTCCGGATTGTCCGGGTTCCGCCCCCGCCCCGTGGTGGTCCACCCGCGGCCCGTGGTGGTCCGCTGTCCTCCGCGAGGTGTCAGGACAGTGGCTTGGTGAGCTTCTTGGTGAGGGAGCGGTTGCCCGTCAGGCTGCAGCTGATGGTCTTGATGCCGAGGCGGTAGCCGCTGAGGCTGGGGTACTGGACGTAGGTGCCCTCGGCGGTGCCGGCGGGCTGCTGGGCCGCCTTGCGCTCCAGCTCGTTGCGGCACAGCGAGGCCGCTTTGTTCTGGATGCCCGATTCGGTGGTGAGCCCGGACCCCAGACGGTGCGTGGCGACGACCTCGGCGTCGTGCGGACCGTTGCAGGAGGCTTCGTCGTTGTTGCCGCCGCCGTCCGCGGGGCGGTCGTAGCAGTCGCCGACCTTCAGCAGATAGAAGGGGATCTTGCCGTTGGAGGGCGTCGGCAGGGACTTCTCGAAGTCGCTGCCGGTGGCCGTCGCGGTGGGCGTGGGGGGCTCGTACGGCGTCGGGGACGCGCTCTCGGACGGGGTGGCGCTGGTGCTCGAACTGGACGGCTGGGCACGGTGGTTACCGTTGTCATCGCTGTTGGCCATCACGAAGATGGTGATCACGGCGGCCAGCACGATCACACCACCGCCGATGATCGCCGCGATGGTCTTCCCGTTGCCGCCACCGCCGGGCGGGCCGGGCGGCTGCTGCCAGCCACCGGGGCCGCCGGGGCCGCCTGTTCCGGGCGGGCCATAGCCGCCCGCGGGCGGGCCGTATCCGCCGGGGGCCTGGTTGCCGCCCGGGGGCGTGCCGTAGCCCCCCGGGCCGTATCCGCCCTGACCCTGACCGCCCGGCCCGTAGGCACCGGCCGGCGGACCGAAGCCGCCCGGAGGGGCGTTGGGCGGCTGGTTCGACTGATTCGGCGGGGGCGGAGGAAAGCTCATGGCGGAAATGATCGCTTCTTTACTCGGTTTTACGGTACTCGGTGACCAACCTGGAACAATTCACGTCTGAAATGTCCGGACCCTGGGCACCGTTGGCGACAGACAGCAAGCCAGCCTACGGCTCGGAGGTTTTCCGTGTTCACCGACCTTCCCCTGGACGCGCTGCACACCTACTGTCCGCCGCGTCCGGAGCCGGCCGGCTTCGACGCCTTCTGGCGGCGCACCCTCGTCGAGGCCCGCACGCATGCCCTCGACGCGCGCTTCACCGAGATCGATGCGGGGCTCGCTCTGCTGCGCACCCATGACGTGACGTTCGCGGGCTTCGGCGGGCATCCCGTCCGCGGCTGGTTCCTGCTCCCGCGCGCGGCCGCCGGTCCGCTGCCGTGCGTCGTGCAGTACCTCGGATACGGGGGCGGGCGGCTGCTGCCGCACGACTGGCTGCTGTGGCCGTCCGCGGGCTACGCCACGCTGGTCATGGACACCCGCGGACAGAGCGGCCCCAACCGGCCCGGTGACACCCCCGATCCGGTCGGCTCCGACAATCCGGGGGTACCCGGCAAGCTGACCCAGGGGCTGCTCGATCCGCACGGCTACTACTACCGGCGGCTGTTCACCGACGCGGTCCGGGCCGTGGAGGCGGCGCGCGGCCATGCCGCGGTGGACGCCGACCGGGTGGTGGTCGCCGGTCACAGCCAGGGCGGCGCCGCGGCGCTGGCGGTGACGGGCCTGGTCCCCGGTCTGGCGGGGGCCTTGATCGATGCGCCGTTCCTGACGCACATCCGCCGCGCGGTGGAGGTCACGGACATGGGCCCGTACGGCGAACTCACCCGCTACTTCGCGGGCGCGCGCGACCGGATCGATACCGCGCTGCACACCCTGGACCACTTCGACGGCCTGAACTTCGCGGCCCGCGCCACCGCCCCGGCGCTCTTCGGCACCGCGCTGCGCGACGAGGTGACCCCGCCGTCCACCGGTTTCGCCGCCTTCCATCACTACGCGGGTGAGAAGGAACTGAAGGTGTGGCGGTTCAACGCCCATGAGAGCGGCGGCGGTGAGCAGCGGGCCGCCGAAATAGCCTTTCTGCGCGGCCTGCTGGGGTGAGCAGGCCGGGGCCCGGACGCAACGCCGGGACCGGACGCGACGCTTTGGCCCGGACCCGGCCCCTCAGACCGCCCCGAGCAGATGCTCCAGCGCCAGCTGGTCCAGATGCTCGAAGGCCATCCCGCGGGCGGCTGCCGCCTCGATGTCGAAGGTCTCGAAGGCGGTGGCGTCGGCGAGCAGTCCGGCCAGACCGTCCTCGGCGGTGGGGCGGCCCAGCTGGTCCAGGCGCGCGGCCCGCAGCGCGTCCTGGACGGCCGGGTCGGACCTGAAGGCCGCCGCGCGCTCCTTGAGGAGCAGGTAGTTGCGCATACAGCCGGCCGCCGAGGTCCAAACACCATCCAGGTCCTCCGTGCGCGGCGGTTTGAAGTCGAAGTGCCGCGGCCCGTCGTAGCCGGCCGTTTCCAGCAGGTCGACGAGCCAGAAGGCGGCGCGCAGATCGCCCGCGCCGAAGCGGAGGTCCTGGTCGTACTTGATCCCGCTCTGGCCGTTGAGGTCGATGTGGAAGAGCTTGTCCGCCCACAGCGCCTGGGCGATGCCGTGCGGGAAGTTCAGCCCGGCCATCTGCTCGTGGCCGACCTCGGGGTTGACGCCGAAGCGCTCGGGGTGCTCCAGCCGCTCGATGAAGGCGAGGGCGTGGCCGACGGTGGGGAGGAGGATGTCGCCGCGCGGCTCGTTGGGCTTGGGTTCCAGGGCGAACTTCAGGTCGTAGCCCTGCTCGATGACGTACTGGCCCAGGAGGTCGAAGGCCTCCTTCAACCGGTCCAGGGCGGTCCGTACGTCCTTGGCCGCGCCGGATTCCGCGCCTTCCCGTCCGCCCCACGCGACATAGGTGCGAGCACCCAGCTCGGCCGCGAGGTCGATGTTGCGGAGGGTCTTGCGCAGGGCGTAGCGGCGGATGTCGCGGTCGTTTGCGGTGAAGGCGCCGTCCTTGAAGACGGGGTGGGTGAAGAGGTTGGTGGTGGCCATCGGGACGATCAGGCCGGTGGCGTCCAGTGCCTTCCGGAAGCGTGTGACGGCCGCCTCGCGCTCGATGCCGGCGGCGCCGAACGGGATCAGATCGTCGTCGTGGAAGGTGACGCCGTACGCGCCGAGGTCGGCGAGGCGGTGCACCGATTCCACCGGGTCCAGGGCGCGCCGGGTGGCGTCCCCGAAGGGGTCCCGGCCCTGCCAGCCGACGGTCCACAGGCCGAAGCTGAACTTGTCCGCGGGCGTGGGCTGACGGCTCATCGCGACTCCCTCGATCATTTCGTCAAGGCACTTTACAAATTCTGCCGCGGCCAAACTAATATGCGGCAGCACACCGGGGAACCCCCTGGACCGAGACCATGGATGACGGGCCACCGAGGGAGCGTGCACGATGGCCGCACAGGCAGCGGGACCACTGGTCGTCGGGGTGGACAGCTCCACCCAGTCCACCAAAGCGCTGGTCGTGGACGCGGTGACCGGTGCGGTCCTCGCCCGCGGCCAGGCGCCCCACACGGTCGGCGGCGCGGGCAAGGAGAGCGACCCACGGCAGTGGTGGCAGGCGCTGGGTGAGGCGCTGGACCAGTGCGGCGACGCGGTGCGGCAGGCCTCCGCGGTGTCCGTCGGCGGGCAGCAGCACGGGCTCGTCACACTGGACGCGGCCGGCGAGCCGGTGCGTCCGGCCCTGCTGTGGAACGACATCCGGCCGGCCCCGCAGAGCGAGCGGCTGATCGCGGAGCGGGGCGGCGCGAAGGCCTGGGCGGACCGGGTCGGGAGCGTGCCCGGCCCGGCGTTCACGGTGGCCAAGTGGGCGTGGCTGCGTGAGCACGAGCCGGAGGCGGCCGCCGCCACCGCCGCGGTACGGCTGCCGCACGACTACCTCACCGAGCGGCTGACGGGCGAGGCCGTCACCGATCGCGGCGACGCCTCCGGGACCGGCTGGTGGGCGTCGTCCACCGGGGCCTACGACGCGGAGATCCTGGCGCATGTCGGGTTGGACCCCGCGCTGCTCCCGCGGGTGGCGCTGCCGGGCGAGGCCGCCGGGACCGTACACGCCGGTCATCTGCCGCTGCCCAAGGGCGCGTTGGTGGCCGCCGGTACGGGCGACAACATGGCCGCCGCGCTCGGCCTGGGCCTGCGCCCCGGCCTTCCGGTGCTGAGCCTGGGCACCTCGGGGACGGTCTACGCGGTCTCCACCCACCGGCCGGCCGATCCGTCCGGCACCGTGGCGGGCTACGCCGACGCCCGCGGTGACTGGCTGCCGCTGGCCTGCACCCTGAACTGCACGCTCGCCGTGGACCGGGTGGCGGCGCTGCTGGGCCGCGACCGGGAGGCCGTGGAGGCGGGCGGCGGGGTGGTGATGCTGCCGTACCTCGACGGTGAGCGCACCCCGAATCTGCCCGGCGCCTCGGGCCTGGTGCACGGGCTGCGGCACGACACCACGGCCGGCCAGCTGCTCCAGGCGGCCTACGACGGCGCGGTGTTCACCCTGCTGAAGGCGCTGGACCGGGTGCTGGACGCGGACGCCGCGCCCGATGCGCCACTGCTGCTGATCGGCGGCGGCGCCCGCGGCCGGGCCTGGCGGGAGACCGTACGCCGGCTGTCGGGCCGCCCGGTGGTGGTGCCCGAGGCGCAGGAGCTGGTGGCGCTCGGGGCGGCGGCACAGGCGGCCGGGCTGCTGCTGGAGGAGGACCCGGCGGCGGTGGCGCGCCGCTGGGGGACGGCGCGCGGCGCGGAGTACGAGGCGCGGCCGCGGGACGACGCGGCCTGGGAGCGGCTGACGGCGACGCTCGCCGACGGCGCGCCGCTGCTGCGGCCGTGACCGCTCCCCCGAAGCCGTCGACCGGCTCCCGTCCGCACCCCTTGGAGACCCCGTGACCGCGCCCGGCGGCGACACCCAGCACGGCATCCGGCGGCGCAATCTGGCCCGGGTGCTGCGAACCGTGGCCGCGCAGGGCCCGGTCTCCCGGCCGGCGGTCGCGACACGGATCGGGCTGACCCGGGCGGGGGTGGCGCCGCTCGTCGACGAACTGCTGCGGGCCGGGCTGCTGGTCGAGACGGGACGCGCGGCGACCGGTGGCCGGGGCAGGCCGGGCACTGAACTCGCGGTCAGCGACCGTGGCCCGGCCGGGATAGGGGCCGAGATAGGCGTCGACCACCTGGCGGTGTGCGCGGTCGATCTGCGCGGGCGGGTCCGGGCCCGGGTGGCGGCCGATGCGGCGAACCGGCACCGCGCTCCCGGACCGGTGCTGCGCCAGCTGTCCGGTCTGCTCGCCGAGGTGACGGCGGAGATAGCCGCCGAGGGACTACGGCCGGCCGGGCTGACGGTCGCGGTGCCCGGTCTGGTGGCCCGCGATGCGACGACCGTGGTGCACGCCCCCAACCTCGGCTGGCGGGCGGCCGATCTCGCACCGGGGCTGGCCGGGGTGACGGCCCCGGAGGGCGGCTCGTCCGCCGTCCCGCTCACCGTCGAGAACGAGGCCAACCTCGGCGCGCTGGCCGAACTCCGGCTGGGCGGGGGCGCCGGACGGCCCGCCCCGCCACCGGACTTCGTGCATGTGTCGGCGGAGGCCGGGATCGGTGCCGCGGTCGTCGTGGACGGCCAACTCCTGCGGGGCGCCCGGGGGTTCGCGGGCGAGCTGGGGCATGTGCCGGTGCATCCGGACGGCCCGCCGTGCGGCTGCGGCGGCCGCGGCTGTCTGGAGCAGTACGCGGGCGAACCGGCCGTGCTGCGGGCGGGCGGGCTCACCCCCGAACGGGCGGCGGCGGCACATCCGGGGCCGGGCGCCCGTATAGCGCTGCTGGCCCGCCGGGCCGCCGACGGGGACGCCGCCGTCGTCCGTGCCCTGCACGAGGCGGGGACGGCGCTGGGCATCGCGCTCGCCGGGGCGGTGAATCTGCTCGATCCGCAGGCGGTGGTCCTCGGGGGTGCGCTGGCCGGGCTGGCGCCCTGGGTACTGCCGTCCCTGGAGCGGGAGTTGACGCTGCGGACGGCCGTCACGGCGGAGACCGGACGGGTCGGCGGGCCCGCGGTGACGGTGTCCCGGCTGGGCGCCGACGGACCGCTGCTCGGAGCGGCGCACGCGGCACTCCAAGGCGTCCTGGACGACCCCCTCCATTGCTGCGTCCCGGCACACTCTCCCCGGAATTGAGCCCGCTAAACCTTTCCAGGGAGCGGGAATTCCATGCCACCCCATCGAGCGATTGTGCCGATAAAAACAGCACCACTACCTTCGGTTCGGCGGGCTGCCGCGGAACTGCCTGGAAACGGGGTTTCGGGGCGGGCCGCATCGCACCGTTCGAGGAGACAGGTGGCACTGTGACCATTGCCGATGAATCGCTGCACGGCACCGCGGAAGAGGCCCGGAATTCCAGCCTGAGTACCGCCGCGGCGCGGAATTTGGCGACCACCACCAAAACCGCACCGCAGATGCAGGGCATCACTTCCCGATGGCTGCTGCGGCTGCTGCCCTGGGTGCAGGTCTCCGGTGGCACCTATCGCGTGAACCGCCGGCTGACCTACACCCTCGGCGACGGGCGCATCGATTTCGACACCAGTGGCAGCGATGTGGCCATCATCCCCGAGGAGCTGCGCGAGCTGCCGGCCCTGCGGGAGTTCACCGATACCGAGGTGCTGGCGGCGCTCGGCGACCGCTTCACCCAGCAGGAATACGCACCCGGTGAACTCATCGGCGAGGCCGGCGGGCCGGGCGACCGGCTGGTGTTGCTGGTGCACGGCCGGGTGGACCGGATCGGCACCGGCAAATACGGCGAGGACACGGTGCTCGAAGCGCTGGCCGGCGGGGATCACCTCGGCGACGCGCCGCTCACCGACCCCGAGGGGACCTGGCAGTTCAGCTATCGCGCGGTGACCCGGGTGACCGTCATGACGCTCTCCCGGCAGGCCGCCCAGGAGATCACCGACCGCTCCCCCGGGCTGCGCGAGCATCTGGCCGCGGCCGGTCAGGGCACCGCGCAGCCGACGAACACGAGCGGGGAATCCGCGGTCTCCGTCGCCTCGGGGCATCAGGGCGAGCCGTCCCTCCCCGGCACCTTCGTCGACTACGACGTCACACCCCGGGAGTACGAACTCAGCGTCGCGCAGACCGTGCTGCGCACCCACAGCCGGGTCGGCGACCTCTACAGCGATCCGATGAACCAGGTGGAGGAGCAGCTCAAGCTGACCATCCAGGCGCTGCGGGAGCGCCAGGAGCACGAGATGATCAACAACCCCGAGTTCGGGCTGCTGCACAACGCCGACCTCAAGCAGCGCATCCACACCCGCACCGGCCCGCCCACCCCTGACGACCTCGACGATCTGCTCGCGACGGTCTGGAAGGACCCGGGCTTCCTGCTCGCCCATCCCCTGACGATCGCCGCCATCGGGCGGGAGTGCAGCGCCCGCGGGCTCTATCCGACGGCGGTCGATTTCATGGGGCATTCGCTGCCCTCCTGGCGCGGGGTGCCGATTTTCCCGTGCAACAAGATTCCGGTGACGAAGGAGCGGACGAGTTCGGTGCTGCTGCTGCGCACCGGCGAGGAGCAGCAGGGCGTGGTCGGTCTGCAGCAGACCGGAATTCCCGATGAATACGAGCCGGGTCTCTCGGTTCGCTATATGGGCCTGGACGACCGGGCGGTCATCAAATATCTGGTCAGCGCCTATTATTCGGCGGCCATTCTGGTGCCCGACGCGCTGGGTGTTCTCGACGACGTACAGATCGGCCACTGAACGACCTCCGGCGGAAAAGCAGCCGTGCCCCGGCAGCGGCAGTTCCCGCCGTCCTGGCGCGCGGGCCTTTCCGCGCACCGCGCCGGTCTACGCACCGCACAGACAAGAACAGGTGAGCATTCCTCATGACCACATCGGTGGACCCGACGTCCGGCCCGCAGGGGTCCGCGCCCGAGCAGACCCGCTCCAGCCTGGACACTGCGGCAGCGCGCAAGCTGGCGACCACGACCAAGACCGTGCCGCAGATGCAGGGGATCTCGTCCCGCTGGCTGCTGCGCATCCTGCCCTGGACGCAGGTCTCCGGCGGTGCGTACCGCGTCAACCGCCGTCTTACCCACACCCTCGGTGACGGGCGGGTGGAGTTCGTCTCGACCGGGTCCGAAGTACGGGTGATTCCGGCGGAGTTGCGCGAGCTGGCGCCGCTGCGCGGCTTCGCCGACGCCGCGGCGCTGGAGGCACTGGCGGACCGCTTCGTCCAGCGGGAGTTCGCGCCCGGCGATGTGCTGGCCCGGGCGGGCGGGCCGACCGACCGGATCGTGCTGATCGCCCACGGCAAGCTCGACCGTATCGGCACCGGCAAGTACGGCGACGAGACCGTGCTGGGGGTGCTGGCCGACGGTGACGCAATCGGTGCGGCGGCGCTGCTGACCGCGGACGCGGAGTGGGAGCACTCCGTACGCGCGGTGACCCGGGTGACCGCGCTGACCCTGTACCGCAGTGATCTGGAGGAGGTGCTGGGCCGGTCGGAGGCGCTGCGCACGCATCTCGCGGACGTCGGTGCGGCGCTGGTACCGGCACAGAACAAGCACGGTGAGGCGGACATCGAACTGGCCGCGGGCCATGTCGGCGAGCCGCTGCTGCCGGGCACCTTCGCGGACTACGAACTGGCTCCGCGGGAGTACGAACTCAGCGTCGCCCAGACGGTGTTGAAGGTGCATTCGCGGGTCGCCGATCTCTACAACGACCCGATGAACCAGCTGGACCAGCAGCTGCGGCTGACCGTGGAGGCGCTGCGGGAGCGCCAGGAGCACGAGATGGTCAACAGTCCCGAGTTCGGGCTGCTGCACAACGCCGACCTCAAGCAGCGCATTCACACCCGCAGCGGCCCGCCCACCCCCGACGATCTGGACGAGCTGATCTCCCGGCGCCGTAAGACGCAGTTCCTGCTGGCGCATCCGCGGACGATCGCGGCGATCGGGCGGGAGTGGAACGCCCGGGGCATCTACCCCGGCACCGCGGAGGTCGAGGGCACCACGGTCCGCGCCTGGCGGGGCATTCCGCTGCTGCCCTGCAACAAGATCCCGGTCACCCCGGACCAGACCAGCTCGATCCTGGCGCTGCGGGTCGGCGAGGAGAACCAGGGCGTGGTCGGACTGCACCAGACCGGCATCCCGGACGAGTACCGGCCCGGCCTGTCGGTGCGCTTCATGGGCATCAATGACCAGGCGGTCATCAATTACCTGGTCAGTGCCTACTATTCGGCGGCGGTGCTGGTGCCGGACGCCCTGGGCATTCTGGAGGACGTCGAGATCGGCCACTGACCGGCGGGGTCCACGCACCCGGGTGCAGCGTCCGCCGGCGGCCGTCAGCTCCGTCGGCGTGGCACCCGGGTGACGTCCGATCAGGTATCCCGTGCCCCTCCTGACCTGCGCCGTTCTGCCTTTGGTCGAGCCATTGGCAGAACGGCCATTCCCTTGGCAGGGCGTGCCCTGTTGCGCATCATGAACGCACCGCATGTGCGTGACATGTACGCGACCACCCCTCGGTCCTTGTCAGGAGTTCACATGGAGCCCGCCCCCCGCCGCCCGGCCCGCCGGCGCCTGCTGACCGGTGCGGCCGCGCTCGCCGCGTCCGCCGCACTCACCCCCCTCACGGCGGGCACCACCGCCGCCGCCACGCACCGGCGGACGCCGTCCGGCGGCGCCTACCCCCCGGTCCACTGGGTTCCGGCCAGCCCCGGCAACTTCACCGCCGCCGACCGCCCGGCACAGTATCCGGTCGAGCGGGTCGTGGTGCATGTGACCCAGGAGACCTACCGGGACACTCTCAAGCTGTTCCAGGACCCGAAGCACAAGGCGGCCGCGCACTATGTCGTACGGTCCGCCGACGGCTATCTCGCCCAGTGCGTACGCGAGCGGGACGTCGCCTGGCACGCCGGGAACTGGGACTACAACACCCGCAGCATCGGCATCGAGCACGAGGGCTGGATCGACGACCCGACATGGTTCACCGACCCGCTCTACGAGCAGTCCGCCCTGCTCACCGCCGCCATCTGTGACCGCTACCGGATCCCCAAGGACCGGGAGCACATCATCGGCCATGTCGAGGTCCCCGGCACCGACCACACCGACCCCGGTGAGTTCTGGGACTGGGCGCGCTATCTCCAGCTGGTCAATGAAGTCTCCTGGCACACACCGGGTGACCCGGTCCGGCGACACGACGGACGTTCCGCGGGTCTACGGATTCCTGACACCTCCGGGTCATAGTGAGCCTCTCCGGCGCCTGGGACAGTTGACGTGAGGTCAGGGGGGATCGTGAAGCAGCGATTCGGTCGGGTTCGCGCGATGCTGACGGTGCTGGTGGCGTGGGGTGTGCTGGCCGGCGGAGGAGTGGCGGGCGGGGCGCCGGCCAGGGCTGCGGGGACGGATCTCCGCCGCTCCGATGCCGCGCAAGTGGCACCCGGTGTGACCTACGGCGAGTTCCAGATGACGCTGCCCCGCGGCACCGCGCACGGACATCTGCTGACCGTCGATCTGGCCGATCCACGGGTCACGGTGGATCTCCTGTACCCGGGGGCGGTCGGCGCACGGTCGCCGGTCTCCCAACTTGCCGCGGACCGCCGGGCGGTGGGAGCCGTCAACGGTGACTTCTTCAACATCACCGAGACCCAGCACCCCGGCGTGCAGCCGACCGGCGCGTCGGTCGGCCCGGCGGTGGCCTCGGGGCGGCAGCTGAAGGGCGCGGTGCCGGACGGACAGCGGTTCGGACCGGCGATGCCGCCCGGTGCGACCACCGAGGACGTGATCGGCGTCGGCTATGACCGCCGCGCCCGGCTGGACCGGCTCGCGCTGCGCGGTGCGGTGCTGACCGGCCAGGGGGCGCTGCCGCTGCGCGGACTGAACCAGTACGCGCTGCCGGTCGGCGGGATCGGCGCGTACACCGCGCAGTGGGGTCCGGCGTCCCGGGTGCGTGCCACCTGCGGGACGGACACCGACCGGGCCGCGCCGTGCAGTACGGAGACCACGGAGGTGACGGTCCGGCACGGCCGGGTGACCGCCATCGGGGAGGTGCCGGGCGCGGGCGGGGTGGCCGAGGGCAGTGTGGTGCTGGTGGGCCGGGAGGACGGGGCGCGGCAGCTGCGTGGGCTGCGCCTCGGTGAGCCGGTGCACATCAGCTCGTACCTCGTCGGCCAGGGGCACGGCCGGCTGCGCTGCGCGGTGGGCGGCTTCCCGATCGTGCGGGACGGCGCGCCGCTGGCCGGTCTGGACACCGCCGCCGTGGCGGTGCGGACATCCGCCGGGATCGGGGCCGGCGGACGGGTGCTGTACCTCATGGCGCTGGACGGGGCACCGGGCCAGACCGGCCTGACGGTGCGCGAACTGGCGGAGCTGATGGCGCAGTTGGGCGCGCGGGACGCGATGGACCTGGACGGCGGCGGCTCCTCGACCCTGGTCACCGGCGACGCGTACGGGGCCACGGTCCGCAACCATCCGTCGGGGGGCGCGGAGCGGCCGGTGCCCAACGCGCTCGGGGTGTTCTCCGCCGGGTGAGCGGACGGGGACGCGACGCCGGCGCCGCGTCCCCGGCGCCGGCGGGCCGGCCGCGTCACGGACGCAGGCTGCTCACCACGTCGGCGGCGCCGGACAGCCCCTGGTGGATGTCCGGGGCGAGGCTGCTGCTCGCCAGATAGAAGCCGAGCAGCGCGCACACCAGGGCGTGCGAGAACTTGAGCTTGCCGCTGCGCAGGAAGATCACGGTCAGGACCACCAGCAGCAGGACGACCGAGATGGAAATCGCCACGGGACGCACACCTCCTCAACCGCCGCCCGAACGGACGGCAAGGGGTGGCCAGTTTGGCGTATTTCAGGGTATGTCCGGTTCTTGTCCGGGTGCTCCGATCGGGTGATCACTACGGGTCACAGAGCGCCGGAATGCCAGGAGGCGGCGGCGCCGCGGCCGGGCGACACCCCGTCATCGTGGCGTGGATCACCTCACTCCCTGCAACGAAGTGTGGCGACCGGTCGTCTTAGCGGCCGACAGCGCCACCCCTCCCCCCTGCCGACGGAAAGCCCCGCGATGAGCCAGCCCCCTTCCTTCCGCCACCGGACGTTCCGGCGGCGGTGCCCCGCACTCGCCCTGGTCACGGCCGTCGGCGCGGGCACGCTCAGTGCGTGCGCGGGCGTCGCGGCGCCGGTGGCCGACCCGGTGAAGGTGGCACTGGGGGCAGCCGGCGGCACCAGGACCGTGCAGGCCGGCGACAAGCTGAAGGTGACCGCCGAGGGCGGTGTGCTGACCGCGGTGACGGTGACCGACCCCAGGGGCCGGCGGCTGCCGGGCGGGTTCGGGGCCGATGGCACCTTCTGGACCTCCAGCGCCGAGATCGCCCCGGCCACCAAGTACTCCGTCGTCGCCAGGACCAGGAGCGACCGGGGCGGCGTCGGTGCGGCCAAGGAGTCGCTCACCACCGCGCAGCCGGCCAGGCTCAACACGCTGGTGCTCGACCCCGGCACCCAGGACGCCGTGGTCGCCGTCGACCGGCTGCTCACCCTCACCTTCGACCACCCGGTGACCGACCGGGCCGAGGTGGAGCGGCAGCTGCGCGTCACCACCGTCGACCGGACGACCGGTTCGTGGGACTGGACGAAGGACCGCAACGGCAAGGACCAGGTGACCTGGCGGCCCGCACAGCGCTGGAAACCGGGCACCGAGGTCCGGCTGCGGGCGGAGCTCGACGGGGTGGATTCCGGCGGCGGCCGCTACTTTTCCGGCGACTATGACCTGAACTTCACCATCAGCCGGAGTTGCACCGACTCGGACCTGGGGCGGGTTTGTGGCAAGGTCCACGTGGGTGACCCCACCGGGATCACCCAGTCCTCCGTACGAGGGAAAGACGAACACACCACCGGGATCGGAGACTGGCATGACCGGCGATCCCCGTGGCGGCGAAACCGCGCCTCCGCGTAGAGCAGCTGACCCCTTTCAGAGCCTAGTGTGACGGAATGAGCACCGTGCAGGACCAGGATCAACTCACGGGGTGGCGGCGCTTCCGGCGCCGGGTCCCCAATGGCTTCGCCATCATCTTCAGCGTATTGGGGCTCTTTTGTGCCCTGACGGCGCTGATCGGGCCGCTCCGGCGCGGACTCCAGCCGGTGATCTACTGGCTGGACACCCTCACCATCCCGGTGGCGCCGAACTTCGCCTATGCGGCCTTCCTCTTCCTTCTGGGCGCGGCGATGACCGCCCGGAAACGGGTGGCGCTGTGGTTCGTGGTGGCCTACATGGTGCTGGTCATCCTGGCCGACGCACTGTTCCTGGTGTACCGGCTCTGGGAGTTCTCGTTCTCCCTGGTGCTGTGCACCGGGGCGCTGGTGCTGCTGCTCGTCTCGCACCGCGAGTTCTACGCGATCACCCGGCGCGGTGCGTTCCTGCGCGCCATCCTGGTGCTCGTCGGCGGGCTCGTGGCGGCGGTGCTGATCGGCTGGGGACTGGTGTCGCTGGCCCCGGGCACCCTGGAGGCCGGCGGCGCCAACCGGCTGCTGTGGACGGCCAACCGGGTCTGCGGCGGGCTGGTCGGCGGCCATCTCGTCGAGGGCCATCCGCCGCACTGGATCAGTGCCGTCCTCGGTCTGCTCGGTGCGCTGGCGCTGCTGAACGCGGCGGCCACGCTGTTCCGTTCGCAGCGGATGGAGGCCGCGCTGCACGGTGACGAGGAGGACCGTATCCGGGCGCTGCTGGACCGCTACGGCAGCCAGGACTCGCTCGGCTACTTCGCCTCCCGCCGCGACAAGGCCGTGGTCTTCTCCCCCAGCGGCAAGGCCGCCGTCACCTACCGCGTCGAGGCCGGGGTCTGCCTGGCCAGCGGTGACCCGGTCGGTGACCGTGAGGCCTGGACCCAGGCCATCGAGGCATGGCTGGAGGTCGCCGTGCGGTACGGCTGGCAGCCGGCCGTCATGGGTGCGAGCGAGGACGGCGCCAAGGCGTTCGCCCGCAGCGGTCTGAACGCGCTCCAGCTCGGCGACGAGGCGATCCTGCACGTCAAGGACTTCGACCTGGCCGGCCGGGAGATGCGGGTGACCCGCCAGGCCGTCAACCGCGTCGAGCGGACCGGTGCGACCTTCCGCGTACGGCGGCACTCCGCGCTGACCGACGAGGAGATGCAGGAGGTCATCCACCGGGCGGACGCCTGGCGGGACACCGAGACCGAGCGCGGCTTCTCGATGGCGCTGGACCGGCTGGGCGACCCCGCGGACGGGGAGTGCCTGCTGGCCGAGGCGTTCGACGGCCAGGGCAACATGATCGCGCTGCTGTCGTTCGTCCCCTGGGGCACGGACGGCATCTCGCTGGACGTGATGCGCCGCGACCGCTCCGCGCCCAACGGCGTCATGGAGTTCATGGTGGCCCAGCTGTGCGCCCAGGCCGGGGCGATGGGCGTGCGCCGGATCTCGCTGAACTTCGCGGTGTTCCGGTCCGCCTTCGAGGAGGGCGCCCGGATCGGCGCCGGCCCGGTGCTGAAGGTCTGGCGCCGGCTGCTGCTGTTCTTCTCCAAGTGGTGGCAGCTGGAGGCGCTCTACCGCTCCAACGCGAAGTACAACCCGGAGTGGTACCCGCGGTTCCTGTGCTACGCGGACGCCGGTGCGCTGGCCCGGATCGCGCTGGGCTCGGGTATCGCCGAGGGCTTCGTCGACGTACCGAGCCTGGGCGCGCTGTGGGGCAAGGGCCACAAGAAGCGGGTGCTGGCCCCGGCGAGCACCGCCGGTCTGCCCTCGCTGGACGAACTCGGGCTGGTCAAGGCGGCGCCGGCCACCGAAGAGGAGCAGCACGCGCAGGAGCTGGCCGCGCTGCCCGAGCAGGTGCGGGTGCGCCACCTCAAGCTGGAGCGGCTGCGGGAGGCCGGTACCGACCCGTATCCGGTGGGCGTGCAGCGTACGCACACCCTGGGCGAGGTCCGCGACGCGTACCCGGACCTCACGCCCGGTACGCGCAGCGGCAAGTCCGTCAGCGTCGCCGGGCGGGTGCTGCTCACCCGTGACCACGGCGGGGTGCTCTTCGCGGTGCTGCGCGACTGGTCGGGCGATCTCCAGATCGCGCTGACCCGGGACGGCAGCGGCAAGGAGCTGCTGGACCGCTTCGGCTCGGACATCGACCTCGGTGACCATGTCGAGGCGGAGGGCGAGGTCGGCACCAGTGACCGCGGTGAGCTGACCGTGTTCGTCACCGGGTGGCGGCTGACAGCCAAGTGTCTGCGGCCGCTGCCCGACAAGCGGCGCGGGCTGTCCGACCCGGAGGCCAAGGTCCGCCAGCGGTATGTGGACCTGGTGGTCTCGACGGACGCGCGGGACAACCTGCGGGCGCGCAGCACGGCCGTGCAGGCGCTGCGCCAGGGGCTGATCGAGCGCGGCTATCTCGAGGTCGAGACGCCGATGCTCCAGCAGATCCACGGCGGCGCCAACGCCCGCCCGTTCCACACCCATATCAACGCCTACGACCTCGATCTGTATCTGCGGATCGCGCCGGAGCTGTATCTCAAGCGGCTGTGTGTGGGCGGTATGGAGAAGGTCTTCGAGATGGGGCGGACGTTCCGTAACGAGGGCATCTCCTACAAGCACAACCCCGAGTTCACGATGCTGGAGGCGTACCAGGCGTTCGCCGACTACGACGTGATGCTGGACCTGACCCGGGAGCTGATCCAGAGTGCGGCGATCGCCGCGTTCGGCAGCGCCACCGCCCGCAAGGCGGACGAGAGCGGCAAGCTCGTCGAGCACGACATCTCCGGGATCTGGCCGGTCAAGACCGTCTACGGCGCGATCTCGGAGGCGCTCGGTGAGGCGGTCGACGCGGACACCGCGCCGGACCGGCTGCGCCGCCTGTGCCATACTGCGGCGGTGCCGGTGAAGCCGGAGATGGGCCGCGGCGACATCGTGCTGGAGATGTACGAGCGCCTGGTGGAGGAGAAGACCCAGCTCCCCACGTTCTACAAGGACTTCCCGACCGATGTGTCGCCGCTGACCCGGCAGCACCGCAAGGACCCGCGGCTCGCCGAGCGCTGGGACCTGGTCGCGTTCGGCACCGAGCTGGGTACCGCCTATTCGGAGCTGACCGACCCGGTCGAGCAGCGCCGGCGGCTCACCGCGCAGTCGCTGCTGGCGGCCGGCGGTGACCCTGAGGCGATGGAGCTGGACGAGGACTTCCTCCAGGCTCTGGAGTACGCGATGCCGCCGACCGGTGGTCTGGGGATCGGCGTGGACCGGCTGATCATGTTCCTGACCGGTCTGTCGATCCGCGAGACGCTGCCGTTCCCGCTGGTGCGGCGCCGCTGACGGCATCCGGGCCCGGCCACAGCGGGCACGGAACCACTGAGGCCACCCCCATGTGACGGGGGTGGCCTCGGTCGTTCACGGGCGCCGGTCAGGGGCGGTGCCCGGGGTCGTCCAGGCGGGTCCTGCCGGCCCTTCCCGGCCCGCGGGTCAGCTCGTCCCGCGGGTCAGCTCGTCCCGCCGCCGGAGCAGCCGGCCGGGGTCGAGGCCGCCGCCTGCGAGTACTTCCACTCCGGGTCGAGCAGTTCGGTCTTGAGCTGCTTGGCCGCGGCCGGGCTCTCGACGATGTAGCCGAAGTCCTGGAGCCAGGCGGGGTAGAGGTTCTTGGAGCCGATGTAGAACGCCGAGTCGTCCACCGACACCAGCTTGTGGTGCAGCGCGTAGGGCTTGCCGTCGGCCCAGGTGGCCCGGTCCGAGCTGCGGAACGAGGCGAGCTGAAGGTTCCCGCACATCGCCCGGGACGCCTTCTCGTTGTCGCCGGTGAGCGCGACGAGCCGCTTGCGGAGGGTGTCGCTGATCTCGTCCAGGGACTTGATCTGCGAATAGCCCCCGCTGCCGACGGCTCCGCGGTTGGCGGGGTCGCTGACGACGATGCGGACCTTCACCCCGGCGGCCAGCTTGCCCGCGAGGGTGTCGTAGGTCCGGATGTCGTAGCGCGGCAGCGGCGGGCAGGTGCCGTTGAGGTCCTGCTGGGAGATCTCGACGTGCTTCCGGGCGCTGCCGATGAGCGAACGCAGCGCGTTCTCCTCGGGGTTGACCGTGTCGTAGTCGCGGTCGTGGTTGGTGTGGTCGGGCAGTCCGACGGTGCACTTGGTGTCGGGGGCCGTGGGCAGGTCGGGGTGGTAGCCCGAGGAGGGGTCGGACTCCTTGATGCCCACGCCGAGACCGCCGACGGCGATGACGGGGACGTCACCGGCCGGTTCGGCGGGGGCGGCGGCGCGGTCCTTCTCCAGGGACGGCATGCAGGAGGCACCGTTGGAGGTGGCGAGCCAGACCTTGGCGGGGTCGGTGGCGTTGCGGCAGGTCCAGTCCCACAGCGTGTCGAGGTACTTCCCGGCCGAGCGGGCGGCGGGCCCGCTGAGCGCCATGTCCACGTCCGACACCGGGTGGTCGGTGTCGAGGTAGTCGTCCTTCCAGCCGTTGATCCCGCCCGTGATGGCCGTCTTCCCGTCGACCACAAGGAGCTTGGAGTGATTCCAGGACAGCGACGTCTTGGACGTGGTCATCGAGGCGACGTTGAGCGTGACCTTGCCGGCCGCCGGCCCGAGCTTGTCGATCAGGTCGTCGCGGTAGCGGGACGGCACCACATTGAGGTGGTAGATCGGGGCGGCGCCGACCAGGATGCGCACCCGCGGGGAGTGCCCCGCCGCGACGGACTTCTTGAGGCCGGCGACGACGGCGTCCTCGAAGCCTCCGTTGGGGAACGGGGCCAGTGAGGAGATGTCCACGGTGTCCCGCGCGGCGGCGATGTTGCGGGTCATCTTGTCGAGCAGCTGCCGGGTGCCCGCGCGGTCCTTGCAGTGGGCGTCGCCCCAGCAGCCGGGCGTCTGGAGCAGCCAGCCGGCCGGGTCGCCGTCAGGCGCGTCCAGCCGGTTGCCGTCGGTGCGCTCCCACACGGAGCCTTCGAGGCCGGGGGAGGTGTCGCGGAGCGATCTTTCAATGGCGTCCAGATGCGGGGTGGGCGGGGTGTCCGCGGCGTATGCGGTCGTGGCCGGCAGGGCCGCGCACACGGTCGTCAGAGCGAGGGACGCCGGTATGAGGCGGTGGAGGCGGTGAGGAGCCAAGAACTTGCCTTCTTGTGGTGACGATGACGAGCCGGGCGGCGATCGCACAGCGGCGATCGTCCGCCCGGTTCCGGTTGCCACCAGAACGTACCGGCTCCCTCCGCTTCTCTCCGCGCAGGAGTCGATCTTCGCTGCACCCTCTGTTCCCGGCGCGGCGTCCGCGGCGCCCGGCCGGTGGTTTCGTGGCGGTTCGGCGCCAATCGGTATGCCGTCAGAACCAGTTGACGGTGAGCGGGAAGCCGGCGGTGGCGGTGGTGCCCCTGGCGTCGGTGGCGGTGACGGTGACCGGGAGGGTGCCGGTCTGCCAGGGTCTGCCGGTGATATGGCCGTTGGCGGCGTCGAGGGTCAGGCCCAGGGGCAGGCCGGTGGCGCGGTAGGTGAGCGGGAGTGTGCCGCCGGTGGCGTTCAGCTGGACGGTGCAGGATTGGGCGAAGCGGCAGGTCTGCGGGCCGGGGGCGGTGAGCGTGAGGTCGTCGCCGGGCGGTTCGGTGCCGCCGGTGTCGAACACCCCGGTGACGGGGGTGGCGGTGGCGGCGTTGCCCGCGTGGCCGGTGCCGTACATGTCCTCGAAGGTCCGCAGCAGGCTGAAGTGGTTGTAGTCGCCGCTCACCGCACCGCGCTTGACATGGGCGCCGTGGAAAACGGTCGCGATCCGGTTGGAGCCCAGGTAGTTGTCCTCGTCCCAGGTCACCATCAGCAGGCTGTTGTGGTCCTTGGCCCACCGGGCGTAGGAGTCGAGGTTGTTCCTGAGCCAGGTGTCGCCGCTGCCGACCGCGCAGTCATGCATGTCGTTGCACATGTCCGGGATGACGAAGGACAGCGTCGGCAGCTTCGTGAAGTCGTCCTTGGGGAACCGGTCGAAGGTCTTGCCGGTGGTCACCGGGACGTTCTGGAAGGCGAACCAGGGGTTGTGCTTCTGCGCGTAGCGGCCGCTGGAGCAGGTGGTGGAGCCCTCGTTCGGCAGTCCCTCGTTGTAGCTGGCGAAGGTCTTGCCGGCCGCGATCAGCTCCTGGCCGAGGTTGGGGGCGGACATCGACTGCGCGGTGTAGCAGCCGTCGCCGGTGACGCCCTGGGTGGCGCCGGAGAAGAGGTTGAAATAGTTCGGCTGGCTGGGGTGGGTGAGGGCTTTCATGCCGGTCAGTTCGGCGCCGTCCTGGGCGAGTTGGTTGAGGTAGGGCGCCTGGGCGTTGCCAATGATCTCGCCGTACTGCTTGTTCTCGAAGACCACGATCACGACATGGTCGTAGGACGGCAGCGCGGACCGGACGGTCCGGGCGTCCGCCGCGGAGGCGACGGCGAGCAGGCCGAGCGTGCCGAGTGTCGCCACGACCGCCCTGCGCAGGCGGATCGTTGTGCGTCTCATCAGGTTCTCAGCTCCTTGTCCGGGGGGGGAGGGACGGGTGGGGGGTGTTCAGTCCTCACGCCGGGCCGCGTCCGCGACGGCGATCCGCAGAAAGCGCGGTACGGGCACCTCGCCGCGGCGGCAGGCCTCGGCCACCGCGGCCCGGACCGCCGCACGCCGGTCGGGCGGCATCAGCAGCAACACACTGCGGCCCGGCCGCTGTCCGGGCCACGAGGCGGACCAGGCGCCGGCCCGCAGGGCGTCGTGGACCGCGGTGGCGAGCGCGGTGGCGGTGGCCGTGGCGCCGCCGGTGGCGCGGCGGGCCGTCACCAGCAGCAGGCTCGGCTGCGGGCCGCCGTCCGGGGCGCGCAGCGGCCGGCAGCTGCCGTCGGGCGCGAGCAGCCGGCCGGGCCGGGCGAAGAACACCGCCCGGCGCAGCGCGTCGTCGCCGGGCACTCCGGCGGCCAGCAGCCGCGCCAGCTGTGCGCGGGCCGGCGGGCAGCCGCCCCGGTCGGCGTGCGCGGACGCGACCGCCAGCGCGGCCGCGCACTCCAGCGGCTCGGCGCCGGACAGCCCCACGGCGTCCGGCAGGGTGGCGTTGAGGTAGAGGTCGGCGCCGCCCGGGCCGATGCCCGCGGCGGCGAGTGTGCGCAGCGCGGCGTACGGGCGGGCCGCCCAGCCGGGGGCGTGGCCGGCCGGTCCGGTGAGCGGGAGTTCGGCGGTCTCGGCCGGGTGGTGGAGCGAGCCGCAGCGCAGCATGCCGTCGTCGCGCGGGGCGACCGCAGCGGCGACATGCCAGTTGGCCGCCGCGACCCAGCCGGTGCGGGGCGCCGTACCGGTGCCGGGCGGAGCGGCGGGCGGGGTGAGCCGGAAGGCGTACGGCGCCCGCCACACCGCTTCGGGCGGGCGGTGGTACTCCGTCGCGAACCCGTGGGCGAGCAGCCGCACCAGAGGGTCCGCGGTCACGCGGCGGGCCAGGTCCACCGTGTTCATCCCAGCTCTTTGCGGGCGAGCAGCCGGTAGGCGTTGCCGCCGTCGGTGGCCCGTGCGACCGCGGTGCGCAGGTTGTCGACGGCGAGGGCGGCGGCGTAGCAGGGAACGGCCATGGCCTGTATGGCACTTCGGGCGGCGCGGCGGGCGCGGGTGGGTCGGACGGTGGCCCAGGGGGCGAGCGGGTCGGGGACGACCCCGTTCGCGGCGAGGGCGACGGCGCCGAGGAAGTCCGCGTTGTTCTGGTGGGCGGGGCCGTGCTGCTCGGCGAGGACGGTGAAGCCCCGGGCCTCCAGGGCCTGTTTGAGGTTGCCGGCCGGCATCAGGTGCTGGTGCTGGGGCTGGAACCAGGGCAGCCAGTAGCGGCCGAGCAGCCGGGCGATCCGGGACTCGGGGTCGGGGAGTTCGATCAGCAGATGGCCGCCGGGGGCCAGGACCTTGACGGCCGCGTCGAGTTCGGCGAACGGGTCCCGGGTGTGTTCGAGGTAGTGGTGCATGCTGACGGTGTCGTAGCGGCCGGCGAGCCGGTCGGCCAGCTCGGGGAACTGGCCCTGGTAGCCGGTGTCGATCCAGCCCCGCCGTTCGGCCTCGTGGACCCCTTCGCCCATGTCCAGCCCGTCGAAGCGGGTGTCGGGCCAGACGCCGCGGGCGACGTTGCAGAAGTGCCCGCCTGCGGTGCCGACGTCGAGCCAGGCCCTGGGGGTGGTGAAGGGCCGGAGCAGCTCGGCGCGGTCGCGGTAGGTGGCGGTCATCCGGCCGAGGACCAGGGAGGCGCCCTCGCCGCCGAGGCCTTCGTAGAAGTCGCGGTAGTAGAAGTCGAGTCCGTCCGGGGTGAGCCGGGGGTTCTGGAAGACATGGCCGCAGTGGCGGCACTCCTCCAGGGTGAAGCGGCCGGGCTTGCCCTGGAGCAGGTCGGGCATCCGGACCCGTACGACGGGGTCGGGAGCCGAGCACCAGGGGCAGTCGGTGCGGCGGGGTTCGAAGAACCGGTCGGTGCCGGCGGCGAGGTCGGCGATGTACGCGGCGTGACGCGCCGGGGCGGCGGACCGGGGCTGTTCGGCGGGCGGGGTGGCCAGGGTGCGCAGCGCGGCGGACAGGGAGCGCAGCGGACGGGACGCGGTGGCGCGGGCCAGGCCGGCCGGGCGCAGGCCGCGGGCCGGGCTCAGCACGGCGGCGGGCTGAAGCCAGTACAGGGCGGCCGCCGCCGCGCCCCAACGCGGCTCCGAGAGCGCGCACTTCACCAGCAGCGCCAGACCTGCCAGCTGGGCGGCGGACAGCAGGGCCGGCGGCAGGCCCCGGGCGCGGAGCTCCTCGGCGCGCCGGGCGGGGTCGGGGTGCGGCGACCGCAGGCCGGGGGCGACGGCCCAGCCGGTGGCGTCCGGGGCGTACTCCTTGAGGGTGCGCAGGAGGCGGATCAGGCCGGCCACCGACTGCGGCGGCGGCTCGGTGTCGAGCCCGGCCCGCCGGTGGAGGTCGTCGGCCACCAGCAGGGCGTGGCCCGCGCCGTGGCCCGGCGCGCACCGGTCGGTGCGGTGGGCGGCCGGGTCGAGCAGCCGGAGCAGACCGAGGACGCTCTCGGCGTCGAGGTGGGCCGGGATCAGGTCCACGACGCGCAGCCCTTCGCGGGTGGCGTGCGCGACCGCGGCGCGCAGGGTCGCCTCGTCGGCCACGACACCGGGCGCGGTGATCAGCTGCCAGCCGGTCAGCGGGGGCCGCGCGGTGTCGTGCGGCCCGGCGGGGTCGAGCACGGGCAGCGCGGCGAGCCTGCGGCGGGCGCGTACGGTACCCGCCCCCAGGGCCGTCACGGCGACGGCCGCCGCCCATCGCGTGCGGTGTCCCGAACGGTGCGCTCGCGTCATGTGGCTCACGGTCCCTTCTCGTTGTCGGTCGGGGCGGTGCCGGGTGCGGCCGGGCCGGGGCGCGGTCCGGGCCGCAGTTTCTCCAGGCGGTCGGCCGCGGTGGCGGCGCCGCCCGCCGCGGCGAAGGACGCCTGGATACGGCGGGCCGCACGGCGGTGTGCCGGGTCGTCCAGTACGGCGGACAGGGCCTGGTGCAGCTCGTCCGCCCGCGCGCGGCCGAAGCGCACCCGCACCCCCGCCCCGGCCTCGGCCACCTGGCGGGCGACGATCGGCTGGTCGTCGCGTACGGGTGCCACCACCAGCGGCAGCCCGTACGCGAGCGCCTCGCACACGG
>Ga0207426_1001102_pt1 | contig 24863 bp, 16 predicted proteins | sample AraplaMF_Cvi_mMS_FD_184265 | JGI IMG/M metagenome (GOLD analysis project Ga0207426, IMG submission 184265) | Arabidopsis root microbial communities from the University of North Carolina, USA - plate scrape MF_Cvi_mMS (SPAdes) (version 2) | ecosystem: Host-associated > Plants > Roots > Endosphere... | reverse complement strand
TCTTCCTGCAGCCTACGTTGCAGCGTACGGGCGCTGGTGTTAAAGTTAGCTGCCAGGTCTTCCAAAGAAGGAATACCCAGGTAAGCGTTGGCCAGTAAATAGCTGCTTAAGCGCGTACGCAGGTTGGGAATATTGCTTAATGCATCATCCACCACGCCCACCTTTTGCAGCAGCATGCTTTGCAACGCATAATTGGCAGTGATCACGGGCGTATCCCAATGCTGTTTATCAAACTCAATTACATATTCCTTTGATTTTCGGATAGCCGTACAGCGCAGCACCCGCTGGTATTCCGCTTCATGATCACTGTGAAAGGGCAGCTTTACCTGTTTGGGCTGAATGGGCTGCAATACCAGTCCGTCCATTTCATGGAGGGTATAGGCCATGAACAGGTCCATCATTTGCTGAAATGCAAAGCTGTGTTCCTGTGTGCCATCTTTATACGGGATGAACTGCACCGTGAAACCCGTTTTATGTTGCGTAACCTGCATGCCAAACAGGTCGGTGATGAGGTGTGTGAAGGAAGCGGCCTGTGTAAGCGCTTCGCCTACCGTGCTGCTATGCTGAATAATAAGCCCTACCATGCCTAGGGCTGATGCCTGCATGGACTCACCCAGGTGCAGTCCGAATAAAGGATCGTTACTCAGGTGACTGGCGTTTAGCCACAGATCGTTCAGCTGTTTGGGGGTAATGACTAAGGTGTTTTTGCTTTGTAATGCTGAGATAGAAAGTCCTGCCAGGGAGCACAGCTGCTCCGCAGATATTTCCCTTCGCACTGCATAGGCCAGCAGGTTTTTCACTAATGCTTTTTGCAGATCCATACATCCTGAAATTTGTGCCAAGATAAGTGTAAATACAACCGCCTGTGATGCTGTGGCGCAAAATGATCAATGATTGGCGTGTTTGGATAAACCCACCGGCAACGGCCCGGCCTAGCTTTGCCGACAAAATAATGATCATGAGAGCATATCACCTGGAAGATACCGGCGCTGTAAAGACACTTATCCTGCAACAACATGCCATCCCGGAACCCGGCCCTACAGAAGTGCTGGTGCGCATGCATGCCGTATCCCTGAATCGTCGGGACACCTATATCCTGAACGGCGTGTACCCGCTGCCGTCAGTACCAGGCGTAATACCCCTGAGCGATGGGGCAGGAGAGGTAGTGGCTGTTGGTAAAGCGGTACAAAAGTTTGCCATAGGCGATCATGTAACCGGCAGCTACTTTGCCCACTGGGTAGACGGCCCCTTCAGCCGTGAGCTTGGCCGGTACCAATTAGGCTGTACCCTGCCCGGTATGCTCACGGAATATGCACTGCTGGAAGAAGAAAGCCTGGTGCATATACCATCGCATTTGAGCTGGGAGGAAGCAGCCACCCTGCCCTGCGCAGGATTAACGGCCTGGAACGCATTAACCGGCGGCGGGCCTGTTACACCAGGACAAACCGTACTAACCATAGGTACCGGCGGCGTAGCATTGTTTGCCTTACAGTTTGCCAAAATGCTGGGTGCAAAAGTGATTGCCATTACCTCCTGCCCTGAGAAGGCGGCACGGCTCATTGAGCTGGGTGCGGATGATGTGATCAACCGTTATACCATACCCAACTGGCCGCCTGCAGTACAGGCCCTCACGAACGGACAAGGCATAGATCATATCATAGAAACCGGTGGGGCTGATACCATTGAGCAATCATTACAGGTGGCTGCGCTCAATGCCAATGTAGCGCTGGTGAGTGTGCTGGGCATCCAAAAAAAGATGATAGAAATAGATCCCATCATACTGGCCGGCAACCTGGTTACCATGCGCCGTTTATTTGTTGGCCACCGCACTAGCCTGGAAGCCATGGTATGCGCTATAGCAGTACACCTGCTGCATCCTGTAATAGACCGTGTATTTCCCTTTGAGGAAGCCGCACAGGCGTATCAATATTTTGCTACAGGCCGCCTGATGGGAAAAGTAGTGATCAAAATATAGAAATACCCGCGCGCTGCCTTATCTTTCGGCAAATATCTACGCGGCATGGATCAACCGGTTGTTTTTATCAATGATACATTTGTACCGGCCGGCGAGGCTGCCTTGCTGGCCACCGACCTGGCCACGCAACGTGGCTACGGCATTTTCGATTTCTTTAAAACGATCAATAACATACCGGTTTTCCTGGATGACCACCTGGCCCGCTTCTACAATTCCGCCGCACAAATGCGGTTGCCGTTGCAGCAAAGCCCGGAGCAGCTGAAAGCTATCATCCATGAACTAATACAACGCAACCAGATCCCGGATGCCGGCATCCGTATTTCCTGCACCGGCGGTTATCCGCAGGATGGATATAGCATTGCCTCGCCTAACCTGGTGATCACGCAACAACCTTTAGCCCCACTTGCAGCAGATGCCTTTGAAAAAGGATTGCGCCTGGTAAGCTACAATCATCAGCGGCAGCTGCCGGAAATAAAGACCATTGATTACCTGATGGCCATCTGGCTGCAGCCGTTTGTAAAGGAGCAGCAGGCCGATGACTTGCTGTATTACCGGCATGGGTTGGTCACGGAATGCCCGCGTGCGAATATTTTTATGATTACGGAGGATGATATTGTAGTAACGCCATCCCGCAATATTTTAAAGGGCATTACGCGGATGCATACTTTAAACGTAGCCCGCGAGTTGTATAAAGTGGAGGAGCGGGATGTTACCTTGGAAGAGTTCCGTGCCGCGAAAGAGGCTTTTATTTCCAGCACTACTAAATACATTTTGCCTGTACTGCAGCTGGATGGCAAGCCTATTGGTAATGGACGACCCGGGGCTGTTACTGCGCGGTTGAATAACGTATTAAGGGATTATGTTGGGAATCATATAGGGTTTTAGGTTTGATAGCCTGGGTTTGTTCTCCCACCCATCCGATGCCTGTTTGATGATTATATTGGAGATAAGCCACCCCTGGACTTTTAAGTTTGATTTCTCAGGTTTGTTTCTCCCACCCATCCGGCATCGAACTGCGCCCGCCTGTTCGGTAAGTCCATTGGGCTTCTCTGGTCGTATCTGCTGTAAATAGGGATGGGGCATTATCAAGCGTATCACGCCGGCCAAGGTTCGCTGCTCGGATAGGTGGGAGGCCCGGCAAGAGAACGGGCCTCAAAAGTTTAACAGGGGGCATAAAGGAAAGCAAGCAACACGAGGTAATGCGATGAACCCACAGCAACCAACATAAACGAGTTTTATCTGTTCTATTGCTCTCATTTCCCTGAGGCCATAATAGTAAACGCAAGGAATCTGATGCACCAACATAATGTTCTGCAATCGCTCTGATATTCCCTGGTTCATAATAGTAAACATAAGGAATCTGCAGCACCGGCATAATGCTCTTCCATCGCTCTCATTTCCCTGGGGCAATAATAGTAAACACAAGGAATCTGTAGCAACCAACATAATGTTCTGCAATCGCTTGATCTTCCCTGGTTCATGATAGCAAACACAAGGAATCTGCAGCACCCGCATAATGCTCTTCCATCGCTCTGATCTCCCGGGGGCTATAATAGTAAAAACAAGGAATCTGATGCATCAACATAATATTCCTCCATCGCTTTGATCTCCCGGGTCATAATTGTAAATGCAAGGAATCTGATGTATCAACATAATGTTCTTCCATCGCCCTGATCTCTCGGGTCCATATAGTAAACACCAGGAACCTGCAGCACCAACATAATGTTCTTCCATTGCTCTAATCTCCACGGCCCCGGAGGTTCCAATAAACGGGCCTTTGCCCGGCGTGATGCGCTTGATAAAGCTTTATAGCATAATAACGCCCAATACGATTTTAAACGCGCCATCGTTTTACAAAACAGGCGGGTGCAGCCCGTTTATTGGACCTCCGGGAAGGGATACCAACGCTCGGGAACAACCCTTCTGGAGTGTTGCAACCCTTCAGGAACGATTACCAACTCGGGGAACGTTTATTAAGCCCCGGTAATGTTTACAAGCCTCCCGCCAGCTCTTTGAAAGCTCCATACAATGTTAAGTAACCTCTACAATTATCCCCATTCCAAACTTCATAAACCTTATTTGGAACAATCGTTCCATTATCGTACCTTTGCCTCATTATGGCACGAAACAAAGCATTTGACCCGGAAGAAAGATTGGAAAAAGCCCGTGACCTGTTCTGGGAAAAGGGCTACCACGCCACCTCCATGCAGGACCTGGTAGAAGCAATGCAGCTGAACCGCGCCAGCATCTACGATACTTATGGCGATAAGCACGCCCTGTTCCTGCAATGCCTGGGCAATTACGCTACAGATAAACAGGAAGAGTACAAAGCAGCTGCTGCAGGTGCGCTATCGTCCATAGATGCAGTGGAAGCTATTATCCGCAAAGCACTGGAAAGAACACTGCAGGAAGGCAAAGCCTGCATGGTAGTAAAATCTTCCTTTGAGCTGGCAGAAACAGATAAAGAGGTGAACACCATCCTGAAGAACGACGGCGCCCGCCTGAATGATATCCTGGAGGTACTGCTAAAAAAAGCGCAGTCGGCAGGGGAGATCAGCAAAGATCGCGACGTGCATATGCTGGCCAGTTATATCATCGCGAATTTCAGCGGATTGTGGCAAACTTATATCATCTCAAAAAATAGAAAGCTCGTTACACAAATGGCAGAGTTCTTAATTCAAGTGATCAGGCAATGATCACCTTTTTTTTGAGCAATATTGGAATGATCGTTCTAGTAAAGAGAGGCTATAGTAGCTTTGGAACCATCTGGCCGGGATCTGATAACAGTAATGTATTCATAATCGTAAATAAAACCATCAAACAAAAATCATAGATCATATGAAACGTTTAGAAAACAAAACAGCCCTGGTAACAGGAGGAAGCCGCGGTATGGGCGCAGCAATCGCCAAACGCCTGGCACACGAAGGTGCAAAAGTAGCCATCACCTATGTAAGCTCGGCAGATAAAGCACAGGCAGTAGTTAAAGAAATTGAAGCTGCCGGCGGACAGGCAATAGCCATTGCTGCCGACAATGAAAACGCTGAAGCCCTCACCGCTGCGGTGAACCAGGCGGCCAAAGCCTTTGGCAGTATAGATATCCTGGTGAACAACGCCGGCATTTGGTTAGACGGGCAAATAGACAAACATACCCTGGCAGAATTTGACCGTGTAGTATCCGTAAACGTGCGTGCAGTATTTGTAGCGGTGCAGGCAGCGCTGGCGCACATGCCCAATGGCGGCCGCATTATTACCATTGGCAGCAACCTGGCAGAGCGGGTATGGGCGCCGGGTATGACGCTCTACTCCATGACAAAAGCCGCGCTCATTGGTTTTACCAAAGGACTGGCACGCGACCTGGGTGCGCGTGAGATCACCGTGAACCTGATACAGCCCGGTGCAACTGATACCGATATGAACCCGCAGAACGGACCACATTCCGATCATCAGCGCACCCTGATGGCCATTCCCAAATACGGATCTGCAGATGATATTGCAGCATATGTAGCATTCCTGTCAAGCGCAGAGGGCCGCTCTTTTAATGGTGCAGTAACTACCATCGATGGCGGCACTAACGCTTAACAATTTGTATTTATAGCGGAGCATAAGCAGGTGATCTAAAAAGAATAGATAAATACCTGCCGAATGGTATTCAAATACATAACGGATATTTAAATATAAGATCAGAAAGTGGAATGCTGAAAGCCTTGCTCAATGCAGGTATAACGGCATTCCACTTTTTTGTTTTTACCTTTTTATTTTTACCTTTTTTCCACTATCCAATTAAATAGCTTCCCGCCCTTTACCACCAATGTATTTTTACTTCCCCAAAGCAAAATATTGTATTATATTTCTAACGTTATCATTGGTGTAATTTCTAAACCCTCGTTATGGCTGTCTTCAACTTAACCATCAACAATACGGACTACAAAGTAGATGTAGATCCGCAAATGCCTTTGTTATGGGTGATCCGCGATTTTGCAGGACTAACAGGTACCAAATTCGGATGCGGCATTGCGCAATGCGGCGCCTGCACCGTGCACCTGAACGGTGATGCCGTGCGGTCCTGCTCTGTGCCGGTATCGTCTATTGGCCAGCAAAAGATAGTGACCATTGAAGGACTGTCTGAAAAAGGAGATCATCCTTTGCAGAAGGCCTGGGAAGACGTAGATGTGCCGCAATGCGGTTACTGCCAGGCCGGGCAGATCATGAGCGCAGCAGCTTTCCTGAAAGACAAACCGCATCCGACAGACCAGGAGATAGATAATATGATGTCGGGCAATATTTGCCGCTGCGGTACCTATAACAGAATTAAAAAAGCCATTCACCTGGCTGCACAAGGAGGTAAATCATGAGCACATCCACCATCAACAGAAGACATTTCCTCAAGATCGGCATTACAGCCGGCGGAGGTTTGATATTGGGCATGGAGTATTTAGCTTCGTGTAGCCCTTCCGGTAGCAACGCACCCGCAGCAATGCAAACCCTGAATGCATTCATTAAAATAGGTACCGACGGTTTGGTGACCATTATGGCGCCCAACCCGGAAATAGGACAGGGGGTGAAAACTTCCCTGCCCATGATAGTGGCCGAAGAGCTGGATGTAGACTGGAAGAACGTGATCATTGAGCAAGCCGCCCTGGACACGGACAAGTATACACGCCAGGTGGCAGGCGGCAGCGGCTCTGTACGCAGCAGCTGGGATCCTTTCCGGCAGGCAGGCGCCACCGGCCGGCAAATGCTGGTGAATGCAGCTGCCGATAAATGGAAGGTAGATCCCAACACCTGCACCACGGAAGCAGGTATGGTGCATCATAAAGACAGCGGCAAAAAGATCTCTTATGGCGACCTTGTAGAAAAAGCAGCTACCATGCCGGTACCTAAAGATGTGAAGCTGAAGGATCCCAAAGCTTTTAAGATCATCGGCACACGTATAGGCAACTACGATACCAAAGCCATTATCACCGGCAAACAGAAATACGGTATTGATACCAAACGGGAAGGGATGCTGTATGCCACTATTATTCGTCCGCCTGCATTTGGGCAAACACTGGAATCCTTTAACCAGGACGCCGCCCGCAAATACCAGGGCATAAAGGATGTAGTGACCTTTGATAACAAGATAGCCGTGCTGGGCCGCAGCACCTGGGAAGTAATGCAGGCTGCCAGATCTATAAAACCGGTTTGGAAAGATGATGGCACGCTGGAAAGCACCGCTGATTACAAAGCGAACTTTAATAAAACGCTGGAACAGCTGCCAAAAGAATCGAAACGGAAGGATGGCAACATCAAAAAAGGACTGGCTGCCGGCACCAAAACATTCGAGGCAACCTTTGAATGCCCGTTCATTCCGCACAATCCCATGGAGCCCATGAACTTTTTTGCGGATGTGAAGGCCGACAGTGTTGAGCTGTATGGGCCCATTCAGCTGCCGGACAAAGCACGCAATACCATTGCTGAAAAATTCAAGATCCCCAAAGAAAAGATAAAGGTAGGCATGACCCGCATGGGCGGCGGTTTTGGGCGCAGGCTCATGACCGACTTTGTGGAGGAGGCGGTGGCAGTATCCCAACTGGCCAAAGCCCCGGTAAACGTGATCTGGAAAAGGGAAGATGATATGGGCGGCGGATTTTACCGGCCCATGGCTTTATACAAATACAAGGCCGCCACAGATAGTAACGGCAAGCTGATTGCCTGGCATCACCATTCTGTAGGTGTAACCGGTAATACGGCGCGGGAGGATAATTTCCCTGCCGGTGCAGTACCCAACCTGCAGGTAGATACGCACGAGTATAAATCGCCCGTAACCACAGGCCCCTGGCGCGCGCCCATTCATAACTATATTGCTTTTGCAGAAGAATCTTTCCTGGATGAAATAGCGCATGGCGTAGGTAAAGACCCGGTAGCATTTCGCCTGGAGCTGCTGGAGCAGGCCAAAGCGCAGCCGGTAGGCAAAATGGATTACAATCCCGACCGTTACGCAGCCGTGATCAAAAAAGTAGCGCAAATGGCTAACTGGGGCCAGCCCAAACCTGGCGTGTTCCAGGGAATAAGCGCGCACTTTTCGTTCCAGACGTATGTAGCGCAGGTGGCGGAAGTGAGTAACGTGAACGGGCAATGGAAGATCAACAAGATCTATTGCGCAGTGGATTGCGGCACCATCGTTAACAGGAGCGGGGCCGAAAACCAGGTAGAAGGCGCCATGATAGACGGTTTGGGACATGCCATGTTCGGTGAGCTGACCCTCACCAAAGGCAAACCGGACCAAACCAACTACGACCGTTACCGCCTGATACGCATGCGGGAGGCGCCGCCGGTGGAGATAGCTTTTATTGAAAATAATGAAAAGCCCACAGGTTTAGGCGAGCCGGCTTTACCGCCTGTAGCCGCAGCAATAGGCAATGCTATTTTTGCCGCTACGGGCCACCGGTTAAGATCACAGCCATTTATGAATAGCGAAGCGGTGTTCTCTGTGCAGAAGCAGCAGAGCGAAGTATAGATCATCACAAATAACTTAAAAGGCGAAAAGCGCAGGGGCATACAGCCAGCAAACTGTAATCCTTCACTTTTCGCCTTTACTTTTTATTAACTTTAGGGAAGGAAAAGATCAACAGATGAAAGAGCTCAAAGACATTGTAGCCGCGTTTGACAAAGCTCAACTGCAAGGACAACAAACCGCATTAGCCACCGTGGTGCTGGTAGAAGGCTCCGCCTACCGCCGTGCCGGTGCACGCATGTTAATTACAGAAGACGGTCAGCTGACCGGCGCTATCAGCGGGGGCTGCCTGGAAGGTGATGCCCTGCGCAAAGCCCAGCAGGTGATGTTCCGCCAGCAGGCCATGCTGGTAACCTATGACACTACCGACGAAGACGATGCCAAACTGGGCGTACAGCTGGGCTGCAATGGCATCATCCATATTTTAATAGAGCCTGTTGTGCCCACGGCGCCTAATCATCCTATTCAGTTATTAAAAGCCTGCCTGCAGCAGCGGCAAACCTCTGTGCTGGCTACTTTATTCTCCCTGGAAGATAAAAAAGCCACACAGCCCGGCACCGTTTTACTGCTTACACAGCACAGCATACAGAAAAATACATTTTTCAGTAATGTTGAATGGCCGGATAATACTTTGCTGCAGGATGCGCAGGAAGCGCTGCGTACCCAGCTGCATGTTACCAAACAATACACCTACACGCATATTTTCACTGCCTTTATACAAGTGGTGCAGCCTGCGCCGGCCCTGATCATTTTCGGAGCAGGTAACGACGCCATTCCGTTAACTGCGCTGGCAGCTGTGCTGGGCTGGGAAACCACGGTGATAGATGGCCGCCCTAATTATGCCAGCCTGCAGCGTTTTCCGAAAGCCGGTAAAGTGCTGGTTTCCAGGCCGGAACAGGCTTTATCGCAAGTAGTGATTGATGGCCGTACTGCCGTGGTGCTCATGACGCACAACTATAACTACGACCTGGCCATGCTGCGGCAGCTGCTGCCTTTGGAGCTGCCCTACATTGGTTCCCTGGGTCCTAAAAAGAAGCTGGACCGCATGCTGGAAGAGCTGCGCGCAGCCGGCGTAATCATTACCCCGGAACAGCTGCAGAAAGTGTATGGGCCCACCGGCCTGGATATTGGTGCAGAAGGTGCGGAAGAAATTGCGTTGTCGGTAATGGCGGAGATCAAAGCTGTGCTATCTGACCGCAGTGGCAGCCCGCTGCGCGATAAAAATACCCCTATTCATGCCCCGCACAACGGGGAACCTGCTGTACTGCATTAATCCATTTCACTATGACAGGCATCATCATCTTAGCCGCCGGCGCCTCCACACGTATGGGAGCACCTAAACAACAGCTCATTTACCAGGGCAAAACCCTGTTGCAGCACGCCATACAAACAGCCCTGAGCTCAGGCTGCACTCCCGTGATAGTGGTGCTGGGGGCGCACGCCATGATCATTTCCCCGGAAGTTCCCAAAGAGCTGGTGACCATGATAGAGAACACGGATTGGGAAGAGGGCATGAGCTCCTCCATCCGTACCGGCATATCGGCCTTGCAGGAAAAAGCGCCCCTGGCCACCGGCGTGATCTTAATGGTATGCGATCAGCCCCATGTGAGTGTTGAACATCTGCAGCAGCTCATGCAGCAAAAGCTGGACACCGGCAAAGGCATTGTTGCCAGCTATTATAAGAACACCATGGGCGTGCCGGTGCTGTTTGATAAGCTCTTCTTTCCCGAACTGCTGGCACTGAAAGGCCAGGAAGGCGCTAAAAAGCTGCTGCTGCAGTTTGAGCAGGAAGTGGCCGCGGTGCCGTTTCCATTGGGAGAGGTGGATGTGGATACGCGGGAGGATTATGAAAGGTTGTAAGCCCCACCAATTTATCCATACATCTGTACGATTTTCCATTCTTTCCACCCCGCCTTTCCGCTATTTTAGCAACCACGTTATGAACATGTAGCAGAAAGTATCAACCTTTTCCTCGCACCCAAAATCTGAAACAATATGCGTACTTCCACGAAACGCAACGGGATCGCCTTCCTGTTTGCGAAAGCCCTGCTTTTTACATTATTTGTCTGTTGTAGCCATTTAATCTCCTTTGCGCGTGAAGCGCCTGCCATTACTATTACCGGCCGTGTAACAGCGGCGGAGAACAACAACCCGCTGCCCGGTGTAACAGTAGCGCTGAAAGGTACCAGCACCGGTACGGTTACAGATAAGGACGGGCACTACAGGCTCACTGTTAGCAATGGCCAGGGCACCCTGGTTTTTTCTTTTGTGGGATATGTACGCAAGGAGGAGGAGATCGGCAACCGTACCACTATTAATATGGTGCTGGCGCTGGACCAAACCGCTATTGAAGAAGTGGTGGTGGTTGGGTACGGTACCCGCAAAAAGAGCGATGTAACGGGATCCTTATCTTCCGTGAGCGCCCAGCAACTAAAGCAGGTGCCGGTACAAAGTATATCGCAGGCCTTGCAGGGCAGGGCTGCCGGGGTAGATGTGGCGGCCAGCAGCTTTCGTCCGGGCGATAACCCGCAGATCCGTATTCGCGGTAACCGCTCGCTGAAAGCTACCAACTACCCGCTGGTGGTGCTGGATGGCATTCCGCTGCCGGACAGCTCCAGCATCAACGACTTTAACCCCTCCGACATTGCATCGGTAGAGATCCTGAAAGATGCATCTGCCACCGCCATCTACGGTTCCCGCGGCGCCAACGGCGTAATACTGGTGACCATGAAAAAAGGCAAGATCGGTGCAGCCTCTGTAACCTACGATGGGTATGTTGGCTTTTCAAAACCGCTCACCACCCTGGATATGATGGATGGAGGCGAGTTTGCAGAGCTGAGACGGGAAGCCTACCGCAACAACAGCGACCCGCTTGATTATACCACGCCCTTTCCCAATCCTAAACAGGACTTTAATTTATTTAAGGGAGATCTTAACATGTGGGAATCGGTAGCGCAGGGATATGAGTGGGCCGACAAGGCCAACCTTATTCCCAAATACCGCGCAGCCACCGCTGCAGAACAGCAGCAGTTTGCATTGTATGGTATGGGTTCCTTTGATTCCTTACCTATTTATAATGCAGGTAAAGTAAGAACCACGGATTGGGCGAAGATGGCGCTGCGCACCGGTCTGAAACAGGACCACCAGGTAAGCGTTTCCGGTGGATCGGAAAAGGTGCGGGTGGTAATGTCGCTGGGATATTACAATGAAAGCGGCATCCAGAAAACACAATCCTTTGAGCGCTACAATGTACGCCTGGGCGTGGATTACAATGTGAGCCGCATTATACGCGTAGGCGGATCCACAATGGCCAGCGTATCCACCCAGCAATTCGGTGCGCCGCTGTACTTTAATGCCATCGGACAGCTGCCCCTGGCAGTACCCTATGACAGCGCTGGCAATAAAATATACCAGCCGGGAGGCGATGCGCTGATCTTTAACCCGTTGTTCAATATCGATAATGTAATTGATGAACGCCGCACCACGCATGTGATGGGCAGCTATTACGGCGAGATACAGCTCACAAAGGACCTGCGTTTCCGCATGAACTTTGGTCCCGATTACCGGCAGTACCGCCGCGGGCAGTTCTACGGCTCACTAAGCACTAACCGTAACCGTGGTACATCGCAGGCCATTTACGACCAGCAGCAGCGGTTTTCGTATGTGCTGGAAAACCTGCTGTTCTACGATAAGCAAATTAATAAGCAGCACAGCCTGGGCCTTACGGTGCTGCAAAGTATCCAGCATGAAAGGTATGAGGCATCCGGGCTTACTGTGTCTAACCTGCCGTACGATAAGCAGCTGTTCTATAACCTGGGATCTACCAATAACAGCGGCCCGGACGCATTCAGCAGCGATTATTCGCAACGCAGGTTAATGTCGTACATGGGCCGTGTGAACTATACGTTGTTAGACCGTTACCTGCTTACGGTATCCGGCCGTTTTGACGGATCTTCCGTGCTGGCACCGGGTAACAAGTGGGACTTCTTTCCCTCCTTTGCGCTGGCCTGGAAAATGCAGGAAGAAAGTTTCCTGAAAGGCGCGTCCTTTTTAGATGAGCTGAAGCTGCGCGTGGGATATGGTAAAACAGGCAACTCTGCCATTAGCCCGTATACGGTGCAGGGCCGCCTTGCCAAAACCCGTTATGTATGGGGCGATAACCCTGCATGGGGTTACTTACCCAACCTGATACCTAACCCCGCCCTGAAATGGGAAGCCACTTACCAGGTGAACGGCGGTATTGATTTCTCATTTGCAAAAGGGCGTATAACCGGTACCGTAGATGTATACCAGGCCAATACCCGCGACCTGATCATGGACCGGCAGGTGCCCACAGTATCGGGCTTTGGTTTTATACAGGAGAACATCGGATCTACCCGCAACCGTGGCGTGGAAGTGAGCCTGGGAACCGTGAATATGGAAACTAACAACGGTTTCCGCTGGACCACCGACCTGGTATTTGCCAAGAACAAGGAAGAGATCACAGAGCTGTACGGCGCCAAAAACGATGATATTGCCAACCGCTGGTTCATAGGCCAGCCGGTAACCGTATTCTACGACTGGAAACCCATTGGCGTATGGCAAACCAGCGAAGCGGATGCCGCTGCAGCATACGGCCGCAAACCCGGTCAGGGCAAGATACTGGACCTGAACAATGATAAGGTGATCGACGCCCGCGACCGTATGGTGATCGGCAACAACGTACCTGATTGGTCGGGCAGTATTGTGAACACCTTTGCCTACAAAGGCGTGGAGTTCTCCTTTTTCTTTTATGCACGCATAGGGCAGATGATAGCCAGCGGGTATTACCGTCCCTCACTGGCAGGACGCTATACGGAAAGAAAGCTGGACTACTGGACGCCGGCCAACCCATCCAACGTATATCCCCGCCCGCGGCAGGACCAGGAACGGATCGATTACCCGGAATCTTACCTGTACCAGAAGGCCTCTTTTGTGAAGCTGCGTAATGTATCGCTGGCGTATAACCTGCCCAAGAGCATGATCTCGCGCCTGCACATCCAGAACCTGCGGGTATATGTTACGGCATTTAATCCCTGGCTGATCACAGACTTCAAAGGGCTGGACCCGGAATTTACCGCCAACTACCAGACCAACATAAATGATCAGCTGACAGATAATAATAACCTGAGTGATAAAAGCATAGTGATAGGCCTGCGCGTAGGTTTCTAACCCTCACCCATAAACTAAAATATGATGCAAAAGCGATTATATATACTGATAGCCATTCTGCTGCTGCCTTCCTGCAAAAAATTCCTGGATGAGGAAATGGTAACACAGATCTCTTATGATTATTATGATACCGAAACCGGGATAGAAGACCTGGTGGATGGCGCTTACAGCGAGCTCCGTTACCTGTTTAACGGGGAGCAGAGCTTTACCCTGTTCAACTATGGTGTGGATGAATACACCGAAGCATCTGACGGGCAGAATAAATATTTTGACGATTACACCGCCCAGCTGAATCCTACCTCCGCCGCATACATTCATGATATGTGGACGGCCTACTACCGCGCCATTAATGCCTGTAACATGGGCATAGAACGCATTCCAAAAATAGAGGGCACGCAGTTTTACACCAACGATACCAATAAGAACCTGCGCATTGCAGAGCTGCGTTTCCTGCGGGGCTTTTATTACTTTATGCTGGTGCAGCAGTTCGGCAGCGTGCCGCTTACGCTCACCGGCGATATTACGGTGCGCCTTGAGTTTGCACGGTCGCCCGTTGCAGACATTTACCAAACCATTATCAGCGACCTGCAGTTTGCTGCTGCAACACTGCCTGCCACCCAATCGCAATACGGGCGTATTACCAAAGGCGCTGCCAGGCATTACCTGGCCAAGGTATATTTAACCCGTGGCAGCGCTGTTACGGAACAGCGCGGGCAAAAGCCTTCAGATGTGGACAGCGCCGCTTACTGGGCTAACCTGGTGATCACAGACGGTCCTTATCAGCTGCTAGACAATTACGCCGATCTCTGGAACATCAACAACCAGGAGAACCGCGAGGTGATACTGGCTGCGCAGTTCAACAACAACGCCTTTATGCTGAACGGCTCCGGCAACCGCACGCACCTGTACTACCAGATGGTGTACGACCAAAAGCCCGGTATGCAGCGGGATATTCCCTACGGCCGTCCATTCCGCCGCCTGATGCCTACCAATTACACCCTGGATATTTTTGACCGGAAGAATGATTCCCGTTTTTATAAGAGCTTCCGCACCACCTACCTCTCCAACAACGCCGCCAATATTCCCAAATGGACAGTTGACAATGCACCTTCGCCCGCGCTGGTAGGGCAGCCTAAGTTCAAGCTGGGCGATACTGCCATATTGCTTACCCTGCACCAGAACATCCCGGATGCGGAGATCGCCAGGAAGCCTTACCTATGGATAACGCGTAACAAGTTCAATAAGCAGGATTTCCTGTCGCTGATCAAGCACATGGATCCTACACGCCTGGATATCTCCACCGAAACTGCCGGCCGTGACGGCGTGTATGCACGCCTGGGAGAAACTTACCTGATTGCTGCAGAAGCGTATGGCCGCAGCGGTAATTACGGCCGCGCGCTGGAATACATTAATGCGCTGCGCCGCCGTGCTGCCTACAAACAGGGCGAAGCAAAACCCATGCACTACTGGTTTACCGAAGGCGGTGCGCAGGGGGATGTAAGCAGCACTGAAAGCCTGGTGCAGGTAACGGAAGCTGCCTTTGATGCAAATGATCCGCATGAGCAGTACCCGCCATCCGCCAACTCGAAGGCTGCGCGTTTCATTCATTTTATGCTGAATGAAAGAACGCGGGAGCTGCTAGGCGAGTTCCAGCGCTGGATGGACCTGGCGCGTACAGAAACGTCTGTTGAAAGAATAAAGCTCTTTAACCCTGCTGCCGGCAACATGAAACCATTTCACAAGCTACGTCCCATTCCGCAGCAGCACATTGACCGCCTGTTTAAAGATGGCGTACCGCTTACTGCCGATGAACGTGCAGCAGAGCAGAACCCCGGGTACTAATACACATTTTCATAGAACAGAGAAAGCCGGTTCCATTTTAATGGGCCGGTTTTTTTGTGGATTGTATGGATCGTTTACTGCCTTCATCTTTGATGCACATTGTTTTTATTGACCATTACTGGTTCATCTCTTGCAGGTCCGGCTACGAACTGCGCCCGCCTGATTTGAATTACTATGGGGCGTTTGGGGGCATTTAGGGAGATGGTTTTTTTATTGGGCTTCATCAATCCGGTGGCGCCGGGCAAGGTTCTCCGTTTGGACCTGCTGCGGATTGAACGCAGTGAAGTATGGGAGTTCATCTCTTGCAGGTCCAACTCCGAACTGCGCCCGCCTGTTTTGAATGACTATGGGCCGTTTGGGAGCATTTAGGGGATGGTTGTTTGATGGGGCTTCATCAAGCCGGTGGCGCCGGGCAAGGTTCTCCGTTTGGACCTGCTGCGGATTGAACGCAGTGAAGTATGGATAGCTCAAGTAAGCATGGGCTTCATTGAATTGCTGGAAGATTGTAATACTCAAAGCCATTTTTATTACCAATCCCATAGCACCGGGCATTTGGGCGCAGTGATTACGTAGTGAAATAATGATGGCCCGAAGTTCAGTACATCGCATTTATCTCTGCTGTTTAAGAGATGTAGGACCTTATTGAGGTTCCGAAAATTATAGTAGTGGGTATTACCATCACCATGCAAAGGCTGGGCGTATCAGATTAACAGATAGCTTTGAATCCGCTGATGTGCGAATATGCTAACGTTCAAACGTCCTAATGCCCTATTGCCTGGTTTGTTACTGGTTTCCGACACTAGCCCCATTTTGCATCCTCCCATACTTGTACTTCACGCTCCGCGCTTTCTTGCAGGTTCCGGCTAAAGAACCTTGCCCGGCGCCACCGGCTTGATGCTGCCCCATCACCAAACTAAACCCTAAGTGCCACTCAACGCCCCATAGTAATTCAAATCAGGCGGGCGCAGTTCGTAGCCGGACCTGCAAGAAAGCAACAAAGGCAATACCTACGAGAAAGCAAAGGCGCAACCTGCAAGAAAGCAGCAACAAAGGCAATACCTGCAAGAAAAAGGCAACAACCCGCAAGAAAACAGCAAACAAAATTTGCATGTACTCGATAATAAAGCAAACAACGGCCTCCCGATCAGCAAGCCGCAAACCGCCAAATGCAAAAGCCGGCCACTCGCGTAGCCGGCTCTTTACAAGGAATGTCAGGACCTTATTGCTTAGATAACTTTTTCGTAGTCACTTTACCGTTATGGATCACCTTCAGCATATACGTACCTGCCGGTATATTACCCGTGGTCAGTATTTTGTTATACTGGCCGGGCTGCAGGCGTTCGCTTAGCTGCGGAGCCACTAACTTGCCGGACATATCATATATCCCCAACGTAGTATAGCTCGCTTCCTTTAACGTAAACGCGACACTTATATTGCCCCGGAACGGGTTGGGATAAGCTTTTATTTCCAGTGCTTGTGTTGTGGAAGCCTTGGCATTAGTGCTAAAGGTAGCAGGAGTAGCCGCAATGCTAACAGCAGTTTTGATCCTCACCTCGGTATAGCTGTTCCAGGTATTGACAGAATTGCCATGGCCTACAATTCGTACATACTTGCCCGTTTTAGCTGCAAAGGTAAAGCTTTGCAGAGCGGTGGTAGTACCGCTGCTATGCAGGTTGGTGGCCGCATTGGTCCAGTTAATGCCGTCGCTGCCTACCAGTACGTCAAAGGTAGCAGTGCGAGTGTTGCCCTGGTAAAAGGCAATATCCACGCCTGTTACAGAAGCCGTGTTGTTCAGGCAGAACTGGATCCACTGCGGGTTACCATCGGCAGACCAGCGCGTGTTAAGATCATTATCCTGTACATTGGCAGGAACATTACCATCGTTAGTGCTGGCGCTAACCGGTACACAGGCAGGCGTACCACCCGGGAAATCATCTGCAGGGTTTAGCATACGCTCGCGGATCCAGCTGCCGGCAGGTTTCAGGCGGGCAGTGGTCCAGGGGCCGTTGGAGCAGGTACCGGTGGTCCATACGGCGCCGGTACGGAAATCATCGGAGAAGTTCCAGTTGGTCCAGCTGATCTTTTTGTTGCGCAGCAGGTCAATGTAACGCTGCGACATGGTAAAATCATTCGGGCCATCGCCGGTATACTCCTGGGTGCCGAACTCCGTTACAAATACCGGCAGGCGGTCAGAGCCCCAGTTGAGCTCATTGTAGTATTCATCCCTGTGAGAGGCTGCATAAAAGTGAAAGGTGTACATGATGTTGGGGAAGTTCACAGGATTGTTCACAATATCCTGTGCGCTGCGCCCGTCAGATATACCAAAGGACGACCAGCCATGCGTACCGATCAGGATCACCGCATCGTTATCAATGGCGCGGATCACGGGAATGATCTGGTCTGCATAGGATTTAATGGTGTTCCAGCTAACGCCGTTGGGCTCATTACAGATGTCGTAAATAATGTTGTTCTTGTTCTTATGCTGGTTAGCGATAGCGGTGAAGAACGTTTTGGCGCGGGCCAGGTTGTAGTTGGGATCTCCGGGATCCAGCTGATGCCAGTCAACCAGGGCGTACATGCCGCGCTCAGTAGCTTCTTCTATCAGGGTGTTCACCTGGGCGGTGTAACCGGAAGGGTTGGTTTCATAACCGCCTTCCTGAACGTACAGGGATATACGAAGTATATCCGCACCCCAGTCGTTAGCCAAGGCATTCAGGGAAGCTTCTGTTAAGCAGCTTCCCCAGCCGTACCATTGAATGCCGTGGGTGCTCATGCCCCGTAGCTGAATAGGGTTGCCAAACTGGTTACATAATTTAGTGCCGATCACTTGCAGTTGTCCGTTCTTGGCTACAGGTGTTTGGGCAAACGTGGCGCGCGTGGTAATACCCAGCGCAAGGCTTAGCAGCCAGCAAAGTGTGTTGATTTGTCGCATATAGTTGATGTTTAAAAAGAAGAAAAGGCGGGTTCGCGGGATAAAAGTTACACTGCGCAGCAAGGTACGCTACCGGGCTGCAGTGGCAGTACAGCGCAGTGTAACGGTAATAACAGGCATAGGGATGATGCCCTCCGCAGCCGGAAGGGGTAGGTTTTCATAGGATAATTGCAAAATGCATTAAACAGCTTGCTAAGTACAGAATGTTAATACGGGAATGTTATGTACGCATACAGCAATAACATACGTGTATGGCAACACGTTGCAAATGGTTCTTCATACAAAACGGTTTACGCCTGTTTAAAATATGGTTATACTACACTAATATATTCTTTATGGATACTAGTTTTAGCTAAATAATAAATGGTTATGGATTTTTGTACGAATGGTAAAGGTTTTTCTATGGTTTGTGCATTCGGCTTTGCTTGATTCTGTCTGTTATGCTACCAGTTCAGTACGCCACGAAAGTATGCAATCGTTTGTACTTATGCAACATTTTTAACAGGAATTTTTTAGCAAAATCCATTTTGCAATTGTCCATTTTAGTTAATAAAAACTATTAAATAGGTTTGAAACGTTTGCTGGCAAAGGGTTTGGTCTCTGTCGGACGGAAGATGCTCAGGGAAGGGAAATTTAGCAAAATGTGTTTGCGCAATATGCATATCAACGGCAATGTATGTACGATGATGCCCTGCCGGATTAAATATTAAGAGCGTAATAGCTAAACACTAAAAGCTAAACGCAGCTATTTACAGCGTGTTATATACACTACAACAACTTATCCCGCTGCTGCGCGCGGATCATTTCAGAATAACTTTGCTTCCTGGAAAGCGCCACTACTGTTTGGGCTATACGTTTTTCTTTGGTAGGCGCTGTTTTTGCGCTTTCGATCCACTTCATGAAATAGTTGCGGTTCGACATGCTAAGGCCGTTAAAATAAGCCAGCGCATCCGGATCATCCGCCAAACATTCCATCAGCTCAGGGCAGGTAACCGGAGTGGGGTTCTTATCTTCCGTAAGCTGCAGCTGCAGCATAGCGCCTTTACGCTTGCCGGTGCCCTTGCGCATATCCGCATTAATAGGCAATATAAAGCTGCCCCCGCCCATAGGCATTACAGCAACGGCCTTTATCGGGAAGTTATCCAGCTTGCCCTTTACCCGGAAGGTTTTCTTATTGTCCGGTTTTAGCTCCTGTGCAATATCGGCCGGGATCTCCACGTAGCTCCAGCCCGTCTTATCGCCGTTTTGACCGAAGCTGAGTATAGTGGCGGTGAACTTGATCATAATAGCGCTAAATTACAAATTATCAGTGTCCGGGAATGAACAATGTACATTAAAAGCGGACAGCTGCATAACCGGCTAAAATATTAACTTACACATTATCAAAGTAGTAGTAAGTGGCATTTTTTATGTAGCGCTAAACCCATACTTATGTTCACAGACTATTTAAAGGCAGCCCTCCGCAATCATAGAAGGAACAGGTTATATACCGCGATCAATGTTATTGGTCTGGCTATTGGCATCACGGCCGTATTGCTGGCCATCCTGTATATCAAAGATGAGAACAGCTTTGATGCTTTTCACACGCATCATAAAGACCTTTACCGCATTACCACCACCATCACCCAGGATAATAACACGCAAACCACCGGAGGCACCGGCCAGGTGCACGGGCCGGCCTTTAAGGCGCAGGTACCGGAGGTGCAGGACTTTGTAAGGGTAATGGGAGGCGACATATACGGGGATGTTACAGCAAATAACAAAGTGCTGCAGCAACAGCTGTTATTTGTGGATGAGCATTTTTTTAACCTGTTCTCGTTCCAGCTGTTAAAGGGCGATCCGCAAACAGCCCTGCAGGATATAGGCGGCGCCGTTATTACGGAAAGCACCGCGTTAAAATATTTTAACCGTATTGATGTGGTAGGGCAGCTGCTAAGCATGAACGCAGACCCATCTGCCCGGAAATTAGGAAAACCCCTGGTGGTAACTGCCGTGGTAAAAGACCCGCCCCGTAATTCCTCCATCCGGTTTGATGTGCTGCTGCCTTTTCGTTTTATGCAGCTTTCATTTGAAGATACAGACTGGCGCAACCTTTACCTGAGCACCTTTGTGCTGCTACAGCCGGGAGCTGATCTTAGTGCCGTATCCCGGAAGCTTAACAATACCCGGAAAGATGCAAGCCTTCGTTTTGGCCTACAAAATATAACGGACATGCACCTGCATCCTTTATATGTTGGGGCAGATGCTGATAGCAAAGAAGGCGGCATTATTAATGGAAGCAAGCCCATATTTTCCTGGCTGTTCCTGGGCATAGCCATCTTTATTTTACTGATGGCCGGTATTAATTTCATTAACATCAGCTTAGCCGGCTCGCTCAAAAGAATAAAGGAAGTGGGCATCCGGAAAATAAATGGCAGCAGTAATGTGCAGATGATGCTGCAATTCCTGCTGGAATCAGCCGTATTATGCCTTGCGGCCTTTTTGCTGGCATTGTTATTAACCTGGGGCGCGTTGCCCACCTTTAACCAGCTAACAGGCAAAGATCTGATCCTGGCCCAGGTGCTGGACATTTCCCTGCTGGGTTATTGTATTGTGGTATTGGCGGGGATCGTTTTACTCACCGGCGTTTATCCATCCTATGTACTATCCGGCTTAAAACCGGTACAGGCATTGGCAGGTAAGCAAAAACTGCTGGGCCGCAATATGCTGGGCCGTATGCTGATCGTTTTACAGTTCTCCCTGGCCATTTTCCTGCTGCTTTTTACGCTGTTGTTTTACCGCCAGATGAATTATGTGCGCACAAAAGACCTGGGTTATAATCCGCAACAGATAATACGCGCCTACATTGGCGGAGAGCCCGATCTGCCCAAGGTAAAAGCCTTATTAAAAAATGAGCTGTTAAAGCAGCCTGCTGTAAAAATGGTGTCTTTCGGGGGCACCCGCAGCGGTACCAGCCAGGTGAAAGTAAATGGCAGCAGCACAGCAGCTGCGCACATGGTAATAGATGAGGATTATTTGCCGGCCATGGGCATTACACTTAGCGCCGGGCGCAATTTCTCCACAGCCTATGCTACAGATAAAACAGGGGGCGCCATTGTAAACGAAGCCTTTGTAAAGGCCGCAGGTCTTACGGATCCTATAGGCAAGCAGATACATACAGATGAATATTTTGACAAGGATGTAAAAACCATCGTAGGTGTAGTAAAGGACTTTCATACCGGTTCTTTGCGGGAGCATATTCAGCCAACTGTAATGATCATGAGCAGCTGGTTTGGCAGAACCATCTGGTTAAAGTTAGCCCCAACAGGCCAGCAGCATGCCCTGGCTGCTTTTGAAGCCGCCTATAAGAAAGCTTTACCGGATGCTGTATTCAGCTACAGTTACCTGGATCAGCTGAACATGCAGGAATATGCGCAGGAGCTGCGGTGGAAAAAGATCATCAATATTGCAACCGTACTTTCCATACTTATTTGCTGCGCAGGATTGTTTGGCCTGGCGCATATAGCCACACACCAGCGTATTAAGGAAATAGGCATCCGCAGGGTATTGGGGGCAGATGTGATGAGCATTGTTACATTGTTCTCAAAAAACTTCCTGCAGCTGGTGGGGATCGCTTTTATCATTGCATCGCCTGTTGCATGGGGCGCCATGAACAGCTGGTTACAGCACTTCGCTTACCGGGTGCCGCTGAATGGGTGGATCTTCCTGGCAGCGGGCGCTTTCGCTTTGCTTATTGCATTAGGCACTATTACCTTACAGGTGTGCAGGGCAGTAGTGCTGGCGCCTGTGCGTAATTTAAGCGCAGACTAACGATGTCCTAAAACTTCGCTTTCTTGTCCTTTCCTGCAACGGCATCCCGGCCTACCTTTGCCTGCATAAACTCCCCATCATGGAAAATGTATTACAGGGCCGCCCGGCCTTATTGCTGATAGATCTTCAGCAGGGTTTTGAAGAAAAGGAATATTATGGCGGTGAACGTAATAACCCGCAGGCAGAACAGAACGCTCAAAAGCTGCTGGCATATTGGCGCGCTAATGAGCTGCCCCTGTTCCATATCCAGTACAGCTCCGTAAGCCCGAAGTCGCCTTTGTTCCCGGAAAAAGCCGGGTATGCATTTATGAAAGAAGTGCAGCCTTTGCCCGGAGAGCCTGTGCTGGTAAGAAGTGTGAACAGCGCTTTTATTAATACCGATCTGCAGGCGCAGCTGGATGCGCAGGGCATTAACACGGTTGTTGTGATCGGGTTATCAACAGAACACTGCGTATCTACCACCACCCGTATGGCCGGTAATTTAGGCTATCATACATACGTGATCTCGGATGCTACTGCAGCATTCAATAAAACCGGCGTGAATGGTGAACGTTTTGATGCAGAGCTGGTGCACCAGGTAACCCTGGCTACCCTGCAGGATGAATTTGCCACCGTGCTTACAACGCAGCAACTGCTGCAACAGCTACGTGTGCCGGTTGCCGGTAATTAACCAGGCGCCTTACCTCTTTTACCCATTTTATTTTTTGGCTCCAGGAATCCATATCACACACCAGGGCGTTACGGCTCAGGGCAGCCAGTTCCGCCATGCTGGTTACCCCCCGGGTGTTGGCTTTCAATTGTTCCAGCGCTATACAGCCCATGCCGTGCAGGGCGTGTATGGTAGTGCTGTAAAATACTTTGGCAAAGCGCTCAAAGGGCAGCTGTTCCAGGTGATGATTGAACAGCGCCACACCGGTCATAAAGTGCTGCTGCAATTGATCATAGTTGCGGTACAGGTTGGGAAGGGTATGAATACCGCTGCGCACATCCCTGTACACATCAAAAGCATCGTTGGTTAATTGCAGCAGCCCGGCCATGGGGTACAGCATATCCTGTATGGCTGTGGCAGGGTAGTGGTCTAATATGGAGTAGTAAAGTAAAATAGAGCAGTAGCTTTTTTTATAGGTGATCTCGTAAAGCGCTGCTTCATCAACTTCCGGCGATAGCTGTTTAAGCGATGCCTGCTGCCATACAAATACCTGGTGCAGGTGCTCCATTACCCTTTTACGGTCAGGCGCTAAGGATAGCAATTCAATGTACGCGGTTTGCACCACATGCTCCTCAAAGCTTTGTGGTACATGCTTTTCGGGATGCCAGGTAAAAGCTTCCAGCTGTTCGTAGCTCATGACCTGATCATCAAACAGATCATCATACAAAGGTCCCAGAATGCTGAATAATAAAATGCGCTGCTGTTCATTTGCTGTGAGCTGCCGCCCGCTTAGCTGGTACAGGCTGTTGCAGATAACGTGCAGCCCCAGCTGCCAGTATTTATGGATGCGCTGAATGGTTTTTTCAGAAAAAATTGCTGGCTGACCAGCGCTCAATTGCGCCAGTAAAGGTGGCAGGTGCTGGTGGAAGTAACGTTCCTGCTTTTTCAGCCGCCATTGTAAGGTGCATAGGCAACGGATAGTCTGGAACAGACTTACATTCGGTTGTGGCATTCTTAGGATAAAAAAATTGACGGTTGTAGGTTTTTCGCGGCTAAGTTAGCAGTTTTTAATAAATAGCAAAGCTTTATCCCTTACTTCAGCGCTTCAATGGCCGATGCGGTTTTATATAAAGGCTTGCCTAACAGGCGGCTGCCATCTTCCGTAATTAAAAAATCTTCCTCTATACGTATGCCCCCAAAGTTGCGGAAGGCCTGTACTTTATCGTAATTAATAAAATCCGTATGTTTTTTGGCAGCCTGCCAGGCGTCCATCAGTTCAGGAATAAAATATAATCCGGGTTCTATTGTCAGCACAAAACCCTTTTCCAGGGCGCGTCCCAGGCGTAGTGATTTAAGGCCGAACTCCGTGCTTTTTACCAGTGTATCCGTATAGCCTACATAGTTTTCGCCCAGGTCTTCCATATCATGTACATCAAGCCCCATCATATGTCCTAAGCCGCATTGGAAGAACAGGGTATGCGCTCCCTGCGCTACGGCTTCCTTTACATCGCCTTTCATAAGTCCCAGGTCGCGCAGGCCTTCTGCAAGCTTTTCGCAAGCCAGCAAATGCACATCCCTGAACAGTATGCCGGGGCGTAGGGCGTCTATGGCTGCCTGTTGTGCGGCAGCAACAATATCATACACAGATCTTTGTACAGGAGTAAAGCTGCCATTCACGGGAAAGGTGCGGGTAAGATCGCCGGCATAATGCAGGGGTGTTTCTGCACCGCAATCGCACAGCACCATTTGTCCGTCCTTTAATACGGTATCCTGGTAGTGGTTATGTAAGATCTGCCCGTTCACCGTTAAAATAATAGGGAAGGAGAGGTTACCACCGGAGCTTACGGCCACGCCATGTACCCGGCCTGCCAGCTGCGCTTCCGTTAAACCTGCCTGCGCGCTGCGGATGGCTTCCAGCTGCATATCTACTGTAATGCCAATGGCTTTTTCTATTTCTGCTATCTCTTCCGGC
>Ga0207426_1001100_pt1 | contig 24883 bp, 21 predicted proteins | sample AraplaMF_Cvi_mMS_FD_184265 | JGI IMG/M metagenome (GOLD analysis project Ga0207426, IMG submission 184265) | Arabidopsis root microbial communities from the University of North Carolina, USA - plate scrape MF_Cvi_mMS (SPAdes) (version 2) | ecosystem: Host-associated > Plants > Roots > Endosphere... | reverse complement strand
TGGAATCACCAAGCCCCGTTATGAGGGCAAATCACGTCGCATATCGGGCGCCGAGCCGACCCGGAAAGCGAAGTCGGCGGACCTGTGCGCACAAGATCCCGGAAACCGCACGCAAGGTCACAGCCCCACCGCTCCCGCTGTTCGCACATAAGACCGCATTTGCGAAGTTTGTACAGCGAGCAATTCAGGCCGGACCCTGGCAAACCCTCGCTTGCGGGCGACGGACTCCGACCAGACGATCGGACAACTTCGCATGCCGTTCGGCTCTCTGCCGGCCGACCGGCTTGCCTGTCGTCGAGGAGGTCCTGTGAACGCCCAGACGAGTCTCAGCCCCGATGCCGCACGGCAACTCGCGACCACTACCAAAACCAGCCCGCAGATGCGCGGCATCACGCCCCGCTATCTGCTCCGCGCCCTGCCCTGGGTGGATGTCGAATCGGGTGTCTTCCGCGTCAACCGCCGCCGCACCTACGTCCTCGGCGACGACCGCATCAGCATCCACACCGACAGTGGCTCGCCCCGCGTCATCCCGGGCGACCTCCGCGAACTGCCCTACCTCCGGGACGCCGACGACGCGCTGCTCGCCGAACTGGCCGACTCCTTCACGGAGGTCACCTTCGAAGCCGGAGACATGCTCGCCCAGGACGGCGAGGCGCACGACCAGCTGTGGGTGATCGCCCAGGGCCGCGCCGAGAAGCGGGTCAGCGGCCGCTACGGGGAGGACGCCGTCCTCGAAGTCATCGGTGACGGCCAGTTCTTCGATCTCGACGCCTGGACCCGCTCCGAGCCCATGCCGTACCGCGTCAAGGCGCTCACCCCCGGTGTGGCGCTGTGCGTCGAGCGCAGCGTGCTCGCCGGGCTGTGCGACCGCGACGCGACCGTACGGGGAGCGATGGATGCCTACCTCGCGGCGGACGGCGTCCTGCCGGGCGCCGAGGTGCCCGTCGACCTCAGCGCCGGGCATGTCGGCGAACCCGAACTCCCCATGACCTTCGTCGACTACGAGGACACGCCCCGCGAGTACCACATGACCCTCGCGCAGACCGTGCTGCGCGTCCACACCCGGGTCTCCGACCTCTACAACGGGCCCATCGACCAGACCCGCGCCCAGTCCAACCTCACCGTGCACGCCCTGCGCGAGCGGCAGGAGGCCTCGCTGCTCAACCACCCCGAGTTCGGGCTCTTCAACAATGTGGCCCCGGGCCAGCGGGTGCAGGCGCGCACCGGTTCCCCCACCCCCGACGACCTGGACGAGCTGCTGACCAGGGTCTGGAAGCAGCCCGGCTACTTCCTCGCGCACCCCAGGGCCATCGCCGCATTCGGCCGGGAGTGTACGCGCCGGGGTGTGCCCCCGGTCATCGACAACCGGTTCGGCAGCCCGTTGCTGACCTGGCGCGGTGTCCCGCTGCTCCCCTCCGACAAGGTGCGGTTCTCCGGCAGCGCGGGCGTCGGCACCACCGAGATCCTGCTGATGCGCACCGGCGAGGCCGAGCAGGGCGTGGTGGGTCTGCGCCCCGCGAAGGTCGAGGACGAGGTGGAACCCGGCCTGTCGATGCGGAACATGGGTGTCGACCAGAAGGGCGTCACCTCGTATCTGATGACCGCGTACTTCAACACCGCGGTGCTGGTGGAGGATGCGCTCGCCGTGCTCCAGAACGTCGAGGTCTCCAACTTCCATGACTACTCCTGACGTTTCCGGGAGCCGGTGGCCGCACACGGCTCCGACCGCGGACCCGCTCGCCCGCGGCGCGGCGCACCTCGATCCGGCGACGATGCTGACCGCGGCGCTGTCCATGAGCACGGCCACGCACGCGCCCACGGATGCCCCCGCGGACCCGGTCGCCGCCGATCCGACCGGACAGGCCGCCCCTGCCGCGCAAGGCGCCCAGGACGGCCAGGCCGGCTCCCCGCCCCTCCAACCCACCGCCCGGCCCGGACAGCCCACCGGTCTCCCCGGCCAACCCGTCGCCTTCTCCCCCGAGATGGCGCGCCGGGACTTCCCGATCCTGCACCGGACCGTGAACGGGCACCCCCTGGTCTGGCTGGACAACGGGGCCACCACACAGAAGCCCCGCCAGGTGATCGAGACCCTGGCCGCCTTCTACGGATCCGCCAACTCCAACATCCACCGTGGTGCGCACACCATGGCCAGGGAAGCCACCGAGGCCTATGAGGCGGGCCGGGCGGCGGTCGCCCGGTTCCTGGGCGCGCCGTCACCCGACGACATCGTCTTCGTACGCGGCACCACCGAGGCGATCAACCTCGTCGCCCAGAGCTGGGGGCGCGCCAACCTCGGTCCCGGGGACGACATCCTGGTGCCCGTACTGGAGCACCACTCGAACATCGTCCCCTGGCAGTTGGTCGCCAAGGAGACCCGGGCCCGGGTGGTACCCGTACCGCTGCGGCCGGACGGCCAGATCGATCTCGATGCGTACGCCGATCTGCTCTCGATGCGCACCCAGCTCGTCGCGGTCAGCCAGGCGTCGAATGTGCTCGGCACCGTCCCGCCGGTGCGCGAGATGACCGCGCTCGCCCACCGCTACGGCGCCAAGGTGCTGGTGGACGGCGCCCAGGCGGTGGCACACTTCCCCGTCGATGTGCAGGACCTGGACGCCGACTTCTACGTGTTCTCCGGCCACAAGCTGTTCGCGCCCACGGGCATCGGCGCCCTGTACGCGAAGCCGGATGTCCTGCGGGGCATGGCGCCGTGGCAGGGCGGCGGCAACATGATCGAGTCGGTCGGCTTCACCCGTACCACCTACGCACCCGTCCCTCACCTGCTGGAGGCCGGCACCGGACACATCTCCGGCGTGGTCGGTCTGCTGTCCGCGCTGAACTGGCTGACGTCCTTCGACCGGGAGGCCATCGCCGCCTATGAGACCTCGCTGATGGCGTACGCCCAGCAAGCCCTGGCCACGGTGCCCGGTCTTGAGCTGCTGGGCTCCGCGCCCGACCGGATCGCCGTACTGACCTTCACCCTCGCCGGCCACGACCCAACCGCCATCGCCGACTGGCTGGACCGCGACGGCATCGCCATCCGCGCCGGCCACCACTGCGCCCAACCGGCACTGGCCCACTACGGCCTGGAGAGCGCGGCGCGCGCCTCACTCGCGCTCTACAACACGCCCGAGGAGGTGGACAAGCTGGTGGCGTCGCTGCACCGGCTGCAGCAGACCGGCTGACCCTGCTCTGCGCTGTGTTCGGGTTGCCGACCGCGGATTCCGGTCGGCAACCCGGCACCGGGAATCGACCCTGTGGACAACGCGCCGGTGGCCTCGTCCGCGGGCCATACTGAGCACCCTGGCAGCAATGAGGGGGAGCACGGCCATGACGTTGTCGCAAGGAGAGGCCCGGCCGCCGCGCCGGGTCGATGATGTGTCGTCCGCCCGCTGGGTCGAAGACGGCGTCGGCGGGTTCGACAGCGGGGTGCACGCCCTGCTGCCGTCGGGGTTCGAGACGTACGTCCGGCTGCTGCATCCCAGCGAGCCGGCCGACGGCCGCTTCGAGCGGTGGGCGGAGGTCGCCCAGCGGTCCGGTCGCCGTCTGCGCCCTCTGGCGCGCTTCGCGGAGGTGGCCGGTCCGGGGGACGAACCGCCGTGGCAAGGGTCGCTGCCCGAACACGTACTGGCGGCCCTGTGCGCGGTGCTGGCGACCGAGACCGGTACCCCGCAGCAGTGCCTCTTCGGGCTCTGGGAAGGGTGGGGCTGGCTCCATGACGAGGGGCCGAGGGTGCGGCTGAGCGGACGCGCCTATGCGTTGTACGAGGGGCCGATCGACGCGGCGACGGCGTTGGGGGACCGCAGTGCGGGGGTCTTCTTCCCGCAGGCGCCGAATCTGTGGTGGCCGCTGGACCGGGCCTGGTGTGTCGCCACGGACGTGGACCTCGACTCCACGTACCTCGGCGGGTCCGCCCGCCTGGCGGAGAAATTGGCGGGCGACCCCCGCTTCGAGGTGTTTCCGGTGGCGCTCCACGACCGGATCGGCTGAGCCGCCCGTGGAGCGCCCGCCGCCGAGGAGTCAGCGGCTTCGCGGGAGATCCGTCAGCGCTTCTTGCAGGCGTTGATGCGGACCGTGGCGCTGGTGTGCTTCACCTGCTTGGTGTGCGGGGTGTAGCCGGGCGGGAAGGTGACCACGCCGGTGGAGTACCCCGTGTAGTTCTGCCGCTTCACACAGCGGCGCGCGGCGTTCTGGCTCACCTTGTTCTTGCCGAGGTTGACCCTGTTGCCGCTCTGCTTGTACAGCCTGCCGTTCTTGTACAGGGCGACGCGGATGGCGAGTTGGGCCACCCGCTTGGAGCACTTGATGTCGGCGGTGACGTTCACCATGTGCCGGTTGTCGGCGTGGGCGTGGTGGGAGTAGTGCGGGAGATGAGTAGTGATCTTGCAGGTGATCACGTCACCGCTACGGGCATCCACCGTCTTCACGGTGGCGGCGCCGACCGCGGTGTCGGGTCCCCCGTCGACGGGCGCCGAAGCACCCGCGGTCCCCGCTCCCATGGTCAGGGCCAGCGCTCCGGTCAACGCTCCCGCTAGCAGCGTCCGCTGTACGGTCTTCATTGGATTTCCCCCTGTTTGACGCCCGTCGGGGCGCACTACTGATGGCGCCCCACCTCTCAGCTCAAGGAGGTGAGGCGTGCTGGTGACAGCATTCCGTATCAGCGCGGCGGACGTGGGGGTATTTCACACATGCCCCCACAGGCCTCCATCTTGGGGTCGCATTCTCCCGAACGCGGCATATCGCGGCCCGCGGCCCCTGACTGCGGGGGTCCGGGCCGGCAGGGAGATCACCGGCGGCCCGACGTGCCGTGCTCTCGCCACTCCCGGGCCAGGACCGACCAGACCTCCATGTCGTGGCGCACGCCCCGGTACGGGAAGCTCTCCCGCAGCACTCCCTCCCGCACCATGCCGAGCCGCTCGGCGACCTTGATGCTCGCCGTGTTGGCCGAGGACGCGATCCACTCCACCCGGTGCATCCCGCGCTCCTCGACCGCCCAGTCGATGAGCACCCGGATCGCGCGCGTGATCAGCCCGTGCCCGACGGCCGCCTCCTCCAGCCAGCAGCCGACCTCGCAATTGCCGGACTCGGCGTCGAACGTCTTGAACAGGACACCGCCGACGAGCACGCCGTCCAGCCAGATGCCATAGAGCCGACCGCTGTCGGCAGCCGCCTTGTCCGCGTAGGACCGCAGGAGCGCCGTGGCGGACGCGAGGTCGGTGACGCGGTCCGGCAGCCCGATGTACCGGCCGATGTACTCGCGGCCCCGGTCCATGTGCGCGAGGTACTGCGCGGCGTGCCATGGCTCCAGCGGCCGCAGCTCCGCACCGTCGTCACCCAGCGAAATCGCGAACATCGCGTTCTCCCCCGCCTTCACTCTTCCGTCGTCCTGCTTGCTGCGGGCTCGCGTACGACACGAGCCCGCTCCGCGGCCGCCCGTGCGCCGCACCCCGCATCGTCGCACGTCGACGGGCCCCGGCGCCCGCCCCTCCCCCGTTGCCGCCGGGCGGCGAGGAACCGGGGGCTCATCGGCTCTCCGTCCCGTCAGCGGCTCGGGTCGTACGCCTGCGGTCACGGTCGGCGAGGGCTGACGGGAGCGGGGACGGCCGCCCGGGGGCGGCTGAGGGGCGAGAGGGGCTGATGAGGGGCTGATGAGGGGCTGATGAGGGGCAGCGTGGCCGGTCGAGGGAACGGCCCCCCGTGCCGTCGAGGGCCGATCGGGTCGGATTCGACGGCTTCGGCCCGATGATTTCCCGTCGGGGCGGAAGTCTTACTCCGGACCGCACCCTACGGAAGGTGGAACGATGACCGGCCTGCAGCACATCCTGGAGACGTACATCAGCGACGGGCCGGTGCCCGGCGCGGTGACCCTGGTGGCTCGCGGCGACCAGGTCGAGGTGGAGGCCGTCGGTTCCTCCGACGCCGACGGCGGCCCCCCGATGGCCAGGGATTCGATCTTCCGTATCGCTTCGCTCACCAAGCCCGTCGTCGCCGCGGCGGTGATGATGCTGGTCGAGGAGGGCCGGATCGCGCTGGACGACCCGGTCGCGAAGTGGCTGCCGGAGCTGGCCTCGCCGACCGTCGTCCGTACGCCGGACGGTCCGGTCGACGAGGTGCTGCCGGCCGCCAGACCGATCACCGTCTTCGACCTGCTCACCTCCCGCGCCGGATACGGCTTCCCCTCGGACTTCTCGCTGCCGGCGGTCGGCCTGCTGTTCAGCGAGCTGAAGCAGGGACCGCCGCAGCCGCAGCTCGTCCCGGCACCGGAAGCATGGATGGCGGCGTTGTCCCGCATTCCGCTGCTGCACCAGCCGGGCGAGGGCTGGCTGTACAACACCTCCTCGGACATCCAAGGGGTGCTGATCGCCAGGGCCTCCGGCCGTCCGCTGCCCGAGTTCCTGGCCGAGCGGCTGTTCGAGCCGCTGGGCATGGCCGACACCGGATTCGAGGTACCGGCGGGCAAGCTCGACCGGTTCACCGGTTACTACCGGCTCGGCCCCACGGGCGAACGCGAGCTGGTCGACGCACCCGACGGCCAGTGGAGCAGCCGGCCGGCGTTCCCGTCCGGCGCCGGCGGGCTGGTCTCGACCGTCGACGACTGGCACGCCTTCGCGCGGATGCTGCTCGCCGAAGGGACCGTCAACGGCCGTCCGCTGTTGTCGCCCGCGTCGGTACGGAAGATGACCACCGACCACCTGACGGGGGCCCAGCGCGAGGCCGGGAGGCTGTTCCTGGAAGGCCAGGGCTGGGGTTTCGGCGGCTCGGTGGACATCGAGGCCATCGACACCTGGAACGTGCCGGGACGTTACGGCTGGGTCGGCGGCACCGGGACGACCGCGCACCTGGTTCCGTCGACCGGCACGGTCGCCATCCTGCTCACACAACTGGAACTGTCCGGTCCGACGGCGCCGCCCCTGATGCGGGACTTCTGGCGGTACGCGGCCGGGGTCTGAGAAGCGGGCGGACGGCGTTCGCCGGGCTACTGGGCCGACGGGGCGCACGGGCGGGGAGAGCGGGCACCCGGCTCGCCCTGCTGCTACCGCTCAACTCCGGCTCAGAACATGGCACTCAGGACGCGGGGCACGGGGCACGGGGCACGGGAATTGTCCGGCCGGTCATGATGACGCGGACCCTTCATCGGTCGCTGGCTCTCGGTGGCTTGGGCCGGCGCACCCGGGGGTGCGGCTGCCCCGCGTCACCCGACATCGCGGGCGGCGGACCCCCGGGTCTCCAGGTTCCAGGTGATGATCCGCTGGGGGTGGACGCGGATGATGTCCCTGCTGAAGTGGTCGGGTGCCACGGGCGGCACGTCGACGGTCAGCACCTCGGCCCGGCCCCTGACCTCAACGCCGCGCCCCCATCCGCCCGCCACGGGGTCGTCGGCCGGGGCCATGTCGTCCACCAGCACCGAGACGGCGGGACGGGCCTGCGCATTGCGGTACTTCCGGCTGCGGGCCATGGCGGGCCCGCCGATGTCGATGGTGCCGTCATCGTTGAGCCGGAAGCCCACGGGTCGTACCTGCGGACGGCTGTCGGGTCCGATGGTGGCCAGGCGGGCCAGCGGCTGGGCGGCGAGGTACTCGTACTCCCTCTCGGTGAAGATCATGCGGCCGACCCTAGAACCTCAAGCGCGATTGAGGTCAAGGCCCTCCCGAGGTCGGCCAGGGCCGGTAGCTGCACGGCGGCCAGCGGTGCGTGCGCTTCAGCCCGGCGTCTCGTACGGTGCGCGCCCGGCGTCGGTCCCGCCCAGGACGCCGAGCTCCGCGCCCTCGGCCCACGGCGTGCCCGCTCGTCCTGGTCCACCACCCGGCCCCCGTGGGAGCCGGTGCCCGCCTCGACCGGCCCAATGGCGCCCTGAGCCGGGAATGCGGCACGGTCGGAAGCGGCGCGCCGCTCCCGTACGGGGACGAGCCGCGCCGCCCCGCCACCGGGTCGTAGCGCCAGGCACCAGGGCCGGCCCGCCGCCTCAGATTCCGGGCGGGGCAACCCGGGTGTAGGAATTCGGGGCGCTGGTGCCGCCGGGGGTGGTGACGATGACATCGACGGGCCCGACGACTCCAGGCAGGGCGTCGACGACGAGGTGGGTGTCGGAGACGACGGTGAAGCCTGCGGGGTCGGGGCCGATGAGCACCTTGGTCGCCTGGGCGAGGTGGGTGCCGGTCAGGGTGAGGGTGATGCCGCCGGCGGTGGGCCCTTGGTTCGGGACGACCGTCGTGACGACGGGAGCCGGCAGGTAGGTGTAGGTGACCGGGTTGCTCGTTCCCCCGGCGGTGGTGACGGTGACGCCGACCAGGCCGGCGGCTCCCGCGGGGACCACTGCGGTGATCTGGCTGTCCGAGACCACCGTGAACGTCGTGGCGGGGGTGGCCCCGAAGCGCACCGCGGTGGCCTCGACGAGGTGGACGCCGGTGAGGGTGACGGTGTTCCCACCCGAGAGCGGGCCCGAGGGCGGGGCGACACCGGTGAGGACGGGGGTGCTGACGTAGAAGTAGGCACTCGGGAGGGTGGCGGCGCCGCCCGGGGTGGTGACGGTGACACCGACCGGGCCCGGCGTCGCCGCGGGGACCACAGCGGTGATCTGGGTCGGGGACACGACCGTGAAGGAGGTCGCGGGGGTGGTGCCGAAGGTGACCGCGGTCGTTCCTGTGAAGTTGGTGCCGGTGAGGGTGACGGTGTTCCCGCCGGAGGTGGGGCCTTGGTTGGGGATGATGCCGCTCAGGGTGGGCGTCAGGGCGTAGGTGTAGGAGACGCCGTTGCTGGTACCGCCGGCGGTCGTGACCGTGACCTGCACCGTGCCGGTCCCGGCCGGGGCGACCGCGGTGATGTGGGTATCGGAGACAACGGTGAACGAGGTGGCCGGTGTACTGCCGAACCGCACCGCCGTGGCAGTGGCCAAACCCGTACCGGTAAGAGTCACCGCGGTACCCCCGCCCGGCGGACCCGAAGCGGGACTCACCGACGCCAACACCGGCACCGAAACCGAGACATACGCGAACGACACACCGTTGCTCGTACCCCCCGGCCCCGTCACCGTGACCTGCACCGTGCCCGAACCCGCAGGCGCCACCGCAGTGATCTGCGAAGCGGAGTTGACCACGAACGACGCCGACGCCCCACCGAACCGCACCGCCGACGCACCCGTGAAACCCGAACCCGTCAACGTCACCGACGTACCACCCGCCGACGGACCCGACGTGGGACTCACCGACGTCAACACCGGTGCGGGCGTGGCGACATAGGAGAAGGTGACGAACTGGTTGCTGGTGCCGCTGGGGGTGGTGACGGTGACCTGTACCGTGCCCGTGCCGAGCGGGGTGGTGGCGGTGATCTGGGTGTCGGAGACGACGGTGAACGACGGCGCCGGGGTGGCGCCGAAGCGCACGGCGGTGGCACCGGTGAAGCCGGTGCCGGTGATCGTCACGGTGGTGCCGCCCCCGGAGGATCCCGAGGCGGGAGAGACGGAGAGGACGGCGGGTGTGGCTGCGGCCGGCGTCTGCGCGGCGGAAGCGGTTGGCGGTTCTGCTGAGCGATTCACGGCCATGGTCCTTCGAGAGCGTGAGCCCCGGCCGGCCGCCGAGGAGAAGCGCCGGGCCGAGGCTCGTCGGTGAGCTGGGGGGAACCGGGCAGGGCAGGGCGCACCCTGTCCGGACGGGTGGTTCGGGTGCCTGGTGCGGGGACCAGACGATCAGCGGCTCGGGGTTCCGGTCAGATGCCGGGGCCGGCCAGGTAGGTGAAGCCGCCGGCGAGCAAGGCGCTGCCTCCCGTGGTGGTGACGGTGACGTCGGCGGGGCCGGGGGCACCATCCGGCGTGGGCGGGGTGACGACGGACACCGCGGTGTCGCTGATGACGGTGAACGGTGCGGGCGTGGCGCCGAAGAGGACCGACTGGGTGCTGCTGAGGTTGGTGCCGGTGATGGTCACCACGGTTCCGCCGCTGGCCGGGCCGGAATCAGGGTTCAGCGTGCCGATGGTCGGGGCGTCGACGTAGGTGTAGGACAGACCGTTGTTGGTACCGCCCGCGGTGGTGACGCTGACGCCCACCGGTCCGGGCCCCGTGCCCGCCGGCACCGCGACGGTCAGCTGGCCGTCGTTGACCACGGTCGGGGTCGCCGTGACGGTACCGAACTTCACCGCGGTGGCGGTGGACAGGCCGGTACCGGTGATGGTGATGGTGTTGCCGCCCGCGGTGACGCCGGACACGGGGGAGATACTGGACTTGAAGGGCGCGCCTACGTAGAAGAACGACAGCGGGTTGCTGGTTCCGCCGGGCGTGGTCACGGTCACCGGAACCGTACCGCTGCCCGACGGGCTGATGACGGTGACCGAGGTGGGCGTGTTGGCGGTGATGGTGGCTGTCTTGGTGCCGAACCGCACGGCGGTGGCGCCGCCGAGGTTGGTACCGGTGATGGTGACGATGGTCCCGCCGCCGGTCGACCCCTGACTGGGAGAGATGGGCATGGCAATGCTCCTTCGGTGGAGTGTGTGAGTGGGAGTGATCAGCCGAGGCCGGGCGGCGGTGTCCACCGCCGGCATCGGGGTGAGCTGCCTGGTTCGTGGTGGCCGGTGCACCGGCCGGGCCGTCAGGTGCAGCCGATGACGCTGCCTGACGGAGCACAGTTGTCCGGGGTGTTGCCGCTCACGTTCGTGCCCAGCAGGGTCGCGCCCCCGGAGTTGACGTAGATGCCGCCGCCGCTGGAGACGGCGGTGTTACCGGTGACGGAGCTGCCGACCAGCGACACGGCGCCGTTGTCGGTGTAGATCCCGCCCCCGGCAACGGCGGTGTTGCCGGTGACGGCACTGGTGAGCAGCGAGACCGTGCCCCCGAGGTTCGAGATGCCGCCCCCCGGCCAGGGGGACACGGCACTGCCGCCGCGGACAGTGACCCCCACCATGCTCAACTGGCCTTTGGTTCCCGGCACGTTGGCGGCTCCCTGGACCTGAAGGATCCGGAATGCGGGTGCGCTCGGGTCACGGGTGATGGTGACTCCCATCCCCAGCAGGGTGATCGGAGTGGTGATGGGCGGGAGTCCGACCGGGCCGGTGGGCCCGCTGCCGTGCGCGCTGGTGAGTTGGTACGTGCAGAACGGAACCAGCGCCAGGGTGTCCCCGCCGGCCGCATTGGCCGCTGTGATCGCGTTCACCAGCGAGGTCTCGCTGCACAGCACGGGGGTCTGGGCACGGGCTTCGTTCGGGACCGCGACCAGCCCGGCGGTCAGCGCCACGGTCAGGGCGCAGACACCGAGATGGAGCGCAAGGTACGGACAGTTCGCATGACGTCCCCAGGAAGTGGTGACGTGAGCCGATGCACCGGCCGGTGCCGACGAGCGGCACGGCACGCTGCCTTGACATCCTCTGCGCAGGAGGGCACCCGCGGCGGCACCAGGGCGGCGCCACCGCCTACGCTGAAGTGGGTCTTCGGGTAGGCGAGTTGCCCCTCCCCGAGAGGATGGGCGGCCCACCGGATTGGATGACCTCAGTAACCCACCCGAGTGAGCACGCCTGCAACGCTCTTGATGGCCCGTCACCCGGATGGCAGAGCGTGCTTCGGGCCCGGTGCACAACGTCGGTGGTGCGGGCGGGTCCGGGCCTGCGCCACCCCGGCCGTCCGCCTGCACCGGGCCCGACTGCCTGCCTCCGCCGGGCCCGGCTGCCTGCCTGTGCCGGGCCTGTTCGCGGGCCCGGCTTCTCCCTCCGATCGACCGGTCCGGCGTACCGGGCCCCTCCCCCGGACTCACCCCCGGATCTCGCTGCGGACACGGACGTGGGTACTGACGTCGGCGACCGCTCCCAGTCGGCCGGTGCGGTGCGGGATGTACGAGTCGGAGCGGAACCGTTCCTTTGTATGAGGCGGAACCGTTCCTGATGTACGAGTCCGAAACCACCGGAGCAGGCACCGCCCCACTGAGGGGTCGCAGCCACCCGCCTGACACCTTCGGTCATCGGCTCGGCACGTTCAGCAACCACCCGTCTGTCCTCTTGGTCGAGCACGGCAGGTCCGAGCAGGGGCATCGCACCGAGCACCGGCACCCGGAAACAGGTAACCGGTAGCCGATCGACGCAGAAGAGCCCGGCTTTCCGCAGCTCACGGCGGCTTTCCGCGTCCGGTACTGAGCGCGTCACGCGAGGGCCACGCCCGTTCAACACCACGGTCATGGCCGACCCTCCAGGCTGGCTAGCGACGGCCCATCCACTCAAGAGGAGGCATCATGGCGACAAACATCCGGAAGCGCATTCCCCACGTGATCGGCGCGTCTTTCCTGGCCGTGACTCTCACCGGAACGGTGGGCGCGATCACCGCGATGAGCAGTGAATCGCCTCAGACAGCGAACGCTTCGGCCCCGAGCAGCAACGAACAGACCACAGGTGCCACCACCACCGGTGCGACCATCGGCGGCGGCGTCGGCGGGACCACAGGCGCCACCACCACCGGTGCGACCATCGGCGGCGGCGTCGGCGGCACGACCGGCGCGACCACCACCGGTGCGACCATCGGCGGCGGCGTCGGCGGCACGACCGGCGCGACCACCACGGGCGCGACGATCGGCGGCGGCGTCGGCGGCACGACCGGTGCCACCACGACCGGCGCGACCATCGGCGGTCTCGTGGGCGGCACGACCGGCGCGACCACGACCGGCGCGACCATCGGCGGCGGCGTCGGCGGGACCACGGGTGCCACTACCACCGGCGCGACCATCGGCGGTGGCGGCGGTGTGAGGTGCCAGGTCCGCGTCGTGCAGGGCAGGCTCGTCCTCCTCCCGAGGGGCTGCAGCCTCGGTGGCGGGACCACGGGTGCCACGACGACCGGCGCAACCATCGGCGGCAGGGTCGGCGGCACGACCGGTGCCACCACGACCGGCGCGACCATCGGCGGTCTCGTCGGTGGTACGACCGGCGCGACCACCACTGGCGCGACGATCGGCGGCGGGGGCGGCGGCACGACCGGTGCCACCACCACCGGCGCGACCATCGGCGGCGGGGGCGGCGGCACGACCGGCGCCACCACCACCGGCGCCACGATCGGCGGCGGGGGCGGCGGCACGACCGGCGCCACCACCACCGGCGCGACCATCGGCGGCGGCGGTGGCGGGACCACGGGTGCCACCTCGACCGGCGCCACCATCGGCTGACGCGAGCCACGCGCTGTGCAGAGCCTTCGGCGGTGGGAACGACCTGATGGTGGCAGCGGGCGCCTAGGAGAGTGCCCGCTCGGGGGACCTCCAAAGGGGGCGTGGGCCACTGTTCCCGCCGCCGAGCAGGTGGATTGGTAGTCAATCCTCCCCGCGGTCGTCCACATTCCTCGTCGGGACGGTGGTACCGGCGCAGGACGGTCCGGGGACCGACCCTCCCGGGTGGCCATCACCCGGGAGGATCTTGGCGTGCCCACCCGCCCCGCACGTTCGCGAAGCGGACGAAGTGGCAGGGGGCTGCCGCAGCCCGGCCCGCATCGGGAAGGAGTCGCGACAGAGCGCCGAACTCACCATCCGGGCAGCCGCGTTCGACCGGATGGAAGGATGAGCGTCATGATGACGCGACTTCCTTTCGGAGACCGGTTACGGCAGGAGCTGGGGACGCCCGGGAAGCACAAGATCCTGGAGAGCAGCCCCCGCTCGCACGTCTGGCGCGTCGAGCTGGACGGGACACCGGTGGTGGTCAAGCAGCTCGTCGAGGCGCCCGATGCCGCACAGCGGTACGCGCACGAGGTGGCGGCCCTGCGGCTCGCCTCCCGGGCCCGACCGACCATCGTCCCCGCCCTGTTGGGGACCGACGAAGCGGAGCGCGTCCTGGTCCTGGAGCATCTGGAGTCCCGTGAGCCGTCCTCCGACTGGCTCGTCGACTACGCCGCCGCCCTCGCCCGGCTGCATGCCACCGGCACCCCCGAGGACACCGGCCTCCTGCCGGCCTGGTCCGGACCGACACAGGACGACATCGGCTCCTTCCTCCACCTCGCCGAGGCGCTCGAGGTGTCCGTGCCGTCCTGCGCACCCGCCGAACTGGAGGCGCTCGTGGACCGGATCGACCGGGCACCGGGGCACGCCCTGCTCCACGGAGACCCCTGCCCCGGCAACGATCTGCACACCGCACGGGGCGTCAGGTTCATCGACTTCGAACAGGCCGCGCTGGGCAGCGGCATCATGGAACTCGCTTACCTGCGCATCGGATTCCCCACCTGCTGGTGCTCCACCGCGCCGACCACTGCGCTCATCGACCGCGCCGAGGCTGCCTACCGGACCGCGTGGGTGGCCGCGACCGGCACCGAGCCCCAAGGCGATCTGACCGACGCCTGTGCCGGCTGGCTGCTGCGCGGCGACGCACTGGTGCAGCGGGCACACCGTGGCACCGTCGACCACCTGGCCCGGATCCCGGGCCACGACTGGGAGTGGGGTACGGCGACCGCCCGTCAGCGGCTGGTCCACCGGCTCGGCGTCGTCGGGCATCGGACGGCCGAGCGGGGCGACCTCCGCGGTCTGCACCGACTCTGTGCCCACCTGCGCCGGCGGATGCTGACCCGGTGGCCCCGGCTCGGACCGCTGCCCTCGCGGCGCCCGTAGCGGCCGGCCCGCGCAGTCGTCCCGTAGGGGCCTGCCTCGGGGCACGGGAGGCAGGTGCGGGTACCGACCGGTGGGAGGACGCACGGCTACCAGCTACGCCCCGGCGCCGTCCTCCGCAAGGCGACTGAGGACGAACCGGCCTCCCCCGCACGGCTGATGCCGTTGCGTCGCCAGGCCGATGCCGCGGACAACGGCACCGCCGGACCATCGGAAGATGACCGGACCGCAGACACCTGGGAAAGACGCATCCGACACTTCAACGCGGTCGCCTCGGGCAGCCGAGTCGGACGGCGGCCCCGCAGACCCTGGACGAGCAAGGCGCCCGACCGTTCGCCGCATGTCGGCGAAGCTGCACGGCCGGACGGCGGAGGGTGTGCCCCGATGGGCCGTGTGGGCCGCGTACGCCACCACACTGACCACGCTGCCCTCCTGCGTCTGGCGGATCGCGGCCATGAACTTCCATGCGCCGCTGCTCGAACCCGCGACGACGATGGTCCGTGGTCATGGACCGGTGGTGTTCACCGGCTGGTGGTACGTGCTGGTGCTGAGCGTGGTCAGCGAGGCGCTGGCGTACCTCACCATCGGGCTGGTCAGCGAGTGGGGCGAGGTGGTGCCGCGCTGGGTCCCCGTACTGGGCGGCCGCCGGGTGCCGGTCCTCGCCGCCGTCGTTCCCGCCGGCCTGGGCGCGACGGTGCTCACGCTGCTCTTCCCGTACGCGCTGATCATGTCGGCCCTCGGCCGGATGCTCGACGGGACACCCGGCTCGGGTGTGATCCTGCACGGTGGGCAAACCGTCGCCTTCGCCGTTGCCTATGTGCCGTTGGCCGCCTGGGGCCCGCTGCTCGGCATCGTGACCGTGCACTACTACCGGCGCCGCCGCGCCCCCCGGAGGGTCACCGCATGACCGCGGTGACCTCCGCGCGGGGCGCGGCGGCGGCAGAACGTCCGGGCGGCTCAGCCGAGGTGCGATCCGGTCTTCTCCAGGGCCTCGCGTACGGGCTGGTAGAACGACTCGCCGTTCGACGCGCAGGTGCCGCGGCCGCCCGAGGTGATGCCCAGTGCGGTGTCGCCCTCGAAGAGCGGGCCTCCGCTGTCCCCGGACTCCGCGCAGATGGAGGCCTGGACCAGGTCGTCGACCGGCCCTTCCTGGTAGTTGGCCGTCACCTCGACGGCGATGACGTCACCGCTGCGGAGGCGGGTGCTGCTGCCGCTGCGCCGCACCGGCTCGCCCACGATGGCATCGCCGACCTTGCCGACGGCCTGCATGCTGCCGTTGTAGAGGTCCACCTGGCCGGGGTGCGCATCGGTGGCGTCGGTGTACTTCGCGATCCCGAAGTCGTCGCCGGGGAAGGAGCCGGCCTCCGTCACGCCGAACTCCGGGCCTCCTTGCGAGGCGGACCAGCTCCGTACCGCGTTGGCGCAGTGCCCGGCGGTCAGGAAGTACGGCTGCCCGTCCCTGATGACGTTGAAGCCGAGCGAGCAGCGTGCGGCGGTCCCCCAGATGGCGTTGCCGCCGGCGATCAGCGGCCGGAGCGTGCCGGGCGACTGCTTGAGGACGGCCCGGTCGCCGAGCGAGGCGACGACCTTCTTGAGCTGCTCCAGGCGGTCGCCCGTGACCGTGCGGTCGGCGACGACGACCACCTGGTTGGACTTGGGGTCCATCGCCCAGGACGTCCCGATGATCGTGGCCTTCTGCTTGAGGGTCGCCCGGGCGGAGTTCAGCGACGTGAGCGAGTGCTTGACGATCTTGGCTTCGGCGCCGGCCCCGCGGACCTTGGCCGCGGCGGTCCCGGTGGTGACGTTGACGATGAGCTTGCGGTGGGGGGCGTCGTAATAGAAGCCCGCCGCGTCGGCGCCGAGGGCGGAGCTGATGCTCCTGGCGCGCTGTGCGGCTGCGGAGGCGGTCGGGGGTTCGGGGGCGGCCTTGGCAGGGGCGGCCTGGGCGCTCTGCAGGGTGAGTGCGGCGGCGATCAGGGCCGCCGCCCCCATACTGCCGAGGACGGTGCGGGACTGAGGTACGCGTGTGTGCTTCAACTCAAGACCTTTGGTGTGGAGTTGGACCTGCAAGGGATATCCGGGCCCGCGGGAGGCAGGCGTTTCCCCTCCCCCGTGACGATGTCGTGCCGGCGTCGCCCCGTCCTTCGCGCGGGAATTCCCGCGCGCCGCCGACGGCACTTCAGATCGCTCTATATCGCCGTACCGCTCTTACCGAACACCATGCGCGTCGACATTTGTTGCCTCGTCATATGCCTTGCCCTTGAGGGTTATCGGCGCCACAGGCGACCGGCGGGTGTGGCTCGGCGGAATGGAACCATTCTTTCCTGCGCCGGCTGCGCGCTACACCCACCCGGCCACAGCTCCGCAGGAATCACCTGTACGGCCGGTGGCGCAACCGGCCGGTACCCGGATACCACCGCGCCCGTCATGCCTCGACGACCACGGCTCACGGCCGCTTCCGGGCCGGCGCACACGCCAGATATTCCGTGAACGGCGGCATTCCATGAGCGTGTTCCGTAATCCGCCCTGCGAATCCGTTGGTGAATGCGCTCCGCCGATGTGCTCCGTCAACGCGTTCCACGAAGGACCCAAACCCCTCTCCCGCTACCACACGCCGGATCCATTGATGCGGACGGCACTCGCGAGGCGCTGCGCCGTACGAGTGAAATCGGGTCGCTCTCCTATGCACGGGACGTGGCGCGGTGGGTCAATCGGGGTATCCGCGCGACGGGCCGCCCATTCCTCCGCACGGGCCGGATCAGCCGTTCCCCCGATCCCCCGGCGACCCCACCCGCGCCTCTCCCCGCATGTGCGTGGTCGTCACGGGCCTGGGCGTTCCCTCGCAGGAGGCCTCTCGTGCACGATCTCCCCAGACCGTCGTCCCGGTCCACCGCCACGGCCGGCCGCGTCGTCGGCCGCATCGGCGCGGAGGGGCCGTCGGCGAAGGGCGGCACACGCCCCGGCCGTCCCCAGCGGCTGCCTTCCCTGACCGGGCTGCGCTTCGCGGCCGCGGGCGGGGTCGTCTTCACCCACAGCTCCCTGCTGGTCGATCCTCACCTCGCTCGGACCCTCGGGCCCGAGGTGTGGGTGGGGGCGAGTGCGGTGTCGCTGTTCTTCATTCTGAGCGGCTATGTGCTGACGCATTCCGCCCGCCCGACCGACACCGCCCGCGCTTTCTGGCGACGGCGTGCCGCCAAGATCCTGCCCAATCATGTCCTGACCTGGTGTGTGGTGATCGGTGCGCTCGCCTGTGCCGGAGCGGCCGCCGCCACGCGCGCCTCCGCATGGCCGGCGAACCTCGCCAGTCTCTTCCTGGTGAACACCTGGGTGCCCAGTCAGCGTTTCCTCTCCGCGGGCAACCCGGTTTCCTGGTCGCTGGCCGCCGAAATGTTCTTCTATCTCCTCTTCCCGCTGCTCCTGCCATGGGTCAAACGGCTGTCGATCCGGGGGCTGTTGATCGGTGCGGGAACCGCCGTGGCCGTCGTCTGGATCTGCCCGGCGCTCTACGAGTTCGTCCTCCATCCGGGCGGCCCGTCGTTCCCCGGATACTGGTCCTTGTACATGCTGCCGGTCACGCGGCTGCCCGAATTCGTCCTCGGCATGTTGCTGGCCCGTATTTCCGCGACGGGAATGCGGATTCCGCGGATCGGTGTGCTCCCGGCGGCGCTGGGCGTCATCAGCACGATCGTGGTGAACAGTGCGCTCCTGCCGCACAGCTTCCTGTACGCGGCCTCGACCGTGGTGCCGCTGGCCGTGCTCGTCCATGCGACCGCGGAGCTGGACCTGCGCGGCAGGAGGTCGCTGCTGCGCGCGCCCGCCCTGGTGTTCCTCGGTGAGATCTCCTACGCCATGTACCTCGTCCATTTCCTGGTGCTGGGCCTGATGTACCTGGCCCTGACGGGTCAGGGATGGAGCAACCTCTCCGTGGTGCTGGCCGGCCTTCCCGTCGTACTGCTGACCTCGTGGCTGCTGTACGCGGGCGTGGAACGGCCGTGTGTGCGGCGCTTCTCCGTGTCGCGCCGGGCGCGTGCGCGTACCGCCACGACTTCGTGAACACGCCCGCTCTCTCCGGTGGTGCCCGCGGTGCGTGCCCGCCCTTCGGAGCCCCCCCGGCACGCCCCGCCCGCCCGGCGTTCCGGGTCCGCCCTCCGCACCGGTGCCGGCGCACCCCCCTCCGGACCACCTCCAGGACTACCTCGGAAAGAGGCCCCCCATGATGAGTACGCGAAGCGCGCAGATCGCCGCCCACCGGCCCCGATACCAGGACGAACTGGCCCGTGGGCTGGACCGGTTCTTCGAACCACGGCGCACCACCTGCCCCTGGTGCAGCTCCTCTCGGCTGCGCGGGCACCTGCGCACCACCGACCATCCCCAGCACAAACCGGGGACGTTCGCCCTCGACCAGTGCCGCAGTTGCGGGCATGTGTTCCAGAACCCCCGGCTGAGCGCGGACGGGCTGGATTTCTACTACCGCGACTGTTACGACGGCCTGGGCGAGGCGACGATGGCACGACTGGCCGGTTCGCCCCTCGCGGTACGGCTCTACCGGGCCCGCGCCCGCGCCCTGCTCCCGTTCGGCCGCCCGTTACGCTGGCTGGACGTGGGCACCGGTCACGGCCACTTCTGCGCCGAGGCCCGCAGGATCCACCCGGACACCCACTTCCACGGGCTCGACTGGGGCGAGGGCGTCGAGATCGCCGCACGCGAGGGCCGCATCGCGCGGGCCTACCGCGGCTCCTTCGTCGGGATGGCGGGCCAACTCGCCTGCCAGTACGACGTCGTGAGCATGCACCACTACCTGGAACACACCCTGGCGCCACGGCAGGAACTGGCCGCCGCCCACACCGCGCTACGGCCCGGAGGGCATCTCCTGGTGGAGGTGCCCGACCCGGAATCGACCTCCGCCCGGCTGCTCGGCCAGTGGTGGGGCCCGTGGCTCCAGCCGCAGCATCTGCACTTCGTCCCCCTGGACAACCTGTGCGGCGCACTGGCCGAGCAGGGGTTCACCGTCGTGGCCACCGACCGGCAAGAGCCCCATGTCCCCACGGATCTGACGTCGGCGGCGGTGAACCTGCTCAAGTCCGTTCTGCCGAGCGAGGATCTGCCCTGGCTGCCCGAGCGGCCGGGACCGCTCAGCCGCTGGGTCCGCCGGCTGGGCCTGCTGGCCGTCGCCCCCGTGCTCGTCGTCCTCATAGGGCTCGACACAGCGCTGGCCCCGCTCACCCGGCGCACCCGGCTGTCCAACGCCTACCGGGTGGTCGCACGCCGCGACTGACCGCGGCGCCGAGCCGCCCGCGGAGGCGCCCCGCTGCCCCTGAGGGAACGCCGCCCGGCCCTCCTCCACCACACAACTGCGGTTGCTTTCCCGCACGTTCGGCTGAACAAGAACTTCCTCGGTACACCACCCGAGTGAAGCCGAGCGCGGCCGGAATCATCGCAGCCGACGAAACGGAACACTGCCGACCATGCACATCCTGATCGCTACCGCAGGTTCGCACGGGGACGTGGCTCCTTACACCGGCCTGGGGACCCGGCTGCACCGCGCCGGGCACCGGGTGGTGATGGCCACACACGAGCGCTCGGCCGGGCTGGTGCGCCGCAGCGGCCTGGGCTTCCACCCCCTGCCGCTCGACCGGTACGCCACGTCCGCAACGGACGACCCGCAGGGGCGGGAACGGGGGAAGACCGCCGGCCTCTCCAAGGTCGAACAGATGAAGCTGGCACGGGAGTTGGCGCCGGAGATGGCCGACGCGATGACGGGCGCCTGCGCCTCGGGAGCCGACGTCCTCCTGTTCTCCAGCAGCCTGGCGCCCCTGGGGCTGGTGGCGGCGGAGGGTCTGCGACTTCCCAGCATCGGCGTGTTCTTGCAGCCCCTGGAGCCCACCCGGGAGTTCCCGCCGGTCATCTTCGACATGCCGTCGTGGGGCCCGTTCGCCAACCGGGCCCTGGGACAGTGTGCCCAGTCGTTGCTGGCCCGGGCCTTCGCACCTGGGGTGCGTCATCTGCAGCGCAGGCTGGGCGTGACGCCGGAGGCTCTGGCCCGGCGTCGGGCGACATGGCCCGTCCACCACGGTTTCAGTCCGGCGGTGGTGCCCCGGCCCGCCGACTGGCGGCCGGGCATGGAGGTCGCGGGCTACTGGTGGCCGTCGGAGCCCCCCGACTGGACGCCGGATTCCCGGCTGGCCGATTTCCTCCGGGCCGGCCCGCCGCCGGTGTTCGTGGGTTTCGGCAGCATGGCGCCGAGCGATCCGGAACGGCTCGGACGCCTCCTGGTACGCGCCCTGCGGATCGCCGGGGTGCGCGGCGTCGTCCAGTCGAGCTGGGCCGGTCTGTCGGTCGAGGGGGACGAGGTCCTGACGGTGGGCGAGGTCCCGCACGCCCGGCTGTTTCCGCAGATGGCAGCCGTGGTCCACCATGCGGGGGCCGGCACCACGGCCGCCGGTCTGCGCGCGGGCGTGCCCGCGGTCCCGGTGCCGATGATGCTGGACCAGCCCTTCTGGGCGGCACGGCTCATCTCACTCGGCGTCAGCCCCGGATCGGTCCCCTTCCAGCGGCTGACGGCGGAGAATCTCGCGGCCGCGGTGCGGAAGGCCGTGCACGACCCCCGATACGGCCGTCGCGCCCGGCAGGTGGCGGCGCTGCTCGCCACGGAGGACGGCGCCGGCCGGGTGCTGGCGGCGGTGGAGCAGTTGGCCGGAGGCGACAGCAATGGGGGCCGAGGAGGCGGCGCGGAGGGCCAAGACCCGGGGCGCTGAGGCCGCTTGACGCGTGTCGGCGGGCATGAGCACGGATCCGCACGCGTCGCCGCGGACGGCACTCGGAGCCGCCGGGCCGACCGATCCGGACCGTCCGGCGCCTGAAGGTCCGAGCAGCCGGCCGCCGACCGGCCCGGCCGCCCCGCCCTCCCCCGTCAGGCCGGCGCACGCACCTCAGTCGAGGGAGGCCATGAAACTCACCATGCGGTCGTTGACCGCTTCCGCGTGGTCGATCTGGGGTCCGTGACCGGTGTCGGCGACGATCTCGACGCGGGCGCCGGGCACCAGGCGCGGGACACGCTCCTGCTGCCGTCGCGGATGCACCAGCAGGCTCCGCTTGCCGAGCAGCAGGTGGAGCGGGGTACGGATGCGGCGCAGCTCCGCTTCGCTGAGGGGGAGCGGCGCGGGGCGGCGGATGCGGTAGGCGCGCACGCCCAGCCGCACCATCGCGCGCAGTTCCGGCACCACCAGGACCGGCTGGTCGAGCCAGGCGGCCAGGCGTGGGCGCAGCGCTTTCGGCGCGCAGGTCGCGAAGAGGCTGACGAAGATCCAGACGAAGAACCGGAGTCCCACCTTCTCCAGGCCACCGGGGTCCAGCAGGGTGATGGAGGCCAGTCGGCCGGGCCGGTGCAGTGCCTGGTTCAGGGCGAGCCAGCCGCCGTAGGAGGACCCGACGAGGTGGACGCGGTCGAGTCCGAGTCCTTCGAGGGCCTCGTCGAGCCACTGTGCGGCACGTTCGGGCTGGTGGATCGGTTCGCGGTGCACGCTGCGGCCCGGGTCGCCCGGGGTGTCGAGCGCATAGACCGGGCGCTGCGCGCTCAGGGCGGCGACGTTCGGGTACCACTGCGAGGAGTTGCCGCCGGCGCCGTGCACCAGGACGGCGGGGGTGCGGGCCGCGGCGCCGGGGTCCGTCGGCGCGTAGTGGTAGACGTGCGTGGTCCCGAAGCGGGTCTCCACGTCGCACTCCCCGCTCGGGGCCGGCCCCAGGGCGTAGACGGCGTCGCACGCGGCGAAGTAGCGGTCGCGCACGGCCTCGTTCACATAGCGGCCGACGGCGCGGTCGCGGTCGCGCGTCGTGGTGTCGGGCACAGCAGGCCACCTCCGGCTCATCAGGTTTAGTGGTACCACCGTATCACCAAAGTGGTACAGCGGTACCATGTAGCCGATCCCGCAGGCCGGACGGAACGAACGAGGCGGAGGGCACGGGCTGATGCCGAAGCGCGTGGACCACGAGGAACGGCGCACCCAGATCGCGGAGGCGCTGGTCCGGGTCGCCGGGCGGCGCGGACTGCACGCCATCGGGATGCGCGATGTGGCGGCCGAAGCAGGAGTGTCCCTGCGGCTGGTGCAGTACTACTTCGAGACCAAGGAGAAGCTGCTGCTCCATGGACTGCAGCAGCTGACCACCGGGTTCGGCGCCCGCATCGCCGACCGGGTCCGGGCCGTCGGCGAGGCACCCGGACCGCGCGAGACGATCGAGGCCGTGCTCCTCGAAGCGCTCCCCACCGACGAGGAGACCCGGACCTTCCACCTCGTCTACACCTCCTACGCCGTGCTCTCCGTGACGGACGAGGCCCTGGCCGCCCAGCCGTTCATCGACGGCCCCAATGCCGCCGAGGAACTGGTGGCCGGCCAACTGGAGCGGGCGCGCGACGCCGGCCTCACCGCGCCCGACATGGACGTGCGCACGGAGGCGATCAGCCTCCTCGCCCTGTCCGCGGGCCTGGGCACCAGCGTCCTGGTGGGCCAGCGCACCCCGGAGGCCGCCACGGCGGTCCTCCGCCACCACCTGGACCGGCTCTTCCGGAACGGCGGGTGAACCGGCCCCGCCGGCAGGCCGCTTGAGGCATCGGCGGCCCCGCTCGACCTGCCGGACGCCCCGGCTCCGGAATTGCGTCGACACCCTAGGATCCCGGAACTAGCCTCGACCTCCGGGAGCACCCTGCGCGTCTCTTCCCGGAGCACCTGCGCACGAGCGATGACGCTCCCGAGGAAGGAACGTGCATGACCGAGGCGTTGACGCGGCGACTCATCGCCGCCGTCTACGAGGACGAGGTGGACCGGGCGGCGGCGCTCCTGCGACAGGGCGCTTCCCCGTCCGCACCGGACCCCGGCGGGGAGACGCCGTTGTACCTCGCCGCGGTCGGTGGGCACACGGAGATGGTGAGGCTGCTCCTGGAAGCGGGCGCCGCACCCAATGCGGAGAGCAGGGGAGAGCCGGGAAGCGAAGGCCTGCCGCTGTGTGCGGCGGCGGCCTGGGACCACTGGGAGGCGGTGCGCGAACTGCTGGCCCATGGCGCCGACCCCGACCGGCGGGAGGACGACGGCACGTCCTGCACACCCCTGATGTGGGCGGCCTCCGGCGGCCACCACCACACCGCCCGCCTCCTGCTCGAAGCGCGGGCCGACTCCGACGCGGACCAGGGCGGGCGCACCCCGTTGATGGCGGCGGCCGAACGGGGATCGATCGCGGTGGTGCGGGCCCTGCTGCACCACGGCGCCGACCCTCATCGCACCGATGCAGAGGGGCGTACGGCAGAGAGCCTCGCCCGCGAGAAGTGCGGCAAGGACCTCGCACACGAGCTGTGGGGGCAGGCGCGCACCGCCCCCGACGACAAGTGCGTGATCCTGCGCAGCCCCCGCCCCGAGGGCACGGAGCTGATCGAGGTCACGATCAGCGCACCGGACGGAAGAGGCGGGGCCACTTGGCAGGCGGAAACGGGGCACGCCGCGATCGTGGCGCTGCTGCAGGAGCACCAACGGGGTTGAAGCTCGTCGGCGGGGCGGCCCCGGGCGGCCTGCGTGGCCCCGTGCCGTCCCTGTCGCACGCCGGGTCGTCTCCCCCCGCGGGCGGGGGCCGCCGGACCCGTGCGCCTCAAGACCCGTGCACCTCACCTGCCACGCCGCCCGGAGCCCATGCCGTGCACGGCCGTTGGGTCACGTCGGTAGAGTGACCGGCCCGGGGAACACGATCCATTTCCGGGAGATTCGTATGGCCGAGGCGCGTCCGTTCCGGCACGGGGAAGGGGCGGAGCGCAGCGACCGGACCGTGGGGAGCCGGCAGCTCGCCGCGATGCTGCCCGACCCGGCGCGGGCGCGTCCGGCCTACCGCCACCTGGCCCGGGCGATCAGCGTGCTGATCCTGGACGGGCGTCTCGCGCTGCACGTCAGGCTTCCCGCCGAACGGGAACTGGCCGCCGCCCTGAACACCAGCCGGGCCACCGTCACCGCCCTGTACGACCTGCTGCGCGAGAGCGGTTACGCACACAGCCGCCGGGGCTCCGGCACCTGGACGGCCCTGCCGGAGGGCCGGGCCCCCAGCGGGATCACCCGGCTCCTCGGCCCCGAGGACACCGCGATCGACCTGGCCAGGGCCGCCCCCGGACTACCGGAGCGGACCCTCGTCGACGCCCTCGCCCAGGTCGCCCCTCGCCTGGCCGAGCATGCGCACACTCCCGGCTACCACCCCTACGGGCTCCCGGAGTTGCGCGCCGCCGTCGCCGAACGGTTCACCCGTCGGGGGCTGGCCACCGTGCCCGAACAGATCCTGGTGACCGCCGGCGCCCAGCACGCGCTCACACTCGTCCT
>Ga0207426_1001099_pt1 | contig 24885 bp, 22 predicted proteins | sample AraplaMF_Cvi_mMS_FD_184265 | JGI IMG/M metagenome (GOLD analysis project Ga0207426, IMG submission 184265) | Arabidopsis root microbial communities from the University of North Carolina, USA - plate scrape MF_Cvi_mMS (SPAdes) (version 2) | ecosystem: Host-associated > Plants > Roots > Endosphere... | reverse complement strand
GTCCGGGTCGAAGACCAGCTCGGCGAGCCGGAAGGAGAAACGGCCCTCCCCCGTCGCGGTCCAGCTCCCGGCACCCACGCAGCCCGGGCGCGGGCCGGCCAGCAGCAGGGTGCGGCCGTTGGGGGTGAAGCGCAGGGTGCTGGTGTACGTCCCGCGCTCCAGGAGCAGCTCCTCCGTCCAGGTGCCCACCGGGGTCGCCGCCGTCACGGCCGGGCCGGTCACCGACTGGTCCATCTCCTGTGCCTCCTCACCCGCCGCATGCGGCGCCGCTGGAGCCCCCAGCCTCCGGCCCGCCCCTCAACGGCCGGTCGAGCCGCGGTCAGCCGGCCCGTGCCGGGGCGCTCCGTGCCGAGCCGAGCCGGTGTCGAGCCCGCCCTTCTACCGTCGGCCGACCACCCCGCCGCCGTGTGCGGCCGCCGACGCAGGAGGAGCCATGCCGCCCCCCGTCCGGATCGCCGTACTGGGCTGCGCCGACATCGCCCGCCGCCGCATGCTGCCCGCCTTCGCCCGGACGCCCGGAGTCACGCCCGTGCTGGTGGCGAGCAGGGACGCCGCCCGCGCGAGGGAGCTGGCCCGCGGGTACGGGTGCCGGTACGTCCAGGGCTACGCCGCCGCGCTGGACGCCCCGGACGTGGACGCCGTCTACCTTCCGCTGCCCGCCGCGCTGCACGCCGACTGGGCGGAGGCCGCGCTGCGCGCCGGCAAGCACGTCCTGGCCGAGAAGCCCCTCGCGCTCGACCCGGACCGCACCGGCCGGCTGCTCGAACTGGCCGCCGCACGGGGCCTGGTGCTCGTGGAGAACGTGATGTTCCCCCACCACCGGCAGCACGCCGCCGTACGCGCCCTGGTGCGCACCGGCGCCATCGGCGAACTCCGTTCCCTGTACGCCGCGTTCGCCGTCCCCCGCCTGCCCGACGAGGACATCCGCCACCGCCCCGAGCTGGGCGGCGGCGCCCTGTGGGACACCGGGGTCTACCCCGTCCGGGCCGCCGTCCACCACCTCGGCGACGGACTGCGGGTCGCCGGAGCCGCCCTGTCCCGCGGGCCGGGTCGCCTGGTGGACACCACCGGATCCGCGCTGCTGGCCCGGGACGACGGGGTCACCGCCCAGCTGTCGTTCGGCCTCGACCACGCGTACCGCAACGTCTGCGAACTCTGGGGCACCCGGGGCCGGATCACCATCGAACGCGCCTTCACCCCGCCCGCCGACCTGGCCCCCCTCGTCCGCCTGGAGGACAGCACGGGCACCCGGGAGGTCCCCGTGCCCCCGGACGACCAGGTCCGCAACACCGTCCTGGCCTTCCGCACCGCGGTGCACACCCGCAGCACGCCCCCGGACACCGGCATCCGCGAACAGGCCCGGCTGCTGGACGGGATCCGCCGCCGGGCGCAGATCCGATCAGCGGACGACCCGGCCTCCACCGGGGCTCCCTACCGTGCCGACCGATGAACCGGTCCCGTACGGAGGTGTCCTGGTGAGTGCAGAGCGCATCGTCGACCTGGCGGCCCTGGGGGAGGAGTTCACCCGGGATCCGCACCCGGTGTACGCGGAGCTGCGGGCGCGGGGGCCGGTGCACCGGGTGCGGCTGCCGGAGGGGTTCGAGGCCTGGCTGGTCGTCGGGTACGAAGCCGCCCGGGCCGCGCTGGCCGACCCGCGGCTCTCCAACGACTGGCGCCGTGCCGCGGGCGCCGGGGCGGGGGATCCCGCGGCCGCGCCGCACATGCTGATCTCCGACCCGCCCCGCCACACCCGGCTGCGCAGGCTGGTGGTCAAGGAGTTCACCCCGCGCCGCATCGAGGCCCTGGGACCGCGGGTACGGGAGATCACCGACGAGCTGATCGACGCCGTGCTGAGCCGGCCCGACGGCCGTGCCGACCTCGTGGAGGACTTCGCCTTCCCGCTGCCCGCCGCCGTCATCTGCGAACTCCTCGGGGTGCCCTACGCCGACCGGAAGGCCTTCCACGCGTGGTCCACCGAGGTCACCAAGCGCTCCGGGGGACCGCGGGCCGAAGCGGCCATGGGGGAGCTGGTCGGCTACCTGACGCGGCTGCTGGAGGACAAGGGCCGGCGGCCCGGTGACGATCTGCTGAGCGCGCTGCTGCGCACGAGCGAGGACGGCGACCGGCTGTCCTTCGACGAACTCCTCGGCATGGCCGTGCTGTTGCTCATCGCCGGCCACGAGACCACCGCCGGACTGCTCTCCAACGGCATGCTCGCGCTGCTCCGCGAACCGGACCAACTGGCGGCGCTGCGGGCAGACCTCGGGCTCCTGGACGGTGCGGTGGAGGAGATGCTGCGGCACAGCGGACCGACCGGGACCTCGCTGCACCGGTTCACCACCGCCCCCGTCGACCTCGCGGGCACCCTGATCCCGGGCGGCGGGGAGCTCGTCCTCATCGGCAACACCCCCGCCAACCACGACCCCGGCCGCTTCCCCGACCCCGGCCGTTTCGACATCCGCCGCGACCCGCGCGGTCATCTGGCCTTCGGGCACGGCATCCACTACTGCTTCGGCGCCCCGCTGGCCCGGCTGGAGGCGCGGACCGCCATCCGGGCCCTGCTGGAGCGCTGCCCGGACCTCGCGCTGGACGCCGCGCCCGAGGAACTGGTGTGGCACCACAGCGCCATGATGCGGGGCCTGCCGCACGTCCCGGTCCGGGTGCGCCCCGCCCCCGGCGCCCCGGCCGCACAGGTGCACCACGCCTCGAGCGCTCGTTGAGGCGGGTCCTGCACTGTGACGAGGTCCGAAGGAGCGCTGGTGGGAGTGGAAGGGAACAGGCGATGACCGACACGGCGAGTGAGCGGGACCCGTCGACGGGGTGGGCCGGGCCGACGGCCGACGCACCGCCGGAGGCGGCACTCATGCACCTCCTGATGGGGGGCTTCGTCACCCAGTCCATCGGCGTGGCGGCCCGGTTCGGCGTCGCCGACGCCCTCGCCCACGGCCCCCGGCACGTGGACGACATCGCCGCCGAGGTCGGCGCGCACGCGCCCGCCCTGTACCGGCTGCTGCGCGCCCTGGGCGACTTCGGGGTGTTCACCGAGCTGGCGGACCGGCACTTCGCGAACACCCCGGCGGGCGCGCTGCTGCGCACCGACAGCACCCCCTCGCTGCGCGGCCTGGCGGCGCACTTCGGATCGGGCTTCCACCGTGCCGCGTGGAGCGGCCTGTACGACAGCGTCCGCACCGGCGAGGCGGCCTTCGAACGGGTCCACGGGGCGCCGCAGTTCGACTACTACCGCAGCCACCCCGAAGAGGCCGCGGTCTTCGACGCGGCGATGACGTCGGTGGCCTCCGCGATCTACGCGACGCTGGAGTCCTACGACTTCGGACGGTTCTCCACCGTCGTCGACGTGGGCGGCGGCAACGGCGCCTACCTGTCCGGCATCCTCGCCTCCCACCCGGAGCTGCGCGGTGTCCTCTTCGACCTGCCCGACGTCGTCGAGCGCTCGGCACCGGTCCTCGCCAAGGCGGGCGTCGCCGACCGCTGCGAGGTGCGGGGCGGCTCCTTCTTCGACGAGGTGCCGCGGGGCGCCGACGCCTATGTGCTGACGGCCGTCATCCACGACTGGGACGACGAGGCCTCGGTCCGCATCCTGCGCAACTGCCGCGCCGCCATGCCCGCACACGCCACCTTGCTCCTGGGCGAACCGGTGCTGCCGGACGGCCCGGAACCCTCCGTCGGCAAGCTCCTGGACCTGGAGACCCTGATCGGCACGACGGGCCGGCAGCGCACCGAAGCGGAGTTCCGCGAGCTGCTGGACCGCGCGGGGCTGCGCCTCACCCGCGTCATTCACAGCTCGGGACCGGACAGCCTCGTCGAGGCCGTGCCCCGCTGACCGTACGGCACCGCACCCGGTGACCCGGTGGACAAGACCTCAGCGCAACGGACGAAGGAGTGGGATCAGCCGATGGGCAGCGACAGCGCACGGGACGGCAGTCTGCAACTGCTGGAAATCAGTGAGAGCTTCATCTACGCACGGGCGCTGCATCTGGCGGCGGAGCTGAAGATCGCCGATCTGCTGGCGGACGGCCCGCGCCCGACGGCGGAGCTCGCCGAGGCCAGCGGCACCCGGCCGGAGGCCCTCCACCGCCTGCTGCGGGCGCTGGCCGGCCGCGGGGTGTTCACCGAAGTGGAGCGCGGCCGCTTCGGCCTCACCCCGGTCGGCGCGTGCCTGCGCTCCGACCATCCGCGGTCCGTCCGGGCGACCGTGGCACAGGCCGGCCGGCTGACCGCGAGGACGTTCCAGCACGCCGAGGAGGTGCTGCGCACCGGCGAGGGGGCCTTCGCCACCGCCTTCGGCCGGCCCGTCTGGGAGTACCTGCAGGAACACCCCGACGAGGGCGCGGACTTCGACACCGCGATGCACGAGCACAGCCGCATCGAGCGCGACGCGATCGTGGCCGCCTACGACTTCTCCCGGGCCGCCCGGCTGGTGGACATCGGCGGCGGTGACGGCACCCTGCTGGCCACGGTCCTGCAGGCTCACCCGGAGACCGCCGGGGTGCTGTTCGACCTTCCGCATGTCGTCGAGCGGAACCGGATCGGCGACGCCGGGCTCACCGGCCGTTGCGAGATCGTCGGCGGCGACCTCTTCGGCGAGCCCCCGGCCGGCGGCGATCTGTACCTGATGAAGTCGGTGCTGCACGGCTGGACCGACCGGCAGGTCGTCGACATCCTCACCGGCTGCCGGCGGGCGATGAAGCCGGACGGCACGCTGCTGCTGATCGAGCGGGTGATCCCCGCCGGCGACACCCCGCACTCCAGCAAGGCGTTCGACCTGGCGATGCTCGTCATGGCCGGCGGCCAGGAGCGGACCCAGGAGGAGTACACGGCGCTGCTCGCCGAAGCCGGGTTCCGGGTGGAGCGGGTCATCGGCACGGACTCGTCCCTGAGCATCGTGGAGGCGGTGCCCACCGGCGCCGCGCTCTGAACCGGCCGGGACAGCCGGGACGGGGGCGCCACCGCCGTGCGCCGCGGTGGCGTCCCCGCGCCGCGCGCGCATGCCGCGGGCCCGAGCGCCGGGCCGTCCCCGGTGCTGAGCCGGGGACCAGCCGCGCCCTAGCGGACGGTGGCAGCCTCGCCCCATGACTGCCACCGCGAAGATTGCACTGATCACCGGAGCCACCAAGGGCATCGGCCACCAGGCCGCCCGGCAGCTGGGCGCCCAGGGCGCCGTCGTCCTGCTGGGCGCCCGCGACCCGGCCCGCGGCGAGGCCGCCGCGAAGGCGCTGCGCGCCGAGGGCGCGGACGCGCACGCGGTGGCCCTGGACGTCACCGACGCCGCCGGGGTCGCCGCCGCCGCGCGGCACCTCGACGAGCGGTACGGACGCCTCGACATCCTCGTCAACAACGCCGGGATCAATGTCGAATGGCCGGCCGGCGCGCCGAGCGAACTCACCCGCGACGCGTTGTGGGCGACCCTGGAGACGAATGTGTTCGGCCTGGTCGAGGTCACCAACGCCCTGCTGCCGCTGCTGCGGCGCTCCCCGGCCGGCCGGATCGTCAACGTCTCCAGCGAGATGGGCCTGCCCGCCTGGCTGGACGGATCCGAGATGCCCGCGATGACCGCGTACAGCGTGTCCAAGGCGGCGGTGAACATGCTGACCGTGCTCTACGCGAACGAACTGCGGGGCACGGCCGTCAAGGTCAACGCCTGCTCGCCCGGTTTCGTCGCCACGGACATCAACCGGGGCGTCGGCGAGCGGACGGCCGCGGAGGGCGCCGAGATCGAGGTCCGCCTCGCGACCCTCGGCGACGACGGGCCGACCGGCCGGTTCCTGAACGACGCCGGCACCGTGGCGTGGTGACTGCGGGGCCCGAGCACCACCGAGCCCGGCCGGGCGGCGCCGTGGTGCTCAGGGCGCTCCCGGCCGGGCGGGCGGCCGCTACGCGTGGGGGCCGACGCCCACCGTCCCGATCGTCAGCTCCGCGGTCCCCTCCAGGACGCACTCCAGCCGCTCCACCTGGGCATCGAGTTCCGCGCGCTGGGCACTCGTCAGGGGGGTGCCCGGTTCGACGGTGACGGTCAGCCGGCGGCCGGACCGGCGCTGGTGCCAGACGCCGCTCACCACGCCGTCGATCAGCAGGACCGGATAGTTGCCGGCCTGGCCGCTGGGGGTCAGCGCCCGCTGGGCCATGGCCCCGGGGTAGAGCCGTTCGCGGGGCTGGCAGGCGACCACATAGGCGTCGAAGTACGGCAACAGCCGCACCCCGCGCGGCGGTTCCCCGGGAGTTCCGGTGTCGCCGGCGTTCACCCAGGCCGCCGTGCCCTCCAGGTCGACGCGCTGGAGCGCGCCGCCCAGGGAGTCGAACAGCTCGCCGGCCCAGCGCGGGGAGACATTGAGCCACCGTGCGAAGTGCTGCGGGGTGGCGGGGCCGTAGGCGTGCAGATACCGCTGCACGAGCCCGGCCAGCGCCGCGGTGCCGTCCGTGGCGCGGTCCCCGGTCAGATGCTGCGGGTGGGTGTACGTCACCTTGCGGCCGCGGTTCGGCCCGAAGCACAGCTGCCCGCGGTGCGAGGCGAGGGTGATGGCCTGCCGCCAGCGCGGCCACATGCCTTGGAAGGCCGGCATGACCAGGTCACCGGCCCAGGGGCCGGTCGCGGCGATGACGGCCTCGCTGAGCTCGTCGAGGGTCAGTTCGGCGTCGCGCAGGGCCGCGCCGATGGCCGCGACGACCTCCTCCGTCTGCTCGTCCGTCATCCGGACGTCCTTGGGGAATGGGCTGGGCGAGGGCGGCAGCGCGGTCAGCGCGCCCACCCACATCGGCAGGTCGGCCGCGGGCAGCAGATGGACGGTGCCCCGCGGCCCGTACATCTTGATCAGCCCGGCCTCGTCCCAGAGCGTCTTGCGCACCACGCTGCGGGTGATGCCCTCGCCCCGCATGCCGATGGACAGTTCGGCGGCGCTCAGCACCTGGGCGTGCGCACCGCACAGCGCGCCGACGATCCCGGCGGGGTCCAGATCCGGCGCCGGCGCGGCGAGGGCGCTGCGCTCCAGCCGCCGGGCGGAGACCGCCGGCCACCGCAGCCGCACGGCGTCGTGCGTGGTGTCGCTCATCAGTGATCACTTCCTGTTCCTCGCGGCGCCGGCGGCGGCGACGGACGGACTGGTGAACCTACCCACTCGGGCTCGTGCGCGGCTCGACCGGCGCTCGACCCGTGCGTCCGTGTCCCGGGGCAGCACGACGGCCGGCCCGCGGGCCCGGGAGGGGCCACGGGCCGGCGCGTTCGGGCGCGGCGGCGGGCGGGGTGTCAGCCGGCGGTGGGTGTCGGCTCGTTCGCGGCCGGCGCGACCTCGGCGCGCGCCGCCGGGGCGCCGTCGGACGACGCGGTGGCGGGGCCGGCGGCCGCGGCGTCGGCGTCCTCCTCGGCGGGCGGCGCGAACGGGGCGCCGGCGGCCTTCGGCAGGGCGAACATCAGCAGGAAGGCCAGCGCCATGCCGCCGATCACCCACCACAGCGAGTGGGTGAACGCCGTGATGAAGGCCGTACCGCCGGTCGGCGCCGGCGTTCCGGCGTCGTCCACGACGGTGAAGAAGGCCACCGACGTCAGCCCCAGGCCCAGGGACAGGCCCACCTGGTTGATCGTGTTGATCAGGCCCGATGCCGATCCGGCGTGCTGGCCCGGTACTTCGGACAGCACGGCGCTGGTCAGCGGCGCCATGATCATGCCGAGGCCGCAGCCGCCCACGACCAGGGGGACGGCGATCTGCGCCGGAGTGACCCCGGTGCCCTGCTGGTGGGCGATCCAGCCGTAGAGGCCCAGCCCGACGATCATCAGCAGCGCCCCGGCCTGGAGCACCTTCCGGCCGAAGCGCGGGACCAGCTTCGGTACGGCGACCATGGCGACACCGGCCATGGTCGCGCCGAACAGCAGGCTCGTCAGCGCGGCCCGCAACGGCGTCCAGCCCAGACCGACCTGCATGTACAGCGCGCCGGTGAGGGAGAACAGACCGAAGGAGGTGCCGAAGGCCAGCTGCACCACGATGCCGGCCGCGAAGCTCCGGATGCGGAACAGCGACAGCTCCAGCAGCGGGGAGGCGTCCTGCCGCACCTTGGCGCGCTGGTGCAGGACGAACAGCGCGAACACCACGATGCTGCCGGCCATGGAAGCCAGGCACCAGGCCGGCCAGCCCAGGTCACGGCCGCGGGTGAGCGGGAAGAGCAGCATGAACAGGGCCAGCGTGACGAGGGTGACGCCGGCCAGGTCGAGGCGCGGCGCGCTGGGCGCCTTGGACTCGCGCACGAAGCGGTGTCCGAGGATCAGACCGGCGATCCCGATCGGCAGGTTGACCAGGAAGATCGGGCGCCATTCGAGGCCGAAGAGGTTCCACTCGGTCAGCAGGGCGCCGAGGACCGGGCCGGAGACCGCCCCGATGCCGCAGACGGCACCGAACATGCCGAAGACCTTGCCGCTCTCCTCCGGGGCGAAGGTGACATGGATGATCGACAGCACCTGCGGCACCATCATCGCGGCCATCCCGCCCTGCAGCACACGGGAGATGATCAGCACGTCCGGACCGGTCGCCAGGCCCGACAGCGCGGACGCGAGGGTGAAGCCGGCCATGGCGAGCAGGAAGACTTTCTTGCGTCCGAAGATGTCGCCGAGCCGGCCACCGGTGACCAGGCCGATGGCGAACGCGAGCGTATAGCCTGCCGCGATCCACTGCACGGCCGTGTAGGAAGCATGGATGTCCCGCTGGATGCTCGGAATCGCGATGTTGATGATCGTCGCGTCGAGCAGGTCCAGCAGGGTCGCGGTCAGTAATACGGCCAGTGCCATCCAGCGCCGGGCATCCGCGACCGGTTCTGCCGCTGTTTCGCGGGCGGAGCTCATGGGCCTCTCCTGATACGGGGGTTCGGGCGTGTCGATCGAGCCTGCTGCACCGCGCTAGAGCCTCGCTCGGGTCTCGCCGGAGCCGGGGGTTCCGCCTCCGCCGGGACGGGGCCACGCCAGCGGCGGCCGGCCGCAGGACCCTGGGACACGGGCCTTCAGCGGCGCTCCACGGGCGTTCGAGTCCGGTCCCCGACGGTGAAGGCGTCCGAGCCGGCCCGGCTCGCCGTTCGACGCGCCCTGGAGGACGAATGGTCATCGATGCCTGCCGCATCTGCGACAACCGCACGCTGTTGCCCGTGCTCGACCTGGGCCCCTCCGCCCTCACGGGCGTCTTCCCCGCGACGCCGGACCAGCAGGTCCCCACCGTCCCGCTGGAACTGGTGCTCTGCTCGCCGGACGGCTGCGGGCTGCTGCAACTGCGGCACACCGCCGACCTGGGGCTGATGTACGGCGAGCACTACGGATACCGCTCGGGCATCCGGCCGTTCATGATCGAGCACCTGCGCGGCAAGGTCGCGGAGATCACCGAGCGGGTCGCGCCCGGCCCCGGCGACCTGGTGCTGGACATCGGCAGCAACGACGGCACCCTGCTCGGCTGCTACCCCCGCAACGGCGTGACGCCGGTCGGCATCGACCCCTCGGGGGAGAAGTTCCGCGCCTCCTACCCGCCGCACGCCGAACTGGTCACCGACTTCTTCTCCCGTGAGGTCTTCACCGAGCGGTTCGGCACCCGGCGCGCCAAGGCGGTCACCTCCATCGCCATGTTCTACGACCTCCCGCGCCCGCTCGACTTCATGCGGGACGTGGCCGCCGTCCTCGACGACGACGGCGTATGGGTCATGGAACAGAGCTACCTGCCGGCCATGCTGGAGGCCACCGCCTACGACGTGGTCTGCCACGAGCACCTGGAGTACTACGCGCTGCGGCAGATCGAGTGGATGGCCGAGCGCGCGGGGCTGGAGGTCATCGGCGCCCGGCTCACCGACGTGTACGGCGGCAGCCTCTCGCTGACCCTGGCCAAGAAGGGCAGCCGGCACTCCGCCGACCACACCGCCCTCGCCCGCATCCGCGCCCACGAGCGGCGACTCGGCCTCGACACCCCGGCCCCCTACGAGGCGTTCGCCCGGCGGGCCGTCGACTCCCGCGACCAACTGGTGGAGTTCCTCGCCGACTCCCGCAAGGCCGGGAAGCTGACCGTCGGATACGGCGCCTCCACCAAGGGCAACGTCATCCTCCAGTACTGCGGCCTGGGCCCGGACGACCTGCCGTGCATCGGCGAACCCAACGAGGAGAAGGCCGGCTGCTTCACCCCCGGCACCGGCATCCCGATCGTCTCCGAGGCCGACGCCAAGGCCCTCGCACCGGACCAACTGCTCGTGCTGCCCTGGATCTACCGTGACGGCTTCGTCGAGCGCGAGGCCCCCTACCTCGCCCACGGCGGCAAGCTGGTCTTCCCGCTCCCGGAAATCACGGTCCTGTGAGGGCGCCGGCCGCGCCGCGGGCCACCCGCCCGACGCCCCGTCAGGGACGGTGGTGAGCCCGTGCGCACCCGAGCGCTCGCCGTGTCCGGCGCCTTCGAGTTCACCCCGGACGTCCACGCCGACCAGCGGGGGGTGTTCGTCTCCCCGCTGCAGGAGGCGGCGTTCCTCGCCGCCGTCGGCCGCCCCTTCCCGGTGGCCCAGACCAACCACAGCAGATCGGCCCGCGGAGTGCTGCGCGGCGTGCACTTCACCACGGCGCCGCCCGGCCAGGCCAAGTACGTCCACTGCGCCCGCGGCCGCGCCCTGGACGTGGTGGTCGATCTGCGCCTGGGGTCCCCGACGTTCGGCGCCTGGGACACCGTGGACATGGACGAGGGGACCTGCCGGGCCGCCTACTACCCCGAAGGGGTGGGGCACGCCTTCCTCGCCCTGGAGGACGACACCGTGATGTCGTACCTGGTGTCCACCGGCTACCGGGCCGAACGGGAGCTGGCCGTCAGCCCGTTGGACAAGGACCTGGCGCTGCCGTGGCCGGCCGGCACCGGGTTCGTCCTCTCCGAGCGGGACCGCCTCGCCCCCGGCCTGGCCGAGGCCACGGCCCAGGGGCTGCTGCCCCGCTACGCGGACTGCGCACGGGTCTGACGGGAGCCTCGATGACCACGACAGACCTGCCCCGCCGGGTCGCGGTCCTGGGCGCCACCGGCTGCGTGGGCCGCCACCTGTGCGCGGCCTTCGCGGCCCGGGGGGCGGACGTCGTCGCGATCGCCCGCCGCCACGCCCCGCACCTGCACCACCATGCGTTCCTGCCGCTCGACCTGGCCCGGTGCACGGGTGCCGGGCTGGCCGCGGTCCTGGCGGACGAGGACGTGGACACGGTGGTCAACGCCACCCTCGGCTGGGGGAGCACGCCCGAGGAGATGGCGTACGCCAACGTCCGACCCGTGGAACGGCTGCTGGCCGCCCTGCCACGGCTCCCGAGGCCGGTGCGGCTCGTGCACCTGGGCACCATCCACGAGTACGGCCCGGTCCCGGCCGGCACCTCCCTCGACGAGGCCGTCGCACCGCGCCCAGCCTCCCTCTACGCCCAGGCCAAGCTGACCGCGTCGCGTCTGGTGCTGGCGGCCGTCCGCGGCGGGGAGATCCAGGGCTCGGTGCTGCGGCTGACCAACACCGTCGGGCCGCACCCGGCGAAGGAGAGCTTCTTCGGGGCCCTGGCGGCACGGCTGCGGCAGGCCGACCCGGCGGCAGGACTCGACGTCACGGTGGCCGCGGCCCGGCGCGACTTCGTCGATGTCCGGGACGCGGCCGACGCGGTGCTCGCCGCGGCATCGGCCGGCACCGCCGAACCACTGGTCAACATCGGCCGGGGCACCGCGGTGGACATCCACACCCTGGTCCGCACCCTGGTCACGGTCAGCGGCCTGCCGCCGGACGCCGTCCGGGTCCGCCGGGACGACGTGCACAGTCGCAGCGCCGGCGCCGACTGGATCCAGGTGGACCGCTCCCGGGCCGAGCGGTCGCTGGGCTGGCGCCCGCGCCGCGCCCTGGACACCTCGCTCCGCGACATGTGGGACACGGTGGTCGGTCCGCCGCCCGCCTGAGCGGATGCCGGTGCGGGAGCCGGTGGCCGCCCGCGGCGTCACCGGCTCCCGCGTCCGCTCACCCGATCAGGACCTCGCCCGTCGCGGCCGTCGCGCGCAGCTGTGCGGTGCCCGTGCCGCCGGGCCCCCGCAGAAAGCCGGACAGCAGCCCGGCCTCCTCCCGCACCGCGGCAGCCTCCTTTGGAGCCAGCGGCCGGAACGGGGTGACCTCCACGGTGCCGTCCCGCCAGGACCAGATGCCGCGGACCCAGCCGTCGACCAGGAACACCGGGCTCACCTCGCTGCCGGTGATCACCCGCCTGCGGTCCTCGTCGCCGATCACCCGGGTCCGGTCCGCATGGCTGAGGATCAGGTTGTCGAAGCGCGGCAGAAAGCGCACCGGCGCGGGCCGGTCCGGGTCGGCGAGGGCGGCGCCGGGCACATCGAACAGCTCCCGGCCCGCGGAGTCGTGGTACACCCGCAGCCGCGACCGCATGCCGTCGACCACCTCCCGCAGCTTGGTCAGACCGCACCAGGCCTGGATGTCCCGCACCGTGGCCGGCCCGTAGGCCGCGAGGTAGCGCAGGACGACCGCGTCGACCCGGGGCCGGTCGGCCACCGGGCGCCCGAGCCACTCCTCCGCGAGGACCACCGGCGTGGCGCCCCGACGGCCCCAGACGCCGCTGGGCGGTGGGTGCACATGCGCCACCAGGGACTGCACGACGTAGGCCAGGGCGAGGCTGTCCCGCCCGGGGAACCGGGCCGCCAGCGCCCGGCCCAGCTGCGGGCGGGTGAGCCCCTCGCCGCTCAGCAACTCCCGTCCCGCCCGCATCAGATCGTCCGGGTCCAGCCCCTGGACGGCCCGCCCGAACGCGCCCTGGCGGGCCTTGCCGAGCACCGGGGCCAGCAGCGGGTGCAGCGTGCGGAAGTCCTCGGCGTCCACCAGGTGCTGGGTGTTGCGCTGGAGCTTGGCGCGCACCACGAGACGGTCGTGCAGCAGCGTGGTCAGGGCGTCGTGCCGGAAGTCCGCGAGCCGCGCCCACAGGCCCGTATAGGGCGCGTCGGGCTCCTGGCCCTGCAGCCCCATCAGATGCCGGACGGCGTCGAGGGGGGTGCGGGCGGACCGGTCCAGCAGCAACTGCCGGTCGAGGTACGTGCGGTTGAGCGTGCGCGGGGAGAGCGGGGGCATGCGGCCCAGTCTCGCGGCCCGTACTCGACCGCCGCTCGAGCCGCGCCGCCGGCGCCGCGTCAGTCCTGGAGACGGGCGGCGCCGGTGGTGAGCAGCGAGAGCAGGCTGCGGGCCTGGACGTTGAGGTAGTGGCCGTGCCGGACCAGCGCACCGAGCGCGCCGGGCGTGACCCAGCGGTAGCCGGGCGGCAGGGCGTCCGGGACCTCGTCGCCCGCCTCGACCAGCAGATAGCGGCTCTCGGCGTGCAGGAACCGGCCGCCCTCCTCGGAGTGGACCGCCGCGTACCGGATCCGGCCGGGCGGCGCCGTCAGCACCGTGTCGAGGAACGGCGGCCGCTCGTCGGGCGGCAGCGCCGCGTGGTTGCCCGGCACGCACTGGACGGTCGGACCGAGTTCGACGGTGTCGAGGAAGCCGCCCTCCACCCGTGCGTGCACCAGCACCTGCGGGATGCCGCCGGTGCGGCGGGTGAGGAAGGCGGTGACGCCGAGTCCGCACGGCTCGATCAGGGGCTGGGTCCAGCCCGTCACCTCGCGGCTGCCGGCCTCGACGGCCACCGCCACCACACGGAAGTACCGGCCGTCCGCGCGCTCGATGGTGTGCGGCCCGCGCCGCCAGCCCGTCACCGCGTCCAGCGGGACGAGCTCGGCGCCGACCGTGTGGCGGGAGCGCTCCCCGGTGAACCAGGACAGCAGCTCCGTGTCGCAGGACGGCCCGACGGGCCCCGGGCCGCCGCCGGTGGGCACCCCCGCGAGGACCGTGCGGGCGTCCATGTTCACGAGGTTGTCCCGGCGCAGCAGCCGTCCGATCTGGCCGAGTGTCAGCCAGCAGAAGTCGTCGGCCACCGGCACCGCTTCACGGGTTTCGACGATCATGTTCCGGTTGCTCTTGCGGAAGAACCACGACCCGTGTTCGGACTGGAGGGAGTCGGCGACCACACTGCCCGGGGCCGGCCGCAGGAAGTGGTCGAGGTAGGGCACATCGGCGCCGCGGTGCACCTTGGTGTAGTTGCTGCGGGTGGCCTGCACGGTCGGCGACAGCTGCAGCAGGTTCCGGTTGCCCGGCTCCATCTTGGCCTGCATCAGGAAGTGCAGCACCCCGTCGAACTCCTTGGCCAGGAGGCCCAGGATGCCGACCTCCGGCTGTTTGATGACGGGCTGCTGCCAGTGCGGGAACGGCCCGGTGCCGACCGAGACCCGCAGGCCCTCCACGGTGAAGAAGCGCCCGCTGTGATGTCCGAGGTTCCCGGTCCCCGGGGCGAAGGACCAGCCGTCCAGCGCCGCGAACGGGATGCGCCGCACGGCGAAGCGGTGGCAGGCACGGCGCTCGGCCAGCCAGCCGGGGACCTCTGCGGTGCGCAGCCAGGAGCCGGCCTCGGTCACCGCGGCCGAGCGCGCGAAGCGCTCCGCGGGATCCGCTGCCGCACGCGGGGGCGTGGCGGTCGCCATGCCTCAGGCTCCCCAGGTGACCGGAAGGCTGGTCAGGGTGTGGTTGATCTCGCCGGTGTGCCAGGGCAGTTCGCTCTCGGGCACGGCCAGCCGCAGGTCGGGGAAGCGCCGCACCAGCCCGGCCAGCGCGATCTCCATCTCCATCCGGCCGAGCTGTTTGCCCAGGCAGTAGTGGATGCCGTGGCCGAAGGAGATGTGCGGATTGCGGCCGCGGGAGAGGTCCAGCCGGTCGGGGTCGTCGAAGACCGACGGGTCGCGGTTGGCGGAGGCGAGGGACAGCAGGACCGGCTCGCCCGCGGCGATGTGCACCCCGCCGATCTCCAGGTCCTCGACGGCCATCCGCGGGAACCCCGAGGTGTCGGTGGCGAACAGGTTGACGTGCCGCAGCAGTTCCTCGACGGCGTCCGGGATGCGGCCGGGGTCCTGGACGAGCGTGCGCCACTGGTCGCGGTGCCCGGCCACCAGCGCCAGCACGGAGTTGGCGAGCTGGTTGGCGGTGGTGTCGAACCCGGCGCCGATCAGGGTGAAGCCGAACGTCACCAGCTCCTGTTCGCTGAGCCGGTCGTCGTGGTCCCGGGCCGCGATCAGGTCCGAGAGCATGTCGTCGGTGGGCTCGGCCCGCTTGTCGGCGATCAGGCCCACGATGTACTCGTTGAGCTTGGCCAGCCCGGCCAGGGACTCCTCGCCGCCGGCCCGGTCGTCGACCGTGGCGAAGGCGCGGGCGTGGGTCTCGAACTGCCGCAGATCCTCGCGCGGGACGCCCAGCAGCTCACCGATGACGGTCAGCGGCAGCGGCACCGTCAGCTGCTGCACCAGGTCCACCGGCCCGCCGCGGTCCGCCATGCCGTCCAGCAGTTCGTCGGCCACCTTCTGCACCCCGGGCCGCATCTGCTCGACCCGCCGGGTGGTGAACGCGCCGACCACCAGCTTGCGCAGCCGGGCGTGTTCGGCGCCGTCCAGCGAAATGATCATCTCGGGCGTGGTGGTCATCGACCCGCCGATCCGGGGCGCCCCGGGCCGGCAGGTCCGTGCCCTGCTCAGCCGGGGATCGGCCAGCGCCGCCCGGACGTCCTCGTACCGGGTGACCAGCCAGGCGTCCACACCTCCCGCCGTCCGCACCCGTACCACCGGCTGTTCGGTGCGCAGCCGGGCGTAGTGCGGGGCCGGGCCGTGGTAGGACGAGCCGGGGAAGGGGAACGCGTCGGAGACGGGGCAGGCGGACAAGGGGCACCTCCGCGGTGTGCGGCCTGTTCGGATCGGATCGGACCGGGGGGCCGGCGGCCCGGCCGGGCTGCTCAGGACGGGTTGTGGATCTTGTCGGCCCAGGCGGGGGAGTCATGGGTGACGACGCGGGAGCGGGTGTACAGCTCACCGTCGATACGGACCAGGACGTCGTCCACGACGGTGGTCGGCTCGAAGCTGACCTTGCCGGCGGCGTCCGTCATGCTCACGATCGCCTGGTACCGCACGTGCAGGGTGTCCTCGCCGGCCGGCTCGATGTGCATCCGGTCGAACCAGTAGCGGTACACCAGGCCGTCGTAGTACGCGACGTCGTGCTCCCGTGCGTCGCGGGCGGAGATCTCGTCGACGAGCGGCCGCTCCGGGTCCCCGCGGCGCGCCTGCATCTCGGTCAGCAACTGCTGACGTCCCGCCAGCTTCCAGCCGCCCGGACGGTGCTCGATCGAGCCGTCCTCGGTCATGGTCTCCAGGAACTCCACCAGCTTCCGGGCTTCCAGGAGCGGCATCTGCCGTGCGTAGAACTGCTGCACCTCCACATACAGCTCCGCGGTCACCCGCGGCCCGGTCTTCCGCGATACCTGGGACACATCGGCTCCTTCCGGCCATGGCGCGCCACCGTCGCCGGGGGTCTGTGGCGCCGCCCACCGTGACGTGCCGAGCTGGACGCGCCCTGGAGAGGTGCTAGGGCGTGTCCGCGGGGCAGACGAACCGACGGGCCCGGTGTCAGGCGCCACGCGGCGGACGGACGTTGGAGACGGGCCCCACGGCGCCGCGTGTCCCCGGCCGGACCTGCGGCGTTGTGCAGGCCGGCGCCGCGGACGGCGCGGCGGACCCAGCACGGACGAGAGGCGAGACCGGCATGCCGACCATGGCTGACCCCCGGATGGACGAATGCGAAGAGCTGCTGGCGGCCTGGCAGGAGCACCGCGCCGCGCTGCGCCGGACGCTCGGCGGCCTCACCGACGAACAGGCGCGCAGCACCCCCAGCGTCAGCACGCTGTCCCTGGCGTCGCTGCTCACCCATGCCGTGCGCGGGGAGCCGGCCTGGATCCCGGTCATCGCCGGCCGGGGCGCCGACTGGCTGCAGCGCGACGGCCAGGCCGAGTTCGAGGTGCCCGCGGCGGAGACGGTGGCCGGTCTGCTGGCCGAGCACGAGCGGGTGGGCGCCGAGGTGGCGCAGGCGGTGCGGGCGGTCAAGGACTTCGACGAGCGGGTACCGATGCCCAAGACCCCGTGGGGCCCGCAGGACGAGCCGCGTACGGTCCGCTGGATCCTGCTGCACCTGATCGGGGAGGCGGCCCGGCACGCCGGCCATGCCGACCTCATCCGCGAGTCCCTCGACGGCGCCAACGCCTTCGACCTGCAGCAGGCCGCCCCCGACGCCTGACGGCACCCGGCCCGTCGCACCGCCCGGCGCTGCACCGGCGCCCGAGGCGGCCGCGAGCGGGCCGGGATATCCCTGGGGTGTTGTCGCCCAGGCTGCCGACGGAGGAGAGTCATGAGCGCTGGTGTGGGTCCCGGCATTCCGCAAAAGGCGCGGGAAGTACGGCTGTCCGAGCACTTGGAGGGTGAACTCACCCTCGGCCACTTCGACATCGTCGAGGTCGAGGTGCCGCAGCCGGCGCCCGGCGAGGTCCTGGTCCGTACGGACCACCTGCCGCTGGCGGCGGCGTACCAGGACCTGATGCGGGCCGACTGCCCGCTGCCGCTGCCGCCGTTCCAGGTCGGCGAGCGGCTCGGCGGGGGCGCCCTGGGCACGGTGGTCCGGTCGGCGAGCCCGGACCTGGCCGTCGGTGACGTCGTCCAGTCGATGTCCGGCTGGAGCGAGTACTCCTGCGGTCCGGCCAACACCTACTTCAAGGTGGACCCGGACCTCTTCCCCAGTCCGGTGTACTACCTGAGCCAGGGACCCACCGCCTACTACGGCATGGCCGACATCGCCCGGGCCGGCAAGGGCGACACGGTCTTCGTCTCCGGCGCGGCCGGCGGGGTGGGCTCGCTCGCCGGGCAGATCGCCAAGTGCCGCGGAGCGGCCCGGGTGATCGGCAGCGCCGGCAGCAAGGAGAAGGTCGACTACCTCGTGGGCGAGCTGGGCTTCGACGACGCCTTCGACTACCACGACGGCCCGGTCGTCGACCGGCTGCGCGAGCTGGCCCCGGACGGCATCCAGGTCTTCTTCGACAACGTCGGCGGGGAGCAGTTCGAGGCCGCGATCGAGGTCGCGGCCCCGCACGCGCGGTTCGCGCTGTGCGGCGCGCTGTCCGCCCAGAACGGGGACCGGGCGCACCCCCGGCTCGACCTGATGACGGCCATCACCAAGCATCTGGAGCTGCGGCCGTTCGCGACCTACCACACGCCCGAGCAGATCACCGAGTGGACGCGGCACTTCGCGATGTGGGTGGCCGAGGGCACGTTCGTCTTCCCGCACACGTCCGTCGAGGGCGGCATCGAGGCCGCGCCGGCCGCTTTGATCTCGCTGCTCAAGGGGGCCTACCGGGGCAATGTCGCACTGGATCTGACGGCTGCCTGACGGCACGTCGGACCGGTCGCGGGCCGGGGGCGGGTACCGGATCCCCGGTACCCGCCCCCGGCACGTGCGGTCCTCACTCCCACCGGCGCGCGAGGACCGCCACCGGCACGCGGTAGCGCAGCACGCCCCGTGCGTCGTGCACCCGGGACACCCCGCAACTGGTGAACGACACCGCACCCCGGCACACGGCCGTCTGGTCGATGTCCACCCAGCCCGTGCACCGGCCGTCGGCGCCGAAGAGGGGCTCGGTGATCCGGTAGGAGAACGCCCCTCCACCCGTGGCGCTCCACGAGCCGCGGCCCGCGGTGCCCGAGAGCAGCACCGCCGCGCCCCGCGGGGTGAAGACGAAGGTGGCGGTGGACGTCTCCCTGGGGCGCCGCACCAGCGCCCGCCACCTACCGGCCGCGGCCGGCAGCGGGGAACGGTCGTCGTGGTCCGGGCGGGAGCGGGGGAGCGGCATCGGGCCTCCTCGGGACGCGGCCGCCCAGTGTCCGGGCGCGGCCTCGCAGCCCGCTGGAGCCCGGCGCGTGCAGCGCGGTTCGAGCGCCCGTCGAGGCGGCGGCCGCAGCCTGGCCCGACCGGTCCACCACAGCAGACGCGCAGCGCGCGGGGGAGGAACAGCATGAAGCGTTCGGCACAGGGAGCACGGCGCCCGAGACGTGCGGTCGTCCTGGCGGCCGCGGTCCTGGCCGCGGTGCCGATGACGACCGGCACCTCGACGGCCCTGGCCCCGGCGGGAGCCGGCGCCCCGGCCACGCGGCCCGGCCGGACGGCCGCCGCGGGCCCGGTCGGGAGGTGGGCCCTGAAGGTGTCCTTCGAGGGCCAGACGTATGACAGCACCGTGCAGTTCGCCCCGGGCGGTACGGCCTTCATCGTGGGCGGCGGCGCGGGCAGTTGGAGCCGCACGGGGGAGGGGCGCTTCACCTTCCGGATCGACGAACCCGTCTGGGGCGCACAGGGCGACTACCTCGGCCGGGTCAGTGTCGACCAGCGCGCCCGGCTCACCGGCGACACCTTCACCAGCAGTGGCATCTCCCGTCAGTACGACGCGGACGACGTCCTGGTGCGCAGTGTGCAGGCGCACGACACCGGCACCCGCTCCTGAGCACCACGGCGGCACAGCGCCCGCCCCGCCAGGAGAGGGCGCGTGCAAGGCGGGCTCTCCGCCGTATCCGCCTGGCTCGCCCGTGCGCCCCGCCCGCGGGGCGGCCTCGCACCCGGCCCGATGTGGTCCTGGCCGGCAAGGCGTATGCGTCACTCGCCCCAGATCTTGCGGTACGCCTGGCGGTAGCCCTCGGAGTCCCAGGAGAGCGCACCGCCGCTGTTGGCGGAGGTGGCGATGTGGACGGGGGCGACGTACCCGCTGTCCGGGGCGTGGCTGAAGGCGCGGTTGAACTCGTCGACGATCTGCCAGCCCTGTTCGGAGAGCGGCTCGGGCACGGTCGCCGCCTGGAACTCCTTGCCGTTGACCCGCTCGAAGGCGGACGGGTCGCCGTCACCGGCACCGATGTTGAACGGGGCACCCGCGCCGTCCTTCCCCGCGGCGCGCAGCGCGGGGGCGGCGTGCTGGAAGTACAGGTCGTTGATGGCGGCGGAATAGGTCCACCTGCGGCCGAAACGGGACAGCAGCGAGCGGACCTCCTTGATGGACCGGCTGTTGACCTGCGGAATGGGCATGTTGGTGTAGCTCAGCAGCTTGGTGCCGGAACACGTCGCGAGTTCCTTCCTGATCAGGTCGGACTTGCGCTTCGCGAAGGGCACCGTGGCGTCGGTGAACAGGACGACGCCCGCGCGCCCGTTGGACCGGGCGATGATCCAGTCGGCGCTGATCTTCGCGACGTCCTCGACCCGGGAGGTGACGTTGCTGAAGAGTTCCGGGTCCTTGCCGGGGCCCGGGCCGGGGGTCGGCGCGGCGTGCCAGCCGATCAGCGGAATGCCCTCGGCATGGGCCTTGTTGACCTCCGCCGCGGTCGTCGAGGGGTCGAACCCGCTGATGACGATGCCGTCCGGCTTGAGGCGCAGGGCCTGCTGGAAGGCGGCCTCGAGGCCCTTCGGTGTGCCCTGGCCGTTGAGGGTGCGGGCGTGCCATCCGACGATCTTCGCGGCCTCCTGGACACCCTGGGCGACTCCGGCGACGCCGGGGTTGGTCAGGGTCTGGGCTATGTAGACGACGGTCTTGCCGTGGACGGCCTTGGGTCCCGTGGTGGGCCCCTCCCAGGGGGCGTTCACCGCCTCGGCCTTCTTGACCGCCTGCTTGGCCCTGGAGAGGGCGGTGGGGCATCCGGGCTCGGCGGAGTCCCGGTGGGACGCGGCGGCGCCGTCGCCGGGTTCACAGCCGGCGACGGTGGCCATGACCAGGAATGCGGCGGCGGTCACGACCGCCTTGCGGGTGGGGTGCACGGGTCTCCTCGCAGGGCAGCAGGATGAGGATACGGGTGGGGTGGGGGAGACAGGTTACGGGTGACGGCGCTCCGCGGAGCAGCCGCCTCCGGTGGGCACGGCCTACGCCGCGGACGCCGGGCACACTCCGGAACGAGTCACTCCACATACTCCACTCCCCGTCGGAAACCGGCCAATCCGTCCATCCCGTCCGGCACCGTGTTCCACCGCGAAGACAACGGGCCAAACATGACAAAGAGTTGAATAAGGCCTGACCATTGGTCGTCCTGTGTTGCCTGCGCAGACACAAGCGGTAGTGTTCACGGCCGTCGGAGGTGTGGCGTGATCCTTTCGCTCCTCATGGGGCTGAAGATCGCAATTGCCACCCTCCGCCCCCGTCGTCGGCGGTCGGCACCAACACCACCTCGGTCCCCGCTCAGGAGCACGTCGTAAGGAGGCCTGGGTGTCTGTGGACGCAGTGGACCCGCCACACGAACCGGACCGTTCCCGGCGTTCGCCGTCGGGGCCGCGGTTCCGTCGGCGGACGGGTGCACTCCTGGACCGCTGGCCGTTCCGGCGGAAGCTCAACGTCCTGGTGATCGCGCCGGTCGCGGTCGTCGGCGTGCTGCTCACCATCGGCGTCAACAACCAGATGGACAAGGCCCTGGACGCCGGCCGCACCGAAGAGCTGGTGCGCGACAGCGAGCAGGTCACCAGGCTGATCAACGACATCCAGGCCGAACACCGGCAGGCGCTGCTGCTGTCCGTGGAGCAGGAGGCGGCCCGACCCGGTGCCGCCCTGCCGTCGACCACCACCTACCGCGAGGCGCAGCGGAGCACCGACGCACAGGTCACCACCGTGCATGCCGCGTTCGGGCCGGACCTGCCCAAGGAGGGGGCGCGGGCGCTGGAGTACGTCCGGGGCCTCTCGGTGCTGCGGGACAAGGTCGAGCGGGGCTCGGTGCCGGCCGCCGGTATCGATCCCGCCTACGCCGCCGCGGTCGGCTACCTGATCGACGGCATCGGCCTCGACCGCTTCCTGGGCACCTCGTCGTCCTCGGTCACCGACCTCCTCGACACGGTGCTGCGCGCCGACGCCGCCCACGCGGCCTACGAGAGCGGGGTGTTCTCCGCCCAGACCCGGGATGCCAACGCGCTCACCGAATACACCCGCGCGGTCGGCGCCCACAAGCTCTACGAGGAACAGACCGCACGCTTCGCCCGGATCGCCTCGCCGAGCCAGGTCCTGCGGCTGGGCGGGATCGAGCGGGACGCCGAGACGAACGGCATCGAGGCGCAGTTCGCGGAGTTGCAGATCGACCCCGGTTCGCTCCAGGGCCAAACCCCGGCGCAGCTGCGCAAGGCGATCGCCGCGGGCAGCCGGCAGGCCGAGGCCCGTCTCGACATCACCCGGTCGCTGATCGAGGAGATCGCCGCCCGCGCCGACACGCTCTCCGCCGACGCCCTGCGGAACGCGCTGGTGATGCTCGGCATCGCCCTGCTCGGCTTCGCCTCCTGGCTGGCCTTCTCCGTCCAGGTCCGGCGCTCGGTCGTGCGTCCTCTGACGGCCCTGACCGGCGCCGCGCAGCAGGTGGTCGACGTGGCCGGGGAAGAACTCGCCCGCGTCGAGGACGACGAGTCGACGGAGCGCACCCCGCTTCGGCCGCGGCCGATCCCCGTCCCGGTGCGCGACGAGATCGGCCACCTGGCCGAGGCGTTCAACCAGGTGCAGGTCACCGCCGCGGCGCTGCTGGAGCGGCAGGTGCTCAGCCGCCGCAATGTCGCCGAGATGTTCGGCAACGTCGGACGCCGGGTCAGCAACCTGACCTCCCGCCAGCTCATGCTGATCGACGCCGTGGAGCGGGAGGAGACCGACCCCGACGTGCTCCAGCGGATGTACCGCATCGACCACATCGCGGTACGCCTCCAGCGCAACGCCGACAGCCTGATGCTGCTCGCCGGCATCCGGGACCCCGAGTTGGAGGCCCGGCCGACCAGCCTGGTCAATGTCATCCGGGCCGGGCTCGGCCAGATCGAGGGCTTCCAGCGGGTGTCCCTGCGGTCCGAGACCGAGGTCACCGTCGGCCCCGACGTCGTCGACGACCTGACGCTGATGCTCGCCGAGCTGCTGGAGAACGCGGTCTCGTTCTCCCCGTCCGAGACCCCCGTCGAGGTGGTCGTCCGGCCCGGCACCGACATCACCGCGGACGGCGGGGCCCTGATCGAGATCATCGACCACGGCCTCGGCATGAGCGCCGACCGGCTCGGCGAGGAGAACTCCCGCCTGGTCCGCCGGGAGCGGCTCGACCTCGTACCGACCAAGGTCCTCGGCCTGTTCGTGGTCGGCAGCCTCGCCCGGCGCTCGGGCATCCGCGTCGCCCTCAGCCGTACGCCGGGCGGCGGCGTCACCGCCACCGTCTGGCTCCCCGCCGCACTGCTGCCGGCCGTGCTCCCCGCCGGCACCCCGTCCCCGGCAGCGGACCTGTCCGCGCCGGAGGCCGGGGACGAGGCGGGAGAACGGGCCGGAGAACCGGACAGCGCTGGTGAGGGCGGAGTGGACGGCGCCGGGGCCCCGTCGGCGCACCCGGCCGGGCCCGGGCCCGGCGCGCCCGAGTCCGAGCCGGCTCCCGCCACGCCGCTGCCCGTGCGGCCCCCCGCCGCCGCCCCCGAGCGGCGGCCCGTCGCCCCCTCGCGGCAGGGCGAGCTCCCCCGGCGTCTCCCGCAGCGTACGGACGAGGAGCGGACCGGCTCCCCGGCCGGTCCGCGGTCCGCACCGGCCGGCCGCCCGCTGCGACGGCGGGTGCGAGGCGCGACCCTCACCATGACCACTCCGACGGCCGACCGGGAGACCCAGGCCCTGCGCCGGCCCGTCGACGCCGACGCGGTCCGTTCGGAACTCGACGAATTCGAAGCCGCAGTACGCCGGGCGGAGCAAGAAAGCGCTCCGCCCCGGAGGGACCCAGCGCCCTCGCCACACCAGCAACCCCGGAAGGAGTCGGGCAGTGACGACGCCGACAGGTAAGAGCAGTCCCGAGCGGGCGGAACCCATGGATCTCACAGCCGCCGCGGCCGACTTCACCTGGCTCCTCGACCGGTTCGCCAGCGAGACCGCCGGTGTCGTCGACGCCATCGCGGTGTCCTCCGACGGCCTGCTGATCGCCGTCTCCCGACTGCGCGAGCAGGCCGACTCCGAACGGCTCGCGGCGATCGTCTCGGGCGTCACGAGTCTGGCCGCCGGTGCGTCCGGCAACTACGGCCTGGGCGGCCTCAACAAGGTCATCATCGACCTGGAGGGCGGCCACGTCCTGGTGTCGGCCATCGGCTGCGGTGCCGTCCTGGGCGTGGTGACCTCGAAGGAGGCCAAGCTCGGGAACATCGCCTACGAGATGACCCTGTTCGCCAACCGGGCGGGGGGCGCGCTCACCCCCCAGCTGGTACTGGAGCTCAAGAAGAGCGCCGGCGCCGCACCGGGCCGCTGACCGTTCCACTCCGCGGAGGCGGGATACAGGTGCCGAGAAGAGGATCATGATGGCCGCCGGTGAACCAGGACCGGACGAGGGTGGGGGTTCCCCTCGCCCGCGAGGAGCCGAGCGCTCGGGGGAGGGCGACGCCCCGGGCCCGTCGGAGCCGGTCGGCCGCGCTCCCGCGATCCGGCCCTTCCTGCTGACCGCCGGCCGGGTGGCAGGGGGCGGCACCGGTGCGTCGCTGCCGGTCGAGACGCAGATCGTGGCGACCTCGTCCGGGATCACCGCCCTGGGGTCGCTCGCCTTCGAGCAACACGACATCGTGGCCGCCTGCCGGCGGCCGCAGTCGGTGGCGGAGCTGGCCGCCGGGCTCCGCCTCCACCTCAATGTCGTCCGGGTGCTGGCGGAGGACCTGCGCACCGCCGGACATCTGGCGGTGCACGTCCCGAACGCCGGCACCACCCAGGACATTTCCGTACTGCGAAGGGTTATCGATGGTCTCCGCGCCGTCCCCGACTCACGGGAGTCACTCCGTGACAGCGGTTGAACAGCCGCCGGTACCGGTCAAGCTGGTCATCGCCGGCGGCTTCGGCGTCGGCAAGACCACGGCGGTCGGCTCGATCTCCGAGATCCGGCCGCTGACCACGGAAGCCGCCATCACCGAGGTCGCGGCGGGGGTGGACGATCTCACCCACACCCCCGGCAAGACCACCACCACGGTCGCCATGGACTTCGG
>Ga0207426_1001098_pt1 | contig 24902 bp, 23 predicted proteins | sample AraplaMF_Cvi_mMS_FD_184265 | JGI IMG/M metagenome (GOLD analysis project Ga0207426, IMG submission 184265) | Arabidopsis root microbial communities from the University of North Carolina, USA - plate scrape MF_Cvi_mMS (SPAdes) (version 2) | ecosystem: Host-associated > Plants > Roots > Endosphere... | reverse complement strand
GAGGGTGGGCAGCAGCGCGGCCGGGATCGTGGCGGCGGCCAGAGCCACCTCCCCCGAAATCCCATCGATTTGGCCGCGAATCAGCATTGCCAGACCCTGTTGAGCCCCAAAATCCTCGGTCAAAACCGTTGACGGTTGGTTGCCGGGAGGCTCAATGCGCCGTTTCTAGACGAGAAATGGCAGTAACTGCAACGCCAAAAGATGGTCAGCAGGACTGACTTGGTTCGACCCACCTTTGACGTTCCGCCTTCGGCCTGGATTGCCGCCTTCAAGTGACCCCGGCATTGACCAAGCGCCCAGAAATTCTTATTTACCGAAAGATCCATCTTCCGAAGCGTGCTGTGCCAAGAAAAGCCTCCTCACCCGCGAATGCGCGTGGCGACCCTCAGCGCCTGTCGTCGCCGCCTTCGCATGACCGACGTGTTCGCAATCAGGCGCGGCGCGCGCGGGCGCGGCTCTCCCAGCGATCGAGCATCTGGCCGAGTTCGCCGGTGGCAACGGCCGCGATCGCGTTGGTATTCGCGGCCTCGTTGGTGTTGGCGGGTGCCGAGGCACGGAGCCAGCCCGGCTCGCTGTATTCGCGCCAACGGCGCGCCTCCGCACGGCGTTTTCGGGAGACGATATCGCGGGTGACATAACCGCCGGCGAACGCGAGGGCGAGTGCAATGACAAGTGCAACAACGGCTAACACAATGAACTCCGGTAATACCCCGGCAACGTTTCTGCCATCGTCGCGCGTGAGGTCAAGGCTTGACATGCCGCGAGACCGCACAGGTCAAATACAGAAACCCTGGCGGAGAGATCGGAGCGACGAAACCGGGACGAATTGTCACTCTCGCCTTGACCGAGCCGCATTGCGGCCGCGTTTCGGCCTCGCGCGGTTGCCGTCGCGCAGAGGATGCGACGCTGGCTCTCGCAACCTGACGCAGACCGGACTAACCTTCTCCCGCTCGGCCGGATCAACCGGCCAGCCAACATGATCGGGAGGACGCGATGACACGCCAAGAGCCTGGCGAGCACGATGCTGCGCTTTCACGACGAACACTTGTCCGGGGACTTGCATTCGGTGCCGCCGCCACGATGGCCGCCCCGGCGCTGGCCCAGACCGGACCGGTCGCACCGCCGACGACGATCACAACCCCGCCACGCGATTTCGGCCCGAACGGCGCGCCGACCACCTATTTCTGGGACCCCGACATCCTCGCGGTCGACCCCTCCTTCAACGATCTGGCGCAGCCCAACACCGCGATCAAACGGCTGCACACGGGCCTGTTGTGGGCCGAAGGCCCGGCCTGGAGCGCGCAGGGCCGCTATCTCTTGTGGAGCGACATTCCCAACAACCGGCAGATGCGCTGGACCGAGGATGACGGCCGCGTCAGCGTGTTCCGCGCGCCCTCGAACAATTCCAACGGCAACTCCTTCGACTTCCAGGGCCGTCAGCTCTCCTGCGAACATCTGACCCGGCGGGTGACGCGCTACGAGCATGACGGCACGGCGACCGTGCTTGCGGATGCCTATCAGGGCAAGCGGCTGAACTCGCCGAACGATATCGCTGCGCATCCCGACGGCAGCTACTGGTTCACCGATCCGCCCTATGGCGGCCAGCTCTACGAAGGCGAACCCGACGCCGCGGGCGGCCCGAGCAATGCCGGCGGCAAGCTCAATCCGCGGATCGGCCAGCCGGCCGGCTTCGCGCCGGGCAAGCGCGAATTGCCGACCAATTGCTATCGCATCGATCCCTCGGGCCGCATCGACCTCGTCGTCACCGAGGAGCAGGTGCCGGATCCGAACGGATTGTGCTTTTCGCCGGACTACAAGAAGCTCTATGTCGCCTCGACCGGCAAGGGCCCGGGCGACACCGGTCCCGGCGGCAAAGGCGAGATTTTTATGTTCGACGTTGGCGCGGACAACAAGCTCACCGGCCTCAAGAAGTTCAGCGATTGCGTCATCGACGGCGTCAAGTGCGGGCCTGACGGTCTGCGTTGCGACGTCAACGGCAATGTCTGGGCGTCGAGCAATGCGGGCCGCGCCGTCGGCTACAACGGCGTGACGGTGTGGTCGCCGGAAGGTAAGCTGCTCGGCCGCATCCGCCTGCCGGAAGTCTGCGGCAACATCACCTTCGGCGGCCCCAAGCGCAACCGTCTGTTCATGGCCGCGAGCCAGTCGCTCTACGCGGTGTACACGGCAACGCAAGGCGCAGGCCCGGGCTGAGCGACGCAGGCCGGATCAACACAGGGCGCCGGCGTACCTCGCCGGCGCCGGTTTGTCTTGCTACGCTCCTTGAAGCAAAAGGGACCATCCGGGAGAAACCATGCGCGTTGTGATCTGCGGCGCCGGCGTGATCGGGGCCTGTACAGCCTTGTACCTCCGCCGGCTTGGCGCCGACGTCATCGTCGTGGACCGGGTTGGAGTTGCGGCCGCCGCCTCCGGCAAGGCCGGCGGCTTCCTGGCGCGCGACTGGTGCACAGGCTCGCCGCTCGATGCGCTGGCGCGACGCAGCTTTGGACTTCACACGCAACTCCGCGACGAGATTGGAGGCGATTGGGATTATCGTCCGATGAATGCCCATAGCGGCTTCGTCGTTCCCGACGGTGATCCGTTCCGGACCGCACCATCGCGATTCGGCTGGCTCAACGATGGTGTCGTCGTCGCACAGCGTATCGGTACGCCCGAGACGACGGCAATCGTTCATCCCCACAAGTTCACGACATCGGTGATGACCGCGGCGCTTGCGCAAGGGGCTGAGCTTCGCTTCGGCCGGTTCACTGGAATCGTGCGCGACAGGGATGGCAGAACCGTGAGAGGCCTCCAGGTCGAGGACAGCATCATTGAAGCGGACGCTGTCGTCATCGCAATGGGCCCCTGGTCGCTGATCGCAGCGCGATGGATGAGCCTGCCTGTCGTCTATGGCATGGAGAGCCCCAGCATCGTATACGACACCGGCACGCAGGTGTCGGCCGACGCCTTGTTTCTGGAAATGAACGCCTTTCAGGAAACTCTGTCGGTCGAAGTGTTCCCTCGCCCCGATGGCAGCACGTATGTCACCGCATTCTCGGACACTGCTTCACTCCCAACCGATCCGGCCGATGTGACGCCCGAACTCAACCGCCTGAGCATGTTGCAAAAGATAGCGGCGCGCCTGTCGCCGCTCTTCCGTCCGGACAAGATCATCACGAAGCAGGCCTGCGTTCGTCCGGTGATCGCGGACGGTCTGCCACTGATTGGTCGAGTCGCAAATGACGAAGGGCTATATATTGCGACCGGGCATGGTCCTTGGGGCATTCTCAACGCGCCCGCGACCGGGGAAACGCTCGCCCAGTTGATCGCCGAAGGTGCAACGCGCGATGTCGATCTCGCGCCATTCGATCCCGTCCGGCTTGCGCCTTTTGATTCCGTGCGGCTGCCGGCGCAATGAACCAGCAGAACGCCATCATCGATCGCTCCTTGCGCGCCGGCAACGGCGTTGCATACCGATCTCCGAAACCCGCATGCCCGCGCGCGAAACCAGTCCCGCATCTCGCCTGCCCATCATTTGCGCAGCGCTAGACTTTAGTCCCCCTCTCCCGATCCTGAACGCGGTTTCACTTGCCGAGCCCCCTCTCGCCGGTATAGTGCGACAAAATGGCCCGCAAGAGGCCTGTTCGAAGGGAGAGAACAAGATGAATAATGCACTCTCTGTTGCATTGCGAATAGCGCTTGGTGCGGCCGCGACGGGCGCGGTGATGGCAGCTTCAGGCGCGGCATTGGCCGCCGATCCCATCAAGATCGGCGTGATCGCGGAAGCGCAGGCGATTGCCGGCGCATCGATTCCGCAGGCGGCGCAGCTCGCCGCCGAGGAGATCAACGCCAACGGCGGCGTCGACGGCCGCAAGATCGAGATCATCGGTTACGACAATCACTCCTCTTCGGCAGACTCGGTGCGTGCATTCCAGCGCGCGGTCAACGAGGACAAGGTCAACGCGGTCATCGCGAGCTACATCAGCGAGGTCGTGCTGGCGCTGGAGCCCTGGGCGTCGCGGCTGAAGACGCCGTTCGTCACGCCGGGTGCGGCGTCGAACGAGATCAGCAAGAGCGTTCACGCCGATTACGAGAAGAACAAGTACACCTTCCACGGCTATCTCACCTCGGCGGCGCTGGCGATGTCGGTCTGCGACGGCGCCAAGGATCTGCTGGTCGACAAGATGCACATGAAGACGGCCGTCATCATGAGCGAGGACGCCGCCTGGACCAAGCCGCTCGACGTCGGCTACGAGGAATGCCTGCCCAAGATCGGGTTGAAGGTGGTCGACCACATCCGCTTCTCGCCTGACACCACCGACTTCACGCCGATCTTCAACAAGATCGAGGGCTCGAAGCCCGACGTGATCATCACCGGCATTTCCCATGTCGGCGTGCAGCCGACCGTGCAGTGGAAGAACCAGCAGGTGCCGATCCCGATGTTCGGCATCTCCTCGCAGGCGACCAACGAGACCTTCGGCAAGGACACCAACCAGGCCGCCGAAGGCGTGCTCTATCAGGGCGTCTCCGGCCCCGGCGTCGCGGTGACGCCGAAGTCGGTGCCGTTCGCGGAAGCCTTCAAGAAGAAGTTCGGCAACTATCCGTCCTACGCCGGCTACACCGCCTATGACGAGGTCTATTACATCGCCGACGCAGTGAAGCGGGCCGGTTCGACCGACGCCGACAAGCTGGTCACGGCGCTGGAGGCGACCGACTGGGAAGGCACGATCGGCCGCGTCCAGTTCTACGGCAAGGACGATCAGTTCACCCACTCGATCAAATACGGCAAGGGCCTGATCACCGGCCTGATGCTGCAATGGCAGGACGGCAAGCAGAGCGCGGTCTGGCCCAAGGATGTCGCCAAGGTCGACGTCAAGTTCCCGAGCTTCATCAAGCTCAGCAACTAGTCGGACATGCTCCCGGGACCACCTCCCGGGAGCTTCCGTTTGCGCGCCCCGCGACACGTTCCTCCAGCAATCGTCTGATCAATCATCAATGCGAGCTTTCCAGATTCTGATCGATGGCTTTGCCATCAGCGCTCTCTACGCGCTCGGTGCCACCGGCTTCACGCTGATCTTCGGCGTCTCCGGCGTGCTCAATCTCTCCCACGGGGCCATCATGGTCGCGGCAGCAGTGGCGGCCTGGGCCGCCGCCAGCGTGCTCAATGTCGGCACCTATGCCGGCGCGCTGATCGGCGTCGGCGTCGCACTGCTCGCGGCCTTCGCCACTTACTTCGCGGTGGTGAAGCCAATCCAGGACTCCCGGCGCATTCCCAACGAGGAGAAGGAAATCTTCGTCCTCACGGGCACGTTGCTCTGGGGCATCATGATCCAGGAGCTGATCGCCTATTTCTTCACCAACAACGCCAAGACCGTGCTGCCGATCGTCGAGGGCGTGGTCGAGATCCTCGGCGTCCGCACGCCGAAGAACGAGATCTTCACCGCCATCGTCTGCTGCCTCGTGATTGCGCTGCTGTGGCTGCTGGTGAACCGCACCCGTACCGGCAAGGCCGTACTGGCGGCCTCGATGAACCCGCGCGGCGTCACCCTGCTCGGCCTCGAGCTCACCAACATCTACATCGTGGTCTGGGGGATCTACGGCATCCTCGCCGGCATCGCCGGCGTGCTGCTCGGCATGTTCCTGGGCGTCAGCTCCTACAGCGTGGGGCCGCTGACCGCGAGCGCGTTCTCGATCGTCGTGCTCGGCGGCCTCGGCAGCGTCTCCGGCTCGCTGATCGCGGCCTTCGTGGTCGGCTATCTCGAAACGCTGACGGCCTATCTGATCTCGCCGGCCTACCGCACCATTCCGGCGCTGCTGCTGCTTGTGTTCGTGATGTATATCCGGCCCCAGGGCCTTCTGGGGAGGCGCTGAGATGTCCAGCTTTTTCACCTCGCGCCTGTTCTTCGTCTCGCTCGCGCTCGTCGTCATCGCGGCCACGCTGCCACTCTATGTCTCCGGCTATGTGCTGGGCCTGCTCACCGTCGCATTCTATTTCGGCGTGTTCGCGATGGCATGGGACCTGCTGTTCGGCTTCGCCGGCGAAGTCAATTTCGGTCCGACCTTCCTGATCGGCGTCGGCGCCTATACGGCCGGCATCCTCAATGCCCAGTTCGGCTGGTCGGTCTATCTCTGCATCTTGCTCGGTGCACTCGCCTCCGTCGTGGCCGGCCTCGTACTCGCCCTGCCAGCGCTGCGGGTGCGCGGCCCGTATTTTGGCCTGACCACGCTGGTCGCCGTGCTGATGTTGCAGAACTTCATCGTGGTGTTCGCGGACCTGACCGGCGGCGAGATCGGTCTCACCATTCCCGACGTCATCTCCATCAATGCCGGCACCAATTACTGGATCGCGCTCGGCTTCATGACGATCTCGGCGGCGATCCTCTACGGCCTGTCGCAATCACCGATCGGCCTGGTGCTGCAGGCCAGCGGCCAGGATCCGGTGCAGGCCGGCGCGCTCGGCTTCAACATCGTCAAGCACAAGCTCGCCGCCTTCATCGTCTCGGCGTTCTTCTCGGGTCTCTCAGGCGCTCTGCTGGTGTTCTATTTCGGCACCGCATCGGTCGGCACCGTGGTCGACGTCGCGGTCGGCGTGAATGTGATCGTGTCGGCCGTGCTCGGCGGCCGGCGCACCGTGCTGGGCGCGGCGCTGGGCGCGATCTTCCTGATCGTCGCCGGCGAGTTCCTGCGCCCGACCGGCGAGCTTGCAACCTTCATCGTCTCGGCGGTCGCCCTGCTCGTCGTGCTGTTCTTCCCCGGCGGCTTCCTCGGAGCGGCCCTCTCGCGTGAGGCGCGCTCGTGATGGATCAGAGACTTTCAAACCGGCCCGTGCTCGAAGTCCGCGGCCTGACCAAGCGCTTCGGCGGCCTGACCGCGGTGAAGAACCTCGGCTTCGACGTCAATGGCGGCGAGATCTTCGGCCTGATCGGACCGAACGGCTCGGGCAAATCGACCGCGATGAAGAGCGTGATGGGCATCGAGCGGCCCACGGCGGGCGAAGTCGTGTTCGAGGGCGAGAATGTCGCCGGCCTGCCCGCGCACAAGATCGCCCGCAAGGGATTTGGCATGGTGTTCCAGCATTCCCGGCCGCTGAACCGGCAGACCGTGCTGGAGAACATCTTGGTCGCGCTGCTGCCGGACAGCCTGTTCATGCTGTTTCCGGACAAGGCGCTGGTCGAGCGCGCCAAGTGGATCGCCGATCGCGTGGGCCTGGGCAATGTCATGAACCGCCGCCCGCCAACGCTGCCCTTCGCCGATCTGCGCCGGCTCGAGCTTGCCAAGGCGATCGCGCGCGATCCCAAGGTCGTGCTGGTCGACGAGCCGTTCGCCGGCTTGACGCGGGCCGAGGTCGACGTCTTCTCCGACCTGATCCGCAGCTTCCGCGACGACGGCCGCGCGGTGATGCTGGTGGACCACAACGTCAAGAGCGTCGCAGCCCTCGTCGACCGCGTGCTCGCGATGTATCTCGGCGAGGAGATCGTCACCGGCAAGGCCGAGGACGTCATGAAGAACGAGACCGTGCGCCGGGTCTATCTCGGCGGCGCGATCGAAACCCATGCGCGGCCCGAGACCAGCTTCAAGGACAAGGTGCCGCTGCTCCAGGTCGAGAATGTCAGCGTGTTCTATGGCAAGGCGCAGGCGCTGGAGAACGTCTCGATCCACGTCCACGAAGGCGAGTTCGTCTCCGTGGTCGGCCTCAACGGCGCCGGCAAGACCACGCTGTTCAACACCATCTCCGGCTTCCTGCCCTATACCGGCGAGATCGCGCGCGGCGGCGAGAAGCTGCGCGGCACCAGCCCGGCGAAGATCGCGCGAAGCGGCTTGGTGCAGTGCCCGGAATCGCGCGAGCTGTTCGGCGAAATGAGCGTGCGCGAGAACCTCGATCTCGGTGGCCAGCACCTCGACGACGACAAGCGCGCCGCACAGCTCGCCTGGCTGTTCGAACTGTTCCCGATCCTGAAAGAGCGTCAGGGCCAGATGGCGCAGACGCTCTCCGGCGGCGAGCAGCAGATGCTGGCGATCGGCCGCGCGCTGATGATGCAGCCGCAGATCCTGATCCTGGACGAACCGACGCTCGGCCTTGCCCCTGTCATCCTCGAGCAATTGTCCAAGGCGCTGGAGAAGCTGCGCAAGACCACGGCGATCACGGTGCTGCTCGGCGAGCAGAACGTGACCTTCGCGCTCCCGCACGCCGACCGCGTCTACGTGCTCGAGCATGCACGGATCGTCTGGGAAGGCGATCCCGGCCGCTTCGCCGCGGAAGCCGGCGCCGATTTCCTCTAGTCCGCACGTATCAACAACAAAACAATGAAAGGGAAACGACCATGACATCATCGACGCATTTGAGCGGCAAGTTCCTTGCCGCCTCCGCGCTGGCGCTTTGCCTCGCCGCGCCCGCCTACGCGCAGTCGGGCGATCCGATCAAGATCGGCGTCATCGCCGAAGTGCAGTCGATCGCGGGGGCAGCGACCCCGGGCGGCGCGCAGATCGCCGCCGACGAGATCAACGCCAAGGGCGGCATCCTCGGCCGCAAGGTCGAGATCGTCACCTATGACAACAAGAGCTCCTCGGCCGACTCCGTCCGCGCCTTCCAGCGCGCGGTGAGCGAGGACAAGGTTTCCGCCGTGATCGCGAGCTACATCTCCGAAGTCGTGCTGGCGCTCGAGCCATGGGCGGCGCGGCTGAAGATGCCGCTGATCACGCCGGGTGCCGCCTCGAACGAGATCACCAAGGCGATCCACAACGACTACGACAAGAACAAGTATTCCTTCCACGGCTACCTGACCTCGGCCGCGCAGGCCCAGATCGTCTGCGACGCCGCCAAGGATCTCCTCGTCGACAAGATGCACATGAAGACGGTCGCGATCATGAGCGAGGACGCTGCCTGGACCAAGCCGCTCGACGTCGGTTACGAGGCGTGCCTGCCCAAGGCGGGCCTCAAGGTCGTCGAGCATGTCCGCTTCTCGCCTGATACCACCGACTTCACGCCGATCTTCAACAACATCGAGAGCAAGAAGCCCGACGTGATCGTCACCGGCATCTCGCATGTCGGCGTGCAGCCGACCGTGCAGTGGAAGAACCAGCAGGTGCCGATCCCGATGTTCGGCATCAGCGCGCAGGCGCTGAGCCCGAGCTTCTGGAAGGACACCAACGGTGCCGCCGAGGGTGTGCCCTCGCTGGCCGTGGCAACGCCCGATGTCGCCGTGACCTCGAAGACGAAGCCGTTCGCCGCCGCCTTCAAGGCCAAGTTCGGCATCTCGCCGGCGTATACCGGCTACACCGCCTATGACGAGGTCTACATCATCACCGACGCCATCAAGCGCGCCGGCTCGACCGATCCCGACAAGATGGTCGCGGAGATGGAGAAGACCGACTTCGAAGGCACGATCGGCCAGATCAAGTTCTACGGCAAGGAGGACGAGTTCACTCACGGCATCAAGTCCGGTCCGGGCGCGGTGACCGGCCTCGTCTTCCAGTGGCAGGACTCTAAGCAGGTCGTGGTCTGGCCCGAGAAGATCGCCGAAGGCCAGATGAAGTTTCCGAGCTTCGTGAAGCTGTCGCAGTAATCCCGGAAGGGCACCCCTGCAAATGCGTGATGCCCGGGCGCCGCCCGGGCATTGTCGTTTTCCGCCCAGCTTTGCGCCGACTGCATTTCGTGCCGCGTGTTACGCGACCTCGCGCGCCTCGATACGCGATATGCTCGACCGCTCGGTGATCTGGTCTGCGACGAACTCCGTGTCGCGTGCGACACCGACGAACCGGCCCGAACCCCAGGTGTAGAGCCAGGGCAGGCCGATAACATAGGCGCCATCGACCGACGTGATGCCTCGCTTATGGGTTGGATAACCGGTCCCGTCGAACATCGGCAGATCGACCCAGGACCAGTCGGACCGGAAGCCTGTCGTCCAGATGATGCCAGTGACGCCGCTCGCCGCAAGATCGAGCTCGGTCGGCACCGCGCTCGGAGACCATACGGGCTCATAGTGAGGCGTCACGGGCGCTGCAATCTTGTTCCTTGCGATGTGCTCGTCGATCAGCCGGCAGATCCCGTTATAGACCCGATCGGCACTGTCGAGATTGGCCTGAAGATCGCCGCCAAACTGCAGCCTGGTGCCCCGGCCGTCCTTGAGGCGACCGTAGAGCTTCATGCCTTCAAGCGCGAACCTGCGCAGGTCGATGTCGCGACCGCCGTCCCGCCCGGTCAGATAATGATTGGCATTCTTGCGAACGCCCTCCTTCAGCGAATGCTTGTCGACAGGTAGGTCGTATTGGCCGAGATCGTCCAGCCAGTCGACCGCGTCCCGGCCGCGATAGAAACGCGGGCACCGCGGCGCGCTACCGACGGCGAGATGCACCTTGCGGCCGGCCAGATGCAGGTCTTCCGCAATCTGGCAACCCGATTGCCCGCTCCCCACCACCAGGATCTCGCCCGGCGGCAATTGATCCGGATTGCGGTAGGCGGACGAATGAATCTGTGTGATCGATGCATCGAGCCGATCGGCAAACGGCAGCACTTTCGGAATGTGGTAACCGCTAACGGCCAGCACGACGCTATCGGCCGCGATCTCTCCGCTCGTCGTCTCGAGCATGAACCCGCGCCCGGATTGTCTGAGGCGCGTGACAGCGACACCTTCGCGGACGGGCGCATCGATGTGCCTGGCGAAATCCTCGATATAGGCGACGATCTCGTCGCGCAGCATGAACCCGTGGGGATCGCTGCCGGCGTAGGCAAAGCCGGGAAGCCTGCATTGCCAGTTCGGCGTGACCAGACAGAATGCATCCCAGCGCTGCGTCTTCCAGGAGTGAGCGATGGTGTTCTTTTCCAGCACGACATGCGCGATGCCACGCGCCTTGAGCTGCGCGCTCATCGCAAGGCCGGCCTGTCCGCCGCCGATCACGACGACCGGATAGTGGGTGTGAAGGTCGGACATGATCAACTCCTGCTATTCTTCGAATGAAATGATGGTGACGGACGCACCCGGCGTCGCCTCGAACTGCGCGGCCGACTCCTCGATCCGGGCAAGCTGCCCGAGCGCGCGCGAGCAGAGAAAGCCGTACTTCTCACGGACGCGCTCAGCCGCGATCGTCAGCGCGATGCGGCTGCGCTCGCGGAAGTCATCGAGCGGATACGTCGTGCCGGCGACGAGATGATCCTTGATGACGAGCGAGGGCGAATAGCAGGCCTCGATCCGCTCGTCCGGCCAACGCACGTTGAAGTGCATCTCAGGCATAATGGACCTCGCGCATATCTGCATAGGCAGCAACATGCGCCCTCGCCGCGCGGCTCCAGTCATGCCGGCGGGCAACCCGGGCGCCGTTCGCGATCAGGCGCGATCGCAGGGGATCGGTGAGCGCGCTGAGGGCGGCATCCGCGATCGAGCCCGCGTGATGCGGATCGCACCACGCGACATCGTCCGGGTCGAGATATTCCGTGAACGGCGCGATATGCGAGGTCACCACCGGCACGCCGCTGGCCATCGCCTCGAGCACAACCAGGCCGAAGCCTTCGCACAAGGACGGGAACAACAGCACGTCCGCCAGGCGAAACAGCGACGGCATGTCTTCATCGGTCAACGGACCGGTCTCGATCACGGCATCGACCGGCAGTCCGGCGTCGCGCAACCGCGATTTGAACTGCTGACGATAGAGATCATGGTCGAGGAGCGAAGCCCCGCCTGCGATGACGAGTTGCGCGGATCGGTGCACGGCGTGCACCTGCCGGAAAGCGTCGAGAATGCCGAGCGTATTCTTGCGCTGCTCGACGCCACCAACGGAGAGCAGAACCGGGCCCGCGTGAAGACCCAATGTGGCGCGCAGGATGTGATCGCCGGTCGACGGGACAGGCGAATATCGCCCTGTGTCGACGCCATTGCCGACGAGAAATGCCGTGCGGCACGTCTCGGCCTTCAACCGCTCCTGCCAGAACCGGCTGACGACGAACAGGCCGTCGGCATGGACGATCGAGCGACGATCGAGCTCGCAGAGGCGTTCGTCCCTGAAGGCATTGATGTGATGAACGGTGCGGACATAACGTCGAATCAGACCGCGCTGCTTCAGCGTCGCGAGTGCATTGCCGGAGATGCCGTCCTGAGCGTGGAAAACGTCGTACTGCCGGTTTGCGGCATGCTCGAAGTACCGGACATAATCCGCGATGCGTGCTTCGACCGTCGCCGCGAGGTCGCCAGCAGCGGGCGACGCAGGCACCGAGCGCGTCGCGGCGACACCGCGGCGGAAGAAGCCTTTGCCCGCGGGGTCGGGCGCATGCACGACCGGCCGATGTCCGAGGCCGACAAGAGCGTCCGCGAGTGCGAGCGCATGCACCACACCGCCTCTCGGATTGGTGGAATGCGCAAGGAGCGCTATACGAAGCTGGGACGAACCACTCATGCTACGTTCCGCTGCTGACGGCTCTGTCCCGGCGCACAGCCGATCAGGGGCTTTGCCGCGAAGTCCCACACTGTTGCGTGGCTGGAGCCGGCGCAAATGTCGACACTCGTCCCCACGCCGACCTCGCCGATCGCGGCCGCGGAGATGCCACGCCGCTGGAAGCGCGACAGGATCTCGTCGACGCATTCGGTCTTCGCGGACAGCAGATAACCGAAGCTCGGGAATGTCAGCAGCCAGCGTTCGAGCGGTGCACCTTCGGGCCGGGGGATTGCCTCGACGTCCAACGTCATCGCAACCCGGGAACACTCGGCCAGCATCGCCGCGGTCCCGACGATCCCGCCCTGGCTGATGTCCTTGGCTGCAAGTGCGAGCCCCGCCTCGGCAATGGACGGCAGGATTTCCAGATCACCGCGCAATCGCTCGGCGGGCGCGTCGGTTGCCGCCTCCCAGTTTGCGAAATGCTCGCGGTAGCGGCCCCGAAGATCGATCGCCGCGATCAGCTTGTCGCCGGGCCTCGCGTCAAAGCTGGTCAAAAGTCGCTTCGCGCGGCCGAGAATCGCGACCGCAAACTGGCTTTGGCTGCTGCGCACATTGGTATGCCCGCCGATCACGGGCACGCCGAACGTCTTCGCACCGGCTTTCAATCCCTCGAGAATGGGCCCGGCTTCGTCTGCACCGTTTGACCAAATCGCGTTGACGATGGCGGTCGGCCGGCCACCCATCGCGGCGACATCAGAGATGTTGACCATGGCGCCGCACCAGCCGGCAAACCAGGGGTCGGCGGCGACGAACTCGTTCATGAAGCCTTCGATCGCGAACAGCGTATAGCCGTCGCCGTCGGGGATCGCCGCACAGTCGTCCCCTACAGCGATGACGTCGCTGCCCGATAAATTGAGCACGGCCGCGACAGAAGCGATGTCGGCCTTGGCCGCGATGCCGCGGCTTTGACTGAGCCTTTCGGCGAGGCTTGCGAGCGCGACGTCCGTGAACATGGTCAGGCTGCCAGCTTTGCGAGTGACAGGAAGCCGGTCTCGGGCGTCGAGAACGGCGGGTAATGGTCGAGGTCCGCCTCCATGCGATGGTGCGGCCTGCCGTGGAGCTCGAGTTCGCCGAGCGAACGCCAGTGCATATGCTGGAACAGCAGCGCATTCTGGCTTTGCACGTTGGCCAGGAAGCGCCGACAGCCACGCGCATGCGCAGAGCAGACCGCAAGCCTGATCAGACCGGCACCAACCGCGCTGAGACGGCGGTAGCCCTTTTCGACGGCGAGGCGGGAGCCCCACCACACATCCGCCTCGTGTTCATCCAGGTGGATTCGAACGGTGCCGACGACCTCGTCCGCGACCACGCCGAGCAGCGACACGGCCACCAGCGGAATGGCGACGTCGTCGGTCGCATCGCGATCGTCGGCCTCGAACACGCCTTGCTCCTCGCAGAAGACCTTGCGGCGCAGGGCTGCGGCGGCAGCGCGCTCCCAGGCATCGGTTGCGAATTTCACCTGGAACTCCGGTGCGACGAATGGCTTGAAGGGCTCGAACATCATGCGCTAGCTCCGCGTTCGTAGGTGGACAGGGCCGAGCAGGCGCCGCACTTTCCGCAGCCTGCCTTGATGTCGGTGGCGCGCAAGCCGCCGTCGCGCAGCATCGCGGCAAGCGGGTGCAGGATGCCGTGCATGAAGGCTGCGGACGGCGTCGCATGACTCTCCAGCGGCGTGCCGGCGATCGGCACGAACGGCACGACGAAGGGATAGACGCCGATCTCGATGAGCCGGCGCGACAGCGCAAGGATCTCGGCAGGCTCGTCGCCAAGGCCGGCCAGGATATAGGTCGAGACCTGACCACGGCCGAAGACGGGGATGGCGGCGGCAAACGCCTCCATGTAGTCTTCGATCGAGACCTGCGCCTTTCCGGGCATGATCCGTTGCCGCACAGCGGGTCCGATCACCTCCAGATGCATGCCGAGCGCGTCGACGCCCGCACTCTTCATACGCTCGAACCACGCGAAATCGTCCGGCGGTTCGCACTGCGCCTGGATCGGCAGTTCGACGGCGGCTTTGACGGCCTGCGCGCTCTCCGCGAGGATTCCAGCGCCGCGATCGGACGTATGAGGCGTGCCCGTCGTCATCACCATGTGCCTGACACCGTCGAGCTCGACGGCTGCCTTGGCGACTTCGGCGAGCTGCGCCGGCGTCTTGCGCTCGACCGTACGTCCCGCCGCGAGCGACTGGCCAATGGCGCAGAACTGACAGGTCTTGGTGCGGCTCTGATAGCGAATGCAGGTTTGCAGGACGGTCGTTGCGAGAACGTCGCGCCCGTGCAGCGTCGCGATCTTCCAATAGGGAACGCCGTCCTCGGTGAGGCGGTCGTAGAATTTGGGCCGCAACGGAAACGACACGTCGGCGAGCACCACGCCGTCGCGCGAGATGCGGCTGCGCCCGGTCTCGTCGGGACGCTCGACGAGATAGGGGCTCTCGAAGGCCGGCGCATTGTGGACCGGGATCATCACGGTCGCACCGTCGATCGTGAACGGCGTATGATCGGACGGCCCGGCACCGCCGCGGCGGCCGGTTCCTGCGGTCTTGGGATCAGCGAGCCGGACCCCGAAGGACTGCAACTCGTTGATCAATTGCTCGGTCGGCATCGCCTTGGGTTGCGGCATCTGCGGTCTCATCTGATGGGTCTCCCGGAATGGACGCGAGGCGGTTCGGATGAAGGCCGTGCATCGGGCGCGCGGCCTGGTCGTTCATGACAAGCGAAAGCAGTTCCGGCCGGGCGTAGTGGCCGACCGAATCCATCATCCGCTTGCGTTTGGTGATCAGGGCGAGATCGAGATCGGCCACCAGGATGCCCTCGCCGCTGGTCAGGGGCGGCACGAGGTGATTGCCTTCGGGCGAGACGATCGCGGTCATGCAACCGCCACGCAGGCCCTTGCGCAGGCCTTCTTCGGGCGAGATCTTCGCAATCTGCTCCTCGGTCAGCCAGCCGGTGGCGTTGACGACGAAGCATCCGCTTTCCAGCGCATGATGCCGGATCGTCACCTCGATCTGGTCGGCAAAGACCTGCCCGACCAGCGATCCCGGAAACTGGGCCGCATGGATTTCCTCGTGCTGCGCCATCAGCGCATAGCGGGCGAGCGGGTTGTAATGCTCCCAGCAGGCTAGCGCGCCGACCCGGCCGACCGCGGTCTCGACCACCTTGAGGCCTGCGCCATCGCCTTGCCCCCAGATCATGCGCTCATGAAATGTCGGCGTGATCTTGCGGCGTTTCAGGACTAGCGCGCCGCTCGCGTCGAACACGAGCTGCGTGTTGTAAAGCGAACCGTGGTCGCGCTCGTTGACGCCGAGCACCACCACCATGCCGTGACGCTTGGCCGCCTGCGCAACGGCGTCCGTCACCGGACCAGGCACGACGACGGCGTTGTCGTACAGATGAATGTGCTCGGCGCCGCTCAGGACCGGCGGACGGACAAAGGAGAAATACGGATACCAGGGAACGAACGTCTCCGGAAAAACGGCGAACTGGACACCCTTGCCGGCCGCCTCTGCAATGGCCGCCAGGATCCGGTCGACCGTTCCGGTCGGCGTCTCCAGATCCGGCGCGATCTGAATCGCGCCGGCCCTGATCGTGCGCTTCGCTGTCACTGTGCTCCTCCCTCGTCCGCCGCGTGAACCGACCGAGATCAGACGGTCCAGGTGTGGATCATGAACGCGTCGTCCCTGCGGTGAAGCAGGATGAGGTCGAGCACATCGAGCGGGTTGATCGGCCGGATGCCGGGAATGAGCGACGGCTCGCCATGGCCATAGAGCGCCTGCAGCGCGAACCGGCAGGCATAGACCTTGCCGCCTTCATCCATGAACTTCGCCAGTTGGTTGTTGAAGTTCTGCGCGCCGGGAAATGCCTCGTCGCCGATCTTCGGAAAGCCACGCTGAATTCCGAGCGTGACACCGGGACCGTAGAGAAGAACCGACGTCTCGAAACCCTTCCGCTTCAGGCGCAGCGCCTGGAGAATATTGACGAGGCCGATCGAGCCTTCGAACGCGACGGTGTGGAAAGTCACGAGCGCTTTCTCACCGGGCTTCGCTTTGACGTCCTCGAAAACCTTCTCCTCGTAGTCGACAAGAAAGTCGCCCTTCTGGCGCGGGGGCATGTTCACTGCTGGCATAGAGACCTCCTGTTCACGTCCGGCCCTCCCGGATCGAGATCAGGTTTTGCAACCAATGTGCCAAGCCGCGCTTTGCACAACAAATCATCGAACCATACAATTTGCATTCAAGTATGCAGTCATTCTTGAATGGAGACCTGACTGGATCGCGGTGCGCCGGAACAAATGTCGAAAAATACTGCCTGATAAATGCTGTGCAGCGCGCTTGATCGGTGTGCAGCACACGCGATCGGCTTGCGGTCGGAGGCCTCTGAAAGCTTCGATAGAGTTGCTTCAGCGCATGCAACAATATACAGTCAATTCTACTGACATAAGTTGACGGAACTTTTTCGATGGCCGACTGGCGCCCTGACCTCTCGAACAGCGACAAGCCGCGTTATCTCGCCATCGCGGACGCCATCGCCGACGACATCGCCGCCGGACGGCTGGTGATCGGCGACCGCTTGCCGCCACAACGAAAATTGGCCAAGCGCCTCGATGTCGATTTCACCACCGTCGCGCGAGGCTATGTCGAGGCCCAGAAGCGTGGATTGATTGAATCGAAAGTCGGACAGGGAACCTTCGTTCGCGACAAGCCGCGGCCACGGCGCTCCGCGGCGAGCTTTCCCCCTCGCCCCGTCGATCTCTCGATGAACCTACCGCCCGAGCCCGATGATCCCGACTTGATCGAGCGCATGCAGGCAGGCGCCGAGCACGTGCTGCGCGACATCGTCCCGCTGCTGCGCTACCAGGGCTTTGGCGGCACGCAGGCCGACAAGGACGCAGCGTCGAGCTGGCTCGGTCGCCGTGCACTGGTGCCGGCGCAAAGCCGCATCTTCGTCTCGCCGGGGGCGCATCCTGCTCTGCTCGGCATTCTCTCGATCCTCGCGAAAGCAGGCGAAGTCGTGCTGTGCGAGGCGATCACCTATCCCGGGATCAGGTCCATCGCGGCGCAGCTCGGCATCACCCTCGTCGGCTTGCCGATGGACGACGACGGCATCGAGCCCCAGGCCCTGACCGATGCCTGCAAGAAGCTGAAGCCCAAAGCCGTCTACCTCAATCCGACGCTGCAGAATCCGACGACGCTGACGATCCCGGACACGCGGCGGCGCGAGATCGTTGCGATCGCGCGACGCTTCAAGCTGCCGATCATCGAGGACGATGCCTATGGCTTCATTCCCGAGCACGGCCACGGTCACGCCCCCTTCGCCGCCATCGCGCCCGATCTGACCTGGCACGTCGCAGGACTTGCGAAATGCATCGGGGCAGGCTTGCGCACCGCTTATGTCGTCGTGCCCGACACGCGCTCGGCCTGGCCGTTTGCATCGGCGCTGCGCTCGGCGACAGTGATGGCATCCCCCCTCACAGTGGCGATCGCGACGCGCTGGATCGAAGACGGCACCGCCGACACGATGTTAAGGTTCATCCGCGCCGAGACCTCGGCACGGCAGAAGCTCGCGGCCGAGATCCTGCCGAAGGGGTCCTACCGAGGCGATCCCCTCAGCTTCAATGTGTGGGTCGCGCTGCCCACGCCGTGGCGGCGCTCGGCGTTCGTCGAGCACATGCGGCAGACCGGCATCGGCATCGTGGCAAGCGACGCCTTTGTCGTCGGTGATCAGCCTCCCGAAGCCGTCAGGGTCTGCATCTGCGGGCCTTCCACGCGGACGCAGATCAGATCCGCGCTCGAATATGCCGCGCACGCGCTGATCGAAACTCCGGCCCTGACGTCGCCGTTTCTCTGATCCGTCAGGGCTTGCGATAACGCGGCGCCAGCTGGTGCCTTCCTCGCGGCGCAGCCGGTTGCAAATCGTCTGGTGCACTGCATGTTGACTTTCACAGGCGCCATCCAAATACTTCGAAAAAAAATAACAGACCAATCATCGGACGGTTTTGAGGGAGGATAGGATGCCGACTTCACGCAGGCAGCTGCTGAAGGGGACGGCGGCTGCCGCCGCCACACTCAGCCTCGATTGGACACGGGCCCAGGCGCAAGCAGAGAATTTGCGCATCGGCCTGATCTACGATCTCACCGGACCCTTCGCCGCCGGCGGCTCGGTCGCCTCCTCGGTCGGCGCGCAGATCGCCATCGATCTCGTCAACGAGAAGGGCGGCATCGGCGGCAAGACCAAAATCGTGCCCGTCGCCGCGGACTCCCAGAGCAAGGCCGACGTCGCCATCAACGAGGCCGAGCGGCTGATCAACCAGGAAAAGATCGACATCATCAACGGCGTCTATTCCAGCGCCCACGCGGTGCCGATGGCGGCGAAGGTCGAGCAGCAGAAGAAGATCCTCTGGATCACGACTGCGGTCTCGACCGCCGTGTTCAAGGACAAAAACCTGCAATACGTATTTCGCGCGCAGATCCATTCCGACCAGTACGGCCAGGCTTTCGCGGGCTTCATCGCCGAGCACGCGCAGGGCAAGCTCGGCATGGATCCCAAGGACGTCAAGGTCGCGCTGATCCACGAGGACGGTCCCTACGGCGTCGGCGTCGCCGCGGCCGACGAGGCCTATGCCAGGCAGGCCGGCATCCAGGTCGTGCTGCGCGAGGGTTACTCCGCCTCGGCGCCCGATCTCTCGGTGCTCGTCACCAAGATCAAGCGCGCCAAGGCCGACGTGATCTCGCATGCCGGCTACAACCCCGACATCACCCTGTTCCTGCGCCAGGCCCGCGAGAGCGGCCTGCGCTTCAAGATGCTGTTCGGCGCGGGCGCCGGCTACAGCCAGCTCGACAAGCTGCGCGCCACCTTCGGCCCCGACATCGACAATTTCTGCAACATCGATCCGGTGCCGGCGCAGCTGCTCGATCCGGCAAAGCTCGCCCCGGGCATCGGCGATCTCACCAACGCCATGGTCACCCGTTACAAGGCCAAGACCGGCGCCACCGACGTGCCGCCGCACTGCTCGATGGGGTTCAACCAGACCTGGCTGCTGCTCAACAACGTGCTGCCCGTCGCCAGGGAAAAGTACGGCAGCTTCGAGCCCGAAGCGATCCGCAAGGCCGCGCTCGACGTCGACATTCCCGCCGGCGGCACCATCCAGGGCTACGGCGTCAAGTTCTTCCCGCCGGGCACGCCGATGTCCGGCCAGAACGAGCGCTCGACGCCCGTGGTGATGCAGAACGCCGGCGAGCACATCTCGGTGGTGTGGCCGACCAACATCCGTACCCAGGACCCGGTCTTTCCGCTGCCGAAGGGATCGACCTACGGGACGTGAAGCCTAGGAAGGCCGTTATGGCGACGCAGTACTCTCAGGAGCACATTGCGGTCTCTTATTGACGTTTTCAGGCCACCTTGTCCTTTTGTCGCCGCAGGTCTTATCCAGTTGGGTTGGATCGCTGAGTTTGGCGCCGCGTAGATCGGCACCACTCAGATCAGCATCGACCATGTCGGCATTGCGCAGGTCGGCTCTGTTCAGGCTTGCGTTTCTCAAATTAGCATTGTTCAAATTGGCATCACTTAGATCGGCATCGCTCAGATTGGCGCTGCTGATATCAGCGTCGTGCAAATCTGCCTTATCAAGACTACCCTTACTAAGATCGGCGTGGTCGAGCTTAGCGCCAATCAGCTTGGCGTGGCTCAAATTAGAACAATGCAATTTCGTGCAACTGAGATCAGCGTTACTAGCCTTCGCTTTAGAAAGATCAGTATCTCTCAAGTCTGCGTCCGAGAGATTTGAGTTGCTGAGATCGATGCGCGACAAAGTTACGCCGCGCAGCAATTTTTCTCCTGGAAGCGAGCGCCCGGCCAGGCTCTCATGAGCCAGATCAAATTTCCGTTGAGGGGGCCCAGCCCACGAGATCGCCATCCCCACAACGATTGCCGAGAGGACGCTGATTTCCACTCTTTGCCTCCGCGGGCAGTCAAAGACTGCCAGCATGACATGATAGGCAACAATCGCGACCGTCGCTATGAATAGCCCTGCCTCCAAGTACGGGAGTACTGCGGCTTTCCAAGCAAAGAGCACCATCGTGGTCGGCAGCAACGCAAGCAAGATCGAGTCATTGAAGACCCTGATTAAACGATTCCGCAGCGGCAATAGAGTTGGCGATCGACCTGCCGGTGCTCCCTTCAAAACGGCTAGACTAAACCGGCCGATCCGATTCAAGCGCTTGTTATGCTCGACGCAAATCTCCAGATAAATCCTGAGCACAATCAGGACTATAGGCGCCAACAACATAAAGCCGAGAAATGATACAGGTCCGGCAAATGGAACACTAATTTTTTCACCCTCACCCAACAGGGCGCTGTCTGGGCTCAATAAAGACAGAGCGCAAAACATTGCCGTGGCGAGCAGCGTCGAACCAACGCCGATGACTTGCGCAGCACTATCGCTCTGGGCCGAAACTATGAGATCGGCCGAAGGCCTGCGAAGACCGGGATCAGTTAGCTTCAAACGTTGCCGGCGATCGGAACGCAGGAAATATTGACGTTGACGCTTCAAACTGTGAGGTATGCGAAGCTTCCAACGACCAAGCGCCGCGCCAACGACTAAGGTCACGAGAATCACAACCGCAGCAGTAGAAACACTAAACCAAAAGTCATACTGGAGCGATGCACCGTACAAAATTGGAAGGGCCAGAAACATCCAGATTGCAAGACCTAAAAGTCCAATGACTGCAACGACGTCTTCGACGTTCATTTTCATGAAAAGAAACTCACGGAAAAATCGCTTAATCAAAGGTGAGACGCGCTGTAACTCTAGGCCAGCGCTTTCGCGCGTGCAATCTAGGCGGGAGAGAAAGCCGCGCGCTCTTTCTGTCACAGCACTTGCAGTTTCTTAAACATCGAGCGGTGCCGCCGATGTGCTACCGCCTGTCCGACGGGCGCTGCCCACTTCCGTGATGCAGAACGCCGGCGAGCATATCTCGGTGATATGGCCGACCAACATCCGCACGGAGGAGCCGGCGTTTCCGCTGCCGAAGGGATCGACCTACGGGACGTAGCCTGGCTCGGCGCACCGGCAGGACGATAGAGGGACCTGTGTCCGCACAATCAGCACCGCAGGGCGGGTCAATGCGCACTTGCGCCGTGCCCACGTCCTCATCAATGCAGCGAAAGAGCGTGGGCACCCTTCGCTTGCCACCCTACGACAGGCTGGTTAGGAGAGGTCTCTTCCTGAACGCCAACCAAATTGTACCCGGGGCAACCTGCACCCTCAGATCATTCTTTTCACCCTGTAGTTGGATCTCGTCCACAAAACAGCGCGTTGAGGTTGTAAGACGAAGTCCTTTCGAAACAAAAGTCTTCTAGAAGGTGTGATCTAGATTACCAACCTCGATCTGCTTTCGTACGTATAAGCCGATCAACCATCCCGTTCAGCATGAGCTGACGTAGATGGTAGACCTGCTCGCAATATCGAGCCGTCGAACAGAAACACATCTTCAAACCGTGAATTCGAAATTCCAGCGATGGGGGTGACAATGCCCGCCATACTCGAATTGCTCTACAAGGAATTCTGTCGTGCGCGGCTTGCGGAGATGCGCAAGCAGCTTCTGCTGACCGGCAAGCATCCGGAACGTCATCGGACGGACGACGATCCCGTCGCGCCGGATGGCGCCGGCGAGACCGCCACGCATCGCGAAGCGGAGCTGAAGCGCTTCGACAAATAATCGCCGTTCCACGGCGGCGATCGCATTCTTCAAAGTCAGGTTGTTCCGGGAGATCGCAATGAATACGCCCGAGTTCTACACCGCAGCGGTCGCCTGCCTCTCCTGCATGACCATTGCCGTCATGATAGCCGTCGGCGCATGGTAGCCCGCCGGTTTTGGCAACCAAGCAGTGCGGCGGGGCCTACAACACCACCCTTCGCCCGTCCTCCGCAGCCCAATAGCCGGCATAGTTCACCTTGATCGTCTCATAGGCCAGCGCGAGGCCGGACAGCGGTTGCCGGCCGGTCGCGGCGCATTCCATGAAGTCCTGGATCTCCTGCAGATAGCCGCGCGTCCACTCCTCTTCGAGGCAGACATATTGCCAGCCGGTTTTGCGGTCGACCTTTTCGGTGATGTAGACCGAGGCCAGCTTCTCCTCGGAGGTCTGGTAGCTCATCAGATGGTTGTTCGGCGTGATGTTGGCGAATAGCGAGCCGCCTGACGTATACGTCTCGATCAGGTTGCGCACGCCGCCCATGATCATGTCGCCGGAGAACACGGTGGCCTTGGTGCCGTCGGAGAAGGTCGCGGTCAGCGTGCCCCAATCTTCGACGTCGACCGGATTGGCCTTGATGTAGCTGCGCTCCTCAGGCTTGAGACTGGCCGTCACGTTGCCGACGTCTCCGGTGACGCTGGCAACGCGAATGGTCTCGCCGCGTGCGTCCGCCTCGACCTGCTTGAGATAGAGCACCGCCGAGAGCGGGTGGCAGCCCATGCGGATCAGCGAGCCGCCGCCGGTCATGGCCCATTGCGCGGCGTGTGCGGCGTGCGAGCCGGAATGGCTCTCCTCGCCCTTCATGAACAGGATCTTGTCCTTTGTCGCCTTCAGGATCTCCGCGGTCTTGGTCACCGCGGGCGCGTAGATCCAGTCCTCGGCATACATGAACAGCTTGCCTGTGCGCTCGATCGCGGCGCGGGTTGCGTCCATCTCCTCCAGCACGCGCTCATACATCAGTGCCTTCGGTACGTGCTTGCCGATCGGCTGCGGATCGCCCGCGCGGCCGAAATAGCCGGCAAAGGGCTTTTCGCAGATCACGTGTTTGCCGGCCTGCATGGCGGCGACGATCATCTCGGCGTGGAGATTGGGCGGCGTGCAGATGTCGATGACATCGATATCAGCGTCCGCGATCAACTCGGCAAAGCTGCGATAGACCCGGGGAATGCCGTGATGCCCGGCGAATGCGACCACCTTGTCGCCGCGCGCGGCCACCGCGGCCACCTCGACGTCCACGCCGTAGACGCGCCGGAACGCATACATATGCAGCTCCGACACGAAGCCGCAGCCGACGAGTCCCACCCTGATCCTGGCCATCGTGCCCCCCTGATTTGGGCGGCACTATAGCCTGACGGCGGCTCTATTCTACCGAGACCTGCACCACGCCGGCACTCATCATGCCGAGGGCGCGCGCGGCATGCACCGAGAGATCTACGATACGGCCGCGGATGAAGGGGCCGCGATCATTGACGCGGCATTGAATGGTGCGTCCGCTGTAGGACACCTTGAGCACGCTGCCGAACGGGCGCGTCCGATGTGCACACGTCAGCTCGCCGCCTTTGCCGGCCTTGCCGTATCCGTAATAGGAGGCAAGCCCGCTTTCGGCGCTCGCAAGGGAGATGGAGGCAAAGGAAAAGGTCGTCACACCAAGCAATAAAATTGTCCGCACTCGCACGGCAACGCTCCCGGTTGCCCTGCCCCGCGCGGTAACGTCGCCTGGTTCCGCTTGGTTCCCGGCACCACCGGGCAGGGCCCGGCGGCGCCATCACACTTTGTTACTGCTTGTGGAACACCAGCGTCCGGATCTCGATGCTCTCGCGCGGCGCGGCATCTGCCGGCGTGGTCGGGTCGATGAACGCGGTATGCGGCCCGAAGCGGGTGCGGCCGTCGGTTGCCGAGTCATAGCATTTGAGCAGCAGCGCTTCGTCCGGCGTCATCTCGGGGAAATAGAACCAGCGGTGATCAGGATTGTATTTCACCGAATAGGTTTCGCCGCGGCGGTTGGGATAGATCAAATCGGACGCGACGAGATCATCGGGGGCAACCGTCGTGCCGTCGGCCATCGCCAGCGGGGAATCGCGCAAGGGACCGCGGATCGGCCGCCACAGATTGATCACCTGCACGCGGCCCTTCAGGAGCGCCTCGGCCTCGTCAGGCAGATGCTCGCGCACGCGGTTGGCGCCGGAGAGATCGGTCTGGTCGACATGCACGCGCGTCGCCGGCTGACGCGGGCCGCCGTCGCGGATGTCGGCGGCGCCCTCGACCCGCCTGCGCACGGTGTGATCGAAGATGACGACACGGTCCGCCTTCAGCGTCGCGCGCAGGAACGCCTCGACCGCGGGATAGTAAACGCCGCGGATCTCCGCGTCGTTGTAAAAGTCCTTCACCTGGGTCGGATGACGCACCAGCGCAAAGCCCTCGCGATCGAGCGAGAAACTGTCGGCGATCAGCCGGCCATCGAAGATCGGCACCTGATGCGGCTCCGGCAGCGAGGTGCTCTTCGGCTCGCCCGGCGGCGGATCGAACGCATAGGTTCGCGGCTTGCCCGAGACGGGCGCGAGATAGTTGAGTTCGGCGGTGACGAAGGGAAGCGACTCGATTTTTGTTTCTTGCAGGCCCATGGCCGATCTCCCGATGTGGTCGTCCTGTTGATTTTTGCGGGAGCTGCGTGCGGCGCAAGAGGTGCGGTGCAAATAGCAATGCGGGTGTTGTCCGGGGCAGCGAATGCAGAAGGAA
>Ga0207426_1001096_pt1 | contig 24971 bp, 23 predicted proteins | sample AraplaMF_Cvi_mMS_FD_184265 | JGI IMG/M metagenome (GOLD analysis project Ga0207426, IMG submission 184265) | Arabidopsis root microbial communities from the University of North Carolina, USA - plate scrape MF_Cvi_mMS (SPAdes) (version 2) | ecosystem: Host-associated > Plants > Roots > Endosphere... | reverse complement strand
CTCAGTCGTCTGCATAGCTGTCATTGATCTGCCGATGTGGAATGGATGCATCCGGATAGAATGGACACAGAAGCGGGATCCGAGGCGTGCCGAACAGCACTACCGCTTGATAGGCCGATCGGCGCAGCCCGAAAAGAGAAAATTCCTGAGATCTCAGAGGATTTTGTGAGTAGGGGCACCGATCAGCGGCGGTTGCGGCTTGCCCCCTACCCGGCTTTTGCACTTCTGGATAAGGCGTCAATCACCGCCTCGGACTCCGCTGTCCAACCGAAGAGCAGCTCGATTGCGAGCAGCGACGCTTCATGGTTGCTGCGCATTGTGTCAGCCGCGATTAGTTCTGCCGTACAGTCCCTAAGCACGATGCAACGATAGTCGCGAAAAGTCGCGTCACGGACTGTGGACTCAACGCAGATGCTGGTCGTGGCACCGGTGAAGATGAGCGTGTTGATCCTCCTGGCGCGAAGGAGGGTATCGAGCGACGTTTCGAAAAATGCACTGTAGCGATGCTTGGAGATCACGGCGTCGCCTGGCTGGGGCTCGAGTTCCGGGATAATTGCAGTGTTCCAGGTATCGCGCACCAGGATTTGGCTTTGGATGCCGTTTGGGGCTACCACGGCTGCCCCGATATTCAGGCGCTTGTGCTTGATGCGATGCGGAGCATCTTCGTTACCGGCATCGGAAAGGTCCGCATTATGCTCTTGCCTGGTGTAGACGATGAGCAATGCGTTACGCCGCGCCGCTTCGAGCAACCGCGAAATCGGCTGAACGAGATGCGCGATGGGCGCGACGTCAAGGCCGGCGCGATCGAACATTCCACCACGGCAGCCGAAGTCGTTCTGCATATCGATGACCATGACGGCAGTCCGGCTAGGATCGAAGCTGACCGCTTCAGGGCGAGCAGCAATGGATAGCTGCATTTCCATTCCCATCCCTCCCAAATCGAGTAGCGTGGTGCTCGAGCTGCCCACAACCATAACACGCTGGAGCCTGCCCGCATCGACCACGGCAAGTCCAAACCCTCGGGAATAGAGCCGGCGACCATTACCGCATAAAAACAGGATTTGATCCACCGCAACGCCACCTGAGAAAGAACTCGTTATACGCGAATCCTGAAACAGAAACAATTTGACACTTGCATCTTCTGCGGCCACCCTGCCGCAGCAGAGGGGTACTCAGTGCCGACGCAGGGCAATTGCGACGCCCTGACACACCGTCTCGCTTTTGTACTCTCTTGATCGGCCTCGGAGCACAATTCGATGATCGACACGCTGCTTGTTCTCAACACCGGTTCATCGAGCCTGAAGTTTCAGATCTTCGCGGAACGGGACCTAAACGTGCTGATGAGCGGCAAGGTCACCGGTATTGGTGACACGCCTGAGATGCGTGCGAAGCTTCCCAATGGTGAGGAGACGCGAAGTACCCTGCCCGCGAGCACTGATCACAATCTAGCACTCCGCGCGGTGACCGAGCTCATAGGCGGGCACGATCACGGCTGGCGCACAACAGCCGTTGCCCATCGCGTCGTCCATGGTGGGCAGACCTTCCGAGAGCCCGTCATTGTCACGCCGGATGTGATGCGCCGCCTCGAGGCGCTGATCCCGTTAGCGCCGCTTCACCAACCCCACAATCTCGCCGGTATCACCGCTTCGGCGAGAATCGCGAGCGGAGCGCCCGATATTGCCTGCTTCGACACAGCCTTTCACGCAGGCCACGACGAGCTGACCAGCAGCTTCGCACTACCGCAGGAGATGCGCGACAAAGGCATGCGCCGCTATGGCTTCCATGGGCTTTCCTATGATTGGATTTCTCAGGTGCTGTCCAAGGACTATCCGGACCTCCATGCCGGCCGTGTCGTTGTTGGCCACCTCGGCAATGGCGCCAGCCTCTGTGCGTTGAAGAACGGCGTCAGCGTCGATACGACGATGAGCATGACCGCGCTCGACGGCATTCCTATGGGAACCCGCAGCGGCTCAATCGATCCGGGCGCCGTTCTCTACATGATCCACGACCTGGAGCTCGGCGTCGAAGCGGTCCAGGATATCCTCTATGAGTGTTCGGGCCTGAAAGGCTTGTCCGGCATCAGCAACGACGTCGAGGCATTGCTTCAAAGCGACGATCCCAAAGCCGCCTTTGCGCTCGAGTATTTTGCCCGCAAAACGGCTCAGCATATCGCGATGATGGCCGTCTCCCTAGGCGGCATCGATGCGCTTGTCTTTACGGGCGGGATTGGCGAGCACGCCGCCCCTGTCCGCGAGGCAATCCTGCGAAGGCTGCGCTTCCTGGGTGATTTCAAAACGCTAGTGATCCCGACCAACGAAGAACGACTGATGGCAACACAAGCGAAAAAGCTTCTCCGTACGGTAGCCTGAGGATCTCCGATCAGGCAACACCGAGCTTGTCGATGAAGCCGCTGACGCCCTTGAGGTTCTCTACCAGGACACGGATGGCGCGCCGCTCCAGTTCGCTCGATACGGTCCCTTCAAGCACCGCTCTGGAATCCTGAACCGATACCTTGATCGCATCGGTGTCGAGACCAAGGTCACCCTGCAGTCGCGCGCGGATGGCGCGGGCGAGAGCATCGTCACCACTTGCCGTTCTCTCGGCCGGCGCCGCAACGATTGCTTTGAGGAGATCGATACGGCTGACGATACCGAGAAGGCGCTTGTCGCTGACGACGGGCACCCGCTTGATCTTGTGCCGGAACATCGCCTCGGCGATCGCCGCAACCGGCGTATCCGGCGTCACGCTGATCACGCTTGCGGACATGACATCCGATACCCGCCAGCTGCGGCTTCGGATATAGTCGTCGAGGTCGACGAGCGACGTCTCATCCGGCTTGCCGGCCGATCTGCCGCCACCGAACTCGATGCGCCGGAGGAGGTCTCCTTCTGTCAGCAGGCCACAAACATTGCCATCGTTGTCGATAACAGGCAGGCCGCTGATATTCTTGGCAACCATCAGGTCTATTGCCTGATGGATGCTGCTATCGGCGCTGATCGTTGTGATGTCGGTGTTCATGATGTCTTGAGCAAACATGCTATACCCATTGCACTCTGGAGGAAGTCAAATGGTTCCGACGTGACGCTGCGCGAACCGCGCATGCATCCGATGCTGAAAATATTGCGCAAATCCACTCCCAAGTCGATCAGGGATTGCGATCTAATTTGACCGGAGATGCGAAGGCACCGCGCCGACGGAACGGAAGCAGGGTCCTCGCCATCGGCCAATCACCGGCGGGAATGTCCGGCAGCTACTACAGGGGCCGCCGGAGGGTAGCTCGGCCGAGAATGTTCCTGATGGCGCGCATGAAGACCCGCGATCCGGTCGCGATCAGCTCATCGGGAAAATCGTAGTCGGGGTTGTGCAGTCGCGGATGATCTTCACCCGCCCCGAGAAAGAACATCGCTGCGGGCGCCACAGTCCGGAACAGACCGAAGTCTTCAGAAGCTTTCATTGGCAGCAGGCTACTGACATCGTCATGGCTGACGCCCTCGTCATCCAGGGCACGCCGCAGCTCCTTGACCGCTTCGGCGGAATTGTAGCACTGGCGGAACACGTCCTCGTAACTGATCTCCACCTGCAATTGCCCGGCCTTCGCCTGGGTCTGCACCAGTTCCTCGGCGCGGGAAACCAACGCTGCCATCGCTTCATCGGTCAGCGTCCGCAGGGTCGCCCAGATCTGCGCTTCGCCGGGACTGATCCCAAATGCCGGCTCCCCGAGCCGCGCATGTGTGACCGTAACCAGCGAGTAGTCCGGCCCCAGCGGCCCATTGTTGCCCAACGCCGTCAGATCACCGAGCAACCGCGCCAGCACGAAAGTCGGCGCAATGCCCTGCTCCGGATAAGAGGCGTGCGATGTCTTACCCTTTAGAATGATCTTCATTCCGCGCGATGCGCAATTGACCGGCCCCTCCTTGAGAAGGACGTGTCCGAGCCGGATACCCGGGAAGTTATGAAGCGAGAGCGATAGATCCTGCGTCAGCGTCGCAAACTTCGGATCGGCAAGCACGGCCGCTGCCCCTGCACCGTTCTCCTCGGCCGGCTGGAACATCAGGATAACCCGCCCCTTCGCAGGCCGCTCGTGCCCAAGACCCTTCGCGAGTGCCATCAGGATCGCCATGTGACCGTCATGGCCGCAAAGGTGGCCCTTGCCCGGCACCGTCGAACGGTGCGCGACATCGGAGATTTCCTCGATCGGCAGGCCATCCAGTTCCGCACGGATCATGATCGTCGGACCTGATGCCGCTCCTTCATAGACGGCCGCGAGGCCATGGCCGCCGATGCCGGCAACGATGCGATCTGGCCTCGTGCGGCCGAGTTCCTCTGTAACGCGGGATGCGGTTTCCGCCTCCTCACCCGAGACTTCCGGATTGCGATGAAGTTCCCGTCGAAACGCTTTGATTTCGCTTAGTTCTCCATCAGTCAAAAACATCACCAGAATCCTCGGAACACGAACAGCCTCACCTCAAGAGCGCGAGCCTAACCTGCCCGTTTTCCATAGTCGATGAAGAAGTTCACTACTAAGGTCCGCCACGCGCTGCGGATCGGCAGTTCGCGCCGGCAAGCACCTACCCATATATGAGGTTCTTTTTCATATACAGGCGACGCTACCGACCGAACCGAGCTGCACACTGCGCTTTTCGGCAGCTACGCATTTGTATATGTAAGGTGGCATTCACAGGAGAAATTGATGGAAGCAGATGACGCTGATCGGTACCGCGCTCCGGCGCTGGACAAGGGGCTCGATATCCTCGAGCTTTTGGCCAGCGTCGAGGAAGGGCTGACCCAGGCGGAGATCGCCAAGCGTCTCGATCGTAGCCCCAACGAATTCTATCGCATGCTCGATCGCCTCGTCCGCCGCGGCTACGTGACGAAGCTGGAGGGTGACCGGTTTACACTGACACTCAAGCTATTCGGGCTGGCCCAGTTGCACGCGCCAACACGCCGGCTGGCGTCTTTCGCAATGCCATTGATGCGTGAACTAGCGCAGAAGACCAAACAGGCGAACCACCTGGTCGTCTTTGACCGCGGTTCGGCGGTGGTGATCGCGCAGCACGAGGCGCCGGATTACTGGGGTCTCTCGATCCGCATCGGGTCGCACATCAGTCTCTTCGACACCGGCTCCGGCCACGTGCTTCTTGCGTTCCGAAGCGATGAAGAGCGGCAGATGATGATCGCGGAACACGTGCGCAGCCGCGCGGAAGTGAATCTCGGACCAGAATTTTACGAGCGCCTCGCCCAGATCCGCGAACACGGTTACGAAATGATGGCGAGTGCCCAGACGGCAGGCGTCAATAACCTTTCCGCTCCTATCCTTGGGCCGGACGGACGCTGCATTGCGGCCCTCACCTGCCCCTATATCGCGCTGGTCAATGCCTCGGCAGCGCCCGATATCAGCCAGACGATCACCATGGTGATGAAGACCGCCAACGAGCTTTCGCTGCTCGCCGGTTCTGACGTCGGAATGCCGACATGACCTGGCAGCACGCCGACATATATTCTCCCCTGCGGGCCAGTGCCGAGGAAGCCGGGATCACAACGGCGTTTAATGCCGATCCTCGCAAAGCCTTAAGGTCATTGTCAGCTAGCGATCTCATTAGAAATCCTGGCGACGGATAGACGCCGTCATGGCCATGGAGGATGCCGCCGGAAGGCAGGCATTCAAGGGAGATAGCGTGTGAACGTATTGCTGGTCGAGGACAACGTCCTTTTGGGAGACGCCGTGCGCGATCACATCGCGGCCGACGGTCATTCGGTCGATTGGTGCCTCAATCTCGCGGAAGCAACCCAAGCGGCCGAAACCGGCAAATACGGCGTCATCCTGCTCGACCTGCGCTTGCCCGATGGTAATGGCTTAACCCTATTGAAGGCGCTTAGACGACAAGCGAACTCCGTCCCCGTCATCATTCTGACGGCGCACGACCAGACTTCGGATCAGATCGAGGGCCTGCGAAGCGGCGCGGACGATTTCCTGGTGAAGCCCTTCGGGCTCTCCGAGCTTTCAGAGCGGATGAAAGCGGCAAACCACAAGCACTGAGAGCTGGATTGGCATCCCGAGGCAATCGATACAACGATAGAGCCTATTCCGGCTGTTGCGTTGCAGCAGCCTCGCTGTCTCATCGCTGAAGGCTTGCGAGTTTATCCGCCTGTCGGCGGCATCCGGCGAAAACATCCAGATTCGGATCGTAGGCCTTGGTCGCCACGTCCATGAGCCCGAGCACACTGTGGAAGAAGTTGTCGTGCGAACGGTCCCTGTCTGCCTGCTTAGCCATACAACTCATATCGAAGCCGGCCCCCTTCGCGAGATCGTCACTGACCCACGCCAGGAACGGCACGTGCGTCTGCTGCGACGGCGCTACGATATAGGGCGCGCCATGCAGGTAGATTCCGTTTTCGCCAAGCGATTCACCGTGATCCGACACGTAGATCGCTGCACCGGCAACCTTGTCGGAATGCTGCTTGAGCTTATCGATGACCGTCGAGACAATGTGGTCCGTGTAGAGGATCGTATTGTCATAGGCGTTGGTAATCTCTTCGGCCGTGCAGCTGCCGAAATCATTCGCCTGGCAATCAGGAACGAAACGTCGGTATTCATCGGGATAACGAGCGAAGTAGGCTGGCCCATGGCTTCCGAGCTGGTGCAAGACCAGCACGCTGTCACCCTTTACGTGGTCGAGCCAATCGTCGACCTTGTCGAGAAGGATAGCGTCGAGGCACTCACCATCCTTGCAAAAACGTGGATCGGCCGACTCCGGCAAGAACGTGAACGGGACCCGGTCGGTGACATGATAGCTGCCGGTGTCATTATCCAGCCAGGATACGTCCACCTTGGCATGGCTCAGCACGTCGAGGAGGTTCTCGGTCGCAAGGCCCTTCCGGTGCGTATAGGCTGTTCGCGGATAGACCGAAAACATGCACGGGATAGAAATTGCCGTCGCTGTGCCGCAGCTGGTCGTTTTCGGAAAATAGACAACGTTCCGCTTTTCGAGCTCCGGATTGGTTTTCCGCGCATAACCGCCAAGCGAGAAGTCATCGGCACGCGCTGTCTCGCCCGCAACGATGATCGTTACGCGCGGCTTGTTAAGGCCGGCAGTGTTCACCCGATGCGCATCCGTACCGAGCGGCTCGGCGACGACATGCGCATCCTGCTCGGACGAAACCGCAAAGCGAATGGTGCTGGTGATCGGTACGAATGGGTTCAGCCGGTCGAGGATGTCTCTGTGGGCGCGCCCGACGCCCGCAAAGGCACGGTAGTCGCCGAATCCGACCACGACGAAGACAGCCAGGCAAGCCACGATCACGCCGGTATTATGAGCAAGTTTGGACAGCACCGGGCGATGCCGGATGCGTACCCAGAGGATGACGAGTGACGGAAGTATACCAGTGAGCATAAAATAAAGGGCAAAACGCGTCGTTATCAGATGCCCTGCCTCCGCGCCCGTCGACACCGCCGCGTTGCGGATCATTTCCTTGTCCACGACCACGCCGAACTGATCGGTAAACCAGGAGCCGGCGGCTGCCGCGAGAACGAAGAAGATCAAAAAAGGCTTGGTGACATATTTGGCGGAGAAGGCCGTGATGATTGCCATGCTCACAGCCGAAATGCCGACGACAAAGAGCACGAACGAGAGATGATCGGCCGCAAAATAGCTATAGGCCGTGCTCCAGAACGATCTGTTTGTCACAAGAAGCAGGTAGAGAGTCGTAGCAAGGCAAAGCGTCACGCTGCCGATTGCGGGCCGCCGCTCGATCAGGCGGACCTTGGTGGCATTATCTTCCAATTGGTCGTCTCCGCGTCCAGATTTTGGCGTCGACGGAACCAGGATCGAATCATCTGTAGTTGATGGCCGTCGAAGAATATTCGCCAGCCATGACCGGATTTTCTGACAGTCACCTGAATAACCTTGGCAAGCGCTGCGGCCGTTCGGCTACCCCTGGATCCCAAAATACCTTTCGAGGCCCTTCCAGCTCCTGTCCATCGCGTAGGTTCCCGACAGGTAAGGAATGGCAATATGGCCGTAGTAGACCGAGAGCTGACGCTCGGCGACGTCCTCATTGATACCGGCCACTTGTTGGCTGTAGAGGACCGACACGAGCCCTGTCCTATCGGCGCCAGATTGGCAGTGGAGAAGGATGGGCTTTGGTGCCGCTCTCATGATCGCCAGCAGCTGCTCGGCGCGCTCGGGCGACAAGACCTTGGACGGCGACATTTCGAAGTCGATATGCTGAACGCCGAGACCGCGTGCAGTTGCAATCTCGTCGGCATACCATTTCTTGCCAACGTGCATCCCGCGCAGGTTTATGACCGTCTCGATGCCATGACTACGCACGTAAGATGCCAGCTGCTCAGGCGAGGGTTGCGCCGAACGGTAGAGCTGATCCGCGATGACGGCGTGAAAATTCCCGCTCGCTTGGAGATAAACAATATAGCCCCCGAACATCGCGCCAATCGTAACGGTGCCGATGAGGGATGCCTTCCACCACCGAAAATTCCACAGGCGTTTCATGCCAACCTCGTCGCAACTTTTGCAGCGAGCTAGCATTGCCGGTTTGGCCTGACAACCACCTGAAAACGGCGTCCTGATGGTGGCGTGACGACGGTCAGGCCAACTGATTGCTGAATTGCGCGCCCGACAAGGTGCGTGAGACCGCATTGCGCCAGCCAGCGATCTTCCTCTGTCGCTCTGCCTCCTCCATGGAGGGTTGGAACCGCCGGCTGCACGCCCATGCTTTTCCGAAACTCTCCTTGTCGGGCCAAACCCCTGCTCGCGAACCGGCGAGCCAGGCCGCGCCGAGCGCCGTCGTCTCGACGACAGCCGACCGATCCACCGGGTTTCCGACAACGTCGGCAAGACGCTGCATCGTCCAGTCGGAACTTGCCATGCCGCCATCGACACGCAGGACCGTCTCAATGTGATGGCCGCCCCAATCCTTCCGCATCGCGATGAGGAGATCGAGCGTCTGGTAGGCGACAGACTCGAGCACGGCGCGCGCCAATTCCGCCGGCCCGCTGTTCCTGGTCAAACCGAAGATCGCACCCCTCGCCTCCGGGTCCCAATAGGGAGCACCGAGGCCGGTAAAGGCCGGCACCACATAGACCTGCTGATTGGGATCGGCCCTCATCGCCAGCGTGCCGCTCTCCGATGCGTTTGAAATCAAGCCGAGGCCGTCGCGTAGCCATTGCACCGCCGCACCGGCGATGAAGATCGATCCTTCCAGCGCATAGGTGGTTTCGCCGCCGAGCCGATAGGCGATCGTCGTGATCATCCGGTTGCTGGATGTTACGCAATCCCGCCCCGTATTCAGCAAGGCAAAGCAGCCCGTCCCATAGGTCGATTTCATCATGCCCGCTTCGAAGCAGGCACTACCGATAGTTGCTGCCTGTTGGTCGCCCGCAACACCGAGGATCGGTATCGGCCCACCGAAGATATCCGGATCAGTGACGCCGAAATCGTCCGCGCAGTCCTTGACCTCCGGAAGCATGGATGCCGGGATCCTGAGCAGGCCGAGAAGCTCCTCGTCCCACCTGCCCTCGGTAATGTTGAAAAGCAGCGTTCGCGACGCGTTGGTGGCATCAGTTGCATGAACGCGTCCGCCAGTCAGATTGAAGATCAGCCAGCTGTCGACCGTGCCGAAACAGACCTCGCCTGCCTCGGCGCGCTCCCGCAATCCGTCGACGTTGTCGAGCAGCCAGCGCAGCTTGGTCCCGGAGAAATAAGGATCGAGCAGCAGACCCGTCTTCGCGCTGAACAGTTTCTCATATCCATCCGCCTTGAGACTATCGCAGACTTCAGCCGTCCGCCTGTCCTGCCAGACGATCGCCTTGTTAAGCGCCCTGCCCGACTTGCGTTCCCAGACGACCGTTGTCTCGCGCTGGTTGGTGATGCCAATCGCGGCGATATCAGTGAGTGGAATGTTGGCATTCGCCAGCGCTTGCCGCGCCGTGCTAACCACGCTCGTCCAGATCTCATTCGGATCATGCTCGACCCAGCCTGGCTGCGGATAGGATTGTTTGATCTCCTCCTGTGCTGACGAGATCATCTTCATCCCAGCGTTGAAGACGATCGCACGCGAGGACGTCGTGCCCTGGTCGATCGCGAGAATATGGCCGCTCATTGTCTTCTCCGGCGCAATAGCTCACCTCGCCGGCGCGAACGCGCCAGCGGAAGCGATAGGTCATTCATAGGAGGGTGTAATGCCGACGTTATGCGGTCGGCGGTTGGCCGGGGCACACACCCCGGCCAACCTTGCTGATCAGTTCGACTGCCAGCTCTTGACCAGTTCGTCGTAGTTGACGGTAACCGGCTTTTCCTTCTCGTTCTCGATCTTCAGCTGCGGCGCGAGGTTGCCCTTGGCGACCGCATCCTTGTTCCAGAACTCGAGATCATGCTCTTCGGCGAGCTTCGGACCGATATCGCCCTGCACTCCGGCGCGTTCCAGTCGCTGCATCACCTTTTCCTGTTCGGAGCAAAGCGAGTCCATCGCTTCCTGCGCGGTCTTCGCACCGGACGACGCATCGCCGACCGCCTGCCACCAAAGCTGAGCGAGCTTCGGATAGTCAGGAACGTTCGTACCGGTCGGCGACCACTGGACGCGGGCGGGCGAGCGGTAGAACTCGACCAGACCGCCAAGCTTCGGAGCGCGCTCCGTGAAGCTCTTGTCGCGAATGGTGGACTCGCGGATGAAGGTCAGACCGACGTGGCTCTTCTTCACGTCGACCGTCTTCGAGGTCACGAACTGCGCATAGAGCCAAGCGGCCTTGGCGCGATCGTCAGGCGTCGACTTCATCAGCGTCCAGGATCCGACGTCCTGGTAGCCGAGCTTCATGCCGTCCTTCCAGTAGACGCCGTGCGGGCTTGGCGCCATGCGCCACTTCGGCGTACCGTCCTCGTTGACGACTGGCAGACCGGGCTTGACGGCATCGGCCGTGAAGGCGGTGTACCAGAAGATCTGCTGGGCGACTTCGCCCTGCGCCGGCACAGGACCGGATTCGGAGAAGTTCATGCCCTGCGCTGCCGGCGGTGCATAGGCCTTCAACCAATCCAGATACTTCTGGATCGAGTAGACGGCAGCCGGGCCGTTCGTATCGCCGCCACGCGCAACGCACGAACCAACCGGACGCGAGTTCTCGTCGACCTTGATGCCCCACTCGTCGACCGGAAGGCCGTTCGGAAGGCCCTTGTCGCCGTTGCCGGCCATCGATAGCCAGGCATCGGTGAAGCGCCATCCGAGTGATGGGTCCTTCTTGCCGTAGTCCATGTGGCCGAAGACCTTCTTGCCGTTGATCTCACGGCCGGTGAAGAATTCGGCGATGTCCTCGTAGGCAGACCAGTTGACCGGAACGCCGAGATCGTAACCATACTTCGCCTTGAAGTCGGCCTTGTTCTTCTCGTCGTTGAACCAGTCGTAGCGGAACCAGTAGAGGTTCGCGAACTGCTGGTCGGGAAGCTGGTAAAGCTTTTTGTCCGGTGCAGTCGTGAACTTGGTGCCGACGAAGTCGTTGATATCGAGGCCCGGGTTGGTGACATCCTTGCCTTCGTTCGCCATCCAGTCGGTCAGCGAGCGGGCCTGCTGGTAGCGCCAATGCGTACCGATGAGGTCCGAGTCATTGACATAGGCGTCATAGATGTTTTCGCCCGACTGCATCTGCGTCTGCAGCTTTTCGACAACGTCGCCTTCGCCGATGAGATCGTGCGTGATCTTGATACCGGTGATCGCGGTGAAGGCCGGCGCCAGAACCTTCGATTCATATTCGTGCGTCGTCAGGGTTTCGGAAACGACCTTGATGTCCATGCCGGCGAAAGGCTTCGCCGCATCCATGAACCACTGCATTTCCTTTTCCTGGTCCGCGCGGGAAAGCGTCGAAAGATCGCCGATTTCCTTGTCCAGGAAAGTTTTCGCTTCATCCATGCCGGCATAGGCGGCGCCCGCCATGGTCAGCAACATGCCTGCTGTTGTCGCTAGTAAATGCCTTCGCATAATATCCTCCCAGGGTTGCGATTGCAGTCTTCACGTTCAGGCGGCCAGTACCCCCGGCCATCTGTATTTCCCTGCCGTCACACGTAGCGGAAGACGCCGATGGCGTAGACTACGGAGAGGGCAAGAGCCCACCACAGGTTGGGTCCGACAAGACCCAGCCATGCGAGATGTATGTATGCTGCGCCAAGCAGCGACACGAAGAGCCGATCCCCTCGCGTGGTTTCGAACCTGAGGATTCCGACGCGCGGCGAGCCGCCAGGCACGAAATACTCCCAGATGCTCATGCCAACGAGCAGCATGAAAATCGCCAGGAAAAACAATGCAGTCGGCAGCGTCCACGCCATCCAGGAAAAGTTCATGAGTGGTCCTCCCTTGTCAGACGCGGCCGAGCGCGAAGCCCTTGGCGATGTAATTGCGTACGAAGTAGATGACGAGCGCGCCGGGGATGATGGTCAGCACACCGGCAGCCGCCAGCACACCCCAATCCATCCCTGCAGCCGAGACGGTGCGCGTCATGATCGCCGAAATCGGCTTTGCGGCAGTCGTCGTCAGCGTGCGGGCCAGCAGCAGTTCCACCCACGAGAACATGAAGCAGAAGAAGGCGGCGACACCGATCCCTGACGCGATCAGCGGCATGAAGATCCTCACGAAGAACCGCGGGAAGGAATAGCCGTCGATATAGGCCGTTTCGTCGATCTCCTTCGGCACGCCGGACATGAAGCCTTCCAGGATCCAGACTGCCAGCGGCACGTTGAACAGGCAGTGGGCGAGCGCCACGGCGATGTGCGTATCGATCAGCCCGAAAGCCGAATAGAGCTGGAAGAACGGCAGCGCGAAGACGGCCGGCGGTGCCATGCGGTTCGTCAGCAGCCAGAAGAACAGATGCTTGTCGCCCAGGAACCGGTAGCGCGAGAAGGCATAGGCCGCAGGCAGCGCCGCCAGCACCGAGATCACCGTATTCATGACCACGTAGATGATCGAGTTGATGTAGCCGTTGTACCAGGAGGGATCGGTGAAGATCACCATGTAGTTCCCGAGCGTCGGGTTCTGCGGCCACAGCGAGAAGGCGCCGGTGATCTCGGCATTCTCCTTGAAGCTCATGTTCATCAGCCAGTAGATCGGCAGCAGCAGAAAGATGATGTAGACCGTCGAAACGACCCAGGAGAAGTTGCCCGCAGGCTTGTATTTCATTGTTTGAGCCATGGTCCTCTCCTTTCTCAGGCGTTCGCGTCGCTGCTGGTCATGACGGTGTAGAAGACCCATGACAGAAGCAGGATGATAAGGAAGTAGATGATCGACATTGCCGCTGCCGGACCGAGGTCAAACTGGCCAACGGCCATCTTTACAAGGTCAATCGACAGGAAGGTGGTCGAGTTGCCGGGACCGCCGCCGGTGACGACGAAAGGTTCGGTGTAGATCATGAAGCTGTCCATGAAACGCAGCAGGACGGCGATGAGTAGCACGCGCTTCATCTTCGGCAGCTGGATGTAGCGGAAGACGGACCAGCGCGACGCGCCGTCGATCTTCGCTGCCTGATAATACGCATCCGGGATCGAAACGAGGCCGGCATAGCAGAGCAGCACCACAAGGCTCGTCCAGTGCCAGACGTCCATCAGGATGATGGTGATCCACGCATCGAGGGGGTCGCGGACATAGTTGTAGTCAAACCCCATTGCCTCAAGCGTATGACCAAGCAGGCCGATGTCGACACGCCCGAAAACCTGCCAGATGGTGCCGACCACGTTCCACGGAATGAGCAGCGGCAGCGCCATCAGCACGAGGCAGATCGGTACGCCGATCCCCTTCTTCGGCATGTTGAGGGCAATGAAGATGCCAAGCGGGATCTGCAGCGCCAGAACGATCAGCGAGAAGACGAGATTGCGCTGCAACGCCGCCCAGAAGCGGTCGGAATGAAGCGTCTGCACGAACCAGTCAGTCCCCGCCCAGAAGAACTCGTTGTTCCCGAACGTATCTTGGACCGAGTAGTTCACAACGGTCATCAGCGGAATGACAGCCGAGAAGGCGACCAGCACAAGGACCGGCAGAACCAGAAACCAGGCTTTGTTGTTCCAGGTCTTTTCCATGCTCAGCCCTCCCTGCCGACGCGCCAGGAATTGGCGTAAATATTGATGGCAGCCGGATCGAAGGTCACCCGCGCATCAGCCGGGATTTCGGAGTCCTCCGTCACGACGATGGCGATCGGCTGGCCGGCAAAGGTGGCGCGCACGATCTTCTGCCGTCCAATGTCCTCGACCCTGTTGACGGTGACCGGCATTCCTTCGCGGCCGATATTGACGAACTCCGGGCGTATGCCGAGCTCGGTCTTGGCGCCGGCAGCCGCTTGCGGCGCGTAGTCCAATGACAGCGTCTCGCTGCCGATACGCACCGCATTGCCCTGCAGTTGCACCGGCAGGACGTTCATGCCCGGCGACCCGATGAAGTAACCGACGAAGGTATGGCTCGGCCGCTCGAAAAGCTCTGCCGGCGTGCCGATCTGGACGATTTGTCCTTCGTACATGACGACAACCTTGTCGGCGAAGGTCAGCGCTTCCGTCTGGTCGTGCGTCACATAGACCATGGTGAAGCCGAACTGCTTGTGCAGGCGCTTCAACTGCGAACGCAGTACCCACTTCATGTGCGGGTCGATCACGGTCAAAGGCTCGTCGAACAGGATCGCGTTGACGTCGTTGCGCACCAGTCCGCGGCCGAGCGAGATCTTCTGCTTCTGGTCGGCCGTCAGGCCCTGTGCCTTGCGCTTGGCCATACCGCCGAGATCGATCATCTCGAGAATGTCGCGAACGCGCCGATCGACTTCCGGCTCGGGGACCCTGCGATTGCGCAGCGGGAAAGCCAGGTTGTCGTAGACAGTCATGGTGTCGTAGATGACCGGGAACTGGAACACCTGCGCAATGTTTCGCGCCTGCGTGGAAAGGTTCGTCACATCCTGGCCATCGAAGAGGATACGGCCGTGCGACGGCTGCAGCAGGCCGGAAATGATGTTGAGTAGCGTCGTCTTTCCGCAGCCGGATGGTCCGAGAAGCGCGTAGGCGCCGCCGTCCCGCCATTCGTGATCGACTTCACGAAGCGCATAGTCTGCGTCGGACTTCGGGTTCGGTCCGTAGGCGTGGCGGATGTGGTCGAGCGTGATGCGTGCCATGTCCTTCTCCCTTACGCCTTTGCGCCAGTTGCGATTGCCCGGCCATCGGTGCCGAACGCCATGACGTGACGGGTGTCGAGGTAGATGTCGACCTCGGTATCCGGATCGATGTTGTGAATGCCGTGGGCAAGCATGACCCAACGGACACCGTCGAAATCCATATGCACAAAGCTTTCGGAGCCTGTGATCTCGGAAACCTGCGTGCGTGCCTGCAGTTTTGCTGCCGTCTGAGTCTGCGGCGAAAGAGCGAGGTGGTGCGGATGGAAGGCGATCGTGACCGGACCATCGGCCATGTCGTCCAAATGCGCGGGCACCGGCAGGATATCAGCTCCTTGCCTCTGGAACGAACCGCCGGCCTTTATCACATCCATGAAATTGAGCGGCGGATCGGCAAAGGTCTTTGCAGTTACGAGGTCGAGCGGATTTCGGTAGACGGCGATCGTCGGTCCGAACTGCGTCACGTGGCCTTCCGAAAGGGTGGCCGTGTTGCCGCCGAGCAGAAGCGCTTCGGAAGGCTCCGTTGTGGCGTAGACGAAGATGGCGCCGGACTGCGCAAAGATCCGCGGCAGTTCGGCACGCAGTTCCTCGCGCAGCTTGTAGTCGAGGTTCGCGAGCGGCTCGTCCATCAGCACAAGGCTGGCATTCTTCACAAGGGCACGCGCAAGCGCCGTGCGCTGCTGCTGGCCGCCGGAGAGATTGAGCGGGGTGCGATCCAGATAGGGCGTAAGGCGCAAGAGTTCGGCGGCCTTGCGCACCTCACGATCGATCGTCGCGGTGTCCTTGCCTGAAATCCGCATTGGCGAGGCGATGTTTTCGTACACCGTCAGGGCCGGATAGTTGATGAACTGCTGGTAAACCATCGCGACGTTGCGCTTCTGCACCGGCATGCCGGTCACGTCTACGCCGTCGAAATGGACGGAACCGCTCGTCGGTCGATCGAGCCCGGCCATCAGTCGCATCAGCGATGTCTTGCCGGACAGCGTCGGCCCCAGCAGCACATTCAATGTGCCTTTTTCAAATGCAAGATTGGTTGCGTGGATGTGATACTCCCCGCCCACCATCTTTGCAGCGTTCCGCAATTCAAGCATTCCGGTTCCCGTGCCTCCTCAACAGCGGGGACATTACCGCTTCAACCAGCCATCTGCGCCGGTCGCGCGGCCATGTACTCCTCCAATAGCGCAGCCTGTTCCTTGGTCAGGCGCAGGCCGACTTTCGTTCTTCGCCAAAGCACATCCTCTGCGCGTCTGGCCCATTCGTGATCGATGAGATAGCGAACCTCTGCCTCGAAGAGATCGCCTCCGAAACAGTGTCCCAGGTCCTCCGCGCTGGCGGCCCGCCCGAGCAGGACCGACGCCTTGGTGCCGTAGCGGCGCACCAGTTGGCGCGCATGCCGGTCCGCCAGGAACGGATAACCGCCCTTCAGCTTAGCAACCTCCGCCTCGTAGCCGGTCGCGGCGAAATCCCCGCCCGGCAGATGGCTCTTCGCTGTCCAGGACGCGCCTTTGGCGCCGATCGCCTCGGCGATCCTTTCCAGTGCGTGTTCGGATAGGCGCCGATAGGTCGTGAGCTTGCCGCCGAAGACGTTGAGCAGCGGTGCGCTTTCACCCTCGCCTTCGATCTTCAGCACGTAGTCGCGGGTCGCCTCCTGCGCCTTGGAAGCGCCGTCGTCAAATAGAGGCCGCACAGCCGAATAGGTCCAGACGATGTCTTCCGGCCGTACCGGCTCCTTGAAATACTCGCTCGCCGCGTTGCAGAGATAGATCGTCTCTTCCTCGGATATTTTCACATCCTTCGGATCGGCCGAGTAGTCGCGGTCGGTGGTACCGATCAGCGTGAAGTCCTGCTCGTACGGGATCGCGAAGATGATGCGGTTGTCCGGGTTCTGGAAGAAATAGGCCCGCGGATCGTCGAACTTCTTCTTTACGACGATGTGGCTGCCCTGCACGAGCCGCACGTGGCGGGCCTCGTTCTGCCCGAAGGCCGTGCGAATGACCTGATCGACCCATGGCCCGGCAGCATTCACCAGCATCCGCGCCTGAAAACTGTTGCCCTGCCCGCTGACGGTGTCGACCGTCTCGATCGACCACAATCCGTTCTCGCGCCGCGCCGAAACGACTCTCGTTCTCGGCATCATCAGCGCGCCGCGGTCGGCCGCGTCCCGCGCATTGAGCACTACCATACGCGCATCGTCGACCCAACCATCCGAATACTCGAACGCCTTCGTGAAGAGTGCCTTCAATGGCTTTGAGGCCGGGTCGCGGCGCATGTCGAGAACCGCGGTCGGCGGCAACAACTTTCGTCCGCCGAGGTGATCGTAGAGAAACAGCCCGAGACGGATCAGCCATGCCGGGCGGATGCCACCCTTGTGATAGGGCAGCACGAAGCGCATCGGCCAGATGATGTGCGGCGCCATCGCCCAGAGCACTTCGCGCTCCATTAGAGATTCGCGCACCAGACGAAACTCGTAGTGCTCGAGATAGCGCAAGCCGCCATGGATGAGCTTGGTCGCGCCGGAAGACGTGCCCGAAGCGAAATCGTTCATTTCCGCAAGCGCGACCGAATAGCCCCGCCCGATCGCATCCCGCGCGATCCCGCAGCCATTGATGCCGCCGCCGATAATGAAAAGATCGTGAATCTGACGGCTCACGTTCCCCCTCCGAGCCAGAATATGCCGCAACGCAACATGCTCACGCATTTGCGAAAGTCAGAGCAATTAAAGCGAAGATTATTCGAATGTCAAACGAATGTTTTTCGAATTCTTAAAACTCACAGATTTGCCGTGAACGTAAACGTCAAATCGAGGACGCAGCGCGTCATCGCCCGGTCCTCCGAGACGGCGGATCCATGCTTGGGCAGAGGCTCAATATTGTTCGGGTGCCCTGAAATATGCGCGGGGAGCGGCTCCCATCGTCCGCCTGAACATCGTGGTGAAGGCGGCGACGCTGTCGTAGCCAAGGTCGAGGGCAACGGCTGTAACCGCCTCCCCGGCTGCGAGGCGGGGCAAGGCGGTGAACACCGCCGCCTGCTGCCGCCAGGTTGAGAGACTGATACCCGTTTCCTTGCGAAAGAACCGAGTAAAGGCGCGCCGGCTCATGGCAAGCCGCTCCGCCCAATCGTCGATGACCAGCCTTGCACTCGGACTTTCCATGAAGCCGCGGCAGAGCGTCGCCAGGCGCGTATCTGAGGGGAACGGCAATCCCAACGGCCGGTCGGGAAGCCGCAAGACCTCCTCGAGCAGCAGCGCCATGATGAGATCCCGTCTGCCGCTCTTGGCCTCGGGCGGCGCAACAGCCTCGGTGATCAACGCTCTGGCAAGATCAGTCAGCGCCACGACGCGGATGGCCGTCGGTGGATCGGCCAAGGCCTGGGGCGAGACATAGGCCGAAAGCATCGCAACATCGCCGAGCATGTCGACGGTGTGGACAAGTCCTGCCGGTATCCACAACGCATGCTGCGGCGGCACCATCCAGCGCCCCAGTATCGACGACACCATAAGCACGCCGGACCGAGCATAGACGAACTGTGCACGGCTGTGACTATGGGGTTCCACATGGTAGCCGGCCGGATATTCCGAGGGGATGGCATAGACCGGCTCTGAGGCTGCCTCGATGGCAGCAAGACGCTCCACATGGAGCTTGGCCAACTCACTCGTCGCCAGGCTTTGCTTGGATTTCACCATTTTTGGCCCACTTGCGAAATAGCAAGACCAAAACACGAAAGCGGGACGACCACAAGTCGGTTATTCCAAAGCCTCGTAGGACGGAGCAGAATCGTGACAGACAGCGCAATGACGGCAGAGAGGCACTCTGCGGAACAGACGGTTTTCGGCATTATCATGGCGGTAAGCTTCTGCCATCTTCTCAACGATACCATGCAGTCGCTGATCCCCGCGCTCTATCCGATGATCAAGGACGGCTACGGCCTCGACTTCACGCAGATCGGCTTCCTCGGCCTCGTGTTCCAGGTCACCGCGTCGCTCCTGCAGCCGCTGATCGGCATTTACACCGACAAACGCCCGTTGCCTTACTCATTGTCTGTCGGCATGGGCTTCACGCTGATCGGCCTGGTGCTGCTCGCATATGCGCACGCCTATTGGGTCTTGCTCATCGGCGCGGGTGTCGTCGGCCTCGGCTCCGCCGTGTTCCATCCGGAATCCTCGCGCGTTGCCCGGCTGGCATCAGGCGGACGCCATGGCCTTGCCCAGTCACTGTTCCAGGTTGGCGGCAACTTCGGCTCGGCGATAGGTCCGCTTCTGGCCGCCTTCATCGTACTACCGCGGGGCCAGCATAGCGTTGCATGGTTCTCGCTCGCAGCTCTGACCGGCATGATCGTCCTGTGGCGCGTCGGCGTCTGGTACGCCGATCACCGCAAGAATAACGCCGGTCGCAAGGCGGCGGCACCCGCGGTCCATCTCCCACGCAACAAGGTCATTGCGGCGATCGGTGTCCTGGCACTGCTAGTGTTCTCGAAATACGTCTACATGACGAGCCTTTCGAGCTACTACACTTTCTATATGATCGAACGCTTCGGAGTGTCGGTGCAGCACGCGCAGATTCTGCTGTTCGTATTCCTCGGCGCCGTGGCCATCGGCACCGTCGCCGGCGGCCCTGTCGTCGACTGGTTCGGCACCAAGTTCGTCATTTGGTTCTCGATCCTCGGCGCCCTGCCCTTCACCCTTGCCCTGCCTTATGCCGACTACACCTGGACGGTCTTCCTGACCTTCCTGATCGGCATCATCTTGGCCTCCGCCTTCTCGGCCATCGTCGTCTTTGCGCAGGAGCTGGTTCCGGGTCGTGTCGGCATGATTGCCGGCCTGTTCTTCGGCTTTGCCTTCGGTATTGGCGGCATTGGCGCAGCAGGCCTCGGCATGGTGGCCGACCACATGGGCATCGAGTTCGTCTACAAAATCTGCTCGTATTTACCGCTGCTCGGCCTGTTGACCATCTTCCTGCCGGACATCGGCAAGGGCCGCCGCCACACCACGAAAGCGGGCAAGTAAGCGAACACCCGCAGGATTACCAATCGGCATAGGGGGCGATCGATGTGATCGCACCCCTGCCACACCACCCGGCATGCGGGTCCGCACCGGGTGGTTCGAGAGATTGAGGTTAGACGAGCCTGGGCATTCCAAGTTGGTCAGCCCATCTAATGTTGAGGGTGGCGTTAAGGAGCTTGCCGCTGTTGCGCGACCAGCGACCGGCATTTGCTGCCACTTGCTGGGCCACCCCAGGTTACGGTGGGACTTCCACCCACAAGAATGCGCCCATGCTGGGCGCACAACGACAAGGGCCGAGATCACCATCTCGGCCCTTTTTAGCCTTCGGCAGCTGGCGTGTACCTAAACCCTTTCGCACTCAGTCTGCAGTGGTTGGCACTTGCTGGACTGCGTGCTTTCCAATCCGAAAACTTTCGATTCGCACGGCAAAAGGATGCAGTGCCTGGCGATTGCGTTGACTCTGCGCACCATCGATTGTACCGATTGACATACTGTTTACCGATCGGTACAGAAACGAGTACTAGGAGATCGAAACCATGCCTGAACACCGCCCACCACTCCCTCCCTTCACCCGCGAAACCGCGGCTGCCAAAGTCCGAGCCGCAGAGGATGGATGGAACAGTTGCGATCCCGACAGGGTGTCACTCGCCTATACCGTTGACAGTTACTGGCGCAATCGCGCGGAATTTGTCCAAGGGCGGGAAAAGATCGTCGAGTTCCTGACCAGGAAATGGCGCAAGGAACTCGAGTATCGGCTGATCAAGGAACTGTGGGCCCACGACGGCGACCGCATCGCGGTTCGCTTCGCCTACGAATACCGCGACGACTCCGGGAACTGGTATCGGGCATACGGCAACGAGAACTGGGAGTTCGACGCGAGCGGCCTGATGCACCACCGCTATGCTTGCATCAACGATATGCCCATCAAGGAATCCGAACGCAAGTTTTTCTGGGATCGGTCCGGCCCCAGGCCTGCTGACCACCCAAGCCTTTCTGAATTGGGACTGTAACACATGCCAAAGATCGTCGCCGAGCGCTCCGACGCAATCCCATCCCTGGCCGAAGTCTTTCGGGAGTATGGCTTCGAGGGCGCAAGTCTTTCAACCATCACGGAAAAAACAGGACTCGGAAAGGGAAGCCTCTATCACTTCTTTCCCGGCGGAAAGGAAGAGATGGCCATAGCCGTGCTCGGCGAGATCGACGAATGGTTCGTGACACAGGTTTTCGAACCGTTACGGAACGCGGATGATCCGCGCTCCGCTATCTCCGACATGTTTCGCTCTGTTTCCCGGTATTTTCGCTCCGGCAGCCGAGTGTGCCTCGTTGGTGCGTTCGCACTCGATAATGTCCGCAACCGGTTCAGCGCTCAGGTCAGGGACTACTTCGCCGAATGGCATAGCGCGCTTGCCTCAGCTCTCACGCGAGCCGGATGCCTCGAGCCGGATGCCGCCGCGCTGGCCGAGGAGACCGTCGTTGCCGTTCAGGGAGCCCTCGTGGTCGCCAGAGCACTCGACGAGCCTGAGGTTTTCGAACGGACCCTTCAGCGGGTCCAGTCCCGACTTTTTGCCGCGACCAGTGGAGAGAAGCAGAGATGAAGAAGCACCGGAATAATTCCGTCATCCTCGCACCCTGGCGGGTTAAGCGCGCCGTGGATTTCATCGAACTCAACCTGGCGACCTCGCTTCGGCTCGCGGACATCGCGCACGCGGCGGGGCTCAGTCCAATGCACTTCGCAGCAGGGTTCCGGTCGGCGACGGGCTTCAGTCCACGCGTCTATCTGCAGGAACGTCGGATAAAGCGCGCGAAAGCGAAGCTGATCAGCGATGGCCTGAGCAGCGATGGCCTGAGCATCGATGAAATCGCGATCGACGTCGGATTTCGATCGCGGACCCATTTCATCACAGTGTTCCGACGCCAAACGGGGCATCCTCCGGCACGCTGGCGGCGTTGCAGCGTTTAATTTAGATAGCGGTGAAGCCGTTGTCGACGAAGAGATGCGCGCCATTGACGAACATCGACTCGTCGCTAGCGAGATAGAGCGCGGCGCGTGCCACGTCCTCGGGTTCGCCGATCCGTCCCTGCTGGGCGGCAATAGCCGCGTCCGACACATCGACGCCGAGTGCCTGCAATTCGCTGACCTCGCGCAATCCGTGCGGCGTGCGGATGAAGCCGGGGCAGACGGCGTTGCAGCGGATGTTGCGATCCCTGAATTCGACCCCGATCGCACGAGCAAACATATGCACAGCGCCCTTCGTCGTGTCGTAGAGCACTTCCATCGGCGTTGCGGCCACGGCCGAGATTGATGACGTGCAGACGATGGAACCACCGCCCGCGGCGATCATCCCCGGCAGGACCGCCCGCGTCATCAGGAACATCGATCGCACGTTGACCGCGTGCAGCCACTCCCACTCCTCGAGCGTGGTCTCCAGGAACGGCTTGATGACGATAGTGCCGGCGTGATTGAAGAGCACGGTGACGGCGCCGAACCTATCCTCCACACCCCTGACGGCCGCGACGACGGCGGCCTCCTCCGACACGTCGGCGACCCAGTAGTCGGCGACATGACCGGCGGAACAAATCTCCTCCGCCGTTTGCCGTGCTGCCGCTTCATTCCGGTCAATGATCGCTACCCTGGCGCCCTCGGCAGCGAAGAGGCGCGAGGCCGCTCCGCCCATGCCCGTCGCGCCGCCTGAAATAATTGCAATCTTCCCCTTCAGCCGGTCGACCATGACCCCAATCCCCTTGCTCCCGTTGTTCGCCGTCACTCACTCGTCGTCGAGTGGGCGTCTGCCGATGCAGTGTTGAAGAGAGTCCCGGTCAATGTCCAGACGCACCTGCGTCGCCCGGTAACCTTACCAAATAACCAACAAAACAGCTTTCGGTTGTCTCAACACGCAACACCGGGCATGTGTGTTTCCAGCGGCTCACCATCAGCCGCGGTCCGGAAGGGGTCCGGATCGATAGAGCCCGCCCCCGAGGGGCCTGGGGCGGGCTTCCCAACTATTACAAAGACATACGTGTCTGTGACAACCTACTAGGCGGGCTTGCGCCTTACTGATTTGGCGCCGCCGACGCTCCACGCAGGACGTCGGCAGCTTGGCACACGCTAAAGCTGCTCAGCCTTGTGGCGCGCTATTCTACAAGAAAAGCGCGGAAATCATTCACGTTGGTACCTGTCGGTCCCGGAACGAACAGATCGCCCGCGAGGTTGAAGGCCGACCACGCATCATGGCCCGCCAGGAACGCGCGCGCATCGCCGCCGGCGCTCCTGATCCGCGCCACCGTCCCGCCGTCACAGAAGGCGCCAGCATTGTCTTCGGAGCCGTCGATACCGTCGGTATCAGCGGCCATAGCTACAACGCCATCGACTCCTTGTAGATCGATCGCCGCCGAGAGGAGAAGCTCGGAATTTCGCCCGCCCTTGCCATATGTTCCGGTTCCGATGCTGACCGTAGTCTCCCCGCCCGAAAGCAGCACGAGAGGCTTTGGAGCCGGCGGTCTCGTCAAAAACTCCCGAGCAAGCGCCGCATGCATCCGGCCGATATCCTTCGCCTCCCCCTCGATCGAATCCGAAAGGATGAGGGGTTGCACGCAGAGAGATCTTGCCCGATCGGCAGCCGCCTCCAGGGACACCCGCGCCGAGGCGATCACATGCACTTCGTTGTTGGCGAAGACGCGGTCACCGGCACTTGGCGCTCTGGTATTGCGGATACAATCGATCACGCGCGCCGGGAGATCGATCCGGTAGTCCCGGATCACTCGCAGCGCCTCCTCCGCATCGCTGCTGTCGGGAACCGTCGGCCCTGACGCAACGAAGGCCGGATTGTCGCCCGGAACATCGGAGACGACGAGGCTGACGACCTTTGCCGGATGGGCAAGTGCGGCAAGCCGTCCCCCCTTGATGCGGGAGAAATGCTTCCGCACCACATTCATCCCGGAGATCGGCGCGCCCGACGCCAGCAGCGCTTCGTTCAACGCGCTCTCGTCGGTGAGGGTGAAACCGGTCGGCGGGGCCGGCAGCAAGGCCGAGCCGCCGCCGGATATCAGTGCGATCACCAGATCATCACACGTCAGCCCATGCAGATGGTTCATCAGCGCCTCGGCGGCGATAAGACCGGCTCTGTCTGGGACCGGATGAGCCGCCTGGAGAATCTTCGTCGATCGGCACTCTGCGATTGGCCCATGCCTGGCAACAACGAGACCTTCGAAGGGATGAGACCAAGCGCGTTCGAAAGCGGCCGCCATCTGGCTTGCGGCCTTCCCTGCCCCAACAACGATTGTCCTGCCTTTCGGCGGATCCGGAAGATGGCGAACCAGGGCCTCGTAAGGATCGGCGGCCTTGACGGCTTGGTGAAACAGGGTTTGCAGAAAAGCTCGTGGATCGGAAATCAAACCCTACTCCATTTTCAAAGTTCGCAGTCCGAACACCTGCCTAGTCTGGCGGGCGATTGCCCTGCCCTCTGGCGCGTTTCATTTGCGCTCGTGAGCGAGGATCGCGGCAGGCAACGGCGGAAGTCTCCGGATAAGGTCGGAGCCTCGTTCGCCAACCATGATGGTTGGTGCGTTGTTGTACGATGGAATTCGCGGCATAACCAACGAATCACGCACGCGAAGCCTCTAGACCATGGACCCTGGAATCGAGACCGACAACAGCTTCCGGTCCGATCCCTTCTCACGCGTACCGACGGATGCACTCGCGCAGCCCCACATCCGAGCTGTTCATGTTTGGAATCCTGGCTCCTGGTTTAAGCGATTCGGGTTTGGCTTTGCGGATCGAAGAACACGGCCTTGTCGAGGTTGAAGGCGAGGCGGGCGTGCTGGCCGGCCTGGATGCGGGCG
>Ga0207426_1001094_pt1 | contig 25012 bp, 24 predicted proteins | sample AraplaMF_Cvi_mMS_FD_184265 | JGI IMG/M metagenome (GOLD analysis project Ga0207426, IMG submission 184265) | Arabidopsis root microbial communities from the University of North Carolina, USA - plate scrape MF_Cvi_mMS (SPAdes) (version 2) | ecosystem: Host-associated > Plants > Roots > Endosphere... | reverse complement strand
GGAGACGGCAACGTTGAAGAGCTGCGGCAACTCGTCGAGGCTGGTCTTGCGGATGAAGCGGCCGACGCGGGTGACGCGCGGATCGTTCTTGGTCACGACCTTCGAGGCGGTCGGGTCGGCCTGATGGTGGTACATCGAGCGGAACTTGTAGACGTCGATGCGCTCGTTGTTGAAGCCGAAGCGCTTCTGACGGAACAGCACCGGACCGGGACTGTCGAGCTTGATCGCCAGCGCTACCAGTCCCATCACCGGCAGCGCCGCGAGCAGCGCGAGGCTACCGACGATGCGGTCGAACAGCCACTTCATCACCAGGTCCCAGTCGGTGATCGGCGCCTCGAACACGTCGAGCGTCGGCACCTCGCCGAGATAGGAATAGGAGCGGGGACGGAAGCGCAGCTTGTTGGTGTGCGCGGAGAGGCGGATGTCGACCGGCAGCACCCAGAGCTTCTTCAGCATCTCCAGGATGCGGGTCTCCGCCGAGATCGGCAACGCGAACAGCACGAGATCGACGCGGGTGCGGCGGGCGAACTCGACGATGTCGTCGACCTTGCCGAGCTTGCGCGCGCCGGCGCAGGTGTCGAGCGCACGGCTGTCGTTGCGATCGTCGAACACGCCGAGCACGTGGATGTCGGAATCCTCCTGCGCCTTCAGCGCCTCGACAAGCTGTTCGCCGTTGCGGTCGGAGCCGACGATGATGGTGCGGCGGTCGAGCCGGCCCTCGCGCGCCCAGGCGCGCACCAGCGAGCGCAGCACCAGGCGTTGAGAGATCAGCGCGACGAGCCCGAGGAAGTAGAAGGCGGCCAGCCACAGCCGCGATATTTCGCTGCCGAACTTGGCGAAGAACGAGATGCCGATGAAGAGCAGGAAGACGAACGACCAGGACGAGATCATCCGCGTCATCTGGCGGAGTTGGCCGCGGAACAGTTGCACCTGGTAGAGGTCGGCGGCCTGGAAGCAGACCACGGCGGCGACCGCGACGGCGACGATCTCCGCGGGATAGATCCAGCTGAAGGAGCCCGCGAGCGGCATGACATAGCCGACATAGACGGCGATGCCGACGAGGCTCAGCAGGACGAAATCGGCGAGACGGACGAAGCCGGCGATGACGATCGGCGAATAGGCGCGCGCGACCTTCTGGTTGACGACCTCGAGCGCGGCGGGCGAGAGCCGGCGGCGACGCTCCACGAAAGGCTGGTCAGCGGGCCGGGCCGCGGCGCTGGTCGCGGCATCGAGCATCGAGCGTGCGTTGAGCGGTTCCACGGGCGTCCACGTCCATTCCAAAAGCCCGTGGGTCGCGACTTTGCGCCCCGGGTGAGCATCCCCTGGCACATCGATTATCGAACAAATCGGAAGATTCTCTAAAGCCGGCCTTAAGGATGGCTAATGATTGGTAAATGCGTCGCGATAACCCGCGATCACGCCCTCGACCATTGCCTGCTGGGAGAAATGCGCGGAGATCCGTTCGCGCAAGGACACCGCGCGCTGCGCGGTGGTTTTGGGATCATCGATCGCCGCTGCGATCGCCTCCGCCATCGCCTCGGGATTGCTCGGCGCGAACAGAGCGGGGCTGTCGGCGCCGAAGATTTCGGGGATGCCGCCGATTTTCGAGGCGATCATCGGAATGCCCGCGGCGCCCGCCTCGATCACCACATAGGGCATGGAATCGCCGCGCGAGGGAACGACCAGCAGCCGTCCTTTGGAGAAGCCGTAGCGCGCCTTGACATGGCCGACGAAACGGATGGCACCGGTGAGGCCGAGCCTGTCGACCTGCGCCTTCAGCGCCGCCGTCTCCTCGCCGTCGCCGCCGAGCGTGAGCGTGACCTTCTTGCCGCCTTCGTGCAGGCGCGCCACGGCATCGACCAGGAGATCCGCGCCCTTGATGTGCCTGAACTCGCCGACATAGCAGATGTCGGTGGCGTCCTCGGCGGTGATGACGGGCTCGAATTCCTCCGGCGTCACGCCGTTGAAGACACAATGCACCACGCCCTTGGGCGTGCCGACGATGCGTTGATAGGTGTCGCGGGCGAATGCGCTCTCGAACAGGAACAGGTCGGTCGCGCCCATCAGCGAACGCTCGAGCCGCGCGTAGAATTCGCCCTTCAGCGTGTTGAGCGGATAATGCAGCGAGCCGCCATGCGGGGTGTAGATGCGGATGGCGTCGTCGGTGCGCCGCCGCATGCGGATGAAGGCGCCGGCCTTGGCGCCGTGGCCGTGCAGGACGTCGGGCTTGAGCGTGGCGATCAGGCGCCGCATGCGGAGCCACACCAGAAAATCGTCCGGCGACGGTTCGCGGCGGATCGCCATCCGATGCACGCCGAGCTTCAGCCTTGGCGCGAGTTCGGTCAGCGCCTTGTCGGCGCGTTCGCCGCCAGTGAGGCTGTCGGCGAGGATGCCGACATGATGGCCGCGGTCGACCTGACCGTTGGCGACGTCGAGGATGTGGCGGAAGATGCCGCCGACCGGAGCGCGCACGGCGTGCAGGATTCGAAGCGGCTGGTCGGGTGAGGGGGGCATGATCAAAACCAGCGCTCGACGGCGAGTACCGAACAATTTCCAGGAAATATCGAGATGGATTAAGAGCCTTCGTGGTTAACAAACGATGACGAGCGCACGCACGCACAGCGCGCGACGTCGCGATTAACCCAGCGGCAACCTTAATGGAGTGTAATCGCCCCGGTTGAGGTAGCTTGGTGGCGTTGCCCCTGCGGGAGTGTTCGATGCGTTTAGCGTTCTGGCGTGCCGGCAGAGCCAAGGCCGTGGTCGAGCGGGCTGTTTCGAAGTCCAGAGCCGAAGCCGCGCACAGGGCCGAAGCTGCCAAGAGTGAATCGATCAAGCCCGAAGCGCCCAAGGCTGAATCGTACACGGCTGAATCGTACAAGGCTGAATCCACCAAGGTTGAATCGAAAGCTGCGCCCGCCGCCGCGAAGCCGGCTCAGTCCGAATCCGGCGACCTTGATTTGCATGCGCTCGGCGCGGCATTGGCGCGCAAGCGCGGCTGGATCATCGTGCCGACGGTGCTGGCCCTCGTCGGGTCGATCGCCGTCGTGAATCTGGTCACGCCGCGTTACAAGTCAGAATCCCGCATCCTGATCGACGGCCGCGAGAACGTGTTCCTGCGCCCGAGCAGCGACCGCACCGAGGAGCGGCAGGCGCTCGACGCCGAGGCCGTCACCAGCCAGGTGCAGCTCGTGCTGTCGCGCGACCTCGCGCGTGAGATCATCAAGAAGAACAAGCTCTCCGAGCGTCCCGAATTCGATCCGGTGCTGCAGGGCATTTCGCCGTTGAAGTCGCTCGCGGCTCTCGTCGGCATCGGCCGCGATCCGTTCTCGATGACGCCGGAAGAGCGCGTGCTGGACGCCTATTACGAGCGCCTGCAGGCTTTCGCCGTCGACAAGTCGCGCGTCATCGTGGTCGAATTCCAGTCCGCCGATCCCGACCTTGCCGCACGCGTCGCCAATTCGATCGCCGAAGGCTATCTCGTGCTGCAACAGAATGCCCGCCAGGACCAGGCCAAGAACGCGAGCCAGTGGCTTGCTGGCGAGATCGAGAGCCTGCGCAAGAAGGTGTCGGACGCCGAATCCAGGGTCGAGGATTTCCGCTCGAAGTCGAGCCTGTTCGTCGGCACCAACAACACCACGCTGTCGAATCAGCAGATGGGCGAGGTCAACACCCAGCTCAACAATGCGCGCTCGATGAAGGCGGATGCCGAATCCAAGGCACGGCTGATCAAGGAGATGCTCCAGAGCGGCAAGCCGATCGAGGCATCCGAAGTGGTGAACTCCGAGCTGATGCGGCGCTTGTCGGAGCAGCGGGTGACGTTGCGCGCACAGCTCGCCGAACAGTCGTCCACGCTGCTGGGCAATCATCCGCGCATCAAGGAGCTGAAGGCCCAGCTCGGCGACCTCGACAACCAGATCCGGGACGAGGCGGCCAAGATCTCCCGCTCGCTCGAAAGCGACGCACGCATCGCCAGCGGCCGGGTCGATGGCCTGACGGCGAGCCTGGAGCAGCTCAAGAAGCAGGCGACCTCGACCAATGGCCAGGACGTCCAGCTTCGTGCGCTCGAGCGCGAGGCCAAGGCGCAGCGCGACCTGCTCGAGACCTATCTGGCCAAATACCGCGAGGCCAACACCCGCGAGACCATCGACACCGCGCCGACCGACGGCCGCATCATCTCGCGCGCCATCGTCTCCAACACGCCGGCCTATCCGAAGAAGCTGCCGATCGTGCTGATCGCGACGATCGCGACGCTGCTGCTGTCGTCGGGCGTCGTCGTCACCGGCGAGCTGCTGCGTCAGACCGCGCCGCGGGCGGCGGCCGTGTTCGCGCCGGCGCCGGCGGCGTCACAGAGGCAGGCTGCGGCTCGCCAGGAACCGTTTGTTGAGCCGCCGTTTGTTGAGCCGTCGTTCGTTGAACCGCCGGCCGTCGCGCCGCCGGTCGCGTCGTCCGCCGAACCGGTCTTCGAACCGATCGTGGACGAGTCCCTGCCGCTTCAGCCGGAGATGACGGCCGATGCCGGTCTCGCCGAATTCGCCGAGATCGAGCATCTCGCTAACAGCGTGCGTGCCGCGGGCGGGGCGGCGAAGAAGGTCACGGTGCTCGGCACCGCATCGGGCGACGCCGTCACCTTGTCAGCGCTGACGCTGGCCCGCCATCTGGCACGCGACGCGCGCGTCGTCCTGGTCGATCTCGCCGCGTCCTCGCCGACCATCGCCGCGGTGTCGGTCGATGCTTCCGCGCCGGGCCTTGCCGAGCTGATGCAGGGTGAGGCCTCGTTCGCGCAGGTCATCACCCGGGACAAGCTGTCGCGGCTGCACCTGGTCATGGCCGGGCGTGCCGGCTTCGACCGCAGCCTGCTGCAATCGCCGCGCGTGGGTCTTGCGGTCGATGCGCTGCTGCGCGCCTACGACCACGTGCTGCTCGACGCCGGCGGTGCTTCCGATCTTCCGGCAGAGCTGCTGACGACCAGCGCCCGCGCCGTCGTGGTGCCCGATGCCTCGATGGCGGCCGATGCGCGCACGCTGATGTGCGAGCAGTTGAAGGCCGTCGGCTTCAGCGAGGTGACGATGCTGAGCAGGCCGGTGCAGGCGCCGAATGCGGTCGAGACGCCGCGCGTGGTGGCGGCATGATCGTCTTACCCTCTCCCCTTGCGGGAGAGGGTGGCTCGCCGCGTTAGCGGCGAGACGGGTGAGGGGTCTCTCTCCGTGAGTCCCATCGCCTTCTGAGTCTGCGGATAGATACCCCTCATCCGGCGCTTCGCGCCACCTTCTCCGCAAGGGGAGAAGGGAGGGCAGGAATCGTGGCGTGGGCAAAGGCGCACTTGCGCCGTGCCCACCACCTTTCAACGATTGCCATAGACGTGGGCACGCTTCGCTTTGCCCACCCTACGAATACTCTGCGTGTGGATGGTTTTACCCGAATGCCTGCCGCAGCCGGCGGGCCAGGTCGAACAGCATCTGGTTCTGCTTCACCAGCCGCTTGCCGTGGCTGAGCGACGACATCGCCATCGCCGCGAGCTTTCCGCGCGAGGTCAGCGGCACGAAGCTGTCGAAGATGTCCTCGTCGTCCTTGCAGAACATCCGCTTGTACTCGTCCGAGCCGATGCCGAGGTCGAGCGAGCGGTAGCCGCGCTCGGCGTAGCGGTCGATAATGTAGCGCATCAGGATCAGGCCCGGGCTGTAACGGGCGTGCTCGGACATCGTGTAGGTGTTGAACATCATCGAGAAGCGCTGGCCGTCGGCAACGCCGGCGAAGATCGCGATCACTTCCTCGTCGCATTCGAGCGCGTGGATGTCGATGACGCGGCCCTCGCCGCGCGGCGACAGGCAGGCGCTGCGGATGAATTGTTCGACGCCCGGCTCGGCGAAGACGTTCGGCAGCTTCTGCTCCGCCATCCGCACCGGCTTGACGCGGAAGAACCAGTCGAGCAGGCGGGTGACGTCGGCGTCGGTCGTGGCAAGATGATAACGATAGCCTGCAAGCGACTGGAGCTTCTTCTCCTTGCTCTTGAGGCGGCGGCGGAAGGAATTGCTGATCCGCGATGCGGGCGGCCCGCCGGGCTCCATCGTCAGCAGCGGGCAGCCGTTGATCGCACTCTGTCGCGGCAGGGCGGCAAACGGGTTTTGCTGGTCGCTCCAGCGCAGCGGCTGCTGCGTCAGCGCGAGCACGTCGACATGCTCGCCCAGCGCCGCAAGCAGGCCGTCGAGATCGGCGGCGCCGGCCCGTGCCGCAAATTCGCTATTCCACAGGCCCATGTTGAAGGTCGTGTGCTTGCCGCCCATGAAGCAGGCCGTGCGCACGCCATGGCCCTGGCGCAGCGAGAGCGGCAGCAGCAGCAGCGGCTGGCGGTCGGCGTCGCGGCCGATGACGATGAAGGGGCGGGCGCCTTCGTGGGTGCCGACCTGCTGTTGCCAGGGACCGAGCAGGTCGAAACGCTGATAGGGCGTGAAGAGGTGGCCGGGCTCCTCAAACGTCCGCCAGACCGCCTCGGCCTCGCCGAGGTCCCGGACGATATCGACATGCGCGATACCGCTCGCTTTCGACCGCGCTGGCGCTTCTGCCGTCCGGCTTTGCATCGCCGCAGCCATGGTCATTCGCGAAACCTGTCGAGAAAACGGAAAATGCGTAATTCGGCCTGTGGCCGACCTTTGCAAAGAAATGTCAACAAAGGGTAATGAGGATGGGCGAGGGAACGGGCCGCGGGCGAGCGCGGAGGTGGGATCTTGGCATCCGACGACAAATGGCTGGAACGGCTGCGCCTCGAGCTGACATGGTTCAGCGGCCAGGCGCTGCTGCGCAGCCGTGGGGCGGGCGCCATCCTGCGCTTCGCGCATGTGCGGCCACGGCGCCGCGGCGGATTCCAGCCGCTCCGCGCCGACGAGATCACGCCGCAATTCCTCGACCGCGCCATCCGGGCGCTGAAGCAGTGGCGTTATGATTTTATCGGCATGGACGAGGTCTGCCGGCGCGCCGTGACGCTGCCGGAGAAGCGGCGCTTCGTGGCGCTGACCTTCGACGGTGCGAGCAAGGATCTCATCAGCTTCGCCTATCCGGTGCTCGCGCGCCACGCCGTGCCCTTCACGGTCTATGTGCCGACCGCGTTTCCCGACGGCGTCGGCGAAGCCTGGTGGATCGGTCTCGAGCGGGTGATCGCGCGCGAGAGCCGCATCAGCCTGATGATGGGCGAGAAGGAGCAGCGCTTCGTCGTGACCGGCGATGCCGAGAAGCAGGCGCTGTTCTCGCATATCGAGAGCTGGCTGCGCTCGCTGCCGCCGGCGGAGCTATCGGCCGCGATCGCCGATCTCTGCACGCGTTACCGGATCGATCTCGCTGCTCTCTCGCGCGAGGCGTCGATGGACTGGGAGGATCTCGCCAGGCTCGCGGCCGACCCGCTCGTCACGATCGGCAGCGCGACCGTGAATTATCCCGTTCTCGCCAACATGAAGGACACCGCGGCGCTGCGCGAGATGACGATGGGCAAGGCGGTGGCGGAATCCGCGTTCCACCGCGAGATGAGACATCTCGCCTTTCCGTTCGGCGACCGCGCGTCGTTCCGGCGCAGCCACGTCGTGATGGCCGAGGAGGCAGGCTTTGCCAGCGCGGTGTCGACGATCCCGGGCATCGTGGAGGCGGAAGGGCGCACCAATCTGCGCGCGCTGCCGCGGATCTCGTGGGACGGCCGGATCGGCTCGCTGCGGATGCTGCGCGTGCTGGTGTCGGGTGCCGCCTTCGCGCCGGTGAAACCGACGGGCAGCACTACGGGCCAGACTTGACCCGGTCGGGCCGCTGCATCCAGCTCACGATCGGCATCGCCGGCAGCACCCAGCCCATGCCCACGACCACATAGTAGATCGCCTGCCGCCAGCCGGATTCGGCGATCCACGGCATCTGCGCCGCCGCCATGCCGAGCAGGGCCCAGACGGTGGCGAGCACCAGGAGCAGGATGGCGCCGAGGAACTTGCGGGTGCGGATCGTCATGGTCGAAAACTGCGGCCTTCGCGTAACTTGCGCTGCTTGAGCGGGGGACTATAAGGGGCACGCAGTCCGGTTCAAGTCTCTTAGGCACCAGGCCTCGTTTGCCACTGAAATGACGACGATTTCCGCTTCAATCGACCCGCATCGCGCCGTGCGCTGGTGGCTGATCTCCGTGGCCGCGCTGATCGCGCTGATGGTGCTGGTCGGCGGGGCGACGCGGCTGACGGAATCCGGCCTGTCGATCGTCGAATGGAAGCCGGTCACCGGCAGTGTTCCGCCGCTCTCGGAGGCACAGTGGGCCGCGGCGTTCGAGGCCTACAAGCAGATCCCGCAATATCGCGAGCTCAACGCAGGCATGAGCCTGTCCGAGTTCAAGGAGATCTTCTGGTGGGAATGGAGCCACCGGCTGCTCGGCCGCTTCATCGGCGTCGCCTATCTGCTGCCGTTCCTGTTCTTCCTGTGGCGCGGCGGGCTGCCGGCTGAGCTGAAGCGGCGGCTGTGGTTGCTGTTCGCGCTCGGCGGGCTCCAGGGCGCGGTCGGCTGGTGGATGGTGGCCTCGGGCCTCACCGAGCGGGTCGAGGTCTCGCAATACCGGCTGGCGACGCATCTGATGCTGGCGCTGCTGATCTTCGCCGGCATCGTCTGGACGGTGCGGCGGCTCAAGGAGCGGCCGCAGATCGTTAGCCCCGCGCGGTTGCGTTTCACCAGCGCGTTGCTGCTCGCCGTCACGCTTGTGCAGATTTATTTCGGTGCGCTGGTCGCGGGCCTGCGCGCCGGGCGTGCCTACAACACCTGGCCGCAGATCGACGGCGCGTTCATTCCATCGCCGGAGCGGCTGTGGTTCGAGACGCCGTGGTGGCGCAACATGTTCGACAATGTGCTGACCGTGCAGTTCGAGCACCGCATGACTGCGTATGCGCTGTTCGTGCTGGCGGCGCTGCATGCGTTCGATGCCGCGCGCTCGCGCGCGGGCTCGGCAGCAAGCGGCGCGCTCTGGCTGTTCGCCGCGGTCAGCCTGCAGGCCGTGCTCGGCATCCTCACGCTGCTCAATCAGGTGCCGATCGGGCTCGCCCTCGCGCATCAGACGGTTGCGATAGTGGTGCTTACGCTTGCCGTGGTGCAGGTGGAGCGGCTTGCCTCACGCCAGCCCGCGCAAGCGCAGCCGCGTGCGGTCGCGGTCGGTCAGGTCGGTTGATCGCCGTCAATCCGGCCGATCAGCAATAGCCGTAGACGCCGCACGCGTAGGGCAGGCGCCAGAAATAGTCGACCTGCTTCCCGCCGTAATACGCGCCCTGGTAATCGTAGCTCCAGGGGCGGCCGTAATAGCCTGGCAGCGTGTGGGAGCCGGGCAGGAGCGGCGTGCCCGGCAGATTGCTGATGTAGCTGCCGATGCCATAGGCCGGCGAGATCAGTGCATCCGGATCGGTCTCGACATAGACCTTGGGCGGGTCCTGCGGCGGCGCGACGGCCCGCCGCCTCGCGGTCGCCGGCAAATCGGCGGCCATGGCAGCCGAGACCGTCAGCATTGCCGCAAGGGCAGGCACCATCCAGCGCAGCATCGTCGGCTCCGAATCAAAAGGGGCGATCCAGTGACGATGTATGGGGCAGATATGGTTAATGACTGTTAACCGAGCCCCCGTCATTCCGGGGCGCGCCTGAGCGCGAACCCGGAATCCAGAGATGAGCCAATGAGCTCGAGGTTCCGGGTTCGGTGCTTCGCACCGCCCCGGAACGACGGGTTGCGATTAAGCCCCCAGCGCCTGCTCCAGGTCGGCGATCAGGTCTTCCTTGTCCTCGATGCCGACCGAGAGCCGCACCACGTCGGGGCCGGCGCCGGACTTCACCTTGGCGGCGTCGTCGAGCTGGCTGTGCGTGGTCGAGGCCGGGTGGATCACCAGCGAGCGGGTGTCGCCGACATTGGCGAGATGCGAGAACAGCTGCAGCTTCGACACCAAATTGACGCCGGCGTCATAGCCGCCCTTCAGGCTGAAGGTGAAGACGGCGCCTGCACCCTTCGGTGCGTATTTGCGCGCGAGCTGGTTGTACTTGTCGCTCGCAAGGCCCGCATAGCTCACCGAGGCCACCGCCGGGTGGCCGGCGAGGAATTCGGCGACCGCCTTGGCGTTGTCGCAGTGCTTCTGCATGCGCAGCGGCAGCGTTTCGATGCCGGTCAGGATCATGAAGGCGTTGAAGGGCGACAGCGCGGGGCCGAGATCGCGCAAGCCCAGCACGCGGCAGGCGATCGCGAAGGCGAAATTGCCGAAGGTCTCCTGGAGACGGATGCCGTGATATTCCGGCCGCGGCTCCGACAGCATCGGATATTTGCCGCCCGTAGACCAGTCGAAGGTGCCGGCATCGACGATGATGCCGCCGAGCGAGTTGCCGTGGCCGCCCAGGAACTTCGTCAGCGAGTGCACGACGATGTCGGCGCCGTGGTCGATCGGACGGATGAGATAGGGCGAAGCCAGCGTGTTGTCGACGATCAGCGGCACGCCCGCCTTGCGCGCCACAGTCGAGATCGCCTCGATGTCGGTGATGCTGCCGGCGGGATTGGCGATGGACTCGATGAAGATCGCCTTGGTGCGCGGCGTCACCGCGCGCTCGAAGCTCGAGATGTCATCGGGATCGGCCCACACCACGTTCCAGCCGAAGCTCTTGAACGCGTGCGTGAACTGGTTGATCGAGCCGCCATAGAGCTTTCGCGCGGCAATGAATTCGTCGCCGGGCTGGAGCAGCTGCTGCAGGATGACGACCTGGGCGGCGTGGCCCGAGGCCACCGCGAGCGCGGCGGTGCCGCCTTCGAGCGCGGCAACGCGCTCTTCCAGCACCGCGTTGGTCGGGTTGCCGATGCGGGTGTAGATGTTGCCGAACGCCTGCAGGCCGAACAGCGAGGCGGCGTGGTCGGCGTCATTGAAGACGAAAGAGGTGGTTTGATAAATCGGGGTCGCGCGCGCACCGGTGGTCGGATCGGGCTGTGCACCGGCATGCACGGCGAGGGTTGAAAATCCCGGAAGGCGATCGCTCATAGAAGGCGTCCTGTTCTCTTGGTCTGAAATCGCGCGGCATGCTGATAGGCGGGACGTCCGCCGTCAAGGCGCCGCTTCACATCAGGATGATTTGGGAATGATCCTGCTACGCATTGTCGCGTTCGCGAAACGAAACCTTCGCAATTGCGTCAGCTCTGCTCGGTCTTGTTTTTCGCGGCGCGATCCGATGCCGCGGTGTCGCCGCCGCCGACGCTCATCCGATTGAGGGATAGCCGCATGCCCTGCGTCGGCACCGGCGCGCGCTTGGAGCTGAGCGTGCGCGAATTCACGCCCATCCAGGAGATTTCGGAGGACAGGCGGCCATACTCGATCTTGGGGCAGCGGTTCATGACCACCTTGATACCGACCGACTCCGCTTTCGCCGCCGCGGCGTCATCGCGTGCGCCAAGCTGCATCCAGATCACCTTCGGCAGCGGGTCGAGCGTGAGGGCTTCCTCGACCACGGGCATGATGTGAGTGGAGTTGCGGAAAATGTCGATCATGTCGACGGGACGGCCGAGGTCGGAGAGCGAGGCGACGAAGGGCTTTCCGAGCAGCTCCTTGCCGACATGGCCCGGATTGATCGGGATCATGTCGTAGCCGCGCTGCGCCAGATATTTGAACGCGAAATAGCTCGGTCGCACGTTCTGCGGCGAGGCGCCGACCATCGCGATCGACTTCACGCTGTTGAGGATGCCGCGGATGTAATTGTCGGGATAGGCGTCGTGGTTCATCTTGTTCTTTCATCCGTCATTCCGGAGCGCGCGAGAGCGCGAATCCGGAATCTCGAGATTCCGGGTTCGGCTCTGCGAGCCGCCCCGGAATGACGATGCTAGCGTTTCACTCATCCCGCCATGTCGGCGTGCGCTTCTCGATGAAGGCGCCGATGCCTTCCTCGGCGTCGCGTGCCATCATGTTCTCGGTCATCACCTCTGCGGCATAACGATAGGCATCCGCAAGGCTCATCTCGGCCTGGCGGTAGAAGGCCTCCTTGCCGAGCTTGACGGTATAGGCGGATTTCAGCGCGACCTTTTCGGCGAGCGCAATCGCCGCTTCGCGCTCGGTGCCGGCGGGCACGACGCGATTGACGAGCCCGATCTCGCGGGCGCGGTCGGCCGTGACAGGCTCGCCCGTCAGCAGCATCTCCATCGCCTGCTTGCGCGGCACGTTGCGCGTCAGCGCCACCATCGGTGTCGAGCAGAACAGGCCGATGTCGACGCCGGGCGTGGCGAACGTCGCGTCCTGCGAGGCGATCGCGAGGTCGCAACTCGCCACCATCTGGCAGCCGGCGGCCGTCGCAATACCCTGGACGGCGGCGACTGTCGGCTTCGGCAGATGCACGATCGCCTGCATCATCCCGCTGCAGGCATTCATCATCTCGGCGAAGAAGGCACGGCCGTGATCGGGGTCCGTGCGGCGGGCGTTCATTTCCTTGATGTCGTGGCCGGCGGAGAAGGCGGGACCGTTGGCCGCGATCACCACGCCGCGGATGGCCTTGTCGTCGCGGATCTCGTTGAGCTCGGCGTGCAGGGTCGCGATCATCGCCTGCGACAGGCTGTTGCGCGCGGCCGGGCGGTTCAGCGTCAGGACCGCGATGCTGCCGATTGTCTCGCGCAGCAGGATCTGTGGTTGCGGGGAGGGGGCGCGGGCGGCCTGAACGGACATTGACGCGACTTCCGTGGAATGATTGCAATTGGATGACACCGATAACTTAATGTAACAGGGCAAGCGAAGCGAGGGTGGGGAACAGCATGGCGTTAGCGAAAATGAGCGTGGCCGAGGTCGAGCAGTTTCTGCGCGGCGAGTTCCCCCAGGCATTCAGCGGCGACGACATCACGATCGAGAGCGCAGACGGCCAGACCTGCCTTTTGCGCCAGCGTTTCAGTGAAAGGATGCTGCGGCCGGGCGGAACGGTCTCCGGCCCGACGCTGATGGCGCTCGCCGATTTCGCGATGTACGTGGTCCTGTTGTCCGCCATCGGCCCGGTCGGGCTCGCGGTCACCACCAATCTGAACATCAACTTCCTGCGCAAGGGTCAGCCCGGGCAAGATGTGCTGGCCGAGGCGCGGCTGCTCAAGCTCGGCAAGCGCCTGGCTGTGGGGGAGGTGAATCTCCTGTCCGGGACCTCGCCCGACCCTATCGCCCATGTCACCTCGACCTATTCCATTCCAAATGTTTGAGCTTTTCGCAGGTAATATAGCACCTTATTTTTAAGATATTGATTTTGCTGTAGTAATTTACGTCAGCGGGCATTGACCGTTGCGCGGCGTTTCTCTAGAAACCCGCGCAGTCCGGTGCGGTGTTCGCGCCGATGCTCCCCGTCCACGGAAACTCTGACATGAAAACCTTTTCGGCAAAGCCGGCTGAGGTGACGAAGAAGTGGGTGCTGATCGACGCCAAGGGTCTGGTCGTCGGCCGTCTCGCCACCATCGTTGCCATGCGCCTGCGCGGCAAGCACCTCCCGACCTACACCCCGCACGTTGATTGCGGCGACAACGTCATCATCATCAATGCGCAGCATGCGGTCCTCACCGGTCGCAAGCGCGAGCAGAAGACCTACTACAAGCACACCGGCTATGTCGGTCACGTCAAGGAGCGCACTGCGCGCCAGATCCTCGAGGGCAAGCACCCCGAGCGCGTGCTCGAGAAGGCCGTCGAGCGCATGATCCCCCGTGGTCCGCTCGGTCGCGTGCAGATGGGCAACCTCCGTGTCTACGGCGGCGCCGATCATCCGCACGAGGCGCAGACGCCCGAGAAGATCGACATCGCCAAGTTGAACCGCAAGAACACGAGGGCCGCATAACATGGCCGAATCCATCCAGTCGCTCGACCAGCTCTCGCAGCTCAAGACTGCGGCGGCGCCCGATGCGCCCAAGCACGAGAAGAAGGTCGACAAGTTCAACCGCGCTTACGCCACCGGCAAGCGCAAGGACGCGGTCGCCCGCGTCTGGATCAAGCCGGGCGCCGGCAAGGTCACCGTCAACTCGCGCGAGGTCGAGGTCTATTTCGCCCGTCCCGTGCTGCGCATGATGATCGAGCAGCCGTTCTCCGTGGCCGCGCGTTCGGGCCAGTACGACGTGATCTGCACGGTTGCCGGCGGCGGCCTGTCCGGCCAGGCCGGCGCGGTTCGTCACGGCATCTCCAAGGCGCTCACCTATTTCGAGCCGGAGCTGCGCTCCGTGCTCAAGAAGGGCGGCTTCCTCACCCGCGACTCGCGCGTGGTCGAGCGTAAGAAGTACGGCAAGGCCAAGGCCCGCCGGTCCTTCCAGTTCTCGAAGCGTTAATCGCTTCGGTCGCATTCGCCGCGAAAGCGGCTTCAATGAGATGCAAAAGGGCGCTGATTTCAGCGCCCTTTTTGTTGTTCGTTTGTATGCAAATTGACGACGAGTTTCTGGAAAAGTTGGGGTTCCGCGAAAACCTGAATGGAACCCGCGGGACATAGCGTCGCATTCGGAAGGGCGCGCAAATCGGATGTGCCGATCGCGTAACTGCTATGTTTTCAAGGGGGCCGACATGATGTCGCTCGATAGCATCACGCTCTATTTGGTTGCCACCATGGTTGCCGCATTGCTCGGCGCCATGATGGTGTTCTTCGGCAAGCAGGAAAACAGTCCTGCGCTGAAATGGTGGGGCACCGCCTATCTGCTGGGCGCGACCTCGGTTGCGTTGTGGACGGCGGCCGGCGACAAGCTCGGTCCGCATCTCTACCTCGCGTTAAATGCCGTCGGCTTCGTGGCCTGCGGCATGGTGTGGAATGCGGCGCGCGTCTTCCACGGCCGCAAGCCGAACTGGCCCGGCCTCGTGCTCGGCGCGCTCGCCTGGGTCGCGGCCGTCTCGCTGCTCGATCCCGCCGCATCGTCCATGCTGCGCATGATCATCGGCGCCGGCATCGTCTCGGTGTATGCGGCGCTGACCGCGAGCGAGCTCTGGGTCGAGCGGCGCAAGAGCCTGCAGCGGCGCTGGCCGGCCTTCGTCGTGCCTGTCATGCACGGCTGCGTCCTGATGCTCCCGATCCTGATCGGCAGCTTCCTGCGCCCGCACGATGCCGGCTTCTCCTCGAGCATCTGGGTCACCATGTTCGCGGTCGAGATCGTGCTCTACGCCGTCGGCACCGTGTTCGTGATCTTCATGCTGGTGTCCGAGCGCACCGTCACCGCGCACCGGACCGCGGCGTCGACCGATCCGCTCACCGGCATGCTCAACCGCCGCGGCTTCTCCGAAGCCTGCGGCCGCGTGATCGATCGCGAGGCCAAGGCCGGACGCCCCGTCACCGTGATGATCTTCGACATCGATCACTTCAAGTCGATCAACGACCGCTTCGGCCATCCCGCCGGCGACGAGATGCTCAGGCTGTTCTCGACCGTCGTCGTCAACAATCTGCGCATCTCCGACCTCTCGGGCCGCATCGGCGGCGAGGAGTTCGCGGCCTTGCTGCCGTGTTCGCTGGAGGAGGGCGTGCTGGTGGCCGAGCGCGTGCGCGAAGCCTTCGAGACCTCCGGCGTCGTGGTCGACGAGGGCCCGGTCGACACCACCGTCAGCATCGGCGTCGCCGGCGGTCCCGCCGGCACCGAGCTCGAGGTGTTGCTGGCCTCGGCCGACACCGCGCTCTACCAGGCCAAGCGCGGCGGCCGTAACCGCGTCGAGGCGGCGGAGGAGCTGCCGCTGTCGCTGGAGAACTGGCGCCGCCAGAGCGCGGCGCGAGCCGGTGCGCCGCAGGCGCGTCCGGTCACGGCGTGAACCCAAGGGCGGCCTCGCGGTAAGCCGCTGTTTACCATTCGATCCCTACCATTGCGGTCATGGAATCGATCCGTCGACAGACCCCGCAGGCCGCCCTGATGTCGCTCGAAGCCCACGCGGCGTCGGCGCGAAGCGGCTTTGCCTGCCTGTTCTCGACGGCGGAGGAATACGAGACCGCGCTGATCACCGAGCGCCGCGCCCAGGGGCGCTACACGCAGGGACGCAGCTACTGGCCGGTCGCGCTGTTCATCGGCTGCACGCTGATCGTCCTGGGCACCGCGCTGCTGTTCTCCTGAGAGGGAGAGAGAGAGAGAGAGACGCATTTTGGGCCGGTCAGGGCGCCGTTTCGGCGCCTTTTTCTTTGCCCATGGCTGCGGTAGACACGCCCATCGAACAACAAAGGGGTGGAAACGATGGTCACCGAGATCGCGCAAATCGACGTCAAGCCGGGCAGCGAGAAGGATTTTGAAGCCGCCGTCGCCAAGGCCAAGGCCGCCTTCGGCCGTTCCAAGGGCTTTCACGGCTTCGAGCTGCACAAGTCGATCGAGAAGCCGCAGCGCTACCGGCTGATGGTGAAGTGGGCGACGCTGGAGAACCACACCGTCGACTTCCGCGGCTCGGAGAATTTCACCGAGTGGCGCGGCCTCGTCGGCCAGTATTTTGCCGCGCCCCCGGAGGTCGAGCACACCGAGACCGTGCTGAGCACCTAAGAGGGATCAGGCCGCCTCCGCGAGGGGCGGCGCCTCATACGTCTTGAAATGGTCGATCATGACCTTGGCGATGGCGACCAGCGGGAGCGCCAGCGCGAGGCCCCAGATTCCGAACACCACGCCAAGCAGGATCTGGAACGCGAACAGCGTCGCCGGCGGGATGTCGAGCGCCTGGCGCTGCAGGATCGGCGTCAGCACGTAGCTCTCCATGGCATGCACGCCCATGAAGAGCAGGAAGGCCGACAGTGCCGGGATCCAGCCCGAGGCGAGGCTCGCCAGCACCACGACGACACCGGCGATGATGGCCCCGACGGTCGGAATGAAAGCGAGCAGGCCGGCCTGGATCCCCAGGATGAACGAGCCGGGAATGCCGATGATGGCAAGCCCGATCCAGGTCACGGCGCCGACCGCGATCATCACCACGATCTGCGCGATCAGCCAGCGCTCCAGCGTCTCGCCGATCCGGTCGATGATCAGGGCGAGGCGGGTGCGGTGCGCGGCGGGCGCGAGGAACAGCAGCCCGTCGTGGTAGACGCTGGGCTGGGCGGCAAAGGCGAGCCCCAGGAACAACACGATGAAGATGTTGCCGACGGCGCTGATCGCGCCGAACAGCACCTTGAAGGTCTGACTGACGATCGCGCCGCCGCTCGAGGCGAGCGCGCCGGCGCCGCCCGGCAATCCGCCATGCGGGGCGGGGCTCGGGGCCGGCGCGGTGCTGTCCTCGCTGGATGCCGCGGGCGCGGCATTGCCGAGATCGAAGACGCTGGTGTCGATGCCGTGGTTCTCGAGGAAGGACCGGACGTTGCTGATCTGCGACTTGATGGTCTTGCTCAGCACCGAGGCCTGCTCCGCGATGGTGGCGCCGCCGAGATAGGCAACGCCGGCGAGCAGCACCGCAAGCACGACGCAGACGATCGCGAGCCGTACCGCGTGGGGCAGATGTACGCGCCGCCCCAGCGCAATGGTCAGCGCATTGAGGCCGACGCCGAGCAGCATGCCGGTGAAGATCAGCAGCAGGGTCGTCGCGAAATACCAGGTGAAGACCAGCATGGCCGTGAACAGGACGACACCGATGCCGCCGACCGAAATCGCCCAGGCAAGATCGCTGCGGGTCCGGGGCCGTTCATCTCTGGAAATGCTCACATCAGGTCCTTTTCAGCGTGCCGCGCGCCGCACTCTTTCGATAAACGCGCTTCCGATCAAGGCCGCGTCAACGCGCTGGTTTGACGCTGTCGCGCGAACGGTGCAGAGCGATGAGAAAGAACAGGTGGGGGGCGCTTGAGTTTCATCAGCAAATGGGCCGGTCTGCTCGGGCTTCTGGCCGTGCTCGTGATCGGGGACCAGATCCGGATCAACCGGCCCGGCCACAAATATCGCCTCACGGTCGATGTGGCGACGCCCGACGGGATCAGGATCGCATCAGGCATTCTGGCCGTCGTGCCCGACCGCAACTACAACCGCGGCGGCCGTACCACGATGCGCGGGGAGGCGGTGTTCGTCGACCTTGGCCAAGCCTCTGGGAAAGACCGCGGCCAAGACCGGGGCAAGGGCAAGAATCTGGTGGCGCTGCTGGCGCATCGGCAGGGCGACAAGCTCGATCTCGACGACATCAACTATGTGGCGCTGCGCGCCTACGGCGCCGCGCGCGGCAACCGCGTCTCGTTCAATGACATCAGCCGGCAGACCGGCATTGTCCCGGTGCAGGGGGAGCTGATCCCGGTGCTGGTGAGCTTTGGTGATGCCGCCGACCCCGCGAGCGCGCGTCTTGTCGCCAGCGACCAGGCGGAAGCGGTTTTGGGCGATGGCTATGCCATCCGCGGCCTCACGGCCGAGGTGGTGCCCAACGGGTTCTGGCCGATCGATTTCGGGGGCGTGCTCGGGGAGCCCGTGACGCGCGGAATCGATGCGAAACTGCCCTGGCTGGCGGCGCCGGGCGACCCCGCGGCCGCCGCCCTGAAGGCCGCCGGCCTGCCTGCGGCGGGGGCAATTGAGGCCCGGGAGGCATTTGCGCGAAAATAGCATTGCCGTCCCGCGATCCCTTCAGTTGAATTTGTTCCATCCCAAGGGCATCTTTGGAGAATCTTGTTGCGGGGAGGTCGGAACGGGAGATGAGAAAGCCGGTCGTCGGCGTGATCGGGAATTCCCATCGCGTCGAGAATCGATTTCAGGTCCAGATGGTCGGCGAGCGAAACTTGCGCGCCGTGGCCGAGGTCTCCGGCGGCTTGCCGGTGATGTTCGCGGGCTCCCCTGATATCACCGACATCGCCGCGTTGCTGGATACGGTCGACGGCATCGTCCTCACCGGTGCCCGCGCCAACGTGCATCCGACCCGTTTCAACGTCGATCCCTGCGAGAAGCACGAGCCCTATGACATTCACCGCGACGAGGTGGCGCTGGCGCTCTCGCTCGCCTGCGTCGCGCGCGGCATTCCGCTGTTCGGCATCTGCCGCGGCCTGCAGGAGATGAACGTCGCCTTTGGCGGCTCGCTGCATCCCGAGATCCGCGAGATTCCCGGCCGCATGAACCACCGCATGCCCCGGCTCGAGAACGGCGAGATCCATCCCGATCCAACCGTGGTGTTCGCCGACCGTCACGATGTCGCCCTCACGCCCGGCGGCGCATTCGCGACGCTGCTGGGGTGCGAGAAGATCAGGGTCAATTCGCTGCACGGCCAGGGCATCCTCGACCCCGGCAAGCGCGTGCTGATCGAAGGGGTCGCCGAGGACGGCACCATCGAGGCGATCCGCATCGCAGAGGCCCCGACCTTTGCGCTCGGCGTGCAATGGCACGCCGAGTACGACCCGCAGCGCAACCCGATCAACCGAAAACTGTTCGAGGCCTTTGGCGAGGCGCTGGTGGCGCGGCAGAGGGCGGCGGCTTAGTCCGTTTCTAGCCTCGTCATTCCAGGCGCGCTCTCGCCACATCGTCATTGCGAGCGTAGCGAAGCAATCCAGAGTCTTTCTGCGGTGGGATTCTGGATTGCTTCGCTGCGCTCGCAATGACGGAGAGGATGCGCGATCGTCTTTCGAGTTGTCCCGGATCATCAGGGCGCGGTACCTTCCAGTTCGTTTTTCGAAACTGGAATTGCACGCCGATGATCCGCAACACGGTTAGCCGAAGGCGTAATCCGCCATCTTGACCGGCTTGGATTGGGCAGGAGACGGCAGCGCGGATGGCGACTTTGGGGAACGCGCGTGATCGTCATCGGCAGTCGGCGGATTACGCCTTCGGCTAATCCGCCCTACGTAAACCAATCGGTAGGAATTGGTCCGCAGCGATTTTCGCGACTCCGATTCGTTCTTTGAGAACGAAGTGGAGTCAGATGCAGAACGAAAGGACTCTGCTGCGCCAAGCGGAGCACGTGTCGGCCAATCTTACGCCGTCCGTTCCATCCGCCGTGCCCGATAGGCCTGCGGAGACATCAGGGTCAGCTTGCGGAACGCCTTGCGAAAGCTGCTCTCGTCCTCGTAGCCGGCGGCGCGCGCGATGGTCTTGACCGGCTGCGCCGTCGTCTCCAGCAAGGTGCGTGCCTGCTCGACGCGGCGGCGCATGATGAAGGCTTGCGGCGGCTCGTGCGTGAGCTCCTGGAATTTCCGGTTCAGCGTGCGTTCGCTCAATCCGAGTGCGCCCGCAAGGCGCTTCACCGTCATCGGGCTCTTGCCGGCGCGGCGCACCAGCAGGTCCGCCCTGGTCAGCAGCGGGTCCTGCGACAGCAGATAGCCGACGGGCATGAAGATCGACTGGGTGCGCTGCGCAGTGTCGATGACGACGTAGTCCGCGCATAGTTTTGCGACGTCCTTGCCGTCGACCATCTCGATCAGCCGGAGCAGGAGGTCGACCCACGACATCGGTCCGGCCGCGCAGACGATGCGGTCGGCCGCGGTGATGACGGCGTCGGCCGCGAGGTCGATCGTGGGATGACGTTGCCGCAACTCGCCTTGCAGCCACCAGGTGATGGTGGCGCGGCGGTTGTCGAGCAGGCCCGCACCTGCCAGCAGGAACACGCCGCTGCAGAAGGCGCCGATCAGGCGGCCGTTCGCGTGCTGCTGCCGCAGCCAGGCCCCGGCGCGAGCATATTGCGGTTGCAGTCGCGCGGCCGTGACGTGATCGACGAGATTGCCGGGGACGAGGATCGCATCGAAGCTGCCGCGCCTGCCAATCGCGCCATCGACCGCGACTGTCTGGCCGCCGCCGGCGCGCACGGGTTTGCCGTCGAGCGACAGCGTCTGCCAGGCGAAGCGGGATTTTGCGCCGCTCTGCTGCATCACGTGATTGGCGAGCGACAGGACGTCGGCGATGCCGGCGATCGCCGAATGCATGCAACCTTCCAGCGCCAGAATGGCGAGCTTCATTGGGACCTCCAGGCAGACGCGCTGATCCTAGCCGATCGCCGCGCGGGCTGAGTGGCGGAAATTGCCCGATCTCTGGCTTATCCGCCACTGCCTTGCCGGGCATGCCGGGTGCAAATTCGCCGCGTCGTCACACGACATGATTGGAGAGAGACATGCCTTACGTCACCATTTCCACCGTTCGCGGCATCCTCGATGCCGCGCAGAAGAAGTCGCTGCTCGAACGGATTACCGACCTGATGGTCGAGGTCGAAGGGCAGGGCAGCCCGGACTTCCGCCGCAACGTCTGGGTCAGGATCGAGGAGCAGGAGCCCTCGCACTGGTCGCTCGGCGGCATGCAGCCGACGAGCGAGATCATCGCCGGTACGTTCGGCCCGATCGGTGCGGATGGCATGCGCGTCTCGCGGCCGTAGCAGCGCATCGCACAGGGCGGATCAGCCGAAGGCATGGTCCGCCCTGGGCTCAATCGGCCTGCGGGCGATTTCCATTGCATCGCACAACGACAACTGCGTGCACGCGACCGCATTGAGGTTCGAAAGACGCGCACCATATGTTCTGCAAGGGAGCCCGTGCCGTGCAGACCATGAAGGCGGCCCTCGTTGCGGCGATCAGCGCCGTGGCTTTGATCTGCAGCCTCCTTCCCGGCTTGGCGGAGGAGGGACGCCGTGTTGCCGTGGTTGTTTCGATCGACGGGGCCATTGGCCCTGCGTCGGCCAGCTACGTGAAGGAGGCCTTGGCCACGGCGAGCGAACGGCGTGCCGAGGTCGTGCTTCTAAGAATGAACACGCCTGGCGGTCTCAATTCCAGCATGCGCGAGATCATTGCGGATGTGCTTGCCTCGCCCATCCCTGTCGTCGGCTACGTTGCTCCTTCAGGCGCCCACGCGGCGAGCGCCGGGACCTATATCCTTTATGCGACCCATATCGCGGCGATGGCGCCAGGCACCAATATCGGTGCCGCAACGCCGGTGCAGCTTGGCGGGCCGCTGCCGGGTCTGCCGAGCGGCACGCCCGACAAGGATGGCAAAGACAAGAAGGATGAGCCGAAGGACGCGATGACGGCGAAGGTGACGAATGATGCCGTCGCCTTCATCCGCAGCCTCGCGGAGCTGCGCAACCGGAACGCGGACTGGGCCGAGAAGGCGGTCCGTGAGGCTGCCACACTCTCTGCCAACGGTGCGCTCGAGGCTCATGCCATCGAGCTCGTCGCGCGTGATCAGGCTGAATTGCTGCGGCAGCTCGATGGTCGTGTGGTGGAGGTTGCAGGCGGCAAGACGCAACGCCTCGCGACGAAGGATGCCGTCGTCGAAGCCGTCGACCCCGGACGGATATCCCGCTTCCTGGCGGTCATCACCGATCCGAACGTGGCGTTCATTCTCCTGATGGTCGGCATCTACGGCCTGATCTTCGAGTTCATGTCGCCCGGTGCCGTCGCCCCCGGCGTGGTCGGCGCGATCTGCTTGCTGATCGGCCTCTATGCGCTCAATCTGCTGCCCATCAACTATGCCGGCCTCGCCCTGATGCTGGTCGGACTCGTGCTTCTCACCATCGAGGCCTTCAACCCGACCGTGGTGATCGGTCTCGGAGGGATCATCGCTTTCGTGCTGGGAGCCATGATGCTCTTCAGGGGCGAGGCGCCCGGCTACCAGCTGTCGTGGTGGGTGATCGGCATTACCGCGGCCGTGCTCACCGGCTTTGCTCTGGTCGTGCTCGGTTCGCTCCGGCGCGTCCGCAAGGCTCCTGCACGGGTCGGCGCGCAGGCCATGCGCGGCTTGCCCGCCAAGGTTCTCGACTGGAACGGAAACGAAGGTCACGTCTTCGCCCATGGTGAGCGCTGGCGGGCGCGCGGCGCCGAAACGTTCAAGCCCGGAGAGACCGGCGAAATCGCCGACGTCGTCGATCTGACGCTGCTGATACGGCGCACACCCGCCCGAACCGGCGAGGGAGGCACATCATGATGCTGGAATATCTGACGTATGCGGCGCTTGCGCTGCTTGTCATCATGTTTCTATCCCAGGCCATTCGAATCCTGCGCGAATACGAGCGCGGCGTCATCTTTACACTCGGCCGCTTCACCGGCGTGAAAGGACCGGGCCTCATCCTCCTCATTCCGGTCGTGCAGCAGCTCGTCAAGGTCGACCTCCGGGTGATGGTGCAGGTCGTGCCGCCGCAGGACGTGATCTCGCGCGACAACGTCTCGGTCAAGGTCAATGCCGTTCTGTACTTCCGCATCGTCGACCCCGAACGGGCCATCATCAAGGTCGGCGATTACATGGCGGCGACCAGCCAGCTCGCCCAGACCACGCTGCGTTCGGTGCTCGGCAAGCACGAGCTCGACGAGATGCTTGCCGAGCGTGACAGGTTGAACGCGGATATCCAGGAGATTCTGGACAAGCAGACCGACGTCTGGGGCATCAAGGTCACCGGCATCGAGATCAAGGACGTTGATATCAACGAAACCATGGTTCGCGCGATTGCCAAACAGGCCGAGGCGGAGCGCTTGCGGCGGGCCAAGGTGATCAATGCGATGGGCGAGCAGCAGGCCGCCGAAAAGCTCGTCGAGGCCGGCCGGATTCTCGCGCAGGAGCCTCAGGCGATGCAGCTGCGTTACTTCGCGGCTCTGCACGACATTGCGGGCGAACGGTCGTCGACCGTCGTGTTTCCGCTGCCGACGGGCTTGCTCGACCATTTCATGCCGCGGCGAGACAACCCATAGCGACAAGCAGCAGGCCGACCCATCTTCGGCCTCAATGGGCGTATCGAATGTCGATCCCTACTTCAACGGGAGGACAATTCGATGATGACGCCTACCGCCAGTGCAGCCGGTCGCCGCCAAAGCTGGATTTCAATGCTCTCCATTCCCCTGTTCGCCCTCACGCTTTGGACGTGCGGGGGCGCAGCCACAGAGGCTGCAGAGCCGGGCAAGGACGCGGCGGCCGCCAGCCTGCCGCGCATTCTCGTGCTTGCGACGGGAGGCACCATCGCCGGCCAGGCCGACCCGCGCGCGACCGGCGCCTACAAATCCGGCCAGATCACCGGCGAGCAGCTCATGGCGTCGGTGCCGGGCCTCGACAAGCTCGCCAAGATCAACGCCGAGCAGATCTCGTCGATCGGATCGCAGGACATGAACGACAAGGTCTGGTTCGCGCTGGCCCGCCGCATCCAGGACGCCTTCGACAAGAACGAGGCCGATGGGATCATCATCACTCATGGCACGGATACGCTGGAGGAGACCGCGTTCTTCCTCGACAACGTGGTGCGCGGCGACAAGCCGGTGGTGATCGTAGGCTCGATGCGTCCGGCCACGGCGGTCAGCGCGGACGGTCCCGGCAATCTCTACGAGGCGGTGCAGGTCGCCGCCGATCCGCGTGCACGCGGCCGCGGCGTGATGGCCGTGCTGAACGACAAGATCCAGGGCGCGCGCTCGGTGACGAAGACCAACACCACGAGCATCGAGACCTTCGGCTCGCCCAATGACGGGCCGATCGGCTATGTCGACACCGCCGGCGGCATCCGCTTCATGGCGCAGGCCCCCGGCTTCAGGCGCGCGACCTATCAGCTTCCGGCCGGCGAGCAATTGCCGCGGGTCGCGATCGTCTACTCGCACGCCAACATGGACGCCGTTCCGATCGAGGATGCGATCTCGCATGGCGCCAAAGGCATCGTGCTGGCCGGCGTCGGCGACGGCAACACGTCGAAGGCCGCGCTCGATGCGCTCGAAGCCGCCGCGAAGAAGGGCATCGTCGTCGTCCGCTCCACGCGGGTGCGATCCGGCTTCGTCACGCGGAACGTCGAGGTCGACGATGACAAGAACGGCTTCGCCGTGTCGGAGGATCTCAATCCGCAGAAGGCGCGCGTTCTCACCCAGTTGCTGATCGCGAGCGGCGTCACGGCGCCGGCCGATCTGCAGAAGGCGTTCACGGCGACGTGGTAGTGGCTGAGTAGGATGGGTAGAGCGCAGCGAAACCCATCGTCCTTGCAAGACGCAAGATGATGGGTTTCGCAAGGGCTCTACCCATCCTACGCTCCAAAGCGAAAAGGCGCCCCTTTCGGGGCGCCTTTTGCCTGTCTCGTCCTGTTCGAACGCTTAGTTCGAATAGTACATCTCGAACTCGACCGGGTGCGGGGTCATCTCGAAGCGGGCGACTTCGGTCATCTTCAGCTCGATGTAAGCGTCGATGAAGTCGTCGTCGAACACGCCGCCGTTCTTGAGGAAG